>Ga0181554_1003816_pt1 | contig 12561 bp, 7 predicted proteins | sample 011ome_16_FD_145602 | JGI IMG/M metagenome (GOLD analysis project Ga0181554, IMG submission 145602) | Coastal salt marsh microbial communities from the Groves Creek Marsh, Skidaway Island, Georgia - 011503CT metaG (spades assembly) | ecosystem: Environmental > Aquatic > Marine > Intertidal zone >... | reverse complement strand
CCCAACCCCTCGTTATTAATTCTACGGTAGGCCACTGGATTCAAATCATTGATAAGGGGCAGTCCTGACGCTATCTCGGTTATGTTTGTCTTCAGCCGCTCGTCTGACGTTACCGAATTCCCGTTACTGTAATACGTACCGTTGGTGTAGACCCCAGTGACTGCTGAATTACCAAGCTGGATTGTATTGCTGGCATTCGCTATTGCCCCGGAGCCAATGGCGGTGGCGTTTGTGAGACCATCGGAGCTCAACCTCGCCTCAAAGCCAATAGCGGTGTTGTCGTAGCCCGTGATGTTGTCGAGGAGCGCACCGTTACCAAATGCGGTGTTGCGGAAGCCCGTCTGGTTGCTGAAGAGCGCCTGCGTACCACTGGCGGTGTTGTAATAACCCGAAGTGTTGTTGAAGAGCGCCTCAAAGCCAATAGCGGTGTTGCCGCTGTCTGGACCCTCCGCGGTACTGTTGAAGAGCGCACTGTGACCAATGGCGGTGTTGCGGTTGCCCGTCTCGTTGCTGAAGAGCGCACCGCTACCAATGGCGGTGTTGTTGCTACCCGTGGTGTTGCTGTAGAGGGCGATCCTGCCACTGGCGATGTTTTCGTAACCCGTGGTGTTGCTGTAGAGGGCTTGATAGCCACTGGCGGTGTTGTAGTAACCCGTTTCGTTGCTGTAGAGGGCTTTATAGCCACTGGCGGTGTTGTTGCTACCCGTGGTGTTGCGGTAGAGGGCTTGATAGCCACTGGCGGTGTTGCGGTGGCCCGTCTCGTTGCTGTAGAGGGCGCTAAGGCCACTGGCGGTGTTTTCGTAACCCTCGATGTTGTTGTAGAGGGCGCTAACGCCACTGGCGGTGTTGGAGTAACCCTCGGTGTTGCTGTAGAGGGCTTTATAGCCACTGGCGGTGTTTTCGTAACCATTGACAATGCCGATGTTGCTGTAGAGGGCAAACGCACCATTGGCGGTGTTTGCGCCACCCTCGGTGTTGCTTCGAAGTGCCCCAGTGCCAGTGGCGGTGTTTTCGTAACCCGTGGTGTTGCTGTAGAGGGCTTGATAGCCACTGGCGGTGTTTCCGTCACCCCCGTTGTTGACCCCGATGGTGCCGATGTTGCTGTAGAGGGCTTGATAGCCACTGGCGGTGTTTTGGTAACCCGTGGTGTTGCTGGAGAGGGCGCCTTCGCCGACCGCAGTGTTGGTGCCGGTTGTGTGTGAGGCGGGAGTATCAGCGCCATCAGCGCCATCCGCGCCATCAGCGCCAGCAGGCCCCGGTGGGCCTTGGATTCCCTGCGGCCCCTCTGGGCCAATGGCTCCGGTTTCTCCCTGCGGACCTGCTGGCCCTTGCTCACCCTGCGGCCCCTCTGGGCCAATGGCTCCGGTTTCTCCCTGCGGACCTGCTGGCCCTTGCTCACCTTGAGGTCCAATCAACGACACTCCATCGCCCCAACCAGAAGCCGATTTAGGGCCAAATAAAGTTGTGGTGTCAGTGTCTAAATAAACATCACCTTCATCACCCAATGTGTTGTCAGGTGAGCCAGCCCCTGTCAGTAAAGAAGCACCACTCTCTCTTCCCAGTACTTCAATAGCCGTTTTCAGTGCATTGAAATTGGCGTTTACCGCCTCGGCATCAGCGGTTTCGCCGTTATTAAACGTTGTGAGTTCTTGGGCAAATCCTACCGGACTAATGAAAATGAAGGCTGCGAGTAGTTTCTTCATCACTGGTTCCTCAATAAAATGCCATGTGGTTCTAGTCATTGGTGTCTTCAGAGAATATGTGCGTTAGCATAATGAAACACAACGAGTAACTAATACAATAAGACAGCGTTGATGAGATATAAAGCTTGTCTTATTGAGACTTTAGTTATGAGTAATTCAAGGAGGGGCAACGAACTATAGGGGGACCAAGATCATGCGCCATGTAATTTGGATTTTCTTGCTTTTTGCCACTGCCAGCTCAGCAGGAGCATTGAAATTGAGTTGTTCCCATCAGGAGGCTTTCACAATCAGTAATTGGGGCAAAACAGCGCCGGCAGAAGTTGAGTGGACTGCCATTTTTAATACCGACGATTTCAAGAGTCCCGAACCAAAATACGAGTACTCACTAAAAAGGTTTGAGCCCAAATCGGAAAATATTTGCGGTACATGTCAGGACTATATCGACTATGTGTCTGTCGGCCCAACATATGCGCAGAACATGCGAGTGACTGAATCCTCGCTAATACTCGAAAATGCAAAATTCAAAACGGGGTTAGCGGCCTTCAGCGCGTACATGACCTATGTAGTGAGCAGAGAGGATTTGTCATATACCGCTAACTATGGCTATGCCTCATATAAAGGCGAGTGCTCAATGGAAAAAGTGGAGATTAAGAAGCTATTCTGACTATTTTTCAGAATCAACGAGCAGCATACTAGCCCAGATCCACTTCTGACTGAGCACGTCGTCTACCCCTTCTTTTTTTAAAATCAGCTTCTGGTGAGTGGCAGCAGTATCACTGGTATCAGTAGGAGGCTTTTACCCCTCCCGCCCTTAATGCTTAGTCACAACTTGCTCGTCTACCACGACAACCCTTGACGCCTCCTCAGCAGCCTCTGAGAGCCTCTTGTACCACTCTGTCTCGTGGGTATTTGGTAGTGCGTCTAGGGCATCTAGTGCTTCCCAAAGATCTTCAGTGATCACAACTGCAGTGTGTTCGCTCATGTCTTACCCGTACTTTTTTTAAAATTTACTTCTCATGTATCTCCACAGCAACTGTTACAGATGAACATGATGTTTACCCCTGCCCCCCCTATTGATCGAGGGGTGGTAACCATCGTAATCACAACGACCGTTAGTTACTTTATTTAAGATCGGTTTCTGGTGTGTGGCCGCAGTATCACTGGTACCAGTAGGGGGCTTTAGGGAGCCTCTGCCTATGAGTTTGGGGTGGGGACACTTGGTACAGTACAGGTAACAATCGACGGGAAAATCGAGTGATTACATGATACCTTTAGGTCGGGTGTAGCAGAAGCTATGTCAGAGTAACCAGCTATAACGCGTGATATTTGGTGGTTCTAGAGGTTCAAACATAACGCGCTCATGAAGGCGTTGGTTAGAGCAGTCGACTCATAATCGATTGGTCGTAGGTTCAAGTCCTACTGGGCCCACCACTTCACTTCGTTCGTGATGAGCCTCATCGGACTATTCCAGCCCTCGCGCGATGCTCGGGCGTTCGCCCGGCGACGAGCTATGCTCGTCGCATTCCCGATCTCACCCTACTGGGCCCACCACTTCACTTCGTTCGCGTTAACACACACCCAGCTGCCTTCGATCGCGCGCCCTAGTGAACCGATCCGTTCATCTCGTAAACCACCCAGTGCCATGCATAAATATATCGAGCGATCTACAAATTTATTTCGCTCTTCTCTCGCATAAGATTGAACTCGCTTGCCGCAAAGGCATACATTGTGGCCAGCTTACCTGCCAATTTGAATTAACCGATCCTTGAGGAGCCTGCACGTGATTGGCCATTTAACAAAAAACAACATGGAAAATTCCGCTACCCATTTAAGCAAACAGATTTTCGGAAACTCAATACGACTGGTCCTGTTATCGTCTATTTTGACTTCGATGACAGTACTTGCAGAAACGTCGTTTGAGCCACTAGAGCGCGCTATGAACAAGGAGGAGCGCATTCGCTCTGGCGTCGATTCACTGACCTCCGAGCAACGAGCGTTTCTAAATAACTGGTTGAAGGCTCGCTACGGCGTCATGAACGTTGAGACGCCTCTGAATGACAGGGAGACGCCTCTCCCTGCTTCGCACAATGTCACTCAGACTAAGGGAAACAGCTCTATCGAAGCGGAGGTTGAACGCCGTGTGGCTGAAGAACTGGCAACCCGGAAACAAGCGGCTACAGACGGGCCTTTCCAAGCGACAGTTGTGGGTAATTTCACTGGCTGGCGAGGCAAGACAGTTTTTCGGCTCGACAATGGCCAGATTTGGCGCCAACGATCATCGTCGAATTACCTACATCGAGGGAATGATCAGCGGGTCAAGTTTGATAAGAACTGGATGGGTGGTTGGGAGATGACCGTGGTATCAAGCGGGAAGTCTGTCTTGGTAACCAAAGTTAAATAAAGGCGCCGCGATCTGGGTACAGACATACTGTTCTGGTATGGCTGCCTTAAAACACATTCAACTGGTCGCCGCCCCGCTATAACACTCGCCGCGCGGTGCAAACTAACATTAAGACCGGGTGCAAGCGTTGGATAAGCGACGTCATTACTCTTGGTGGGGAATGATGTCGAAAGCGACCGTAATCCTCGGTTGATCGGACGTGAAAGGAATCGTGCCGTGCCACATGTAAGAGGGGAAAAGTACTAAACTACCAACCTCAGGTTTTACGGTGCGAATAGGCGGCAAATCCAGACCTAACTTCTCCTCCGGCGCACCAAACTGAATGTATCCGGCGTCATTGGTCGCACCAGCCACTTCATCAGGCACGGCAATATACAGCGCCGAGCTAATCCAGCCCTTTGGATGCATGTGATTTGTGTGAAAGCCTTGAGCACTGAGTCGCACCGACCAGGCGCCGGAAAACACGACATCTGCAGCCTGAGTGCCAGCAACATGTCTCCGCCAGAAAGGATGCTTGCTGTTGCTGGGGAATCGATGAAGCGCTTCTACTATCGAGAGACGTATTTGTTGCTCGAGCTGCTTGATAACCGGATGAGCAATGCGGAATAAAAAGCCGTTGGTCTGCGTACCGCCACGCACACTTTGATCGATTGGGTGCGCATGTGTGTGGTGCAAAGACTCGAGGACTGAAGACACCTCAGCAAAATACTCAGAGCGCGAGCTGTAACCATTGGGAACTGGAACGTCCACCTGAAAGACCATGGCCTCATGGTCAACGAGGTCATTTAATCGATCGTCACCCATGAGACGCAACGCAGTGCTCTTAAACCCAAGTGCCATCTGGTCAAACGGATTTTCTTTGAGCACCGCATCAAACAACTGATTAGCACGCTGAGGCTCTGATGCCTTAAGTAGCTGTATACCGAAATCGAATTTGAGGCCAAGGTCATGAGGAAAGCGCTGAAGCAGGTCCTCATAAATAACCTTCATCTGCTCTGTATTACCCTCATCTGCGCGCGCAATTGCTTCTAAACTCAAGAGCGTGGGTGTTTTAGGACTGCCTGAGGCAAGTGCCTCAGTGAGTAGTCTCTTCTCATCTTCTTTGCGATCAAGAAATTTCAAGAACCCAATCGCCGTCTCCCACAAAGCCGCGTTGGTGCGCTCAGCGCGCGCTGCCTTTAACAGAGCAGCAACCGGGTCACCGGTTGCACCGCTCTCAACATGGAGTCGGGTAGCTACCTGGTGCAATGGGATGTCCGAAGGGAAATGCGTCAAACCCTCAAGAGCAAAAGCGGCCGCATCCAGCGGTCGTCCCAACTCAAGAAGTGACTCGGCGTTGTTGCGGTATAAGTCTGCAGACTGAAACCCAAGGCTGCGCGCTTGCTCATAGGCTTTATTAGCAGCACCAAAATCACCTCGCTCCCGGGAGAGCTGGCCCAACGCGTAGTGAAGCTTTGGCGATGTGGGGACATTGACCAGCGCCTCTCGGACAAGCGAAAGCGCTCGGTCATGATCGCCAAGGCGTTGCGCCGCACCAGCAGCTAACTCCCAAGAAACAACATCGGTCGGGGTTAAAGCGACTGATGTCTCGGCACTCGATAACGCCTCTTTAAAGCGCTCAAGCCTGAAAAGGGTCGTCGCCAGAGACTGTCGCACCGCGCCCGTTTTTGGCGATAGCTGAGAAGCGCGTGTTAGTAACTCAGCCGCGCGCTCTGGCTCACCCGTCTCGCGAAGGAAGTTCCCGTAATTTAAGAGAAGCTCGACCCGATCCGGTGTCACATTCAAGGCCGCATCGAAAGCAGCCCGTGTCGTCGTCGCATCACCCACCTGCGCCGCTGCCACGCCCATCATATAAAGCGTATTGGGTTCGTTAGGCGCGTAAGTCAAAACACGACGACATAGAGCGATGGCGGATTGAAACTGGCCAGCCATCAACTGTTGCTGAATGGCCTGTAGGTCCTGTCTGATGTTTTGCTGCATAACTTTTTCTTTCCGGGACGCGCTGTTCCCCTCATCGCCAAACCGACGTCGCGGTCTTGAATTTGGTTTAGTCTACCCTAGACACTTTAGTCGACGTTTAGCTGCGCGTCTCACCTAGCTCGCTCTGCTCGCTCGGCAAATCTAAACGAGCTGCGAGCTAGATTTTGGCATAGTAACGACGACCCGACGCCCGTGGAACGCGTAGATGGTTAGCCAGAGTAACCTGCAACACACCATCTGATGTATCGCCTCGGGTCCACCCACAAAAACGGTTCCACCCTAAAGTTCCGCACCTTTATTGTAAATAAGTCACATTCCGCCTCAATTTGAGCGCGTTTTAACGCGGATCACTATCGTGTCGGGCCAAAAGTTCGATATCGTATGAAGTTGCAGTTGTGCGATCGCACTGCATAGGCGCGCAGGTAATCAAAAGGCGCCACAAGGAGTCCTTGAACTTTTAAATAAACTAGGGAGGTTTCGAATGAAATCTTTTAAAACACGCTACCTCAGTTCCGCGGTAGCAGCGGCAGTTGCCTCGACTCTGCCCACACTCGTTTCTGCCCAGGACGAATCAGCTGACCTCGAAGAGGTTGTTGTAACTGGTTCGCGTTTGACCAAGTCAAACGTTACTTCATCTGTGCCACTCGTACAGATTGGTGCAGAAGAAATTAACAGCCGTGGTGTTGCTCGTGTCGAAGACGTGGTCAACATTCTGCCAAACGTATTCGTAGCGCAAACAGCGGAAGTAGCAAACGGCGCTACTGGTACGTCAACTCTAAACCTTCGTGGTTTGGGTTCTCAGCGTACGCTGGTATTGATTGATGGTAAGCGTCTACCTTTCGGTAGCCCATTCTCATCATCAGCTAACGTGGACATGGTTCCTGCTCGCATGGTTGAGCGCGTTGACGTTGTAACGTCAGGTGCTTCAGCGGTATACGGTTCCGACGCGGTTGCCGGTGTCGTTAACTTCATTACCAAGAAAGATTTCGAAGGCTTCGAATTCGACTACCAGTACAGTACGAACTACAACGCAAACGACAATGGCTACATGCAAAATCTACTAGCCGATGCTGACTTCTTCGACCCCGGTTCAAACACCTCCGGCGAAGCGAGCCTAATGTCTGTATTGATGGGTGTTAACAGTGAAGACGGTCGCGGTAACATCACGCTGTTCGGTACTTACGAAGACATGGAGTCTATGATCGGTCGTGACCGTGATACAGGCGCATGTACGCTGTTTGGATCCGCGGAGCCCTTCTGTGGTGGTTCGTCCAACTTCCGACGCTTTAACGGAACGATTGGTAACGACATTGGCGGAACTGTGTTCCAGGAGCTTGATGGCACAATCGTACCAATCGACTTCAGCCGAAGCGATGTGTTCTACAACTACGGTGCGGTAAACCACTACCAGCGTCCTGTTGAGCGTTGGAACCTCGGTGCAAGTGGCCACTACGAGCTCACTGACGATGTGGAAGCGTATTTCGATACCTCTTTCATGAACAACAAGACCGAAGCTCAAATTGCTGAGTCTGCGTCTTTTAACCGTGCCTTCCAGACAAACTGTGACAACCCATTGCTTACGGGCGGTGCAGGTCCTGGCGGAAACGGTATTCAGTTAGGCCAGATCACCGGTACTTTCGATGACAATGGTGACTTCATTAACTGTCTCGATTGGATGGCCGCTGGTAACGACTCTGTCGACGTTCAGTTCATTAACTCGCACCGTAACGTTGAAGGCGGTCCTCGTGTAAGCACTTACGAGAACAGCACATGGCGTGCGATCTTCGGTGTGCGTGGTGACATCAATGAGAACTTTGCGTTTGACTTGTTTGCTCAGTTCTCTGCAACCGAAGGCAAGCGACTCTCACAGAACGACCTGAACTTTAACCGTGTTCAGCAGGCGCTGTTCATCGTTGACGACGGTAATGGTAACCCTGTGTGTCGCGACTCAAGCGGCGGCTGCGTACCATGGAACATTTTCGAGCGTAATGCCGACGGTACAACAGCAGTGACAGACGAAGCGGCTGCCTTCATTGCCGGCCTCGGCGTCGTGACAGGTGAAACCGAGCAGACAGTCTTTGGTGGAACGATCGAAGGTGACCTCACTAGCTTCGGCATTCAAAGCCCCATGGCTGATGCGGGTCTAACAGGCCTCGTTGGCTTCGAATACCGTGAAGACAGCCTCTCGCGCTTGTCAGATGACATTTCACGAACTGTGGGTGGTCTAACGGGTACGGGTGGCGCAACGTTGCCAATCGCAGGTGAGATCGAAGTTGAAGAAGTGTTCATGGAAGTTTCATTGCCACTCATCACGGGTGCGCCAATGGCTCAAGAGCTTGGTTTGACTGCGGGTTATCGTTACTCTGACTACACAACTAACGGTAACGGTACTTCGAACTCGTTCGACGCGGACACTTACTTTGCAGGTCTCAGCTGGGCGCCAAACGACGACGTTCGCTTCCGTTTGAACCAGTCAGTCGCTATTCGTGCGCCAAACGTTTTTGACCTCTATGTGGGTATCAACACAGGCCTGACCGAGCTTGCACCCGTAAGCGGTGACGGCGACCCATGTTCAGGGGCCAACCCTGTAGCTTCACAGCAAGCTTGTGCGAATACAGGTCTGTCAGCCGCTCAGTACGGCTCTGTTGACCCAAGTGCTGCCGGCCAGTTCAACCTGATCACGGGTGGTAACCCTAACCTCGTTGCTGAAGAGGGTGAGACAACAACCTTCGGTGTTGTTATCACGCCAAGCATGATCGAAAACCTCTCTATCGCGATTGACTACTTCGACATTGAAGTAACCGACGCAATCGGTGCGGTTCCTGCGCAGACGTCACTCGATCGCTGTCTTGAAACAGGTGATCCAGCTTTCTGTGCTAACGTTCGTCGTGATACTGCGGGCACACTTCACCTCTTGAACATCGCTCCTGATGGTGGTCTTGCAGGTATCAGTGAGCAGAACGTTAACATTGCAACGTTTGCTACTTCGGGTGTCGACCTCAACATTACCTACTCGATCGATATGGCCGATATGGGAACTGTTAACTTCGACTACGCGGCAACATTCCTTGACGAGGCCTACTCGGTAGCAATTCCAGGCGATGCCAAGGTTGACTGTGTCAGCAAATATGCGGGTCCATGTGGACTGCCCGTTCCAGAGTACAACCACCGCTTCCTCGCAACGTGGCTGACTCCATATGACGTTGTTGTTTCTGCAACATGGCGTCACATTGGTGAAACAGATCTTTACGGTCTTGAAGAGTCACGTGGCTATTTGGAGGACTCGATGGAAACGCGTGACTACCTCGACTTAGCGGCTACTTATGACGTTAACGAGAACGTAAGCGTGCGTGTAGGTGCGAACAACATCCTAGGTGACGATGCGCCTGTTACTACCTCTTCAGGTACTGGTACAGGTAACAACAACACTTATCCAGGTCTGTTCGACGTAAGCACATACCTGTTCGCAGGTGTAACAGTTAAGTTCTAAACACTCGTTTAGTACCTAACAGTAAAAGGGGGGCGAAAGCCTCCCTTTTTTTTTGCATAATTACTGCCGCTAATTTATTTCTTCGGATAACACCATGAGTCGTGACCCATCAGTAATGACCGACCCTCAGCAATGTCTCGGTGAGGCCATCAGCGCTTTGCGAGCCAATGAGTTTGAGGACGCGCTCAACTTGTCTTATAGAGCGATTGAACTAGGCCTCGACACCACCACCGTGTGGGGTGTCATTGCGCTGGCAAACCGCAACCGCGGTGACTATGACAACGCGCAAACGGCAGCGGATCGCGCTATTAAGCTCGATCCAAGAAATGCGCGCGCCTACCTTGTTAAGGGCGATGCTTTTTATACTCAAGGCAATATGAAAGCGGCCGCCGCCTTCTATCGACAGGCGCTCATCATCACCCCGCTTCATCCTGATATGGTGCAGGAGATTCGCGTGGAGTTTTTGCGTGCGCAGACGCGTGTCCAAGAGCTACAACAAGCTTTTGCGGATCATATGACGCGTGAAGTACAGCCCTTGCTAGACGATAAAGACAGCACACCCCGCATGCAGGCAGCTGTTGACCTACTACTCGGAAAACGGAAACAGTATTACCCAGAACCCCGCCACATTATGTACCCAGGCTTACCCATTCATGAGTTCCATCCGAGAGAAGCTTTTCCGTGGCTAGAGGCTCTCGAAGCGAATACTGAGTCGATCCTTGAAGAGCTTAATGGCTTAATCGCGAAGGGTAGTGCGTTTAATGCTTATCTCGAGAGCAATACCGAGCGACCTGCATTCGACACTCACGGCATGGCCGATAATGATGACTGGGGAGCGCTGTACCTGTGGCGTAATGGTGAGCCCGTGCCCGAGAATCAAGCACTGTGTCCTGTTACGACAGAAGCTATGAATGCGCTCCCTCTTGTATTCTCTGGACAGCGATGCCCGAATATATTGTTTTCTCGACTCCGTCCTGGCGCCAAAATCCCGCCTCACAACGGCATGATTAACACTCGGTTGATAGGCCATTTGCCACTCATTATCCCTGAAGATTGCGGATTTAGAGTTGGAAATACGACAAGGACATGGAAGTTAGGGGAAGCATTTTTGTTCGATGACACGATCGAACACGAAGCGTGGAATAATTCAGCCGAAGATCGCTTTGTTCTTATCTTCGAGGTGTGGCGCCCTGAACTCACAGAGCCGGAACGACATCTCGCAACACGCATGCTGACTGCCGTCGATAGTTATTAAGCACTATCAGAGCGTTCTGACTAATACCGTGAGTTTTCGAAGGCTGGCGCCCGTGATCCAACGAACAAGAGCGACCTAAAAGCCGTCATGACAGGTGAGCGCGCTTATCACTATGACGGACTGTTGCGTGATCAGACGAAACAACGGGTTAGCGATCTCGCACGGGTCAGTTTACCGCTTGGCGATTTACGCGCCGCTGCAGTAGCCATTGTGATTATCTCTGATAATAGTCACGCGTCGGTCCTGCTTACCCGCCGTGCAAGCTCGCTTCGTGCCCACAGTGGACAATGGGCGCTTCCCGGCGGTCGCATGGACCTCGATGAGATCGCAGAGGAAGCGGCGCTCCGAGAGCTCAGGGAAGAAGTAAACCTCAAACTCACTCCCTCTTCGGTACTGGGTTTGCTCGACGATTATGTGACGCGTTCTGGTTACCGAATCACACCAGTAGTGGTTTGGGCAGATAGTGACATGCATGGAGTCACGCCCAATCCAGATGAGGTTGCCTCAATCCACACCGTCACGTTTTCTGACCTTGCTAAAGACGGGGTTGCTCACGTTCACTCCAATGACGATGAGGGCACCGAGGTTCTGTCGCTCGATCTGACCCTGGATCACATCTTTGCGCCAACAGCCGCGGTGCTCTACCAATTTCGTGAAGTCGTGATGATGGGTAAAAACACTCGCGTTTATCACTACGACCAACCACCGTTTGCGTGGAAATAAGAGTGCGCTCCTTTCTCAAGTTTCGTTGAAGCTACTTATTCCGCTAGCTATCAGTAGGCGGCGATTGACGCCGATAATGGCAATGCATAGTTTACGCACTTAAATAATAAAATCGCGATAACACAGGTATATCCATCATGATTGCACTTCAGTCACTTATCGAACGCGCGGCTCGTCTCAACGGTGAGAACGTCGCAACCAGCTACAAAGGTATAGAAAAGTCCTGGAATGAGACTCAAAGCCGAGTCGGCTCTCTCGCTGGCGCTTTACAAAACCTTGGCCTGTCTGAGGGCGATCGCGTGGGCATTCTGAGCCTCAATTGCGCCAACTATTACGAAGCCTTGTTTGCCGTACCGTGGGCCGGATTTTGTGTTGTGCCACTTAATACGCGTTGGGCAGTGCCCGAGAATGAATATGCCATTTCTGATTCAGGGACCCGGGCAGTGCTCTTTGATGATGCCTTCACAGTACAAGTCGATGAATTACGAAAGCAAGTCGCAGGTTTAGAACACTGCATCTTCATTGGCGAGGGGAGCTGCCCTGACTGGGCGCTCAATCTGGAAACGCTGCTTCAGAACAACGGCCTGTCAGCGCCATCGATGCGCGGGGGCGACGATATGGCGGGCATCTTCTATACCGGCGGCACCACTGGCTTCCCGAAGGGTGTTATGCAATCGCATGGGGCGATATGGGCCAGCGGTATGGGCTCGCTACCCATGTTCGGTATGGGTCGCTTATCGCGCTATCTTCACGTCGCGCCCATGTTCCATATGGCGGACTACGCGGGCGGCATGGCTGCAACCTTGTCTGCCGCTAGCAACGTTATTATGCAGAGCTTCGACCCCACCGGCGTCTACGAAATCATCGCGACTGAGAGAGTCACCCATGCCTTACTGGTGCCAGCAATGATCAAGATGCTGTTAGATCACCCCAACGCAGCAAGCGCCGACATGTCCAGCATGGAAAAAATTATGTACGGTGCCTCACCAATGCCAGCTGCAACACTCGA
>Ga0181554_1003814_pt1 | contig 12562 bp, 8 predicted proteins | sample 011ome_16_FD_145602 | JGI IMG/M metagenome (GOLD analysis project Ga0181554, IMG submission 145602) | Coastal salt marsh microbial communities from the Groves Creek Marsh, Skidaway Island, Georgia - 011503CT metaG (spades assembly) | ecosystem: Environmental > Aquatic > Marine > Intertidal zone >... | reverse complement strand
GCTGTCGCGCGAAAATCGGGGGGGGACGAGCCTTTTCGGTCGCGCGAGTCTGGAATTTCGTGACATTCCGAGACGCGCACGCTATCCACGCACCCCGCACCCGCACGACGCCTTCCGCGCCGCGCGAACGCAGCACTACCCTCAACGCCATCGCTCTCGAGTCGAGCACCGCCGCGCACCTGTAAATACTCGCGCCCGCCGCTGACTCCGCTCCGTCGCACGCATCGACGCGTCGCAGATCTTCTTCCGAGACGAAAAAAACCACGACACGAAGGACGATCGCGATGGCGACGACGATGACGTCTTCCCCCCTTCAAGACCGCTCGAACGACGCGAAGCTCTCGCCGTTCTCGACGCGCGGCAAGTCCGTCTTGGGCGCCTCCGCGGTCGCGAAGTCCGCGCTCTCGAAGAAGTCCAAGAGCGTCGTGTATCAAGACGAGAACGCGCACGCGACGCCGACGAAATCGTCGAAATCGTCGACATCGGCCGCCGAAAAGTCCCTCGACAAGGTCGCGGACGAGAACGACAAACTCCGCGACCTCAACAAGCGCCTCCTCGCGGAGCTCAAGAACGCGCGCGTCAGCGCGAAGGACGCCGCCGACGCCGCCGCCGCGAACGCGTCCGCGAGCGTCGAGAACGGCGAGTCCGTGGAGAAGCTCACGACGCAGAACGACGCGCTCCGAGAGCTTAACCGCAAGATGATCGCGCACCTCAAGGCGGCGAAGCTCGAGGCGTCGTCCTCCGCGGCGGAGATCGATTCCCTCAGAGCCGCGAACGAGGCGTCGTCCAAGGAGCTCGCCAAGGCGCTTCAGAAGGCGGAGACGAAGTACGCGTTTCAGATCGCGGACGCGCTCACCGCGACGGCGAAAGCGCAGGAGGCGGCGGCGAAGGCGAACGCGCACGCGGCGGATCTTCGCGCCTCCGCCGACGCGGAACGCCGGGACTCGGCGACGTTGAAGTCGCTCAACGACCGCGCGCTCGCGGAACTCAAGGAGTCTCGAGACGCGATGGAGTCGATGAACGCCGCGGGGGCGACGCTCTCGGAATCGATGAAGCTCGCGGAGTCGCAGCGCGACGGGCTTCAGGCGACGAACGCGTCGCTGACGACGGAGCTGCGCGCGGCGAAGAAGGCGTCCGCCGCCGCCGTCGCCGCCGCGGAGGCGAACGTTCTCAAAAAGCACGCCAAGGCGATGCAAGAGGCGAAAGTCGCCGCCGCTAAGGAGAACGAGATGCTGCGCGAGGTGAACGCGAAGCTCGTGAGGACGCTGAAGCAGGCGCAGGCGGACTCGGTCGGCGTCGCGGACGCGGGCGACCAACTCAAGGCGCTCAACGCGAAACTTCTCGCAGATTTAAAAAAGGCGCGCGCGGAGGCCAACGACGCGAAGAACAGCAGCGAAGGCTCCGCGAAGGCGGCAGCCTCGGCGCACGAGATGCTGAAGAGCGTCATCCACGCCCGAGCGGAGCTCCTCGCGGCGAACGCGCAGGCGCTGAGCGAGCTGCAGTTTATGAAGGAGGCGTCGGAGGCGCACGCGGCGCACGCCGTGGACGCCGCGGCCAAACTGTCGGACGCGGAGCATCAACGCGACTCGCTCAAAGCGCTCAACGTGAACGTGCTGAACAAGCTCAGGGAGGCCAAGGCGGAGACGGCGAAGGCGGCGAGCGACGCGGCCGCGGCGCTGAAGCAGCACTCCGAGCTCGCCGCCGATCGCGAACGCGTCGAGGAGCAACGCGCGAATTTGCAAGAGCTGAACCGCCGGCTCATCAGCGAGGCGCGACGCGCGCGCGCGGAGTTTGGCCGCGCGGAGCTCGCGCGCGCGCAGATGGAGAAGGCAAAGGAAGACGCGGAGGCGAGCGTTAAGGCGCACGCGGCGAACGCGGAGGCGCTGAAGGCGCAGGTTGCGGAGAAGCACGCGGAGCTCGCGAGGATTGAAAAACAAACCGCGAAGAAAATCGCGGAGAAGGAGATCGCCGTCGCGAAAGCCCAAGCCGCGGAGGCGGACGCGGAAGCGAAAGCGGCCGCCGCGCAGCTCACGATGAACGGTAACTTGGAGTCGCAGAAGAAGGAAGCCGCGGGGGTGCTGGAAAAGGTAACGCAAGAGAAACAGGCGTTATCTTCCCGCTTGGAGATTGCCCTCCAGGAGCTCCTCGAGGAATCCGCGGCGCTGAAAGACGCGAGGGAGAGCGTCAAGTCGCTCGACGCGAAGCTCCACGCCGCGGCGTGCGAGCTGAAGGACTCCTGCGCCGGCCTCACCGCCGCCTCGGACGCGCTCGTCGCCGCCGCGGAGGCGAACGCGGCGAAGGACAAGCGCGTCAAGATGCTCGAAAAAGAATGCGTAAAGCTGACCAACGCCTTCGCCGAGTCGGAGGAAATTCACCGAATGGACCTCGAAGCCGCGGTGGAGGCGCACGCGCAAGAGACCGCGAAGACGGACAAGCTGGAGAACGTCCTCAAGATGACGAAGATCGCGGCGACGCACAAGCACGAGCAGCACAAGGCGACGACGGCGAAGCTGCACGGCGAGATCGCCGGCGCGAAGAAGGCGGAGGCGGCGGCGAAGGCGCTCGCGAGAGCCGAACGCGACGCCGCCGCGGATGCGACGAAAACGCGCGACGCCGCGGCGAAAGAGGCGGCGCGCGCGAACGATCGCGCCAAGGCGGCGACCGCGGACGCGCTCGCGGCGAAGGCCGCCGCGAAGGAGGAGACCGCCGCCGCGAAGCGCGAGATCGCCGACGCGAAGAAGGACGCGGCGCGCAGCGCCAAGGCGAGCGCGGCCGCAGCCGCCGCCGCCGCCGCCGCGGAGAAGCGCGCGTGCGCCGCGGAGAGAGAAATGTCCGCCGCGGCGTCGCGCGCGGCCAAGGCGGTGAAAGCCGCGGAGGACGCCGCGACCGCGAAGGTGGCGAACGCGGACCGACGACTCGCGCAGACGATGGCCAAACACGCGGCGTCGGAGCACGAGGCGGCGACGCAGCGCGCGGCGGCGGCAAAGCTCGAGTCCGCGCTCGCCGCGGCGAACGCGGCGCTGACGACCGCGAACGCCGCGAACGCGACGCTTCGCGAGCAGGACGCGAAGCGTCACGAGAAGGAGCTCGCGCGCGTCGTCGCCAAGGCGGACGCGCACGTCGCGGAGCTCGCGGCGGAGCTCGTCGCCGCGAGGGCGACGGTGAACGCGGCCAACGCGGAGTTGGCGAGGAGGTCGAACGATCTCCGACGCATGAAGGAAATCTCCGGGTCGGTGTCGCGGTCGCTCAAGGCGGACGCCAGCGACGCCGCCGCGCGCGCGGACGCGATGTGCGTCGAGGTGACCGGGCTCGAGATGCGGACGGAGAGCCTCGAGAGCGCGCTGAAGGCGGCGGACGCGGCGCTGGCGGCGGCGAACCGCGAGAAGTGCGCGGCGAAGCGGCGCGAAAAGTTTGCGCTCTTTGGCCTCGCGATCGCGGCGGTTCGCGCGCTGCTGAGCGTGTTGGCCAAGGCGCGCAAGTGATTGTGATTCGATTCGAACCGAATCCGTTAGGTGACGTGACGTGCACGGTGCGGTGTGCAGTGCGGGGGTGGGTGGGTGTTGTGGGTGTTGTGGGTGGGTGGGGCGTTTCTCTTTTCATCACGCGCGGCGGCGACGCCGTCGTTTGTTCAACTCGGGACTGGAAGGAAAATAAACTTTCATCAAACTTCTTCCTCTTCTACGCACTCGCTACCGTACGCTCATCACTCCGGGTCCTTGAAACTCGTGACGAGCCGTATCCCCTTCGACGTGCACGTCGCCGTGCTGTTCGGCGTGAAGATCACGTCCATTCCGACGTCCCGCGCACCCACCGGCAGCGTCCCTTGCAACAAGATCTGCTCGGTAAACGACAGCCCGATCAGCGTCGGCGTCGTCCACTGCTTCTCTTTGCATCGCCTCTCGTACGCGGTCAGGAACGCGTCGTAGAAGCCGCCGCCGCGCCCCAACCGGTCGCCGTTCGGCGTGAACGCCATCCCCGGGACGACGATATAATCCAGAGGGACGTCCTCGTCGTCGTCGTGCATGACGTCCTCGCGCGGCGCGCCGTCCGCCGTCGTCTCCGTCGGCTCCAAGATCTCCACCCCCTTGAAGAGCTCCTTCGCGACGAGATCTTTCGCGCGATCGGTCACGCGGAGGAAGCGCATGCGCGGCGGCGTGTCGTCCTCCGCGTTCGCCGCGCCGTCCACGACCGGGACGTACACGCGCGAGTACGGCAACCTCAGCGCGGCGTCGATGATCGGCGTGGCGTCCACCTCCATCAGCTTCTCGCACGGCACGTACAGCGCGAAGCGCTTGTCCTCGCGCTCGTCGTCGCTCGCGCCGACGCGGAAGCACGGCAGCGTCGCGAGCAGCCGCGACGCGATCGCGGCGCCGTCCTCCGCGCGGCGCTCCGCGCTCATTTCTCGGAGCGCTTCTTTCACCTCCTTCCTCGTCGCCTTCTTCTTCTCGCGGAGCTCAGCCTCGACCGCGGGGTTCGGACGCGACCGCCCCCACGCGTCCGCGAACCTCGAGCTGGAGCCCATGACGGCTCGCGTCGTCGTCGAGACGGACGGCGTTCGCGATCGCGGCGACGACGACGACGACGACGACGCGAGGCGCGGCGGGTGGAGACGCGCGCGCAACCCGCGCGAGGAGGACGACAACGACGTCGCCGCGCGGACGAGTTTCGCGGCGTGATGCGGGCGCATGCGCGCGCGGGGGGGACGGGGCGCGGGGAGTCTGTGCGCGTTGTTAGTCGCGTCAGCGGTGGTCGCGCGCGCGCTCGTCGCTTCGCGCGACGAGCGCGCGGCGCGGCCTGGGTCAAGGAAGGACGAACAGCGTCCTCTCATCAGGTCGAACGCGCCCGTCGACATCTCGTCACTCGACGGCGCGCGCTCGCCCGACGCGTCGCACGCGTCACCGGCGCGCTCCGCGTCCGTCGTCGCGCGTCGAAAGCGAGGCCGCTCGCGAAGGCGCGCGGGAGGCGGCGTCGAGGCGAGGGCTCGATCGAGCGGCGACCGAATAATTCGAGAATGGTGCACGCGAACTTTTTAGAATCGCTCTACTACGGCGGCGACGTCGCCGCCGCCGCGACCGCGACGTCCGCGCTGGGGCAGTCCCCGGCGCCGTCGTACGCGTATGGCGCGTCGCTCGGGGCGAGCGCGTACCCGCCGCCGCCGCCGCCGAGCGCGGACGACACGCACTGCTTCGTCGAAACCCACGACGCGTGGAGAGGCGCGGAGGTTCTCACCATCCTCGCGATCCTCGCCATCGTCGCGGGAGCGATCCCGCAGTATATCAAGCTGATCGTCCTCGCCACGGACAAGGGGAACTCGCTCACCGCGCTCGCGCTTCTGAACGTCTCCGCGGTGACCGCGACGCTGAACATCTTCATCCTGCACTACGAGCAGATCAAGCAGTGCGTCCGCGGGGACATGGGATTCGACGACTGCAACACGTCGCTGCTCACGTTTTACTACACCGCGACGTGGACGATCCTGTGGTTCCCCGTGTACACGCTCGCGGCGAGGTACTGCTCGGACGAGGAGACCGAGGAGGTTTGCGGCGCGACGCGGACGCGGAGGCAGAACGCGAGGATCGGGTTTTGGGCGCACGTGATCCCGTGCGTCGGACTCGCGGCGCCAGTCGTCGGCATGGTGTTACGCGGGAACTGCTACGAGTACGAGGTGCGTTCTATACGCTGGTTCCCATACGACCGCGTCGGCGTGGTGAACGCCGATCCTTAAGGACTTTGCCCGGCGCATCTCTCCGCCCATCCCTCGCGTTCAATCCCCGACCTCGATGCCTTTGAACTCCATCTGACGCCTATGAACTCCACCCCGACTTTGCTTTGTATGGAACGACCCTGAGACGTACGCGATGACGCTGGGCGTGGTCAACGGCGTTCTCGAGGCGACGCGGTACCTGCCGCAGGTGTACAGCTCGTATGTAAACAAGGGCAGCGGGAGCTTGTCGTACGTGCGGTTTTTTCTGTGCATCGGCGGCGGGCTGGGCGCGACGATACAGAAGCTCGTCCTGGGCGCGTTCTATACACTGGTTCCCATACGACCGCGTTCGCGCGGTGAACGCCGTTCCTTGAGGACTTTTGCCGTCGTTCCTCTCCGCCCAGGGTCCCTCGCTTTCGATCCCGACACACCTCGACGCCTTTCAACTCCGCTTCTGACGCCTTTCAACTCTACCCAGGCGAGGACATATCGACGTGGTTGCCGCCGCTCGTCGGGCACGGGTTGGAGGTTGTCATCTTCGTCATGAACCTGTATTACGACCTCAGGTGCGTTCTATACACTGGTCCCCATACGACCGCGTCGGCGTGGTGAACGCCGTTCCTTAAGGACTTTTCCCGGCGCATCTCTCCGCCCACCCCTCGCTTTCAATCCCCGACCTCGATGCCTTTGAACTCCATCTGACGCCTATGAACTCCACCCCGACGTTCGCTCGTATGGAACGACCCTCAGCAGAGGCCAAGGGATCATCGCGACCGGGAAGGCCCCCGGGAAGTACAAGGGGGGAGGACCCGGCGACAGAGCGGACGAGACGACACCGCTGGTGGAGCGGATGCGCTCGATGCGACGGGATGGCGGCGGCGGAGGCGGAGGCGGCGGCGGCGCGGGGATGGGGGACGGCGACGGCGACGGCGACGGCGACGGCGACGGGTTCTCGTACCCCAAACGCGGGTGTTTCAGCACCCCGCTCGGGCGGAAGATCATCAAGTACATGTGACGCCGGACGCTCGTGGAGTCGTCTCCCCGTTCGCGCGTGGTCGTGGTCGTGCTTTAGCGCCGTCGTTGATGTTTTGTTGGTTGTCGAGTTGCGTTTATTGATACGTGTATTATTATTCGAGATGTTCGATCAAAGCAAACTCACGCTGCCGCCGCCGCGGCGGCGTCCTCCGCGTCCGACTTCGTCTTCCCCCTCGCCGCCGCCGCCGCGCCGTCGTTCCGCTTCTTCCTCTTCGCGAACGCCATCTGCCACGCGCGCTTCACCCCCCCCGTGGCCGCGCCCGCGCCCGCCCCGCGCGCGCCCGCCCTCGGCGTCGACCCCGTCGCGAAGTTAACGATGCCCGCGTTGACGCCGTCGGGATCCGGCTCCAATAGAAACCCGCCGTGCTGCCACTGCGGCTGCACGACGACCGCGCACTTCGGCCACGCGCGCGTGAACCGCGCGTGTATCTCGTCGGACGCGACGATGTCGTCGAGTCCGCTCAACACGACCATGTCGCGCTCGCACAGCGGCCCGCGTTCCCACGATTCGTGAGGGAATATTAAGCGCTTCATCAGCTGTTGCACGTTGGCGTCGCCCTTCACGAACCACGACGCGAGGACGAGGTTCGCGACGCTCATGGGCTCCCCCGGGTCCGCCGCGCGCGAAGACAAGTGCTCGAGCATCTCCGTCCACGTCGCGAGGTGGTCGTCGTGGCCGTATCGCAGGTAAGACCCGAACGACGGGAGGAAGCACACCGGGTCCACGTAGACGCATCGCCGGACGCTGTCGGGGTGATGCCGCCGAAACGCGGTGAGGACGACGGTGCCGTAGGAGTGCGCGATGACGTCGCACGTGTGCCGCCGCGGTGGCAGTGTCGTCGTCATCCTCTCCTTCTTCCCTCTCTTCGGTTCTCCCTCGGCCAACGCCGCCCTCGCCTCGCGCGCCGCCTCCGTCGTCGCGCGTTCGAGAAAATCCGCAAACTCGCCCGGATGCGGGTACCTATGCCCTACGTCCGCGCCGTAGGAGATGTTCGGCCACTCCGGGGCGACGACCGGGCGGTCCCTCGGCAGCGACGTGATCCAGTCCGCGTACGGCGCGATGCCGATGCCTAGGCCGTGGAGAAATACGATCGGATCGTACGGCTCCGCGTCGACTCGACGACGACGCGTCTTCGTCTTCTCCCCGTCGTCGTCGTCCGAAGCGGCGGCGGCGTCGGCGTCGGGATCCGAACCGTCGCCGCCGCGACGGTTCGTATTCACATCCACCCCCCGCGTCCACAGCACCGCGCCCGTGGCGTCGTCCTTCACCGCGCGGAACCCCGCGTTTCGTAATCGCCGCGCGGAGTACGCGCGAAAGCCGGCGATCACCGCGCGCAGCGGAATCGGTTTGTAATACGCGTTGAGCTCGAAGCGGTTCGTGCGTATGAAATCGATCCCGTCCGCGAGGTCGTTCTCCGCCTCGACGCCGCCGAGGGACGAGCCGCCGCCGAAGACGAGCCAGTCGCGGATCGCGCTCGCGCGCGTCGGCGGCGGTTTCGGTTTCGACGTCGTCGTCGTCGTCGTCGTCGTCGACTCTTTCTCTCTCCTCTCCCCCGCCCCTCCCTCGCCCGCGGCGTCGTCCGCGCGAAACTTCAGCCCGCTCGTCTTCTCCAGACTCCTCAGAAGCGCCTCGGACTTGCGCGTCACGTCGCTCGGGTACTCCCCTCCCTCGAACTCGTCCGTCTCCTTCGCGGTGAGGAAGTACGAGATCATCTCCACGGCGCTCCTTCGCGGGATGGATTCCGGGGGCGTGTCGTTGAACGCGTCCGTGAACAGCCGTCGCGGGTTCGGCTCGTGCTTTAACTCCCTGGCGAACCATCGGTAGTGGCCCTCGTAGTCGAAACCTTCCTCGAGCTTGCGGCTGATGAAGATTGAAGATTTTCGGGGGATGAAGGGGGTGGGAAGGTCATCAGCGATCGGTGGGATCGGCCGCGAGGAAGAAACCAGACAGACGCGTTTGTATTTTTTTTTCGAACGACGACGGACGGGCGGCGACGCCGCGCGGCGCGCACCTCTTCGCGGAGTCCATGTCCGCGACGCGGTAGCGATGCGACGTGAAGCACCACGCCTCCGCGGCGGCGTACGCGCCCGCGAGCCCTCTCGCGACGCGCCACCGCATCGTGCTCCGCGCCTGATCGAAGTGCTGAGTAGGACGCGTCGTGGTTCGCGATCTCGCATCGCAGATCTCGGCTTCTGTTCGCGCGCCTCGGCCTGAGCGCAGCAGGTGCCCTCTGACGGCCACTCGCGGTGGCGCCCCGCCGCGCATGCCGCTCGGCTCGCGCGCGCCGACCCCCGCGCCCTCGCGCCTTCGCCCTCCGTCGCACCGCGCGCGCCGTCCCCCCGCGCCGCGCGGCGGTTCGAGAAGACGCGCCGGCGGCGGCGCGGCGGCGAGGGCGAACGCGGAGGAGCGCGCGGTCCGAGGCCCGATCCTCGGCCGCCCGCGAGACGGCAGCGGCAAGATGGAGCTCGTCCGCTCGTGGCTCGGCGTTCCCGCGGACGGCGCGGTGGAGACCCTCAGCGTGATGTGCGCGCACTGCAACGCGAAGCTCACGCCTACGCAGCTGGACTACGACTGCGTCCGCGCGCGGCTCCCGGACGAGCTTAATCGCGCGTTCGCGCCGTTGGAGCGCGACGACGCGACGAACGCGTTTTTGATGCGTAGCAGCCGTCGCCCGTACGTCGTGAACTGGGGCGCGTCCGTCGCGTGCTCGTACCTGCGGAAGCGCATGTCGCTGACGGACGCGAACGCGATCTTGGGGAGGGGGAAGATGCACGTGCTCTCGCGCGCGCACGTGGAGGATCTGCTGGGGAGGAAGAGGGCGTCGAACGGCGGCGGCGGCGGGGACGCCGGATGCGGCGGCGGCGGCGGCGGCGGCGGCGTGCTTCTCGACGTCGGCGCCGGCGAGGGCGAGGTCACCGAAAAACTGCGCGACGGCGGCTGCTTCGACGCCGTCGTCGCGACGGAGGTGTCGCCGCCGATGGTGAAACGCCTGAAAGACAAGCGTTTCGATTGCGTCATCGGCGCCGCGGACGTCTCCGGCGTGTTCGACGCCGCTCGAAACGAAAACGTGAAACGGCTCTCCCCCGACGGTTTCGACGCGATCGCGCTCCTCAACGTCCTCGACCGCTGCGACACGCCGTTCACCTTGCTCTCGCAGCTGCGCGGGATGTTACGCCCGGGCGTCGGGCGGTTACTCCTCGCGGTCGTGATTCCGTTCCGGCCGTTCGTCGAGGACGGCAACTCGAACCGGCCGCCGAGAGAGCGACTGCCGCTGCCGTCCGACGGCGGCTGGGAGGACGGCGTGAGCAAGCTGTGGAGCCTGGTGTTGAAACCCGCGGGGTTTAAGATCGAGAGGCTGGCGAGGGTGCCGTACATCAGCGAGGGGGATCAGAAGCACGGCGCGTACGTGTTAGACGACGCGATATTCGTGCTCTCCCCGGCGAGCGGCGACGACGACGACGCGAGTTGAGCCGTCGCGGGGTGCGACATACGACTATCACACCTACTAGTACTTTAAATAGCACGCGTTCGACTAGTACGGAAGCACATCACGGCGATGCGGCGCCCGTCGCTCGGTCACCGCGCGAAGAGGTTCATGTTGTCCAGGCCGTACTTGTCGAGGAACGACGCGTTGCCGCGCGGTTTCGATCGTCGACCGCCGCCGCCGCCGCGACGCGCTCTGAGTTCGTCTCTGATCTTCTCGCGCTGCGCCTCCCTCGCGCCGTCGTCGTCGTCGTCGTCGTCGTCTACGGTCACGGCGCGCATCTTCGCGGTCGTCTCGGCGACGGTGGGCTCCGCCTTCGAGCTCCATCTTCGCGCGGGCGCCGCCGGCGGCGGCGGCGCTGCCTCCGCCGCCGCCTTCGGAGACGACGACGCCACCGACATCGCCGCCATCTTCGCCGCGACGTCGTCGCCGCCGCCGCCGCCACCGTCTCTTCCCCCCCTCTCCTTCCCTCCCCCCAGCATCGCTCGCGCGCCGTCGCCGATACTCGTGTCCGCTGGCTTGCGCCCTCGGTCGTCCACCGCGCCGACGTCCGCGCCGGCGACGATCAGACGGTACAACGCCGCGAGTTGGTTCGTCTTCGACGCGAGGTGCGCGGGCGTCTCCCCGGTCGCCGCGAGGCGCGCGTTTAACAACCCCTCTTTAACGCTCTTCCCCGAGCCGTTTAACACGTCGCGAAGGAGCTCGTCGCGCCCGTTCAGCGCGGCGTAGTGCGACAGCGTCCACCCGCTCGTCGTCGCGTCCGCGGCGGAGGCGCCGCGCGCGAGCAACGTTCGGATCGCGTCTCGCGCGCCGTACGCCGCGGCCCAGTGCGCGGGCGCTTCCCCGACGGCGTCCCTCGCTCTCGGGTCCGCGCCGGCGTCGATGAGGACGTCGCACGCCGCCGCGCGGTTCGCCGCCGCGGCGTAATGCAGCGGACGCGCGCCGCCCTGCGCGGAGAGGGGATGGGAGAGAGGGAGAGAGGGACGATGTGCTGTGAGAACGCGCGTTCGCGTTCGCTTCTGCGGAAGACCAAAGACCAGCGCCCGACGGGGGATCTGGCTCGAGGCTTCGGGGGCCGCGCACCGCGTCTCGCGCGTTGACGTCCGCGCCCTCGCTCAGGAGGTACTTCACCATGTCCACGTGCCCGCGCTCGGACGCGATGTGCAGCGGCGCGCGCAGCATCAAGTCCGCGGCGCGAGCGTTGACGTTGACGCACTCTCGCGCGCTCTGAAACGCGCGTCGCTCGACCCACCGCTCGACGACGTCCATCGCGCGCGACACGTCCCCTCTCGACGCCGCGTCGTGCAGCGCGCGCTCCGTCGGCATCGCGTCGGACGTCGCGCGTTCGAGGGCGGGCATCGCGGCGACGCGAGCGCGGACGCGCTCGGTCAACTACGGCGTCGTCCTCGGTGATGTTAACTCTGATGTGAGATCGCTGGCAACGGTTCGTCGTCGACGTTGGGGGAATAACTTCATCAGTCGCGACGGCGCGGATGGACTGGTACCCGAAGACGACCGCGGAGATATCCGCGGCCGTCCAGGCGCGGCAGAAGCCGGTGAATCACAACGTTGCCATCGAGAGCTACTTCGCGGCCGCGGATCAGATCGGATGCCAGGCGCGTCCCCGTCCCTCCGTCGCGTCCGTCCGCCACCTGTCCCGTTTTTCTTCGGAGATTCATTCGCTCCGCCCCGCCCGCCCGCTCGTCTTCCCCTCTCCCCGCCGCCGTCGCCGACCCTCTCTCCGCGCGCCGTCGCGCCACAGGCGGCGATCTACCGCGAGGAGAAGAACCAGCAGGAGCTGTTCAGGATCCTCATGACGTACTGCGGGTTCGTCGTCGAGGTCGCGGGGAAGCATCGCGACTGGAAAACGAGCGCGCAACTCGCGCGATGCGTCGCGTACGAGAAGGAAACGCTCGAGTGCATGAAGGAGATGGAGCGGATCAAGCCGGGGATCAACGCGGAGGCGGAGGCGTTTCGATTGAACCTGCCGGAGCCGCCGAGGACGCGGCCGCCGCCCGTGGCGAGCGCGACGGCGGGACTGGCGACGGCGGCGACGACGACGGCGGCGGCGGCGGCGGCGATGGCGACGACGGGCGGCGGGGGGTTAGACCTCCTCGACGCGACGCCGTCGCAGATCGCGCACGCCGCGCGGGCGATGTCGAGCCTCTCCGTCGGGACGAGCGGCGCGGCGACGGCGACGGCGACGGCGACGGCGGCGACGGCGCGCGGCGGCGCGCGGCCGAGCGACGCGGCGACGGCGAAACACGCGCTGTTCGGATCGTCGCCGTCGCCGTCGGCCGCGGGGGGCGCGGGGGCCGCGGGGACCCCGGGGTCGGGG
>Ga0181554_1003811_pt1 | contig 12589 bp, 9 predicted proteins | sample 011ome_16_FD_145602 | JGI IMG/M metagenome (GOLD analysis project Ga0181554, IMG submission 145602) | Coastal salt marsh microbial communities from the Groves Creek Marsh, Skidaway Island, Georgia - 011503CT metaG (spades assembly) | ecosystem: Environmental > Aquatic > Marine > Intertidal zone >... | reverse complement strand
CTTCATACTTAGGAGTCCTGCCTCTCGACCCGCCGAACATCAATGTTCAGGTTTTTCCTGTTCCATTCGATAAATACATCACGTTTCACGCGGGCGACGGTAAAATCCAAGCTAAACACTACGACTTTTGGCAAGAAGCAATCGGCCTGATGAAAGCGGCGCTTCATCATTTTGGAATCAAGATTATTCAAATCGGCGGCCCAGAAGATTCACCGATTTCAACTTGCGACGCTCATTATTTAACCCTATCAAGGGCTCAGAGCGCGTATATCCAAAAAGGAGCAATGCTTCATATTGGCATTGACAGTGCCCCAATTCATATTGCCTCTGCTTTTAGCAAGAAGATTGTGGCGGTGTATTCACATATCTATAAAGAACAATCGCCATGTAACTGGAGTAAACCTGAAGACGTTATCTATTTAGAGCCTGATAGAGGAGAAAATCATCCGCCCTTCTCAGCGGTTGAAGAACCCAAAATGGTAAACTCTATCAAACCAGAACAAATTTGCCGCGCCGTTTTTAAATTATTAAATTTGCCCGCCGAAATTAATTTTGAGACTAAATTTGTTGGGCCGCTCTATAATTTGTCTTGTGTGGAAATTATTCCTGACTTTTATGGGGAAAGCGCCGAATTAAAAAATGTTTCGCCGCATTTAAGAATGGACTTAAACTTTGACGAGCAATGCGTTCACGCATGGGCTCAAAATCAAACGATAAAAATCGTTTCAGACAAACCCGTATCCTTGGAACTTTTAAGAGCGGACAAAAAGAACATCCAACAACTAACCTTGTTGATTGATGACATTGATTCCTTCTCCTTGGAATACGTTAAAAAAGCCAAGGGTCTAATTCCCAATTTGATGCTAGTAGGAACAAACGGCGAAACAATTTCTAATGTGCGCGAAAAGTTTTTTGACTATATTGTTGAAAGAATGCCGCCACCAAGCCGTTCTAAATACGAATCCTACATTGGAAGTAAATTTTGGACGAAAAAATTAGTCTTTTCTAAAGCGCAGCAATTTGCATCAATTGCACACTGGGAAAAACAAATTCCGTTTGACAAAGAAAACATTGTGGTAGATAGTGACGAAACCTCAAGAGAGGTTGATCACTTTTTTATCTTTAACTAATATGACCAATTAACTTCTCATCGCGTGGGCTATCAAAGTCTCTATACGCAGATAGCATCTTGCCCTACATTAGTCGCCTGACGATCATCTGAAATGGTGTGAAACCCGAAAGGGTAGCGCGGAGTATCCCAAGTAGGGGAATAACTGGATACCAGTAGAGACACCCACGGCCCACGCGACGAGAAGTTTGCTTTAAAAACACACAACATGACTACAATCACCCGAAACTCCCAAGGTCTTCTTGAAAATCTTGAATACAAGACAGATAAGCTAGGCTATATTATTTGGCGAGACATGATTCCAAGCGAATACCTTTACCCAAACAAAGAATATTTCGCCCGAAATAACTTGTCTGCCCCAGAAAGCGCCGAAGGTCTTCCTGACAATCAGTGTCTTGTTAAAATCGGCGGACTCATTGAACTAATGAAGATTCGCGGGTACACAAGTCTCGACCAGCAAGTTTTGAACGTTGACAATGGTTATGTTACAGCCAAATGCACAATCACTTGGCTTCCAAATTCAGAAACGGACAATAAGCCTGTAACTTTTTCTTGGGTGGCTAATAGCAACATTGGAAATTGCGGCGATTTTATGGCCAACTTCCAAGAAACTCAAGCTCAGAATCGTGCCTTGAGTCTTTGTGTTCGTAAGTTCTTAAATGTTAACATCGTTTCTGACGAAGAAATGAGCAAGGGGCAAACAAACTTGATCCCAGAAAAAGAAAAGCCCGCCGCGACTCTTCCTAATTTAAACAACAAACTGCGCAAGAAACTCCTAGAGGCAAACTACAAAAGCCCAGAAGCTCTCTTGGCCTTGATTGAAGAAATGAAAGCGGCGGACAAAATTCAAATTTCGCCCGAAGATTTGATGGATGAAAACGGCAAAGTTAGCGTTGATCCACTTGGGGCAAAAGAGTGTCGCATTATCATGGGCTATTTAGATGAGAAAAAGAAAGGTGAAAAGTGAACTTTACAATTTCTCTCCCATCTTTTCGTCATTCAAGACTACTAGCAACCAGACTTGAAGAACTACTCTTAAAGAGCGGCGAATTAAAATCCTCCACTAAACACGCCGACCAGTGGATTTTAAAGGATGGAGAGAACGAATACAGCTTTATACCTAAAAATAGCATAAATTATGGCTCGCGAAATTAAATTCCGTGTTTTTGATTCCTTTGAAAATAAATTTGTTGATTTCGGAGTCGGAGGGTTACGCTCTGATTATACTCTAAACGATATTTTTGAGGACAACTTTAATGATGGCCTTAGATATGTCATCCAGCAATTTACGGGTCTAAAGGATAAAAACGGCAAAGAGATTTATGAGGGCGATCTTATTAAAGTTCCAACAAAAAGTAAATATTACAAAGTCGAATATTACAGCTACATAGCATCTTTTCAATTTCTTCCAGTTGATTATGATATTGATGCCATGACATTTAGGATGTGTACGAATTATGAGAGTTTTATAGTTAACATGAGAATGGTAAAAGATTACGAAGTAGTCGGACACATCTTTGAAGATAATGAATCACAAACTAACCCTCTGGCCTAGCATTGCCGCCGTCATTATGTGGCTAACCCCACTTCGATGCCAAGAAAAAGTTTCGCCGCCGAAACCAATTCTTGAGTTTAAACTAATTGAGCCAGGAATCCCTAGTTTTCCAAACATTCCGCCAGTTTTGCCGCCGCCGAAACTAAACAACCAAAACTTGTCTCTTGATCAAAAAAATAACAGACCCGAAAGAGTTTGAAATTTTATGCCGCCAAATCGCGGCCAAATTCTCTAGCGAGAATGAAAAATACGGCCACTGGGAATCGAAAATCAACCCCGAATCTTTAATAAAGGCTTGGGGCGATTCTCGGTTGCTGAATTTTCACTTACACGTTTGGGCTAATAAAGAGGAGGAGTATGATTCTGTTATCATGTTCCAAGGAGTGGACAACCACGTAACTGGCGAAAAACAGTGGCAAGAATATTTTTGGATTAGCAGCAACCCGAAAGTCTCGTTTCAACTTTTAAATCGGGCGAAAAAGTTTGGAAAGTCTCTCGGCTACAAGAAGATCATAATGTTCCGCGTAATTAATTACCCGACTTCAGATAAACTTTGCAAAGTTTACGAAAAAATGGGCTTCAAAAAGGACTCCGAGATGTTTGTCTCAAATCTTTAAAAGAAACTCGCGGCGAAAAATTCCGAAGAATCGCCAGAAGAAACCGCATCGCTATAGCCAACGCCATCAACGACAAGACCCATCCATGCAGCGCCAGAACCAGTTATGGTCCATGATCCTGTTCCAGTTGGCTCTCTAGACGAGCAAAGTTTAAAGTTTGGGTGAATCAAGCCACTTCCCAAATTATCGTCAAAAGCGTTTGCGTGATATAAAATTAGATTTGACGCTGAATATGGGCGCATTGTTAAGTAGTAATTCACGCCACTTTGCAATTCAACGCTTTGGCTAAACTCTAGGTAATGAATACCAGCACCAGCAGTTGGCGGCATATTTGTCCTGATTAGGCCAGAGGCAAGAACAGAAGACCCATTTGAGTCATAAATCAAAGCTGAACCACTAGCATCAGCATCCAACCAAGCCCAACACCCTTTAGCTCTTAGCGGACATTCTAACTGAAACTGATTACCAATATTATTAGGGGCCGAACCACTGTTAAAAGTTGAAGAGTTTAATTCTGAAATGGGGATACAGCCAAACGGCGAAATATAAGCTCCATCTGAATACTGCAAAGAAAATATCGGAGCGCCTTGAAGTGCCGCTGTAGGAGTTAAATTATTAACTAAAATATACGGCCCAAATAAATTTGAATCAGCAAACGAAGCAATTTGCAAACTTGTTGGAGTTCCAGAACTTACGTCTAATCTTGCCGCCAACCAGTCTCCTTTATTAACATTGGTGACGCCAGATAGCGTTGTTGGAAAAGACTTATTATCATCAGTGCTGGCGACAACAACAGAAGCGTTACTTGAAGCGGATGCAAGTCTTCCAGTTGGAATACCAGAATCAAGGCTAGGAAGCTCCAATCTCACGTCCAAAGTACAGCCAGCACTAACACCAGCCGTTCGGAAAAACAGCCCGCTAATATCGCCGCTTTTTGGAGCTTGAAAAACAATGGAATATTCCCCAGTCGCCCCATTCACCCCAATATTTGAGATGAAACTAGGAACCGTATCAGCCTCAAGCGGTGGCTCTGGATAAAATCGCGGCGCAATGTCTTTGTATGTCATGATTTTACGATCATTAGGTTAATATTAGCGAACTGAACCCCACTAACAGAATTAATTTTGCACCCAAGGTAAGAATCTCTGCTTAACCCGCTTGTCCAACCAACCACATCTCCAGAATTTTTAATTTGCGCCGAAAGATTTGGATTATTCGCGCTAACAATGTTTGTTAAAGCTGGAAAGCTTGAGTAATCTCCATAAACAATATCAAGATTAATTGATCCAGTGTTGGACGAAACAACTTCCCAACCAGTTATGGTACAGTCAAAAGGAATTTTTGAATAACCTTTTACTCCAGTGGTTAAACTAGCGCCGCCTATAAATAGGTTGATTGTTCCCGTTTTGAGAGTGTTTAGCTGAGTCTGTAAATTTTCAGATGTAGTATTTACATAAGAAGCTGTCGCAAAAACTCCAGTATCATTTGGCCTCACAACGTCGCCCGTGACAAAATTTCCAGTATCACTAGGGCGAACCACGCTTCCTGTGGCGAAAACTCCTGTGTCGGAAGGTCTTACGACGTTTCCAGTTACGAATCCGCCAGTTTCAGATGGGCGCACCACATCACCAACAACAAAAGAACCTGTTTCTGACGGCCTAACTACAGAGCCAGTAACATAATTACCAGTCTGAGAGTTTAGAAGATTGAATTGGCCGCTAAAATATCCACTAATACCAGAAACATAAGAAATCGAAGCATAAGACGAAAGATCAACACCAGTTAAATACCGTCCATCAAAATTAACGAGGATTGTTCCGTTGTCGCCGCTTCTGTTTAAAGTTAAAACGCCGTTGCCAGTATTGAATTGGCCCGAATAAACAAACCAATTTTCGCCCGAAACACTTTCTCCTGTTCCTTGTAAATCTGTGAAAGTGGTGGTTACAGTTGAGCCGTCTCTCTTGTAAAGAGACAATGTTTTAGAAGACGAACCAGAAACATTTGCGCCCGTTACATCAGTCAATAAAGGAGTCCACTGACCACTGTGACAAACATAAAGATTTTGGCCGCTTCCTGTTTGATAAAACGTGATTCCATCAAAAGGGCTAATCTGCGGAACTGAGTAACCAGTAAAAATACCACTCCTTTGACCGCTAGAACCAAACGGCGGAATACCTTCTGTGAAAGTTTTGGCCTCTTGAGGATAGTCTAGAACGCCTGTTAGTTGTCCCGTCCAAAATAGTCCCGTCGAAAAATCATCATATGGAAGAACCTTGTAGTATAAAATTTCTCCTTTGGGCTGCTCCTCTTTATCTATTTGTAAAGAATAAGAAATATCTGAATCAAAAATAGGAACACTTTTCAGTAAGTTTCCGCTATTAGGAGAGAAAGAAGAATTTGCGCCTGTGAAAACATCAAATTGCCTGACCAAAAACTTCGTCCCATTATCTGGAACACTTAAAAATAAACTAACAGCGCCCGTTTGACCCTCTGAATATCCAGAAACTTGCGCCGCATTAATTTGCGCGGGCAAATGATAAATTGTGAAATTGCTAAAATTAATTTCTGCGTTTTCTTGAAGCCTAAAATTTAATTGATAATAACGATGAGCTTCGCCAGCAAAAGCCTCCTTGTTTTGCTCGTAAGTGAAAACATAGTTCGTAGAAGAAATACCGCTTCTAAAATTAGAGCCGCTAGGAGCAACGCTTCCTCCCGTGTGATAAACATCAAATCCAATGGAAACGTCAACAAAACTATTCGCCAAATCAAAATCATTAGAAATAGCGTTCCCAAACCGATCCTCGAATTGAAAATCGAACGGCACATCTTTTTTCAGCGCTACAGAATAGCCAATGCCCGTTCCATTTGATCCGTCAGAAGGAACAAAAGAAGAAGGAAAACCAATATCAGGAGGACTCTCGAAAACAAATGGCGCGGGAGTAGTTGTTGGCGCTGGTGTTGTCGGGGGTGGCGTGGTTGGCGTGGGAGTAGTTGTGGGAGGAGGCGTCGTTGGCGGCGGGGTAGTCGGCGGCAACGTCGTCGTGGGCGGCAGTGTAGTAGTCGGAGGTGGAGTTGTGGTCGGCGGAGGCGTCGTCGTAGGGGGTGGCGTTGTCGGCGGAGGAGTCGTTGGTGGTGGGGTTGTGGGTGGCTCTGTCGTGGGAGGCGGAGTCGTTGGCGGAAGTGTAGTAGTTGGAGGAGGCGTTGTCGTAGGTGGCAACGTCGTCGTAGGTGGTAAAGTGGTGGTAGGAGGAAGAGTAGTTGTCACTGCTTAATTTTTATTCCCGCGAAAATGCTGTTGTTTCTGATTGGTGCTGAGTAAGATAACACTACAATACCTGAAGAATTGGTTGGCCCAATAGGATTAGGAATAGATTCCTCATTTCGTGCCGAAACTTTAAAAACAAATCGGCCCGCTTGAGTTTGATCCGTGAAAACTGCATGGTTTCCAGTTGTTCTTCCTGTAATCGAATTGAACTTTGGCGTGATTAATTCGTAATCATAGCTCGTGGCATTAGAAGCTGCTTGCCAACTTCCAGAAATGTCTATAGAGTCCGCTTGTTGGTCGTAGTTTCCAGTAGTTACAGAATTTATAACAGGGTATCCAAGCTGATACAAGAAGCTCTGCCGAATAGTTTCGGAACCCTGAGTAGGAGAAGTGACGTTAGGATAATTATTATAAAAATCAACTAAACTTTGGCCGCTTTCAATTTGTCCGAACTTGCCAGTGTCAAATTTAATCGCCGCCACTTCATATTCTACAGAAGAAGATTCTTTAACTGTAGTGAGTTTGTAAATTTCCTGTTGAAGGCCGCTTAGAGTAACCGAGTAAATGCCGCCAATTTTAGCTTTGTCTAGCAAAGCAATGTTTTCGCCCGTCGCATTTAAATATAATTTTGATCCAAAAGAAAGATTTTCGTGCCCAGTAATTGAAAACGTCGCGATTTGCGGAACGTCATTCGCATACAAGTAGTTCATACTGAGTTTAGAAGGACTAACGGCGCGATTGTAGTAATCCGCGTAAGTATTTTGCCCAGTAGGAATAAACAAAGAAACTTCGTTGAAAAATTTGGCCGAATCAAACGAATCATCGACTCTCAAAATTCTATTGGAATAATCAATATCCAAAACACGGCCAATGTTTTTTTGCAACGATTTAAGATCATCCTCGACACTAATCAAATCTCCTGGCTTGCAAGATAAAATTTCGGGGCCGCAAACAAATGATACCGCCTGATTCTCATTAACTGTAGAGTAAATTACGTGTTTACCAATGCGGTTAGCGTGAGCACGCGAGGTTATTCCATAAGTATCAATTTCAGTTCTTAAAACGCCGCGCTTCTTAATGTCTTCCGAGTCTTCAATGTATTCAACCTTTGCTTTAAAAGAGTCGTCACGGTCAAAGTAGTTGACTTCCAATGTGTTATACTGCTCGTCTCTACGAGAGTTTGTGTAATTGAAAATTCCCTCACGAACATTTTGGTTATTGAAAAACGCTTTAGGAAGTTTTACTCGGTCATCAGTAAAGTCAATATAAGAATTTGAGTAAAAAACATTACCACGGAATGCCGCCGAAATATTTTGAATCGCGTCAAAAACATTCACATTGTCGCCAATGATAATATTGCAAGAATATCTTGGTTCTAATCCACCAGTTGCACTAGGAACACCAGTAAAAACGCCATCATCATTTACAGCATCACAAAAGCGACCGATTTTATAAAGCTCCCAAACGTTCACATCGCTCGCTTCAATGAAATTGCCAAGCCCGTATCTCTTGTTGGTCAAAAGATCAAAAACAATCCACACAGGGTTATCGCTCCACGCTTCTTTAAATGTTCCGTCCCATTCTCCATTGTAGATAATTTTATCAGATTCAGGCGCGGCAATAAATTCTGAGGTCGTTTTGTATAGCCTTTTATCTGTTCCATTTGTGCGAAGAGGATAGTAGTTGCTAGGAACAAGAATCCTTTTTAAGCGAGCGTCGTAAGAACGAGGAGGCAGGCTCGAAAGTGTTCTTGAGTCTAATTTGACGCCAACAATAGCCGAGTTAGGATAGGAAAATTTAGCATTGATAATCTCAGTAACTTTTTCAAGAGAAATTTCGCGCCGAATCAAAGAAGAATACGTCTCTGGTGTTAGTCGTGTGACTCGAATATAACGAAACGATCCATCAGTTGACTGAGGAATAGCTAAAGCAGACGCCACATTATCTGGCCCCTGAATAAACCGAGAGTAAGACGCCAAACTATTAGCATTTTCAGTGCGCCCAATATCAATTAAAACGGGCGATTCTGTTAACCCAGTAATCTGAAAATCAAGGATTTCTGTGGGGTCTCGCTCTACGCCATTTAAATCTTGAAGACCCATTTCGATGCGAAACTTAACAAGCGTTGGGATTCTTGTTCCAGCGTCAATGTTTTCGCCGATACCTTTAATGTCTTTTGTTTTTTCAACAGTGTCACTTAAAACGCGCACGCCCATTGTTACGTAAACAGATGAAACGTTAGGGTTTTTAATTACATGAGTAACAGCATTAGGTTCTTCGTCAAATTGAGAATATGATCCAGCACTCCAATTTGAATAGCTTTTTCCGCCGCGAGTGTCGTTTGAACCTTCAAAATCACCAACGGCAATAAGAGATGCTGCGATTTGTTTTTTAAAGCTATCTATCTTATAAGTTACATCCGTAATCTTTTCGTCCGATACGTTTTCTTCAAATGGATTGCTCTGTCGATCAAATGCCATTTGGATTTCAGACTTGTACTCATACTTCTTTAATGAACGAGTGAATACATCTCCAGTTTTTGTAAAAATAAACTTGTAAAAAGTGTCAGGCTTAGTTGTTAGGAATTCGTTTTCGGATAATTTGATTGCGCCGTCTTTTCTTTTTTTTGGCCATAAAACCTCTACTTGAAAGTTGCCGTTGTCGTTCAAATAGACCTGTTTAAGCTTTCTTAGGCCCCTGTTTCTATAATTTCGCGCCGCCTTATAGAACTTTCCATTTTTCAAGAGAAATTCTTGCAAATTCCATTCTTCAGCTAGAAAATTTCTATCTTCTTCTGAAATGTAAGCTCCTTCTTGGAAAGATGTGTATTCAAATGGAGATGGAAAAATGTCAATGACGCCATTTTTAGGTATTTTTGGCGCAAAATTTTTAATTCTAGGAGTTTGACCCTGAGTAGAGAAAGGGCCAAGCAACTTGATCCCGTAGTTTTTGTCAAGGTAAGTTTTATCAAAAAACCCGAGAGATGACTGAAGTTCTTCGCCGTTTTTTATTTCAGCGAGAATATTATAGTAATTATACTTTTCCGAAGAAAAGTCAATCATGTAAAAATTCTTAACATTAGAAGAAATGGCCTCGACTGTTTCATGGGTTGGATAACCATTCTCCTGAACGCCAAAGATATAAATGCTGCCGCAAATTTTAACGTCGCTTGTAGAAGCTCCAAGACTTAAATACGACATGTCTAGCCACCTAAGAGGTCTTAAAACTCGACGCTTACCAATTTCAGAAATTTCTAGCTTCTCAAAAACATAACTTGAAATATCAGAATCTAAGTAAGCTGAGCAAAATTTATTAACGCCGAATTCCCCAGCATCCTGAACTGGTCTGGATGATTGAGAGTAGAAATCGCCAAGGTTAATCTTGATGCAAAAAAACGGATAATCCGTTGACGATGGAAAATCTTTCAGTAAGCTTGTCTCTATTGACGAAAAAGTAGAGTAACCATCAAACCTTAAAAGTTTTTGGCGCGAAATTGATTTACAAGTACTGTCTTGTTTCTTATCAACGGATACTCTTTTTAGGTCGTTAATCCCGCGAAGTATGCATTTAGCAATATTTGTTTTGCCGCTAACTATTTCTGCTGAAATATTCCCAGAATCTACAAAGTGAAATTTATAAGGGTCGCTTACATTTCTATCGCTTTGGTAAGAGCCGTCTTGAAGACTTAACGAAGACAAGCTTTTGTCAATTGTTTCGCCGCTTTCATTTTTCCAAACGTTCGAGATAGCGGCAGCTAAATTTTCCAAAGAAACGCTTGCTTTTTCAATACTCTCATCAAAAGGATTGATTGTCTTTTTAACGGGAACGTCATCAATATAAATGCTTTCAAAGATTCTGTACCCATCAACAATTTCGCCGTTTTGATTGACTAATCCTTCAATTGGACCTTCTCCAAGCATGTCAATACTCTCACTATAGGAATACGACGACAAGGAACGCAGTTTCCCGAGCTTTGGGGGCAAAAGGGTGGCTGGAGGCGGAGGATCAGGACGGTCTTGTTTTTTGCCGCCGCCAGCGCCATGAATTAAGGAGAAGTTTCTGGTTAAAAAGTGTTTCAATTGTTTGTTTGAATTTCGTCTTGGTTGTCAACGTAAGCCATGTATGAACCGCCTTTTTTTGTGGCTGTTTGGGTAAATTCGTTAAAGATTGGCAGACCGTTCTTCTCGTCAAATTTGGCAGGGAAACTTTTAATGGTTGATTGAATCACGGCAGAACCGATTCTTAGTCTGCCATATCCAAGAGGCACGGGGTTCCCTTGTTCAGCAACATTTTCGCCATTTGAGAAAAGAAAGGATTTATTTAGGGCATTTGCTCTGGCAGAAGCAGAGCCAGCGTCTTTGGCTGTTTGACCAGAATCCTTCATTAGCAAATTTGAAATACCATAAGAAAGAGCTGCCGATCCCACGGTTATCAGAATAGTTGACAATAAAGCGTAACTTGTCCCAAGGGTTCCAGCATAAAGACCCCCTACTGTGGCTACAACACCAATAACAGCCGCCACTCCAGCGCTACCAATGATAGAAGGAACAACATGAACCTCCTTGATATTCTTGATAGACAATGGAGAATGCTCTAACTTTCCATCAACAACTAAAGAATAGTGAGCGCCTTTTTTGCTTAATTCAATGATCCTATTGCAGAATCCAGTTTTGTTTGCATCAATAGCTTTTAACGCATCGCTGGCACGGGAAAGCGAAAATTTAAACTTTCGCCCAAATTCCTTTCCTAAAAGTCCGTGAACATAAACAGTTGTCATAGCGCATCCTTTAACCTGCTTAGATTTACACTGTCTAGTTCATTAGACTCTGGAACATACAGTGCAAATTTTCCTTCTGGCACGGAATAAACAACGAACGGCAAACAACAGTTCTCAGAAGTCGCCTCGTCAAAAGCTGAAAACTGCGAATCCCCATAAATATGGGAATGAAGAACGGCCAAAAATAAATAATTACTTTTAAATTCTAAAAACTCAAGAGGATCAACGGCGAAATAATTTTGAGGGTCGGGCGAGCGGTTTTTAATTAATTTTAATTCGGCGCTTTCTTCTTTCAAGCCCAAGAATGCAATAATTTCCTTATTATTGTCGGAAATCGCGCTAGTTTTAAAAAGCTCTAAACAGTCTTTTATAGTCATTGCGAGCCTTTCGAGTAACGATCAACTGCTGGATAGCCGCCAAAAGACATACTTCTATCTTCTTCTGGGATACCAAAACACAATGGGTTAGCGATTGTTGATCCGTCAATGTATGAAATTCCTGTTTGAAGAAATCTTTTATCGCAAGCAAAAACCTTTTTTGAGCATCCTTCTTTTTCCCAAGTAGTTGGACTTTGCGTAGGAGAGTTTGTCTCGTTGGAAACATGATCAACTGTTGAAACGTAGTAAGTTTTATAAGGGTCTTTGCCCAAAGGAACAAAGCAGTGGTCGCCGCTAGAATAGTTATGGCCGTATTTCCATTCTTTTTCAGCGTCTTGAAAATTAAATTTACCTGTAGGAGCAACTGAAAACGGCGTTCCATCTTCTTTTTCAACAAGCGGCCCCCAATAATTGCATCCGCATCCGCGATACTGAAAAGAGCAATAATTACTAGAGATTTTCCTCCCAGGAATTGTGTAGTCGCTCAAATCGTAGGGAACCGTGCATTCAAATTCTACCATGTCTCGGTTTTCGCCGAGTTTTTGAGACAAAACGAACGTATCAACAATCTCTTGAGTTGGGTCAGGAGTTCCAAAAGGATTTTCGCCGCCATCAAAATTTCGATCATCCAAGAATCTCATTTGAGTGCGAATGCGAGCAATTTTCGCATCTTTCAAGTCGTTCTTTTTGCGGAGAATCTGGGAGATTAGCAGGTTTTCATTGCTGATGCGGAGTTTTGGCCGTTGGATTCTTCCTAGCGAACCATATTCAAGATTCTCGATTTCAATAGGAAGAGCGTTATATTGAACGCCTTGCCAGTAAATAGTGTTGCCATACCCATTTGTGGACGAGCACATAGGGTAAAAGCT
>Ga0181554_1003810_pt1 | contig 12596 bp, 11 predicted proteins | sample 011ome_16_FD_145602 | JGI IMG/M metagenome (GOLD analysis project Ga0181554, IMG submission 145602) | Coastal salt marsh microbial communities from the Groves Creek Marsh, Skidaway Island, Georgia - 011503CT metaG (spades assembly) | ecosystem: Environmental > Aquatic > Marine > Intertidal zone... | reverse complement strand
TCGGCGAAAACGTGCACCTCGTCCGCCAGCAGCGCCAGCACCGCCACCACCTGCTGCGCCACCACGATGGGCAGCACCGCCACGCTGGCCACGCCACGCGCCTGGAGCTGCTCACGCAGCATGATGCGCGCGTCGCCAGCGATGTCGTCGCACACCACGGCCCGCCCGCTGCGTACCACCGCAGAGGCCAGGCTCTCCCCGGGCGTGGGCACGTCGTGCAGGCGCAGCCGGTTGCGGATGTGGTGCACAAAGTCGGCCTCGGCGCCCGCAACGCCCACGGGCTCCACCTGGCCCGCCGCCCGGTCGACACGACCGATCCAGGCGATGCGGAAATGCCCGTGCTCGACCGCAATGCGCGAGGCCTCCCGAAACAGCTCGCGGCGGTCGTGCACCCGCACGATCAGTGTGTTGACCCCGCTGAGCATGGCGTACACGCGGTTGAGTCGCTTGATCTTGTGCTCAGCCTCCCTGCGCTCGGTGATGTCCTCGCCCAGCGCTGCCACGCCGGTCACCTCACCGCCCACCGAGCGCAGCACGGTGTTGTTCCAGTGCACCAGTCGCCGCTGGCCCGAGCGCGTGAGGATTTCGTTGTCGTAGTGCCAGGCGGATGGCAGGTCGGACAGCAAGTCGGCAAATACCTGCCGCACATCGGGGGCGCCGGGCGCATCCGGGGGCACGAACAGCTCAAACCAGTTGCGGCCGGCCACTTCGTCGCGCTGCCAGCCCGTCAGCCGCAGCAGGTAGTCGTTGCAGTAGGTGATGCGGCCCTGCCGGTCGAGCATGAGCGAGATCATCTCGACCTTGTCGAGCATGTCGTTGAAGCGGCGGTCGCTTTCGTGCAGCTCTTCCTCGGCCCGCTTCTCCAGGGTGATGTCCTGGATGGTGTTGAACCACCGGCCCACGCCTCCGCGTCCGTCCTCGTCCTCCAGCGGCTCCATCACCTGGCGCAGGTGCATGAGCTGGCCATCGGGGCGGATCAGGCGGTAGGTGAAGTCCAGCCGTGCACCCAGGGTGGCAGCATCGCGCGCGTGGCGGCGAAACATGTCCCGGTCATCGGGGTGCACCATGGCCAGCCAGACGCGGGCCGACTGCGGCATGTCCGCGTCAGGCACGCCCAGCAGCTCGGGCAGGGTGTCCAGCCAGCTCTCAAACACGCCTTCGGGCCCGCTGATCACATGAACGATGCGCGCCAGCGACTGGGCGCGGCGCAGGCTGACCTTGCTGGCGCGCAGCGCATCCATGGCACGCTGGCGCTCCTGCACTTCCACCTGCAGTTGCTCGGCATGGCGCTGCACCTCCTGGTAGAGGCTGCCGTTTTCGTAAATGCGCCCTACCTGCGCGCCCAGCACAGCCACTATTTTTTCGTCATCGGCAGAAAACTCGGCAGCCCCCAGCTTGTTGGCCAGGCAGATCCACCCGTAGGAAAACGACAGCGAAGTCACGGGCACGACCAGCGCCGTGAAGACGGGCGGGTAGCCGGCAGGCAGCCCCAGCGCCTCGGCGCGGCCGGCCGGGTCGACCCAGCGCCGGGGCCGCCGCTCCGCGCGCACGGTGCCCGGCAGCCCGTGGGTGACCACGGGCGGCGGCAGCGCACCCCAGCGCACGGCATCGAGCCCGCTGGTGCACACAAACGGCTCGCCGCCTTCCTTGCGCGCCACGCACAGCACCGCGTACTGGGCGCCCACCAGGTCGCGCGCGCCCCGGCACACGCCGGCCAGCAACGCCTGCGGATCGCGTTCGGAGGCCAGTTGCAGGTTCAGCTCGGTCAGTGCGGCCAGGCGCAGGTTCATGGCTTCCAGCTGGGCCACGTTGCCAGTGAGCTTGTCCGTCACCAGGCGCAGGTGCTGGCTCTGAAAGCTGTGCGCCATCACCGCCGTGGGCGGCGCGGGCGCCTCGGCCAGGGCGCGTGCGATGGCGTCCAGGATGTCCTGGGGTTCGCACGGTTTCAGGAGCACCTGCGTCACGCCACAGGCGGCGGCAAGGTTACGCGCCTCCATTTCACGGTAGTGGGCGCTGCAGAACACCACCTGCGTTTGCGCAATGTCGGCATCGGCACGCAGCTGGCGCACGAACTCATAGCCGTCCATCGTCGGCATGAGGATGTCGGAAATAACCAGCGCCGGCCGCTCGGCGCGCACCAGGGCCAGGGCCTGCGCGCCGTCGCTGGCCTGCAGCGCCTGGTGCCCGGCATGGCCAATCAGGGTGGCCACGAGTTCCCGGTTGGCGGGCTGGTCGTCGACGACAAGAATCTTTGCCATGTGTGGGGTTCCAGGGCCGCTGGCGGCAGCGCCCTCAGGGCACGGCGGCACCACCGCCGCCGCCACCGTCCAGAAAACTCTGGACCTGTTGCACAAAGGTTTCGGGCGTGATGGGCTTGGAGAGATGCTCGTCGAAACCCATCTCCAGCGCCTTTTCGCGGTCGCCCGGCATCGAGAAAGCGGTCACGGCCACCAGCGGCACCGCGCGCCACGCCGGGTGTGAGCGCAGGGTCTGGGCCACCTGGTATCCGTTGAGCACGGGCATCTGCAGGTCGCACAGGATGAGGTCGTGAGGCTGCGAGAGCGCCAGCTCCAGACCGGCCGCGCCGTTGTCGGCCGACAGCACGCGGTAGCCCGAGGCCTCCAGAAGGTAGATGACGAGCTGGCGGCTGGCGTCGTCGTCTTCCATGACCACGATGGTGGCAGTCGTCATGCGGTGGACTCCGGTAGTTCGAGGGTGAAGGCCGTGCCCTGCCCCTGAGTGCTCTCAAACGTGAGCTGGCCGCCCAGCGCCTGGGCCAGCTTGCGGCTCAGGTGAAGGCCCAGGCCGGTGCCCTCGTGGTGGCGTCGGTCGGCGCTTTCCACCCGCGAAAAGGCTTCAAAAATACGGGGCTGGTCTTCTGCCGGGATTCCGGGGCCAGTGTCGCGCACCTGCACCACCACGGTTCGGCCGGATGCGTGCGACCTGTCATCCCGCAGCGAGATGGACACCCCGCCGCTGCCGGTGAACTTGATCGCGTTGCCCAGCAGGTTGATGAGGATCTGGCTGAACGCGCGTCTGTCGGTGCGCAGCATCACGCCCTCGGCCGGGACATCGGTGCCAAAGGCCAGCGCCTTTCGCTCGGCCTCGGGGCCCAGCGTGGCGACCACCTCCTCCACCACCGCACGGCAGTCCACCATCTCCAGGCTGAGCGCCGGCTTGCTGGCGCCCAGCTTGGCCACATCCAGCAGGTCATTGATGAGCGAGAGCAGGTGCCGCGCACCTGTCTGCACAATCCGAAGCTGCTTTTCCTGCTCGGTGTTCAGGGGGCCGGGCAGCTTCATCAGCAAGGTGCCGGTAAAGCCGATGATGGCATTCAGCGGCGTGCGCAACTCGTGCGACATGCTGGCCAGGAATCGGTCCTTGACCAGGGCGGCGTTCTCCAGTTCCAGGTTCTTGTCCCGCACCGCCTGCTCGATGCGCCTGCGCTCGGTCACGTCGCGGATCGCGCTGGACACGAACAGGCCTTCCTCCGTCTCCAGCGGGCTCAGGCTGATCTCCACCGGGAACTCCAGGCCGTCCTGGCGCAGCCCGTACAGCTCCAGCCCTGCGCCCATGGTGCGCGTGCGTGGCTGGGCAGTGAAACCGCTGCGGTGCCCCAGGTGTGCCCCCCGGTAGCGCTGGGGCAACAAGACCTCCACGGTCTGGCCGATCAGCTCGGCACGCTGGTACCCGAAAAGCCGCTCGGCCTGGGAGTTGACCATGACGATGCGCCCGGTGACGTTGATCATCACGATGGCATCGGGTGTGGACTCGAGCAGGTCGCGAAACCGCGCTTCCAGAAGCTTTGCATCGCGCTGCACCTTGATCTGGGTGACGTCTTTCTTGCTGCACAGAAAGTACAGGACTACGCCGTCGGAGTCGCGCACCGCGTTGGTGGAGACGCTGACGTGCAGCAGCGACCCGTCCTTGCGGCAACGCACGAATTCGTCGACAGAAGTCCCGGAACGCAAGGCCTCGGCCCACATCCCTTCTTCTTCCGGCGCACGGCCGTGCGGCACGATGAGCTCCCGCAGCGTGCGCCCCCGGGCCTCCAGCTGGGTGTACCCAAAAATCTTTTCGGCCGCAGGATTCCATTCCTGCACCACTCCGTCGGGGGATAGCACCATCAGCGCATCCGGGTTTTGCTCCCAGTACGCGGCAGAAAAATCGGAGGCCATGCAATCGTCTTTCTGGGTGTCTGGTCAGGGACAGGCCGATGGTGCATGTGCCCCCGGTCACTGCACCATCCCTGCGACGCATGCAGGGCAATGCCTCAGTGCACGCATCCTGCGCTGCAACCGCGCTCGGCGGTGCGATCCATCTTAGGGGCTCAGCGCTGGAAACCGCCGAAGCGGATACAAACTGACACGTCTGACACGTCTGACACGTCTGACACGTCTGACACGTCTGACACGCGCCTGCATGTGTCCGTGCATAAAAAAGCCCCTGCGCCAAAGAAGGTCGCAGGGGCCGAACGTTCAGGGCGGGCCTGACGGCCCGCCGCGCAGGGTCACATGTTGTCGATCATCACCTGTCCGAAACCCGAACAGCTCACCTGCGTGGCGCCTTCCATGAGGCGTGCGAAATCGTAGGTCACCTTTTTGGAGGCGATGGATTTTTCGAGCGAGCGGATGATGAGGTCTGCCGCCTCCGTCCAGCCCATGTGGCGCAGCATCATCTCGGCCGACAGGATCTCCGAGCCCGGGTTGACGTAGTCCTTGCCCGCGTACTTGGGCGCGGTGCCGTGCGTAGCCTCAAAGCAGGCCACCGAATCGGACATGTTGGCGCCGGGTGCAATGCCAATGCCGCCCACCTGCGCCGCCAGCGCGTCCGAGATGTAGTCGCCGTTGAGGTTGAGCGTGGCCACCACCGAATACTCGGCCGGGCGCAACAGGATCTGCTGCAGGAACGCGTCGGCAATGCTGTCCTTGATCGTGATTTCCTTGCCGTTCCTCGGGTTCCTCAGGCGGCACCACGGGCCGCCGTCGATCAGCTCGGCGCCAAACTCCTTTTGCGCCAGGGCATAGGCCCAGTCGCGGAAGCCACCCTCGGTGTACTTCATGATGTTGCCCTTGTGCACGATGGTCACGCTGGGCTTGTCGTGGTCGATGGCGTACTGGATGGCCTTGCGCACCAGACGCTCCGTGCCCTCGATGGAAACGGGCTTCACGCCCATGGCAGAGGTCTTCGGAAAACGCACCTTCCGGACACCCATCTCTTCGGAGAGGAAGCGGATGAGCTTTTGCGCTTTCTCCGAACCGGCCTCGAACTCGATGCCGGCATAGATGTCCTCCGAGTTCTCGCGGAAGATCACCATGTTGGTCTTCTCCGGCTCTTTCAGCGGAGAGGGCACGCCCTTGAAATACTGCACCGGGCGCAGGCACACATACAGGTCAAGCTCCTGGCGCAGCGCAACGTTCAGCGAACGGATGCCGCCGCCCACGGGGGTGGTCAGCGGGCCCTTGATGGACACGACATATTCGCGCAGCACCTCCAGCGTCTCATCGGGCAGCCAGACGTCGGGGCCGTAGATCCGGGTGGATTTTTCCCCGGCATAGACCTCCATCCACTGAATGCGCCGGGCGCCACCGTAGGCCTTGGCCACGGCAGCGTCCACGACCTTGATCATCACCGGGGTGATGTCCAGACCCGTTCCGTCACCTTCGATGAAGGGAATGATGGGCTGGTCCGGCACGTTCAATGACATGTCGGCGTTGACGGTGATCTTCTGGCCGTCTGCCGGCACCTTGATGTGTTGGAAATTGCTCATGGCGGCGCATCCTGCGAGAACTGAGATTGAACGGTAACGGACGAGATGCCCGGCGCGGGGCCCAGGATGGGGGGCGCAGTAAGGCAGATGCCTTCAGGCGGCGGGCTGGGCGGCGGCTGTCTGTGACGCTGGCGCCACAGGCCAGCGATGCGGAGGGCTCGGGAAGATTCTAATGAGAAAAATTTTCATCGCCCCGGCTGCCCGCTGGCTCGCCGCTGCTATCGTTACGACCGTGGTTGCGTGATGGTACGCACCGCCTTGAACGCAAGTAATTACTGGAAACGGCATACATATGAAAAAACTCCTCGCTGTACTGGTGACTGGTCTGTGCGCTGCTGGTGCTTTTGCACAGGCACCTGCGGCAGTACCCGCCCCGGCCGCTGCCCCCGCTGCTGCCTACACTCAGCCGATGGCCGCAGCGCCTGCAGCCCCCGCGGTGAAAGCCAAGACTGCAAAGTCGCACAAGGCCAAGGCCACGAAGACCGCCAAGAAAAAGACCCACAAGAAGGTCGCCAAGAAAAAGACCAGCCAGCGCCTGGCCTGACCGGTAGCACCGAGGCAGACCCAGACTGCCCCGAAAGACGCCCGCGGTCGCGGGCGTTTTGCATGGCAAGGGCGCAGCGCCTCCATCGAGCCGCCGGGCAGACGCCACGCGCGGAACCACGGCGGCGGCGCCCGGTCCAACGGGTCGCCAATGCCGTCCAGTGCATCCCGCAGGTGCGCTGAATGTTCTCATCGAGTTTTCACCGAGAAAGCAGGGCCATGATCCAATCTTGTGACACACCGCGACTGTCTGCGGCCCGTCGACTCCCCAAGCCGGGGGGTATGTACCGGAGGGCGCTTGCGGTTGCGGCGCTTGCGCTGGCCACTGCTGCGCCGGCAGGGGCCCAGGATGCCCCCCAGACCGGATTGCCGCGTGTCGAGCTGACCGCTGGTTTCCATCGCATCGACGCCCAGGTGGCATCGACGCCGCAGTCTCGCCAGACCGGGCTGATGTACCGCAAGGAGATGCCCCTGCACGAGGGCATGCTCTTCGTGTTCGAGCAGCCGGCCGTGCAGTGCTTCTGGATGAAAAACACGCTGATCCCGCTCACGGCAGCCTTCGTGGATGACGACGGGACCATCGTCAATCTGGAAGACATGAAGCCGCAGACGCTGGACTCGCACTGCTCCACCAAGCCCGTGCGCTTCGTGCTGGAGATGAACAAGGGCTGGTTTGCCCAAAAAGGTGTCAAGCCCGGCTCACGCCTGGCTGGCCCTGCCTTCCAGCGCAAGCCCTGACGGGGGCTGTTCCCGCCATCCACGCCATCCACGCAACCAGCGCCGTCCTGCGATGCTGCGACCGCAATGGCAGCCAACGGACGCAGAAAACAAAAACGGCCCGAGGGCCGTTTTTGCTTTGCGCGGCGGTACCTGCACAGACACACGGTCTGGCAAGGCCCTGTGGGCAACCTGGATGCCAGGCGTCAGGCGAAGTTGGCTTCGGCGAACTTCCAGTTCACCAGCTTGTCCAGAAAGGTCTCAACAAACTTCGGACGCATGTTGCGGTAGTCGATGTAGTAGGCGTGCTCCCACACGTCCACGGTCAGCAGGGCAGTGTCACCCGTGGTCAGGGGCGTGCCGGCGGCGCCGGTGTTGACGATGTCCACGCTGCCGTCAGCCTTCTTGACCAGCCAGGTCCAGCCGGAGCCGAAATTGCCCACGGCGCTCTTGACGAAGGCTTCCTTGAAGGCGGCGTAGCTGCCAAACTTTGCGTTGATGGCTGCAGCCAGCGCGCCCGATGGCTCGCCACCGCCCTGGGGTGCCATGCAGTTCCAGAAGAACGTGTGGTTCCAGATCTGGGCTGCGTTGTTGTAGATGCCGCCGCTGGACTTCTTGATGATCTCTTCGAGGGTCATGGCCTCGAACTCAGTGCCCTTTTGCAGGTTGTTCAGGTTCACCACATAGGCGTTGTGGTGCTTGCCGTGGTGGTATTCCAGGGTTTCCTGGCTGTAGTGCGGGGCCAGTGCGTCGATGGCATAGGGAAGCGCGGGAAGGGTGTGTTCCATGGTGGGGTTCCTCGTGGTTTGGAATGGGGGCCGGCAGTGCGGAGCCCGGAACGGGCGCAGGTGCTGCGGTGCGAAGGCGCATTGTAGGAACATCAGGCGACCGCTGCAGCGAAAGCCTTTCGGGCGGTGGCGCATCGTGCTGCTGGCTGGCGGCTGCAGCGCTGGGCGCAGGTTTTCACATCGCGCCACTTTCGGGCCCGGGCAGCGCCCCCAGCCACCAAGGTCGTTTCAGAGCAGCCTGGCCTGCGGCGCCACCGTCAGGTCGAGTGTGCCGTCAGCCAGCGTGGCGTGCAGCGCATCGCCGGGCACAGCCTGGCGGGCGCTCACCACGGCACGGCCGGCCTGATCGGTCAGCAGGGCATACCCGCGCTGGAGTACCAGGCGCGGGTCAAGAAGGGCCAGGCGCATTTCAGTGCGCTCCAGCCGTTCTGCATGGAGCCGCAGGCGCTGGCGCGCGGCCTGCTGCAGTCCTCCAGCCATCCCCGCCTGCGTGTGCCCCTCGCCCTGCAGGCGCAAATGCACGGCATGGCGCATGCGCTGGGCCAGCCGGGCCAGCTGCAGGTGCTGGCGTGCGGCCAGCGACGAAGGCCGCCCCAGGCGCGCAGCGACCTGGTCCAGCCGCTGGTGGCGGCTGTCCAGCTGGCGCTCAGCAGCGTCGATCAGCCGCGCGCCCAGCAGATCCAGCGCCCGCAGCCACACATCGCGGGGCTGGGCCACCAGTTCCGCCGCTGCGGTGGGAGTCGGGGCGCGGAGGTCGGCGCAAAAGTCGGCAATGGTGAAGTCGGTCTCATGTCCTACGCCGCACACCACCGGCACCGGGCTCTGCACAATCGTGCGGGCCAGCCTTTCATCATTGAAAGCCCACAGATCCTCGATGGAGCCACCGCCGCGCACGAGCAAGATGACATCGATGGCGGGACTATGGATCAAATCGGCCCCAGGTGCCTGTCCATCCTGGGCGAGCTGATACAACTTTGATAGCGAAGCGACGAGTGATGCCGGTGCGCCCGCGCCCTGAACAGGCGTGGGCACCAGCACGACGGGAATGTGCGGCACCCGGCGCCGCAGCGCGGTGACCACATCGTGCAGCGCGGCCGCCCCCAGCGAGGTGACCAGCCCGATGCCGCGCGGCTGCATTGGCAATGGCCGCTTGCGGGCGGCATCGAAAAGCCCTTCGGCCTCCAGCCCGGCCTTGAGCCGCAGGAACTGCTCAAACAGGGCGCCCTGCCCCGCCCGCTGCATGCTCTCCACGATGAACTGCAGGTCGCCACGGGCCTCGTACACGCCCAGGCGCCCGCGCAGTTCCACCAGCTCGCCATCCCGGGGCGAAAAATCCAGCAGCGACGCGGCCCGGCGAAACATGGCACAGCGCAGTTGCCCGTTGGCATCCTTGACGGTGAAGTAACAATGGCCGCTGGCTGCGCGCGAGAAGCCTGTGATCTCCCCGCGAACAGCCACAGGGTTGAACCGGGCCTCCAGAGCGTCAGCAATGGCGCGGCACAGCGCGCCAACTTCCCACACACGCGGCGCCAGCGCTGGGTTTTGCATCCCAACCATCAGGCTGCACGCCCTTTGGCGCGGGGTGGCGCGGTCCAGTACTCCACAGATCGATAGGGAGTCCCTGGGAGGGCCAGATCCGGCCCAGCAACCCCGCAGGAAGCACGGGAATACGTGCAAGTTGTTGATTTATATGGATTTTTCATTGCCTTATTTTTCATCAATCTGTTGCAATCACGGCGTGGTGCCGGTTGCAGGCCGGTCGACACCCGGTTGCCCACAAAGTTATCCACAGTTTTTGTGGGTCGCGGGAGGCTGGAATCGGGCCAGCGGCAAGCCCGGGGCGGAAGCGGCAAACCGCGGGGCAAGCTGGGCCATAATCGCCGCTGCCCTTCACGTGCCCGGAGAGAGATTTGCTGTCCATCATACAAGCCGCCGGCTGGCCGATCTGGCCTCTGATTGCCTGTTCCGTGCTCGGAATGGCCCTGATTTTTGAGCGCTTCGTAGCCCTCAAGACCGCTCGCGTCGCGCCCCCCAAATTGCTCGATGAGGCCATCACCGTCTCGTCCCGCGCGCTTCCGCCGCCCGACGTGGTGAACCAGCTGGCCCAGAATTCGGCGCTGGGCGAGGTGCTGGCATCTGGCCTGCGCATGCTCAACCAGAACCCGCAGTGCAGCGAGGCCGACCTGCGTGCGGCCATGGAGGGCGCCGGGCGCAGCGTGGCGCACCGGCTTGAGAAGTACCTTTCGGCCCTGGCCACCATTGCCTCGGCAGCGCCGCTGCTGGGCCTGCTCGGGACCGTCATCGGCATGATCGAGATTTTCGGATCGCAGACGGGCACCGGTGGCGTCGGCCAGGCGGTGGGTGGCGGCAACCCGGCGCAACTCGCCCATGGCATCTCGATTGCGCTCTACAACACGGCTTTCGGGCTCATCGTGGCCATTCCGGCGCTGATCTTCTGGCGCTACTTCCGCGCCCGGGTAGACGCCTATCTGCTGACGCTGGAGCTTGCGTCCGAGCAGTTCGTGCGGCACATCTTGCGGCACCGCAAGGTGGCCCGGGTCGCCTAGAGCCGGTAATCACCAGAGCCTCTCACGGGTCCGACTCCGCGCCTACAAACGCCCGCCATGAACTTTCGCCCCCGCCCCCGCGATGAGCCCGAGATCAACCTCATCCCGTTCATCGACGTGCTGCTGGTCATCCTCATCTTCCTGATGCTGACGACGACCTACAGCAAGTTCACGGAACTGCAGCTCACGCTGCCGGTCGCAGATGCCGAGCAGCAGCGCGACCACCCCCGCGAAGTCATCGTGGCGGTGGCATCCGATGGCCGCTATGCCGTGAACAAGTCCACCGTGGACGGCAAGAGCGTGGACGCTGTGGCCCAGGCCCTGCGCACCGCCGCGACTGCAGGCTCGGGCACGGTGGTCATCATCAGCGCGGACGCGATGTCGCCGCACCAGTCGGTAGTGACCGTCATGGAGGCGGCACGGCGCGTGGGCCTCACCCAGATCACGTTTGCCACGCAGTCATCCGCCGGCGCTCGGGTGGCGGCCGACCGCTGACCCGTACCGGGGCCCCCTTGAGCGCTGCCAAGGCACCGCAGCCACCGGAAGCGCTTTCTGACGCCCGCGCCGGTTGGCTGGAGCCGTGGCTACGGCGCGTCTGGCAGTCCCGCGGGCCTGCGGCCTGGCTACTGTGGCCAGTATCACTGCTCTACCGTCTGCTCATCGCCATCCGGCAGTCGCTTTACCGTCAAGGTGTGCTGCGCTCGGAACACCCGGGCCGGCCCGTCGTGGTGGTGGGCAATGTCATCGCCGGGGGTGCTGGGAAGACGCCGGTGGTCATCGCCCTGGCCCGGCACCTGCAGGCCCGTGGTCTTCGGCCCGGGGTGATCTCCCGGGGATATGGCCGGCAGTCCCGGGACTGCATCGAGGCCTCGGGCAACAGCACAGCGCCCGATGTGGGTGACGAACCTGCACTGATTGCCCGTCAATGCCCGGGCGTGCCAGTGTTCGTCGCGCCACGGCGCGTGGATGCGGCCAGAGCGCTGCTTGCAGCCCACCCGTATGTCGATGTCATCCTTTGCGATGACGGGCTCCAGCATCTGGCCCTGCAGCGGGATATTGAAATCTGCGTCTTCAACGTCGAAGGGGTTGGCAACGGGTTCATGCTGCCGGCAGGGCCACTGCGGCAGCCATGGCCCTGCCCGGTGGACTTTGTGCTGCACGCGGCCACCGCGGCGCCTGTCGGCACCAAGGCACCGGCCTTTGCCATCAGACGCCGGCTCGCGGCTTGGGCGGTGCGATCTGACGGCCAGCAGGTTGCGCTCCACACACTGCGGGGACAGCCAGTGCATGCCCTCGCAGCCGTGGCGCGGCCGGAGGCGTTCTTTGGGATGCTCCGGGCCGAGGGGCTGCTGGTCGAGCAGGCCGAGAGCCTGCCAGATCACTATGATTTCCATAGCTGGAAACGACCACCCGACAAGCACCTTCCCATCGTTTGCACCGAAAAAGACGCGGTCAAGCTATGGCGCAACCATCCGGAGGCGTTGGCCGTGCCGCTGGTGCTCGATATCGGTGATGGATTTCTGGCCGCACTGGACCAAAGGCTTGACCGATTGAACATGCGATAGGCGCCTTGTGGCCCATCCCGATCCGCAGCGCTCACTTACCGCTTGATTCGTGCAGAGTCTCCCTGGACCAACCGGTTTCGCTGATCTCCCCGTGCGGTCTGATTCAGCAGCCCGCCTGCCCGACTTCGCACCTCTCGCGAAAGCCCGGAAAATGCGCGGGCGCCTTGCTGGCTCAGGGACTTTCGGGCAAGTCCCCCTCGCTATGATCGGGAGTCGGTCGCGACACCTTCGTCCCGGCCCTGCGGCCCCCTGTACCTGCCCTACACACTCTCCACCATGGACCCCAAACTGCTCGAACTGCTGGTGTGCCCCGTCACGAAGGGCCCACTGACTTATGACCGCGAAGCGCAGGAACTCGTCTCGCGCAGCGCCCGGCTGGCCTACCCGGTGCGCGACGGCATCCCCGTGCTGCTGGAAAACGAAGCGCGCACGCTCAGCGATGAGGAGCTTGAACGGTGAGCGCCCCGGTCGGCCGTTTGCAGGCAGGCACAGCCTCGGAGTCCGGCTTCACGGTGCTGATCCCGGCCCGCCTGGCATCGAGCCGCCTGCCTGACAAGCCGCTGGCAGACATTGCGGGCCTGCCCATGGTGGTGCGCGTGGCGCGCCGTGCCGCCGCAAGTGCTGCCCAGCGTGTGGTCGTCGCTGC
>Ga0181554_1003799_pt1 | contig 12618 bp, 13 predicted proteins | sample 011ome_16_FD_145602 | JGI IMG/M metagenome (GOLD analysis project Ga0181554, IMG submission 145602) | Coastal salt marsh microbial communities from the Groves Creek Marsh, Skidaway Island, Georgia - 011503CT metaG (spades assembly) | ecosystem: Environmental > Aquatic > Marine > Intertidal zone... | reverse complement strand
AACAGGTCTTCGACCGCAACGGGGCCGAGCTGGGTTTGGAAGATGGTTCCGCGCGCGAAGGCCGAAAAGGCCTCCTCGAACTGGGGAATTGCGGGGGCGATATGGGAATGCTCCACAATATCGCCGTTGCTTGCCAAATGGACGGCCTCGTACCTGCGCATAAGAGGCTGAGTGCGCTGAGGCCGCCCATCGGGACGAGCGTTCTGGTCCTGACGGACCAGAGAGGAATGCGGAAGATCCAGCCCTGCGCTGGAATCGGGGGTCATTGTCATGCGGGCACCTTTTGTGCTCGCCTTCAGTCGGCCCCCACCGACAACGTCCGGCTAATGAACGATTGGGATTAAAATCGACAATTGGTGGCAATCTGTCAAAAGAACCGCCTAATCGCACACCGTCAACGGACTAATCCCTGATCGGACAAAAGATTGTCCGGCCATTGTGAACGAAATTGCCACATTCCGATTCGCTGCTGGCAAATAAAAACCGCCCGGGGCGGCCGGGCGGTGAAGGTGCCGCCATCTGGCGGTTGGGGAAGTGAAACTCAGGCCGAGGCAGACGAGGTCGCGTCGGATTGGGAGGGGTCCTGTGCGGCCTTGCGGCGGGCGATCATGGCCTGACGGCGGGCACCACGGGCCCAAGGCATCTGGTGCTGCTCGCATTTTGCGGCTTCCGCGGCGAGTGATTTGATCCAGCGCTTTTCCGTCTTCATGATCGTTCCCTGTCAATTGATGTTTGCCTCAGTGATTTCAATCTCGCTCTGGTTCGCGGCGGATTCTGGCGGCAAAAAAGGAATTTCCGTGAAATTTCACCAATCCGGCAAATCACCAAAGATTGTTCGTGAATGCGCGTATAATCGCGGAAATGCAGGGGGTTTGGCGGGAAGCATCTCGGCGAAGCGGCGTCGTCTCGCAGGTTTACTCAGTCTGGCGCCCCAGTTGCGCCACAATCAGAGCCGGATCGCCGAGATCAGGCGGCCATAGTCGGCCTCTTTGGCTTTGGTGGTTCTGCGGTAGCTGAAGAACCGGTCGGGATCGGAATAGGTGCAGTGCCGCGTCCATTCTGCATTCGCGACGCCGGCTTCGCGCAAAAGGTGCAGTCCGAGGGCTGGCAGATCAAACATCATCCGATCGCCCTCTCCACCTGCGAAAAAACGGGCGAAGGCGGGGTCTTCCGCGAGGAAAGCGTCAAAAAACTCGGGCCCAACCTCATAGGCCCGCTGGCTTATGGTCGGACCAATCACCGCATTGATCCGCGCCCGGTCGGCGCCGAGTGCCTCCATCGCGTCGACGGTTTTGCCAAGAACGCCGGCAAGCGCCCCTTTCCAACCAGCGTGGGCCGCGCCAATAACGCCCGCTTCGGGATCTGCGAACAGGACTGGCTGACAATCTGCGGTCAGAACTGTCAGCGCCACACCGGGCAGGTTCGTCACCATCGCGTCAGCAGAGGGGCGCGGGGTGTCGGGATCGGTCACGATGACCACTTCGGTGGAATGGATTTGATGCACGCCGAGAAGCTGTTCGGGTTCGAGATCGAGCGCACCCGCCACCCGCCCACGGTTGATCGCCACGGCCTCGTGTTGGTCCGAACTGCCATAGCCGCAATTGAGCCCCTTGAAGATGCCCGACGAGGCGCCACCCTGACGGCCAAAGAAACCGTGCCGCAGGGGCGCGAGGCTGTCGGAAGTGATGATGTCGAGCGTCATGGGTCACATCCGGGCGGCGGCAGGCGCCCTTCGGGATAGAGCGCAATTACCTTGAAGAGGTCGCCCATTTCGTCGGGATGGGTCAAGCGGCGATGTGCAAGGACCACGCGTTCAAGCTCGGCCCCGGCGAGTTTCGAGGCCAGTTGCTGCGCGCGCGCTGTGATGCCGAGCCGTTCGAGAAAGACGCCTTGGGTCGTCAGCTTGCTGAACTTTGCCGTTGCGGCAGCTTTAGCCACCGCTTCAAAATCCACATGGGCCGTCAGGTCGGCCTCGCCGGGATCAAGGAACGGGTCGCTCGCGGCATGGGCGCGGATGGCCTGAAACGTATCGCCGAGCGAGCGCCAGTCGCCGTAGTCGATGATCAGCGCCGCGCCGCCGTGGGCGCCGATCCGGCGGCCGATATCTTGCACGAGGGCCGGAAGAGCAGGGCAAAGCTCAATCAGATCGCCGTCGAGCGTGTCCTGCAGGCGGTGGGCGAGAAAGCCATAGGTTGTCTGATCGCCAAAACCGGGCTGCAACTCGCCGTTCCGCAGCCCGACGACCCGTTCGCGCCAGCCCGGGCCTTGCCGAACGAACTGGCGGATCGGCAGGGCGTCGAAAAATTCGTTGGCGACAAGCCAAAGTGGGCCGTCCGGCACGCTGGCGATGCTGTCGTGCCATGTCGCATCGGGCACCCGCAACGCCTGCGCGCGGCGCAACTCGGGCGATGTCTCGACAAAATGCACCTCGGCCGCATCGGCAAAGCCGGCGACGCCCTTGGTCGCCCGCAGGACATCCGACATCAGTGTGCCGCGCCCCGGCCCAAGCTCAGCAAGGGTGAAGCGCGGCGGCGCGCCCTGGTCGAGCCAGGACTGCGCCAGCGACAGGCCGATCAGCTCGCCAAACATCTGGCTGATTTCCGGCGCGGTGATGAAGTCGCCTGCCGCTCCGAAAGGATCACGCGTGGCATAATAGCCATGCTCGGGGTGCATCAGCACCTCTGCCATATAATCGGCAATCGTAATCGGCCCGGTCGCGGCGATCCGGGCGCGAAGCAGGTCTTCGATGGCTGTCATGCTTTGCGCCTTGGCCAAAGGACCACAGCAAGACCAATGATGATCATCGGCGCGGAAAGAAGCTGGCCCATCGTGAAACCCCAGTCGCCGTATTGATAGGCATAGCCCATCGGGTTGCCGGGGCTGACAAACTGGGCGTCAGGTTGGCGGAAAAACTCGACGATGTAACGAGAAAGGCCATAGCCTAGAAAGAACAGCCCCGTGAGGGTCCAACGGCGGCGGAGCATCCCGCGCTTCAAGGCAAGCCACGCGATCAACGTGCCGAGAACTAGGCCTTCAAGCCCCGCCTCATAAAGCTGGCTCGGATGGCGGGCGCATTCGGCCACTATGATCAAGCAGTTCTGCGCCGCCTCGCCCGGAAAGACCACGGCCCAAGGCACATCCGTCACCCTTCCCCAAAGCTCGCCATTGATGAAATTGGCGATCCGGCCGAGGAACAGGCCAATCGGCGCGACGATGGCGAGCGAATCCGCGACCGAGCCGAGCGGCAGTTTGTTGAGGCGGCTATAGAGGATCGTCGCCGCAATCACTCCGGCAAAGCCGCCGTGGAACGACATCCCCCCTTCCCAGACCCGAATGATCGAGAGGGGATCGGCAGCGAAGGCGTCGAAGGCATAGAAAAACACATAGCCCAGCCGCCCGCCAAGGATCACCGCGATGATGATCCATGTCATGAAATTTTCCAGAAGCATCGGCGTCATCGGCGGTGTGCTCTGCGGCCAGAGCTTGGGCCGGCGCATCAGCCAGGCGATGATCTGCCAGCCCGCAACGATCCCGACGATATAGGCCAGCGCATACCAGCGAAGGGCGAAATCATAGCTACCGATCGAGAAGGAAAAAATCTCGGGCGAAATATCGGGAAAAGGGATCGAGGCACGCATGCGGCTAGTCCTGCGCGCGAGGGCGGTCGCTGTCAACTCCCGCCCTGTTGCCATGGCGGCCCTCCGCCTCCATATAGGGCGAGACGAACACTGGAGGCCGCGATGCAAACCCGCAACAAGATCATGGACGACCTGAGCCAGCTGATGACCAACGCCATGGGCGTGGCGCAGGGTGCGCGCGACGAGGCCGGCAATGCGATGAAGTCCTTGCTCGACCGCTGGCTGGCCGAGCGTGATTTCGTCACGCGGGAAGAGTTTGACGCCGTTCGCGCCATGGCCCAGAAGGCCCGCGAAGAGAACGCCGCGCTGCTCGCCCGCATCGAGGCGCTTGAGGCCAAAAAGAAATAGCCCCTGCTTTTGACTAGCGATTGCCCGAGAGATAGTGGGCTACAATCGCATTTGCGTGGCCGTGGCCCATCCCATGTTCGGATTTCAAATGCGCGACAAGCTCCATATGTCGTGCCGGCATCTGATTTTCGACGACCGCAAGCCAGTGACGGATCGGCTGGCCGTATTTCTTTTCGATTGAAGGAAAGTAGGAGGCTGGGCCTTTGATCTTTTCTTCGGACACCTGATGACTCCTGAACGTCGTAGAGGCGAGGTTGCTGTCCCAGCAACCAACGGAGACAAAACCAACGGCCCCCCGTAGCGGAAGAATAATCAGTGCGCAAGCAACGACCGTCGGGATGTCGCTCCGTTAGGACAAATCGAAAAAATTCTGAGTCTCTTTCGACTTATCCCCAAGAAATTGCTTTACAGACCTGCCTCCGGCCCCCACCATATGTCGTAGGGGCGGAACGATAAGCCCACCGTCCCTTGAGCAGGCACCTAGCGCTTGGGGCGCTGCCATTACCCCGGCGCTATAACAAATGAGGCCGAGCACATGGCACTTACCGAGCACTTCGTCGACGAAGGCGATATCCATCCGATTGACCTTGTGGAGCACATCGCCGAGCACCACGCCTGGGAATTCGACAGGATCGCGGACGACCAGATCGCCATGGCGGTCGAGGGTCAGTGGCGCACCTATTCAATCACCCTTGCCTGGTCGGCCTATGATTCCACCCTTCGCCTGATCTGCACCTTTGAAATGGAGCCGCCAGAAGAGCGGGACCAGCTTCTTTACGAGGCGCTGAACCGCGCCAACGATCACTGCTGGGCCGGCAACTTCACTTGGTGGTCCGAGCAGAAGCTGATGGTCTATCGCTATGGTCTGATCCTAGCGGGCGAGCAGATCGCCAGCCCCGAGCAGATCGACACGATGATCGGTGCCGCTGTTTTGAGCTGCGAGCGGTTCTATCCGGCCTTCCAACTGGTGACATGGGGCGGGCGCACGCCTGCGGACGCCATGCAGATCGCCATTTCCGAGGCCTACGGTCGCGCCTGACGCGCTTTCGCCCGCTCCGGCTTGAACCCCCTCGGGGCGGGCACTAACCTCTTGCCAAAGAGGTAGGGGGATCATCCGATGAAAGATGTTGAGGCGCGCGGTCTTGTCCTTTTGGGATGCGGCAAGATGGGGTCTGCGCTTTTGGCCGGATGGCTGGAGGGTGGGCTTTCGCCCAAGGCCGTTTGGGTTCTTGATCCCAATCCGTCGGAATGGCTGGCACGGACAGGTGTCCATGTGAACGACGGCGTTCCCGCAGATCCGGCTGTCGCGCTTGTCGCTGTCAAACCACAGATGATGGGTGAGGCGCTGCCGACCCTTCAAGCGCTTGGTAATGGCACGACACTTTTCATCTCGATCGCCGCAGGCACGCCGATCGCCGCGTTCGAGGCGGCGATCGGCGATCAAACGCCAATCGTGCGCTCCATGCCAAACACTCCCGCCGCTGTCGGCAAGGGGATTACCGCGATCATCGGCAATGCTCGCGCGTCCGACGCCGATATGGAAACCGCAACCGAACTGCTCTCTGCGGTCGGGCAAGTCGTCCGGCTTGAAGACGAGGGCCAGATGGACGCGGTAACGGGCCTGTCCGGTTCCGGTCCGGCCTATGTGTTCCTACTCATTGAGGCGATGACCACGGCTGGGATCGAGCAGGGGCTATCGCCCGATCTGGCACTTCAGCTTGCCCGTGCGACCGTGGCGGGAGCAGGGGCGCTGGCCGAAGGGTCCACCGAAAGCCCCGCGCAGTTGCGCGTCAACGTGACATCGCCCAACGGCACCACTCAAGCCGCGCTCGAGGTTTTAATGGATCCCTCGGCCGGCCTACCGCCCCTCGTCAGCGGCGCCATCGCCGCTGCGACCCAACGTTCGAAGGAGCTTGCCCGTGGCTGATCCGATCACATACGACGACTTCCTCGCGGTCGATATTCGCGTCGGCCGCATCCTGCGCGCCGAGCCGTTTCCCGAGGCACGCAAGCCCGCGATCAAGATGTGGATCGATTTCGGCCCCGAGATCGGCGAGCGCAAGACCTCGGCGCAGGTGACGGTTCATTACACGCCCGAAAGCCTTGTCGGCAAAGAGGTGATGGCCGTTATCAACTTTCCACCGCGCCAGATTGGCAAATTCATGTCCGAGGTTCTGGTCCTCGGGCTTCCTGACGAAAACGGCGCCGTCGTTCTGATCGGCCCCGACCATACCGTCCCGCTTGGGGGGAGAATGCATTGAAGAAACTCCTCATCACCCGCGTCATCGCCCAGCCCGTTCTTGATCAGGCGGCAGAGCTTTTCGATCTGACGATCCGTCAGGACGGCAGCGGCATGAGCGAAGACGACTGTGCCGTCGCGCTCACCGCCTATGACGCGATCCTGCCGACCTTGGGCGATCAATTCAGTGCCGCCGCCTTTGAAAAAGCGCAGGCGGGCGGCCTGCGTTGCCGGATGCTCGGCAATTTTGGCGTGGGCTATAACCATATCGACGCCGCCACCGCGGCCAAGGCGGGGGTGATCGTCTCAAATACCCCCGATGTTTTGACGGCCGCGACAGCCGATATTGGCATGACCCTGATCCTTTCAACCTGCCGCCGCGCGAGCGAGGGCGAGCGGATGCTGCGCGCCGGCAAATGGGGCGGCTTCGGGCCCAAATCCCTTCTGGGCACCGAGGTCACTGGCAAGACCCTAGGCATCGTCGGTATGGGCCGGATCGGGCAGGCCGTGGCGCATCGCGGGCACTATGGCTTTGGGATGCCAGTGATCTATTTCAACCGTTCGAAAAAGGACGTGGACCTGCCCGCGCGGCAGGTCGAAACGCTGCACCACCTGATGGCGGGGGCCGATATCGTCGTCGTCACCGTGCCGGGTGGCGGGCCGACCACCAAGCTGATTGACCGTGCCGCCATCGCCGCAATGAAGCCCACAGGGATTTTCGTGAATATCAGCCGCGGCGAGGTTGTGGACGAGGCGGCCCTGATCGACGCGCTCGAGGCGGGGGCCATCGCCGGCGCGGGGCTCGATGTTTACGAGAAAGAGCCCTACGTTCCCGAACGCTTGCGTGCGCTTGAAAACTGCACCCTCCTGCCGCACCTTGGCAGCGCCACGGTCGAGACGCGTCAGGCCATGGGGCAGATGACGCTCGACAATATCATCGCGTGGGACAAGGGGCTCGAGCCGCCGCAGCGGGTCAACTAGGGGCGCGTTCGCCCACTGCCTCGCGCCAGTGGCGGCGGCAGAGCGAGACATAGCGGTCATTCCCGCCGATCGAGACCTGATCGCCGTCGGTCAACACATTGCCGGCCGCATCCTTGCGGACAACCATCGTCGCCTTCTTGCCGCAGTGGCAGATCGTGCGCACCTCGCGCATCTCGTCGGCCAGCGCGAGGAGAGCAGCCGAGCCTGGGAACAGCTTGCCCTGAAAATCGACGCGCAGCCCATAGGTCATGATCGGCACGCCCAAATCATCGACCGCCCGTGACAATTGCCAGACTTGTGCAGGCTCCAGAAACTGGGCCTCGTCGATGAAGATGCAGGCGCAGGGGCCATCGGAGAGGCGCTTCTCGATCTTCGCAAAGAGGTCCTCGCCGGGGCCAAAAGTGTCGGCCTCCGCGCCGATACCGATCCGGCTCGCAATCCGGCCCTCGCCCGCGCGATTGTCGAACTGGGCGGTCAGCAGATAGGTCTGCATCCCCCGCTCGATATAGTTATGCGAGGCCTGAAGAAGCACCGTCGACTTGCCGGCGTTCATGGTGGAGTAGTTGAAATAGAGCTTTGCCATAGGGCTAGTATGCGGCTTGGCGGGCGCTGCGCAAGATGCGGAAAGCCTACCCCCGCTGAACGATCACCGATCCCACCGAATAGCCCGCGCCGAAGGAGCAGATGAGCCCCTTCTCGCCAGCGGCGAGGTCGGCCGAGTGCTGCGAGAAGGCGATGATCGAGCCGGCGGACGAGGTGTTGGCATAGTCCTGAAGGATGTTGGGCTGCTCGCCCGGCTCTGGATCGCGGCCAAGAACTTTGCGGCCGATGTAATCGTTCATCGTCTTGTTGGCCTGATGTAGCCAAAGGCGGGTGAGGTCGGAGGCCTCCACGCCCTCTTCTGTTAGGTGGTCGGCAATATGCTGGCTCACGAGCGGCAACACCTCTTTGAAAACCTTCCGGCCGTTCTGCATGAATTGCATATCGCGGCGGTCGTCCATCTGGTCGTGGGTGCGGCGCAGGAAACCGTTGTTGTTGCGAATGTTGTTGGAAAACTGCGTCGCGCAGCGGGTCGAGAGGACCTTGAAATGCGGGCGGGCGAGGCTCTCGTCGCGCTCGATGACCACCGCAATGCAGACATCACCAAAGATGAAATGGCAGTCGCGGTCGCGCCATTCGAGATGGGCCGAACAGATCTCGGGGTTGACCATGAGCGCCCGCCGCACCGCGCCGGTCTTGATCATCTGCACAGCGGTTTGAATGCCGAAGGTGGCCGATGAACAGGCAACGTTCATGTCATAGGCAAATCCGCCCGCGCCGATCAGCGACTGAACCTCGACGGCGATCGCCGGATAGGCGCGCTCGTGGTTGGAGGCGGCGCAGAGCACAAGGTCGATATCCGCGCCCGTGAGGCCTGCCTCGGCAAGGGCGATTTCGGCGGCCTTGAGCGCCATCTCGGCCATGATCGAGGGATCGTCATCGGCCCGCGCGGCAAGCCGCGGAAACATCCTCTTGGGATCGAGAACGCCGCCTTTGTCGAGAACGTGCCGCCGTTCGATCCCCGAGGCGTTTACGATGAACTCGGCCGAAGAGTGCGGTTTGGGTTCAGTGATGCCGGCGGCGATTTCGTCGGCGTGTTCTGTGTTCCAAAGGTCCGCATAAGCGTTGAACGCCACGACCAGCTCGTCGTTGGTGATGATCTCGGTGGGGATGAATACCCCCGTCCCGGTGATTGCGGCGCTGTACATCGTCATGCCCTCAGTAACCCGGCGCAAGGCTAGGAAGCAGCCCGGCGCCTGTCCAGCATTACGCAAGGGAAAGGCCCCGCAGGTTAGCCCTGCAGCGCCCTCACATCGAGCTCGCCCTCTTCCCGCGCGACCATTGCCAGCGCGGCGGCGTGGCTGGCGGCGGCAGTGGTGAAGTAGGGGATCTTGTCATAGAGGGCCACGGCGCGGATATCGCGGCTGTCTTCAACGGCCTGCGCGCCTTCGGTGGTGTTGAACACCAGCGCGATATGGCCGTCTTTCAACCGGTCGACGATCGTCAAACCGCCTTCATAGACCTTATTGACCACCTCGGCCTCGACGCCGTTCTCTGTCAGCCAGCCGGCGGTGCCACGCGTTGCGACAATGCTGAAACCAAGGCCAATCAGGGTCCGGGCCGCATCGATCATCTCGCCGGTCTTGTCGGCGTCGCGGATCGAGATAAAGACGGTCCCTTCGGTCGGAAGATGCGTGCCGGCGCCAAGCTGCGCCTTGAGGAAGGCGCGGGCGAAGGAGCGGTCCCAGCCCATGACCTCGCCGGTCGAGCGCATTTCCGGCCCGAGGATCGTATCGACACCGGGGAAGCGGGCGAAGGGCATCACGGCTTCTTTGACGCTGAACCACGGGGTCTTGGGATCGGCGAGGGTGAAGGGATTCCCGAGCGGCAAAACGGTCATTGGGTCGGCCGCTTCGGGGTAGGGCGCGCGCAGAGGGAAGTTGGACAGGGGCTCGCCCGCCATAAGCCGCGCGGCGATCGAGGCGATGGCCGAGTCTGTCGCCTTGGCGACGAAGGGCACGGTGCGCGAGGCGCGCGGGTTGACCTCGATGAGATAGACCTCGCCATCCTTGACCGCGAACTGCACGTTCATCAGGCCCACAACGCCAAGCGCGAGCGCGAGCGCCTCGGTCTGCTTGCGGATCTCGGCGATGATCTCCGGCGAAAGCGTATGCGGCGGCAGGCAGCAGGCGCTGTCGCCCGAATGGACGCCGGCCTCTTCGATATGCTGCATGATGCCGGCGACATGGGTGTTCTTGCCGTCGCTCAGGCAATCGACATCAACCTCGGTCGCGCCCGACAGATAGCTGTCGAGCAGAACCGGGCTGTCGCCAGACACAACCACGGCATCGCGGATATAGCGGCGCAGCTGGTCCATATCGCGGACGATTTCCATTGCGCGGCCACCAAGCACATAGGACGGGCGGATCACCAGCGGGAAGCCGATCTCTTTGGCAATGGCAAGCGCCTCTTCGTCGGTCGAGGCGATGCCGTTGACCGGCTGCTTCAGCCCCAGCTTGTTGACAAGCTGCTGGAACCGCTCGCGGTCTTCGGCAAGGTCGATGGCGTCGGGCGTGGTGCCGAGGATCGGGATTCCGGCGTCATTGAGCGCGTTGGCAAGCTTGAGCGGTGTCTGGCCGCCGAACTGGACGATCACGCCGTGCAGAGTGCCGTTGTCCTGCTCGACCCGCAGGATTTCCATGACGTGTTCAAAGGTCAGCGGTTCGAAATAGAGGCGGTCCGAGGTGTCATAGTCGGTCGAGACGGTCTCGGGGTTGCAGTTGATCATGATCGTCTCATAGCCCTGATCGGTCAGGGCGAAACACGCATGGCAGCAGCAATAGTCGAACTCGATCCCCTGACCGATCCGGTTGGGGCCACCGCCAAGGATGACAACCTTCTTACGGTTGGACGGGCGCGCTTCGCACTCCACATCGCCCATCGCGGCGGTCTCGTAGGTCGAATACATATAGGGCGTCTGCGCCTCGAATTCGGCGGCGCAGGTATCGATCCGCTTGAACACAGCGGTGACGCCAAGTTTGATCCGCGCGCGGCGCACGTTATCCTCGCTGCGCCCGGTCAGCTTGCCGAGGCGGGCATCGGTAAAGCCGAGCATCTTCAGCTCGCGCAGGCCCTTTTCAGTGACCGGCAGGCCCTCTTTCCGGACCTTTTCTTCAGCGTCGATGATCTCGCGGATACGGGCAAGGAACCAAGGATCGAAGGCGGTGATCGCCTGAATCTCGTCATTGGTCAGGCCGTGACGCATGGCTTGGGCGATGGTGCGCAAACGGTCAGGCGTGGCTTTCGAAAGGGCGGCGGTGATCGCCGATTTCTCGGGCGCGCCGGGAATGGCGATCTCATCAAAGCCGGTGAGGCCCGTTTCCATCGACGCAAGCGCCTTTTGCAGGCTTTCGTGGATGGTGCGGCCGATGGCCATAGCCTCGCCGACCGATTTCATCGCCGTGGTCAACTCCGCCTTGGCGCCGGGGAATTTCTCGAAGGCAAAGCGCGGGATCTTGGTGACAACATAGTCGATGGTCGGCTCGAACGAGGCGGGAGTGACCTTGGTGATGTCGTTGTCGAGCTCATCCAGCGTATAGCCGACAGCGAGCTTGGCGGCGATCTTGGCAATGGGGAAGCCGGTCGCTTTGGACGCGAGTGCCGAGGAGCGGCTGACGCGCGGATTCATCTCGATGACAACCATGCGGCCGTCCTTGGGGTTGATCGCCCATTGGACGTTGGAGCCGCCGGTCTCGACGCCGATCTCGCGCAGAACGGCAATCGAGTGATTGCGCATGATCTGGTATTCTTTGTCGGTCAGCGTCAGCGCCGGCGCGACGGTGATCGAGTCGCCGGTATGGACGCCCATCGGATCGACGTTTTCGATCGAGCAGACGATGATGGCGTTGTCGGCTTTGTCGCGGACAACCTCCATCTCGTATTCCTTCCAACCCAGAAGGCTCTCGTCGACGAGGATCTGGCCGACCGGCGAGGCATCCATGCCCGAGCGGCAGTAGTATTCATATTCCGTGCGGTTATAGGCCACGCCGCCGCCGGTGCCGCCAAGGGTAAAGGCAGGGCGGATGATCGCCGGTAGGCCGATCTCTTCGAGGGCCTCCATGGCGATGGCAAGACCGGCCTTGAGGTCTTTGCGGCCCTTGGCATCCTTCGGCGCAGTGACGATGGTGGCCTTGGGGTTTTCGATTCCCAGACGGTCCATCGCTTCGCGGAACAGCTTGCGGTCTTCGGCCATTTCGATGGCCTCGCGCTTGGCGCCGATCATCTCGACGCCGAACTTCTCCAGAACGCCCATGTCGGCAAGCGCGAGCGAGGTGTTGAGGCCTGTCTGACCGCCCATCGTCGGAAGAAGCGCGTCGGGCCGTTCTTTTTCGATGATCTTGGCAACAATCTCGGGGGTGATCGGTTCGATATAGGTGGCGTCCGCGAGCTCGGGGTCGGTCATGATCGTCGCCGGGTTCGAGTTGACGAGGATGACGCGGTAGCCCTCTTCGCGCAGCGCCTTGCAGGCCTGAGCGCCCGAGTAGTCGAACTCGCAGGCCTGTCCGATGACAATGGGCCCCGCTCCGATGATCATGATCGACTTGATGTCGGTTCTCTTCGGCATGGTATCCCCCAAGGTTTCGGCGTGTGGCAGCGGGGCGCACGGCAGGCCGCGCCCAAATTGTCCTGCGTTATAGGGATCGAAACGTTCGGCGCAAGGCCCAAAAGCGGGACAAAGGGCGGAAAATGACCCCTTAGACGCGGTGCCGCACCCCTAGGTCGAAAACCCCGAGCATCCTGGCGAAAATCGTCTTGAAAATCGTTTTTCAATTGGCCCGGATCGACAACTTCGGCAATTTGGATCCAAATGTT
>Ga0181554_1003798_pt1 | contig 12619 bp, 9 predicted proteins | sample 011ome_16_FD_145602 | JGI IMG/M metagenome (GOLD analysis project Ga0181554, IMG submission 145602) | Coastal salt marsh microbial communities from the Groves Creek Marsh, Skidaway Island, Georgia - 011503CT metaG (spades assembly) | ecosystem: Environmental > Aquatic > Marine > Intertidal zone >... | reverse complement strand
GCTCTTCTCAGCGTCGATAATGTCCGCAGCAATCAACAGTCCCTCCAAGAAACGATGAGGGTCTCGTTCCAGATAGTTCCTGTCTTTGAATGTTCCGGGCTCGCCCTCGTCTAAATTCACTACTAGATATCGTGGGCCATCGAGGCTTGAAACGATGTCCCATTTCTGGCCCGCCCCGAAACCTGCGCCGCCGAGACCGCGGAGGCTCGACTGTTTTAGCTCGGTAATTGCGCCGTTCCGACTCCGAGAGCCATCGCGGATCGATCCTAGTAGCGAATATCCGCCGGAGGATGCGTATACGTCTAGGCCGACCCAGTCGGGGTTGTTTATTTCCTCAACTTTGATCTGTCCATGGTCTGCCGTCACGATACCGGCCGGATCGAACGCGGTGCGGTCAGGGTTTGCGTGGGGGTGCTCGAAGCGTCTGGACTCGACCGCTTGTATTACATCTTCTGGCCGCGCGTTCGGGATAGGGTTTCTTTGAACGACCGCGATCGGTGCCTGCTCACAGCGACCGACGCAAGGAGCATTGACGACCGAAATTGATCGCTCGGATTCTAGCTGGCGATTAATAGTGTCAAATAATTTTTTGGCCCCTGACATACAGCAACTGAGGCCGTCGCACACCCGGATCGTGATCAGCCTCTCGTCGGGGATCTCGTCCACGATCTTAAAATGATGATAGAAACTGGCGACCCCGTAAACGTCAGCCTCGTTTCTGCCAATTAGGCTAGAGGTAGCGCGGAGGTAGGGCTTGGGTAGGCACCCAAACGTATCGTTGATGATGTGGAGAATCTCGATCAGTTGATCCTTCTCGGTAGACACGTTTTTTTGTTCAAGCAACGTGCCTAGGTCTGATGTCAAACTACTGGTGCGGGCCATTTCTAATTCCTGGACAGTATCCCATTATGCGCTATGGCGTTGGTGGAACTTGGTCCTGCTTTGGTCTATCTAATTTTGGAACGATTCTGTTGTTTGAATAATACAGGTTTAACTAGGAGTTATCCGCACCACGCGAATTGATTCACCTACAGATAAGGGACTGACCTGGAAATGCTTCAGTCTGGCGTTCTGTCGAGCTTGATAATCTGCGCGACTAACTCTGTCATGGAGTCGGCGAAAGCGTCTGGGCGCAGGTATTGAGGGTGGTAGGGCGCTCCTGTGCGGTCAATGTAACCTGCCTTCATGCCCGCACTCAGTGCGCCATGAGTGTCCCAGTCGTGTGTGGCGATGAGCCGGAGGGCCTCAATCGGTCGATCAGCCTGCCTCGCTGCGTGTTGGTAGACCCTGGTGTCGGGCTTAAAGCTGCCGGTCGACTCGACTGATATCTGATGATCGAACAGCTCCGTTAGGCCCGAGTTGGCTATCTGTGAAGTAACCAGTTGGATTGATGAGTTGGTAAACGCAATCGTTCGATAACCGGCCGCTTTTAAGGTCTCCAGCGCCTGGGACACATCTGGATGCGCTGGCATCGTCGCAAACGCACCGAGAATCTTTAGCTTATTGTTGTGGTCAAGCCCCAGTCCCATGCGTGCAGCCAGCGTATCTAACATGGTGCCAGCCAACGAACCAAAGTCGCTCCTCACGCTAGTCAGGGCACAAACGTTCGAGCTGTGAAGTAGCATTGAGAACCAAGTGGCGGTGACTGCTGTGCTTCCGAAGCTCTCTGCGAATAATGGTTTGAGCGAGGAGAGATCAAGCACGGTTTCGTTGATGTCAAACAGGATGGTGTCGCGGGACATTATTAACTCCTTCACCATGTATTGGCTGCGCTGATCTGTGTGTCTAAGAATTGAGGGGCACTCAATTCATAGAGCTTACCGACTCCACCTCCGACATTGAACCTAATGAGGCGTGGTTAGGTACCTAAAATCTAGCCAGGCGAATCTTCTCGCCCAAAGCGCACTATCTCCTTCACAAAATCGCTTTCCTCTTGAACGAAGAGATCCAGTACAGTGAAGTGATCTGCTTTTTCGATGGCTAGACAGTCGACGGTGACATTATTGGAGGACAGATGTTCTGAGTAGGCGAGTGATTGGCGCGCGAACTCAGACTGTTCGAGTTCTCCGTATAGCAGCGTTACTTTGGCCTTGGCGCATACAGGTAAAAATAATGGGCTGTTGTCCTCGACCTCGGTTGGGGAGAGGGCCAGGGTTGGCTGCAGCCAGGAGTGCGGGAACGGTCTCAAATCGAACAGCCCACTGAGTGAAATCGAACCCTTGATCAGGTCTCGCGGTAACCCGTAGTTAGACCAATCGGTAGCGAGCATCATTGCAACGAGGTGACCACCAGCCGAGTGACCCGAAAGACTGAGCCTGCCACTATCTATGTTTAGTGTTATCGCGTTATGTGCTACCCATGAGACCGCTCTACGGGTTTGGTCAACGATGTTAGAGAGACGTATATACGGGCAAAGTCCGTAGTTCGTCAGGACGACGGTGATTCCCTTTTGCACGAGCACTTGGGCCACAAACGCGAACTCTCTGGTGCTCAGTGCACGCCAATATCCGCCGTGGATAAAAATATGGACAGGTCCGTTGGGAATACCGCTCGGAAAGACATCGACGTATTCTGCCTCGGTCGGGCCAAACTGACAGGAGTACCAGTTTGTTATTTGCTTTGTCGCCGCCGCGCTCATACGCTCGAAGCGATCTATCGCTTTAACCCGGTCGCTGATCATGCCGGGATCATATTCGGCATTGATTTCAGCCTCGGAAGCGAAGTCACGATAAAGCATCTTTCACTGCACGGCGATGAGGCATCGGCCGAAGAAGTCAATAAGTTCTTGATGTCGGTCCAATGGTAAGACTGTGGCCACATACTGATCAGGCCTTACGAGCAAAACACATCCCTCAGACTTACTGATACCGCGCATGTCGTAGATATTTTTCTTCGAGCTGTGCTCTACACAAAAAACCTTCTCATAATCCCGGAGTCCTAGGGCGCCTTTTACTGGGGTCATGAACGGATGAAGATCGCCGCGCTCGAGTTCACGGTGGGGTGTCTGGTACACCGCTCTGAAGTCTATTACTGAGTCAGAGTTTGCCCCAGACGGCGTATGCTTCTTAATTGGGGATGCGGGGTCATTCGCCAGGAAGTCGGCTAATTTTCGGACCCGACACGACTCAGACGTCGGGTCATCGGAGCCAGCGAACGCGTAGAGTCGCCAAGCTCCGTTGGCTGTGTGGCAGTGTCCCAGTTGGACAGGTTTCGCGTCACCGTGCCGGATTACAGGCGCCGAGTGAAAGCGTTGTCCGATCGGTTGACCGCTCGCTAGGCTCTGGTGTGTGTCTTTACCCACGATTGATGATGGCTTGTATTGGATTCCTACCCCGGCGGTGAATCGGGCGAACAGCTCGAAATATTTTTGGAACTCGGCCGGATCGACGCCGTCTGGATTCTCTTCCGTTTTAGGCTTTGAGCTGAACATCTTCGACCACTCACGGTCGAAGTCGATCAGTTGCTTGGCGATGTCCGCCCGCTCTGCGGAGTAGGTGGAGAGCAACTCCGTCGGGGCTCTTCCGGTTATTACGTGAGCCAGCTTCCAGCCCAAGTTCCAGGTGTCCATGACCGAGGTATTTAACCCTTGTCCTGCCTTCGGACTGTGCGTATGGCAAGCGTCTCCGGCTAAGAAGACGCGAGGGGCTTGTCCATTTTTGGAGTCATCAAACGCGGTGGTCAGACGTTGACCGATCTCGTAGACGGACCACCACGGGACCTCTTTGACGTCAAGTGTGTAGGGGGCCATGATGCGGTTCGCGGCATTGATGAGAACATCGATCGTCATGTTTTCGCGATCGACACGTTCATCTTCTGTGAGTTTGTCGAGCTCGATGTACATCCTGACCATGTAACCACCCTCGCGAGCTAGTTTTTTATTAGGTAGAGATATTGATAAGCAGAAGAACCAATAGCTAAGCAATATGAAAAAAAAATTGCATATTTAATTTTTTATGATAAAAGTATTGCAAATATAAATAAAAAAAACGGAGTCGTATGAGTTTTAAGTTCGCCGTTGAGAGCTTCAATGGGCGGCTAACGGATTCAGATCGGGCGCTGGTTTCGATTATATTAGGTGACCCTTCGCGAGTCGTTTTCCAGTCCGCACAAGAGTTGGCGAACCAAGCAGGCGTTCATGCATCTACGGTGGTCCGTCTGGCCCGTAAGCTAGGTTTTGACGGTTTTCCGGGGCTGCGAAAAGCGCTCCAGAGTGAAACCAAGGTAGCATTCGGGCCGGGAGAACGGGTCAAAAGGCGACTGAGCAAGGCGGATGAGAGCTCAAGTCTAGCCATGCTGATACATGCTGAAATCGCTGCTATTGAGGCCATCGAGGAGACTATCTCCCAAGCCGAAATAGATAACGCGGCTAATATTCTTGTGGGTGCGAAAAACATATTCATTGTTGGTCGCGGTAGCGCTGCCCCATTGGGTGTCCATCTCGAACGAAGACTCAGAAGATGGGGGTTCCAGGTATCAATATCGCTGAATATGCAGGCACGTGACTTAGCAGCCAGTCTGATTGGTATGGGTAGGGATGACGCATTGATCTCGTTTGCCTTTCAATCGCCCAATTCATTGCACGCCGGCTACTCCGCGCTCCTAAAGTATTCGCACTCGGTCGGCGCAAAATCGATCGTGATCAGTGATTCACTGGGGCCAACATTGCGCCCCAACCCAGACGCTCTGCTGAGTGTCAGCAGACCAGACGAAGCCGAGTTATCGATGCGCACCGCACCGCTCCTGGTGTGCGAAGCGTTAGCAATCACATTGGCACATATGTCCCCTGAGCGCGCTGTCGGGAGTTCCGAGGCTCTCGAAAAGCTTCGAGCCGATTTCCGAGGGGAAGAGGATTAAATGGATTTATCGACAAGACGAGACAGTCCACTAATGCGACTAATTCTGGATCCAGTAAACATCTTATTGATGATTTTACTAGGAGTCCTGTTCTATCTTGTTTTGTGGCCATTTTTAGAGCTGGTATTGCATACAATCACATGGGGCGACGGTGACCGGCGGCTTTCGCGTGACGCTGTTCCGGGTGAGTACACTTGGTTCCATTGGCTCCAAGTAACAGCTAGCCCGCTCTCAGAACGCATGCTCTATGCGCCATTAGTGAACACCATGATCACCGGAGTCATCTCAACTGTAATCGCTTTGATCGTTGGCGGCGGCCTCGCTTGGTGTGTAATCCGGTCAGATATGCCAGGTAAGGGATGGTTACAACCAATCTTAACTCTTCCTTATATCGTCCCATCGTTCGCGATTGCCTTGGCCTGGGAAACTGTCTTTCGGAGCCCCAAGGTTGGTGGCCAACCAGGTCTATACGAGACTGTTCTTGGAGTAGCGCCTCCTGAATGGCTTTCTTATGGTACGTTTCCTATATCAATTACGTTAGCGATGCATTACTTTCCCTTCGCCTACCTACTGGTTGCTGGTGCTCTCGCGACTATCGACTCGCAGATGGAAGAGGGCGCCTTGCTCTCAGGTGCATCGCGGATGATGATCTTACGCAGGATTACCTTTCCTGTCGTTGCCCCGGCGTTTGCGGCGGCATTCGTTCTCACGTTTGGAAAAACTATCGGCCAGTTTGCCCTGCCATTTTTGCTGGGAGCACCGACACAGTTCCATACAATCGCCACAATGGTTTACGCAAACTTAGCGCTTGGTCTCGACTCAATGGCGTACGTATTAGCCATCCTACTTATCTTGATGTCTTTGCTAGCAATCTGGGCATCGAACAAATTCGTTGGAAACAACGCTCGTCGTTTCGAAACAATTAGTGGAAAAGGATTCAGGAGCCGTCAGGTCGCACTTGGCGGGTGGCGCTGGCCTATTTTTTGGAGCGTAGCGATGTTTGGGTTTGTGGTAGGGATCCTTCCGCTAATTTTGCTCGGATATCAGTCATTGATGCTGATCGACGGCTTCTTCAATCTCAGTAATCTGACCATGCATTTTTGGACAGGACAGTCCGACCCTGAGATTGCGATGGGGGAACCCGGGGTTCTGCATAATGCAAATATCTTAGGAGCTACCTGGAACACTATTGAACTAGCCTTCTTTTCAGCAGTGATAGCGTCTTTGATCGGCCTGATAATAGCCTATATCGTGGTGAGGAAAGACGGTAATCCATTAGCCAAGATGTTGGACCAGATTGCTTTTATCCCTTTCCTGTTCCCAACGATCGCTTTCGGCGCGATGTATCTAACCATGTTTGCTGAGCCGCGTGGCCCAATCCCAGCTCTCTACGGCACGTTTACCTTGTTGGTCTTGATTTCAGTAGTAAATCGACTGCCCTACTCTGTGAAAACCGGCGTAACTGCAGTCACGCAGATCGGGAGGGAGCTAGAGGAAGCTGCAGAGGTCGCGGGCGCGAGTTGGGGTCGACGTTTTAGGAAGATAATAGTACCGCTTGCGAGCTCAGGCGTGGTCACAGGCATGATGGTCAGTTTTGTGGGTGTGATGAGAGAACTGTCATTGATCATTCTGCTTATTACCCCCTCCACAAGGGTCTTGATGACGGTCGGCTTCAACTACGCAGAGGAGGGTCTCACGCAGCTCTCTAACGCATTGGTTTTGATCGTTGCCATGCTAACCATAGCCGGTGAACTGATTCTTTGGTGGGCAGGGAAGAGCAAACTCGTGCGATTGCGTGAAAAGCACTCTTAAAGGTTAGGTGAAGATGGCCAGCATTGAAATTGAGAATTTAACCAAACGTTATGGCGCTATGACGGCGCTGGATAACGTGTCTTTGAAGATCGAATCTGGCGAGTTTCTTGTATTACTTGGTCCATCCGGTTGTGGGAAAACGACACTATTACGTTGTCTAGCGGGGCTAGAGACGCCCGACGAGGGGGAGATTTATATGGACGGAGAACTCGTGTTTTCCTCCAAGCTAAATCGAATCGTGCCTCCAGGAAAGCGCAACCTTGGGATGGTCTTTCAGAGTTACGCGTTGTGGCCGCACATGACCGTACGTGACAACGTGAAGTTCGGACTCGATGTCCTAAACCTATCCGAGTCTGACTCGAAAAATCGGCTTGATCAGGTGTTGAAAGATCTTGGTATGAGCGATCTACAGAATCGCTATCCTTCCGAACTATCGGGCGGCCAACAGCAACGGGTTGCTCTAGCGCGGCTATTGGCGACGAAACCACCAGTGTTCTTGATGGATGAACCCTTATCGAACCTGGACGCCAGGCTCCGGATGGACATGAGGGTCGAACTAAAAAAATTTCAGGCATCCACCGGTTCCACAACAGTCTACGTTACGCATGACCAAACCGAGGCCATGACCATGTCGACCCGTGTCGTGGTGATGCGGGGTGGGCAAATTCAGCAAGTGTCGCCTCCGTCTCAGCTGTATAAGCGTCCAGAGAATACTTTCGTCGCTGACTTTATCGGGATGCCTCGAATTAATCTTATTCAGGTGAATCAGTCCGATGGAAAAAATCGCCTGTACAGCAACGGAGATATCGATATCGATATCGGGTGGGACGAGGCACCGAGTAGCATAGTCGTTGGGGCACGTCCTGAAGACTTAAAAATATGGAAAAAAAAGCTGGAACATAGCCCAATTTGCGAGGTCTCCTCGGTGCTACCCAACGGCCCTGAAACAATAATTCAACTTACAAAAGGAAAAACGATCCTACTCGCTCGAATTGGACACGAAATAGACGTACATGAAGGCGAGAAGGTCACGGTTCAGTTTGATCAAAAGGCGCTCAATGTATACGACGCCAAAAGTGGAGTCCTTTTGGGTCCACCTATCGATGCAGACAGGACCAACTGATGCACTCTGAGATCGTTCGCGGAGTGTCGATAAACCCACTTGGGAGGGACTATTATGAGAACGGAAATAAAAATAAAAATGGCGTTTAAGCGAGGATTAACAATCGCTGCCATGTCCGCTTGCATGCTGGCCGGTAGTAATACCTTCGCGGATGACGCTTGGCTGAAATCCGCTGGGCTCGGACCGTATGCGCCTGCGAAACAAGATTGGGCAGCTATCGAGAAGGCGGCCAAGGCGGAGGGTAAAGTAGTTATCTACTCGGTCTCATCACGTATCGCTAAACTCGCACCAAAGTTCGAGGAAAAATATGGGATTAAGGTCGAGGGTTACGATATCCCTTCGGATCTTCAACTCGAGAAATTCCGCCGGGAGCACAAGGCTGGTGTTTACGGCGTGGATGTTCTTTACAACGCAGAGGCGCCAATGCTCCTGAACGAGGCGCTACCAGACAAACTGGTCTGGAATTTCGTTCCGGATAATATTGCCGGAGAGCTAAGCGCTAGCGAAAAAGAACCATTATTAGTGCAGAGGCACAGTAGCCGTGTGGTGTATTACAACACAGCGTTAAACCCCAATGGCCCCCCGATCGATTCAATGTGGGACCTGACACGCGAGGAATGGAAGGGCAGGACTCTTTTGCCTAGCCCGCTCGAGGACGGTCTTTCAGCTAATTTTATGCAGACTATCTTGCTCAACTCGGACGCCATGGAGGCAGCGTATAAGGAGGAGTTTGGTAAGGATGTTGAGTATTCGAAAGCGGTACTGAAGGCAGTCAAAAAGAATCCTCTTATTGATAAACCGACGGCTTCGATGGAATGGCTCCACCGTTTCTTGAACAATGAACCCGTTTTCATCGGTTCAACGACTAAAATTTTCAAGAATATTGGCGACGTCAAGCAGGACAAAGCTCCTATTGGCATAACTACATTCTCAAAGATGCGCACGAACAAAAAAGGTGTATATGCAGCAGAACCAATCTACAACCTTAAACCCGCGTTTGGTGTTAGCTATCCCACTGCCCTAATGGTGGCGGATATGGCGCCGCACCCTAACGCGGCGAAGCTTCTGATTCGATACATGATGGACGAAGGCTTCAAGCCCTGGGATGAACCCGGCGACTATGCAGCCCGGGCACCAATCGAAGCGCGTCAAGTGAAAGAGTACGGCCTACCCGCCTTTAAGGATCTGAGTCTTATCGCAATAGATCCAGATGAGGTTTACAACTCTAAATACGGGTTCTTAGCGCTCTATCTTTCATTGAAGTAAACGTTTGTGTGTGGCGCCAACCTTAATGCGGCGCCATCCGCTCTCTACCGGAGGTTGGTAGAGACACAAAACCGATTTAACCGTCAAGGACAATTGAATGATTCAAGCTATTCTGTTTGATGCAGGTGATATTCTTTATAGCAAACCCAATCGTCAGCACGCTTTCGATGCATTTCTGACGTCTCGTGGTTACCCTGCCTCGAAAAATCCCGACCCAATAGCTAAGGCGATGCGTTTACAGGCCCACGCGGGCCAAATGAGCGAACTAGAATTTTTTAAAAAATTACTGGTTCATCATGGCGTGCACGATCCCAAAGATGTTGAAGAAGGGATTAAATTACTCCACGCCGAGCAACGAAAAGTGGTCTTTTTTGACGGCGTATATGACACTTTATTTGAGCTGAAACGACGGGGATTCAAGCTAGGAATCGTAACGAACACTTATAACACTCAGCAGGAGAAATATAAGTGGTTTGCTCCGCTGGGGATCGACAAGGTGTGGGATACGTATGCAAATTCCTGTGATCTTAAGATTGTTAAGCCAGATCCAGCAATCTATATGGCTGCTCTGGATCCGATAGGTGTAAGGCCCCAAAATGCAGCATTTGTGGGGCATTCAAAAAAGGAGTTAGATGGTGCCAAGGCCCTTAATATAACAACAATAAGGTTTAACCCAGATCCTGACTGCCTCGAAGCAGATTTTACGGCCAATTCATTCAAAGACATCCTCGACTTGACTTGCATCGTCGAGTCAGGGAACACAACTTCGACCAATGAGTCGAGATGACCTTACTCGGCCTAATTTTAAACCTAGTCGCAGCAGCGATTCTGCTTATTTGGTCGGTCAAACTAGTACAAGCTGGTATTGAGAAGGCGTACGGCTCAAGAATACGTCGTGCGCTACAACAAGCAGACAGTCGACGATTTCAGGCTGCCATATTTGGTTCAATGCTGGCCATCCTCCTGCAAAGTTCTACTGCGGTTGCTGTGTTGGCAGCGAGCTTTGCCTCAACCGGTCTGATAGCTCCTTCGGTTGGAATCGCAGCGGTGCTTGGAGCTGACCTCGGCTCGGCGCTGGTCTTACAAATTTTGTCCTTCAATCTGAGCTGGCTGATTCCGATTTGTCTCATCGCCGGCGGTATTGGTTTTTTCAAGGGTAAGACCCCTGGCATCAAGCAGACCGGACGTGTTCTGGTTGGAATAGCTTTGATTCTTATTTCACTCTCGATGCTAGCCGAGGCAACACGGCCTCTCCAATACAACACTTTTATTCCACTTGCTGTCGACTACCTTAAAGTGGACCCCATCGCCGCCTTCCTAATTGGTGGAATTTTTACATGGCTAATCCACTCAAGTATCGCTGCTCTACTACTCATTATTGCCTTCGTGGCGCAGGGAATCATTCCATTCGTTGTGGCCGTAGCTCTGGTCTTAGGAGCAAATGTCGGTGGAGCCTTCATAGCAGTTAGTCTTACTAGGCGGGCAGATAAAGCGGCGCGTTTGGTACCGATGGGTAACCTAATTTTGCGCGGTTTTATCGCTATTCTTCTATTAATAGCGGTAGAGATTTGGCCTATCTCCGAAAAATTCCTCGAGGAAGCGAATGTTCAGTACTTGGTTGGATTTCACGTTGGACTTAACTTCGCTCTGGTTGTCTTAGGGCTTCCTCTTGTAGGGCGAGTGGAGATAATTCTTGACAAGCTAATATCGTCAGATGATTACGGCTCAAACGGCGTGGTGTCCAACAGGCAGAGCATACTAGAGGACAAAAAGACTCACATACCAACGCACGCCCTCACCAGCACTACCCGCGAGCTTTTATATCTTTCGGAGCTCGTGCAAAAAATGTTCAAGCCAGTGATGGAGCTCTTTGAAAAATGGGATAAACCGTTGATTAATGAACTTAAAGCGCTTGAACTTGAGGTTAATAGCGTGCACCAATGCGTTAAGGATTATGTAACTGAAGTTATCCGTCATAACCTAACTGAAGAAGAATTGAGGCGTAGTCATGAGTTGGTTATGTACGCAGATAATATGGAGGCTGCGGGGGACGTGATCGTAAAAAATCTCTTTAAGCTTGCAGCAACGCAGAATAAGAAGGCGCTTATCTTCTCAGATAAGGGTCGAGAAGAACTGACAACCCTACACGATCGGATTCTTGTGAACATGCAATTGGCTATGAACGTTCTTCTGTCGAGTGACCTAGAGAGTGCGCGGCAGTTGGTTCAAGAAAAGGGAGTCGTGGGAACGATGGTGCTGGAAAGTCATCGTAACCATTTAGATAGGCTTCGTGATGGGGACCCAGCAAGTCTTCGATCCAGTAATATACATATCGAGACATTGAGGGCCCTCCGTCAGGTTAATTCGGCATTCTCTTCCATCGCCTATTCGCTCATTGCTGAGGACAGTCGAGTGGAGTAGCAGATTTTTCAGTGGGACAAACTCCCGATGACGTCCAATTAACTAGTTAATCGGTAATTTGAAACTCTAAGTGTAACACGCGAATCTGGCCTGTACTTCCTCCAGTATACTGGAAGGCTTAGAGCCTCGTCCGAGGCTCCCTCCCAACTCCTGAGTATTAGCGGTGAGCCACAACGATGTCTACGAGCGCCGGTTTTCCAGACTTCACGACCTCGATCGCTCTTCTCAGTGCGCCAGCGATTTCTGACGGGTCAGTGATCGCACCCTCACCGTGCATGCCCATCGACTTCGCGAGGGTCGCGAAGTCCGGCTCTGGGTCAAATATATCCATCCCAATATGAGCTTTCTCGACATCCGTGCCCCTCAGATGAGCCATCCGCTCCTGGTGTTCCCAGTCGTTATAGTACGCCCGGTTGTTACACATGATAATCAGGATAGGGATCTCGTGTTTCGCCGCCGTCCACAGGGCTCCCGCGTCGTACATTAGGTCGCCGTCTGGCTGGAAGTTGAGTACCAGCTTGTCAGTGCCACGGTAGGCGAGGCCCACACCGAGGGACATCCCGATCTGAGTCGAGGTGCCTAACGAGCGACCGGCGTGCCTGTATGGCTTGTCGAAGTTCCATAGCTTGCGGACCCACTCGCGGGCGGTCCCTGTCGCGAGGACCCAGTCCTCGTCTTTGATCACGTCCCAGGTGATCATTGCCAGCTCTGCGTAGCTGATCGGATCAGAGCCACGCTTCGATTCTGCTGACGCTCTCCAGTCCGCAAAGATTTTGTTATGTCTGTCGCTGAAGGCCTGGACACGTGCGTCACGTGCACTAACCAAACTTGAGTCTCCGCCTAGTTTCGCTTGGGCAATCTTCGCCAGCTCAGGCATCGCGAGACGAGGATCGCCGAGAGCGACGTGCTGCTTCGGCTGGTAACGGCCGTAGTCGAATGCCCACGCGGACATCTCGAGCTCAGCGAACCCGATCTCCATCCAGACACAGTCATCTGGCACATAAGACGTCACTTCACGAGTGGTGGAGACAAGCTTGTGGGTAGGTTTTTCCCAGTCACGTACATCGATTCCGAGAATCACATCTGCTTTTTTTAGAGACTCATGGTCCAGTGAAATGCAGAGTGGATGTTGGTTTGGGAATG
>Ga0181554_1003795_pt1 | contig 12628 bp, 10 predicted proteins | sample 011ome_16_FD_145602 | JGI IMG/M metagenome (GOLD analysis project Ga0181554, IMG submission 145602) | Coastal salt marsh microbial communities from the Groves Creek Marsh, Skidaway Island, Georgia - 011503CT metaG (spades assembly) | ecosystem: Environmental > Aquatic > Marine > Intertidal zone... | reverse complement strand
TGCCTGTCTCGGCGATGCTGCGGCCCGTGAGTTGGGCCATGGCGGCGAGACCGTTGATGTTCGACGTCTTGCCCTGGTCGGTGGCCATGCCCAGCGTGGTGTAGCGCTTGAGGTGCTCGACGGAGCGGTAGTTCTCACGCGCGGCCAGCGCCACGTCCTTGAGCGTCACGTCATTCTGGAAGTCGATCCAGGCACGCGTCTTGCCCGGTTTCGCGTTCCACTTGGCTTCGACCTTCCATCCGAAGTCACCCGCGGCGGAGCCGATGACGCGCATGCCATCGACGGGCGTGCCCGGCAGGAAGGCGGCTTGGGGCTCGGACCAGCTGAGCTTGCCCTTGTTCTGGCAGAAGAGATGGACGGTGGGCGTGAATCCGCCGGAGACGAACAGCGCATCCGCCGGAATGGTGCGGCCCCCGCCATCGACAACGGCTTCGACGCCGGTGCGGCCCTTTACGTCCGCGACGGTGGAGACCACGGTGACGCCGGCACCGGCCTCGCGATAGGCGCGCGCGAGATCGTCGGTGCTGTCATTGTTGCTGGCGATGACGACACGTGTGCCGAGGCGCAGGCCGTGGCGGCGGAGATAGAACAGGGCTGAGGCCGCGGACATGACGCCCGGCCTGTCATTGTTGGGGAACACCAGCGGGCGCTCAATGGCGCCTGAGGCCAGCACGATCTCCTTGGGGCGGATGCGCCAGAGGGTGGGCGGGGTGGCGCCTTCCTGTAGCTCCGCCGCGCAAACGAGATTGTGGTCATAGATGCCATAGGCCGTGGTGCGGGTGAGAATGCGGACGCTACGGCGGGAGAGTTCGGCAAGCGTTTCGGCGAGCCACGATGCCGCCGAGCCGCCTTCGACGGAACGTTCGCGGTAGAGCAGCGTGCCGCCGGGTGCGAAGCCCTCATCGACGACGAGGACGGACTTGCCGTCCTTCGCCGCCGCAAGTGCCGCCGAGAGGCCGGAGCGCCCTGCCCCGATGACCAGCACATCGCAATGCGCATTGCGCTGGGTGGAGAAGGAGTGAGGCTTCCAGCCTTCGTCGATGCGGCCGAGGCCCGCCATGGCGCGGATGCGCGGCTCAAAGCGCTGCCAGTCCGGCCACATGAAGGTCTTGTAGTAGAAGCCCGAGGGGATGAAGCGCGCGAAGGCATCGAGAATGCCATAGGCATCCCGCGCCGCGCTGGGCGAGGAATTGACGGAGCGCAGAGCCAAACCTTCAACCAGCGGCACGGTGGTGGCGCGGGCGTTGGGCTCATGATGGCGGCCGAGCGTCACGTCGAGGATGGCGTTCGGTTCTTCCGCGCCATGGCCCCAGACGCCGCGGGGGCGATGATACTTGAAGCTGCGACCCACGACGCGCACGCCGGCACCCAGCAGCGCCGATGCAGCCGTGTCACCCGCGAAGCCGGTGTAGCGCGTGCCGTCGAAGGTAAAGCCCAGCTTCTTCGTGCGGTCGATGGCGGTGCCGCCCTGGGGAAGCCTCATGCCCGGTCCTCCCGGCGCAGGCCCTGCGTTCGGTGGATGGCGTGGCTCACCGTGTTGCGCTCTAGGAGGAAAAATTCCCCGCAGGCAAGATGCAGCCAGATCTCGCGCGTTTCGCCCTTGGGGTTGCGCTGGCCATAGAGATAGCGCGACCACCCCTCGGCTGATGCTTCAGCCGTGCCGCGTTGCTTGCCGGCCTCTGCGCCATAGCGGAATTCGGTCTCGTCGCGCGGGCCGCAGAAGGGACAGGTGATGAGATGCATGGAATGGTCCTAATGCGCGATGCCGGAGCCCGCGGCCTCGTCGATGAGGCGGCCCGTGGCGAAGCGGTCGAGCCCGAAGGGCTTGCTGATCTCGTGGTGGCTGCCGGTGGCCATGAGATGCGCCAGCATCCAGCCGCCCACGGGGATGGCCTTGAAGCCGCCCGTGCCCCAGCCGCAGTTGAGGAAGAGGCCCGGCAGCGGCGAGGGCCCGAGGATGGGGGAAGAATCCGGCACCACGTCCACGATGCCCGCCCACTGGCGCAGCAGCTTCAGCTGCCCGAAGGCCGGGAACATCTCGACGAGGCCGGAGACGACCTGCTCCTGCAGCGGCGGGTTGCCGCGCTGGGCGTAGGACGGGATGCGGTCCAGACCGCCGCCGAAGACCAGCTCACCCTTGTCCGACTGGCTGACATAGGTGCCCGTGCCGAGCGACAGCACCACCGTGTCCAGCACCGGCTTCACCGGCTCGCTGACCATGGCCTGCAAGGCATAGGAATGGATCGGCAGCGCGAAGCCCGCCTTTTCAGCCAGCACCGAGGAATGGCCCGCCACAGCGAGGCCGATCCGATCGGCGCGGATTTCGCCCAGCGTGGTTGCGACGCCACGGCACTGCCCGGCCTCGATGATGAAATCCGTGACCTCGCAGTTCTGGATGATGTCGACGCCGAGATGGCTGGCGCCGCGGGCATAGCCCCAGGCCACGGCGTCATGCCGGGCGACACCCGCCCTGCCCTGCCAAACGCCACCGAAGATCGGGTAGCGGGCATTGGGCTGGCTGTTCATCAGCGGCGCCACCTTCAGAACCTGCTCACGCGAAAAGAGCTCGGCATCCACACCGTTGATCTGCATGGCGTTGACGAGGCGGGCGGAGATTTCCATCTCCATCTCGCTGTGCGCCACCACGACCATGCCCCGCTGCGAGAGCATGATGTTGTAGTTCAGGTCACGCGACAGGCCCTCGTAGAGCCGCAGCGCGAAATCATAGAGGGCGACGCTTTCCGGGTAGAAATAGTTGGAGCGCACCACGGTGGTGTTGCGCCCCGTATTGCCGCCGCCAAGCCAGCCCTTCTCGATCACGGCCACATTGGTGAGGCCATGGTTCTTGGCAAGGTAATAAGCGGTGGCGAGGCCATGCCCGCCGCCGCCCACCACGATCGCATCGTAAGCGCGCTTCGGGGACGGGCTGGCCCAGGCGGGCTGCCAGCCCACCTGGCCGCTCAGGCCTTCACGCAACAGCGCGAGGCCTGAGTAATGACTGCGCGGACGGCTCATCACACTTTCGCGCGCATCGCCTTGCTCTCAGGGTCACGGGGCGAGGCCGGGATGACGCGCGCCTTGCGCTCCTGGCCCACGATGTGAACTGTGAGTTCCGTGCCGGGAACCGCGCTCTCGCGGTCGATCAGCGCCAGTGCGAGGCTCTTCTTCACCGTGTGACCATAGCCGCCGGAGGTGACATAGCCCACGCGCTGGCCCTTGTTCCACACCGGCTCATAGCCGGAGGCATCCGCATCGGTTGCGTCGATCTCAAGCGTGGCGAGGATGGTCCTCGCGCCCTGCTCGCGCTCCGCCACAGCGGGCTTCCTGCCGATGAAGTCCGGCTTGTCGAAAGCGATGAAGCGGTCCATGCCCGTCATGCCGGGCGTATAGCCCTGGCGGAACTCGGTGGACCAGATGCCGAAGCTCTTCTCCAGGCGCAGCGAGAGCAGCGCATTGTAGCCATACTCGACGAGTCCCAGGTCCTTGCCCGCGGCGAGCAGGATCTTGCGCAGAGTGGCATGCTCCACGCCCGCGCAGTTGATCTCATAGCCGAGTTCGCCCGCGACAGAGAGGCGCGCCACGCGGGTGCGGAGAAGCCCCACATCCACCTGCTTGCAGCCGAGGAAGGGCAGCGCCGCGCTCGACACGTCATCGCTGGTGACGCGCTTCAGCAGGGCATTGGCGTTGGGGCCGGAGATCGAGAAGCCGGTGACGATGTCCGAGATGTCGCGCACGGAAGCGCCGTCGATCAGGTGATCCTCGAACCAGCGCATGTGCCACTGGCGGAGATAGTAGGAGCCCATGATCCACCAGGAGCCGTCGCCCCAGTTCAGCACGGTGAGATCGCCCTTCAGGCGGCCGTCATGGCCCAGCATGGGCGCGAGCTTGGCGCGGCCGGGTGCGGGCAGCTTGCAGGCCAGCAGACGGTCAAGGTAGGCCTGCGCATTGGGGCCCGTGACTTCGTAGCGCGAGAAGGCGGAGATATCGAGAAGGCCCACGCCCTCGCGCACCTTGCGGCATTCCTCGCCGACGATGTCGAAGGCATTGGAGCGCTTGAGGGTTGGCTTCTCCTCGAAACCCTCGGGCGCGAAGTAAAGCGGCGTCTCGAGGCCCCAGGAGCAGCCCCAGCGCGCACCGGCTGCCGTCATGTCGGCATAGGCACCGGCCGTCTTGAGGGGGCGGCCCGCCCACAGCTGCTCGTTGGGATAGGACATCACGAAGCGGCGGGAATAGAACTGGCCCGTCGTCTGGCGGATGTATTCGCGGTTGGCGGTGAACTCGCCATAGCGGGCGATGTCCATGCCGTAGATGTCGGCCTCGGGCTCGCCACGGATCATCCACTCGGCCAGCGACTTGCCCACGCCGCCGCCCTGCAGGAAGCCCGCCATGACGCCGCAGGCCGTCCAGTAATTCTTCAGCCCACGCACGGGACCGACCAGCGGGTTGCCGTCCGGCGAGAAGGTGAAGGCACCATTCACCCAGCGCTTGATGCCGGTGTGGTTCATCACCGGGTAGCGCTTGTAGACGAAGGCAAGCTCATCCGAGATGCGGTCGATGTCTTCCTGGATCAGGTCGAAGCCGTAGTCCCACGGCGCGCCATCCATGTTCCAGTGCTTGAAGTTCTGCTCATAGATGCCGACGAGCAGGCCCTTCCCTTCCTGGCGGACATAGGTGAAGCCCTCGAGGTCGATCATCATCGGGATCTCGCGGTCCATCGCCTGGATCTCGGGGATCGATTCGGTGATGAAGTAATGGTGCTCCATGGGCGTGAGCGGCAGTTCGATGCCAGCCATGCGGCCCACCTGCTTGGCCCAGAGGCCGCCGGCATTCACCACATGCTCGGCATTGATGGTGCCCTTCTCGGTCACGATGGTCCAGCTGCCATCCGGCTTCGGCTGAAGCTCCAGCACGCGGTTGTGCTCGATGACGGTGGCGCCGCGCATCTTCGCCGCCTTGGCATAGGCGTGCACCACGCCCGAGGGGTCGATGTAGCCCTCGCGTTCGGCGTAAAGGGCGCCCAGCACGTCGCCCGTGTCGAACAGCGGGCAGGCTTCGCGCACCTCTTCGGCCGAGGCGAGACGCACGTCCTCGATGCCCATGGTCTGGAACACGCGGTAGGAGGCCTGCAGCCATTCCCAGCGCTCCGGCGCGGAAGCGACCGAGTATCCCCCCGTCATGTGCATACCGACGCTCTGGCCCGACTCTTTTTCAATCTCCGAAAGAAGATCAATGGTGTAGGCCTGAAGGGCTGCGATGTTCGGGTCGGCGTTCAGGGCATGGAAGCCGCCCGCCGCGTGCCAGCTGGAGCCCGCCGTGAGCACGGACCGCTCGAGCAGGACGGTATCCGTCCAGCCGAGCTTTGCCAGATGATAGAGCACGGAAGCCCCGACGACGCCGCCGCCGATGACGGCCACACGATAATGCGATTTCACGTTTTTACCCCGTTTGCGAAGAACAGGGTTGAAAAGCTAGTCGATCTGTACATGACTGTCCACACCGGCCCGCAAGAGGCTGGACTGTACGGGACGGAAACGGATGCTGGCGAGAACGCGGAAGAGCCCCAAGGGGCCGGTGAAGGCCACCAAGAACGACTGGCTGCGCAGCGCCGTGAAGCTTCTGGTGACCGAGGGCGTGGACCAGGTGCGGGTGCTCCCGCTTTCCAGCAAGCTCAAGGTGTCACGATCCAGCTTCTACTGGTACTTCAAGAACCGGCAGGACTTGCTGAATCAGCTTCTCGACTTTTGGAGCGAGACCAACACCAAGGCCATCATCAGCCACGCCGAAGAGCCTTCTGAGGATGCGGTGGACGGTGTCCTCCATATCTTCGAGTGTTGGGTGGATGAACGACTCTACAGCCCGCGCCTCGACATGGCGGTGCGGAACTGGGCGCGGCAATCCGCCGCCGTCCGCCGCCTCATCGACCGCGCCGATGAGGAACGCCTGGCCGCCATTCGTGCCATGTACCGCCGCCACGGCTATGACGAGGAAGACGCGTTCATCCGCGCCCGTGTGCTCTACTACATGCAGGTCGGATACTACGTACTCGACGTGAAGGAGCCCATGGAAACGCGGCTTTCACACCTCGAGGCGTATCTCCGGGCCTTCACGGGCCGCGAGCCGACTGCGGCTCAGATCAAACGTTTCCGCGACTTCACGCGCACCCGCACATCACGCGGCTAAATTTCACGCGAAGCGGGACCAAAGCGCCTAAACCTCGCGCCCTGGGCGTGGAGACCCGTCTTGTCTGCATTGTGTACAGTTGTGACTAGCCCTGTACATTCTTGTCCAGAGTGTATGGATTTGTTAGCTTGGTTGCACGGCCCTAGAGCGCCGGATAACGGGAGACGCAGATGAGCACGAAACGACCGGACGGCAACGGAACGACCTCGATGAACAGGCGCACGCTTCTGAAGGCGGGCAGCGCGGCAGCCCTTTCGCTGCCGGTGGCGGGCGCGCTTTCCACCTCGCTTTCGGGGCTGTTTTCCAGCCCCGTCATGGCGGCGGGCGCGGGCAACCTCGTGCTTGGCGTCACGCAGGAGGCGGTGAACTTCAATCCCCTGCTCTACGTGAACACGGGCGTCGAAACCTCGGTCGAGTTCATCGTGTTCGACTCGCTCTGGCGCCTCGACCCCAAGGGCAATTTCGTGCCGAACCTCGCCGAGGAAATCCCCACGCGCGAGAATGGCGGCATTTCGGAGGATGGCCTCACCTGGACCATCAAGCTCCGCAAGGACGTGAAGTGGCATGACGGCACGCCCCTCACCGCGGCCGACGTGATCTTCACCCTCGATACGCTGATGAACGACAAGGTGACGGTGCGCAGCCGCAACGGCCATGACCGCGCCGAGAAGTATGAGGCGGTGGACGACCACACCATCCGCGCCAAGCTGAAGGAGCCCTTCGCGCCCTACATGGTTTCGTGGCAGAAGACCTCCATCATCCCGAAGCACATCCTGTCCGCGGCGGCAGACATCAACACGGCCCCCTTCAACACCGCGCCCGTGGGCACCGGCCCCTTCAAGTTCAAGAACCGTGTGGCCGGAAGCCAGATCGAGTTCGAGGCCAATGCCGACTACCATGGCGGCAAGCCGAAGCTGAACACGCTGATCCAGAAGTTCGTGCCTGACCAGCAATCGCTGTTCGCGCAGTTCCAGACGGGCGAAGTGGACATCTACGACCTGCAGGGAATCCCGCCGCAGCTGATGGCCGCCGCGAAGAAGCTGCCCGCCACCAAGGTTCTGCCCACGCCCATTCCCTATGTGGAGTTCATCTACTTCAACTGCGGCAAGCCCCAGTTCCAGGACAAGCGCGTGCGCAAGGCGATCTACATGGCCGTCGATCGCAAGGGCTGGCTGGATGCCATCTATTATGGCGTCGGCACGCCCACGCTCAGCTATCTCGACCCGGCGCACTGGGCCTACAACAAGAACCTCGTCGACCCGGGCTTCGACCCCGAGAAGGCGGCGGCACTGCTGGATGAGGCCGGCTGGAAGGTCGGTGAGGATGGCATCCGCGAGAAGGATGGCGTGAAGCTCTCCTTCAGCATGTCGACGACGGCGGGCAACAAGTCCCGCGAGCAGGCGCAGCAGCTGGTGCAGCAGAACCTGAAGAAGATCAACGTCGAGATGACCATCAAGAACATGCCGGCTTCCGTCGTGTGGGGTGACTACACGGTGAAGAGCGAGTTCGACACGCTGATGGTCGCCTGGGATGCGCTTCTCTTCCCGGACCCGGACTATGCCGACCGCATCCGCTCCAACGGCATTCCGGCCAAGGGCGGCAACGGCTCGAACTACGTCCAGTACGAGAACCAGGAAATCGACGAGCTCTGCCTCAAGGGCGTGTCGGAGGTGAACCAGGCCGAGCGCAAGAAGATCTACGACCGGATCCAGGAAATCCTGCTGGACGACCTGCCCTTCGCGCCGATCTTCGCCTATCAGCTCGTTGTCGGCGTGCATGACAATGTGGCCGGCTATGAGCCGAACCCCTACACTGCCTCCAACTCCTGGAACCCCGAGGCGTGGTCCACGTCGTAAGGTAACGAGAAAAGTGCGCTCGATGTCCCGCTATCTCCTCAGCCGTTTGCTGCAGGCGGCCCTGCTGCTTCTCGGTGTCTCGATCGTCGGCTTCACGCTGATGCATCTGGCGCCGGGCGGCCCGCTGGCCCTCTACACGCTGAACCCCACGGTGACGGCCATGGACATCGAGCGCATCAAAATCCAGTTCGGGCTGGATCAGCCGCTCTACATCCAATACCTCAAATGGGCCGGTGGCATGTTCACCGGCAATTGGGGCTACAGCTTCTTCGGTGGCCAGCAGGTGCGCGAGATCGTGTTCGACCGCCTGCCGGCCACCTTCCTGCTGATGGGCACGAGCCTGATGCTGGCGCTGGTGATCGGCGTCGCCATCGGTCTTTTCGCCGCCATGCGGCGCAATTCCGGATTCGATTATGCCAGCGCCGTGTTCGCCATGGTGGCGCTTTCGCTACCGACCTTCTGGTTCGGCCTGCTGGCGATCTTCGTCTTTGCGCAGACGCTGGGCTGGTTCCCGGCGGGCGGCATCCGCGACACGGATGGCGGCGGCGTTCTGGACGTGATCCACCACATGGTGCTGCCGGTTTCGGTTCTGGCCTTCGTGCTGGTCGCGCAATGGAGCCGCTACACGCGCTCCACCATCATCGAAATTCTCGCCAATGACTATGTGCGCACCGCCCGCGCCAAGGGCGTGGCCCCGCGCCGGGTGATGCTGAACCATGTGCTGCGCGGCGCGCTGGTGCCGCTGGTCACGCTGGCGGGCCTGCAGCTTCCGCTTCTCGTCGGCGGCGCGCTCGTCACCGAAACGGTGTTCAGCTGGCCCGGCATGGGCCTTCTCTTCATCAACGCGCTCAGCACGCGCGACTACCCGGTGCTGATGGCCATTCTCATGGTGGGCGCCTTCGTCGTGGTGCTCGGAAACCTCCTCGCCGATCTCATTTCGGCCCTCATCGACCCACGGATCAAGCTCGGACATGGTTGACATCTCTCTCACGGCGGAAGCCGCCCCGCCGCTGCCGAAGCGCGCCAGCGTGCTGCGCCGCTTCATGCGCCACAAGCTGGCGGTTCTGGGCGTGGTCATTATCGTCCTGATGATCATCGGCTCTGCCGGGGCCGCCTGGATCGCGCCGTTCGCGCCGGATGAGATCGACATCGCCAACCGCTATGCCGCGCCCTTCACGGCAGGGCACATCCTGGGCAGCGACGATCTCGGCCGCGACGTGTTCACGCGGCTTCTCTATGCGGGGCAGATCTCGCTCTCCGTCGGCATCGCCGCGATGCTGGTGACGGTCATCGTGGGCTTCGCGGTGGGCGCCTTCGCGGCCTATTACGGGGGCTGGGTGGACACGGTGCTGATGCGCTTCACCGATGTGATGCTGTGCTTCCCCAGCGTGTTCCTGCTGCTGTTCGTGGCGGCCTTCGTGACGCCGAGCCTCACCTCCATCGCGCTGATGATCGGGCTCACCTGCTGGATGGAGATTGCGCGCATCATTCACGGGCAGATCCTCGTCATCAAGTCGACGGACTACATCGCGGCGGCGCGCATGGTGGGGGCACCCGCCTGGCGCATCATCCTGCGCCAGATCCTGCCCAACACGCTCGCACCCATCCTCGTGGCGGCGACGCTCAACACCGCTCAGGCGATCCTGCTCGAGAGCTACATCAGCTATCTGGGCTACGGCATCCAGCCGCCGGAAGCGAGCTGGGGCAACATGCTGACCAATGCCCAGAGCGATTTCCAGATCGACCCGTGGCTGGCGATCTTCCCCGGCCTCGCGATCACGCTGGCGGTGACGAGCTTCAACTTCATCGGCGACGGTTTGCGCGACGCGCTGGACCCGAAGGTGCGTGACTGATGGCGAACGCAAGCGACAACACGCTCCTGGCGGTGAATAACCTCACCGTTTCGTTCGGCCCCTCCCGCGCGGTGGATGGCATCTCCTTCTCGGTTGCCTCCGGTGAGACGCTGGGCCTCGTCGGTGAAAGCGGCTGCGGCAAATCGACAACGGCGCTCGCCCTCATGGGGTTGCTGCAAGGCGGCAGCACGGGAGGCTCCGCGAAGCTGCTGGGCACGGAACTCGTGGGCCGCAGCGAGGAAGACCTGAGCCGCGACCGTGGCCTGAAGCTTGGCATGATCTTCCAGGACCCCGGCACGGCGCTGCACCCGATGATCCGCGTGGGAGACCAGCTGATCGAGGCGTTGCGCGCCCATCTCAAGCTCGGCAAGGCGGAAGCTCGGAAACGTGCGGTGGACCTGTTCCGGAAGGTGGGCATCGCCGCCCCCGAAGACCGGCTGCGCGCCTACCCGCACGAAATGTCGGGCGGCATGTGCCAGCGCGTGATGATCGCCATGGCGATTGCCTGCAACCCCAAGCTCCTGCTGGCGGACGAGCCGACGACCGCGCTTGACGTGACGGTGCAGGCGCAGATCCTCTCGCTGCTGAAGGACGTGGCGCGCGAGGGTGGCATGGGCGTGATCCTGATCACCCATGACCTCGGCGTGGTGGCCGGCATGACCGACCGCGTGGCGGTGATGTATGCGGGCGAAATCGTCGAGACGGCCCCGACCGAGCAGCTATTCGCAAATCCGCAGCACCCCTATACGCAGGGGCTGCTCAACTCCATTCCGCAGCTCGAGACCGGGCATGACGCGCCGATGCCGGTGATCCCCGGCAGCGTGCAGAGTGCCGCCCAGGCCAAGGGCTGCCGCTTCGCGCCGCGCTGCCCCTTCGCTGAAAAGGGCTGCGAGGTGCGCCCCACGTTGAAGCCGGTGGCGTCGGACCACTTTGTTGCCTGCTGGAGAGTGCAATGACACCGCTCGTCGAGGCCCAGGGCGTTTCCCGCCATTATCCCGCCCCCGGCGGACGTACGCTGAAGGCGCTGGACGGCGTTGACCTCGTCATCGAGAAAGGCGCCACCGTTGGCCTGGTGGGCGAGAGCGGCAGCGGCAAGAGCACGCTGGGCCGCACGCTCGTTGGCCTCCAGACACCCACGCTGGGCCGCGTGATCTTCGACGGCGTCGATACCGCATCCCCCACCGCCGAGCAGCTGAAGATGCTGCGCCGCCAGCGACAGATCGTGTTCCAGGACCCATCGGGCGCGCTGAACCCGCGCATGACGGTGGGCGACACGATCATCGAGCACCTGAGGGTTCAGGGCTGGTCACGCGCCGATGCGCGGAGCCAGGCGGCGGCGGCCTTCGACCAGTGCGGCCTGCATTCTGGCCTGTTCACCCGCTATCCGCATGAGATTTCCGGCGGCCAGCGCCAGCGCGCGGTGATTGCCCGCGCCATCAGCACCGACCCCGCCTTCATCGTGGCGGATGAACCCGTCTCGGCGCTGGATGTTTCGACGCGCGCCCAGATCATGAACCTGCTGCGCGACATCCAGAAGGCGCGCGGCCTCACCATGCTGTTCATCAGCCATGACCTGAGCGTGGTGGCGCACATGTGCCGGCAGGTGGCGGTGATGTATCTGGGCCGCATCGTGGAGATGGCGCCGCGCGAGGCGCTGTTCCGCGCGCCCCTGCATCCCTATACGGCGGCGCTGATGTCGGCGATCCCCATTCCCGATCCGGTGCGCGAGAAGACCCGCAGCCGCGCGGCGCTGAAAGGCGAAACACCCGACCCGGCCAACATTCCCGCTGGCTGCCGCTTCAGCAGCCGCTGCCCGCGCGCCTCAGACCTGTGCAAGAGGCAAGAGCCGGTTCTCACCAGCCGGGAGACCGGTCATGAAGTCGCCTGCCACTACCCGCTGGAGGCGGCGGCAATCCCGGCCTGAGAAGGCCGTTCGGATCAGATGGGGATCAGCTGCATCGCGCCGACGGTGAAGCGCGTGCCATCGGAGGTGATCGGGTTGCAGGTCGAGGGCGTGCCCTTGGGCAGGAAGCTCGTGGGGTTGCGGGCCTCGCAGAGCTTGCCATTCGCGGCCTGCCAGATGCCGGTGCCGAGGCCCTTGCCGGCCTCGTCATATTCGAAGGTACCATCCTTGAAATAGGTGATGGTGCCCTTGCGGCCCGCACTGGAGAAGCTGAACTTGCGCTCCGCGAAGGCGCGCGTGATGTCACCCGCCGTCATCGGGCCGGTGGGCAGCGGGGCCACGGGCTGCAGGGTGACGGCAGGCTCTGCCGGTGCCACGGGCGCGAGATCGGGGCCCGAGGACCCGCCGGATGAGCAGGCCGCGAGCGCGAAGCCCGCCGCCGAGAGCGTGAGGATGGCAAGGGCGCGGGCGCTTCGCGTCATGTGTCAGACCCCTTCCGCGAGAACGACGACGCGCGAGCCGATGGGAACGCGCCGGTAGAGTTCAATCACGTCCTGGTTCACCATGCGGATACAGCCGGACGACGCGTTCTTGCCGATCGACAGGGGCTCCGTGGTGCCGTGGATGCGGTAGAGCGTGTCATTGCCGTTCTGGAACAGGTAGAGGGCGCGGGCGCCCAGCGGATTGTCTGGGCCGCCCGGCATGCCGTTCGCCCACTTCGCTTTTTCGGGATGGCGCGCGATCATTTCCTTCGGCGGCGTCCACTTCGGCCACATCACCTTGCGGCCCACGTCCGCGAGGCCGGCCCAGCGGAAGCCGTCCTTGCCCACGGCGCA
>Ga0181554_1003794_pt1 | contig 12628 bp, 6 predicted proteins | sample 011ome_16_FD_145602 | JGI IMG/M metagenome (GOLD analysis project Ga0181554, IMG submission 145602) | Coastal salt marsh microbial communities from the Groves Creek Marsh, Skidaway Island, Georgia - 011503CT metaG (spades assembly) | ecosystem: Environmental > Aquatic > Marine > Intertidal zone >... | reverse complement strand
ATGGATGATGGACGATGGGCGTTTCGCGTGTCACGGCGTGGACGTGCGCGACGACGACGACGCGACATCAGAGCGGTGCTCGCGAGCACGGTGTGGGATATTCACCCGAGGTCGCATTGAGGCGTGCGTCACACGCCATGGGTGAACGCGCACCGAGCGTCGGCGTCGGCGTCGGCGTCGATGGTGACGATGATGATGACGATGGGACGACGACGCCCATGGGTGACCATGACGCCGATTCGGTGCACACGAACACGGAGAATGACGGGAGGAGGACGAGGGATTACGCGCGAGATCCACCGAAAAATTGGCATTCGAAGTGGACGTGGAGCGCCGTCGATGGCAGCGATCGAGCCACGCGCGGGCCCGCTGGTCGAGTGTTGTTTGAAGCGCCGGCGTTGCACGAGCGCGCGCGGAGAGGTCGCGTCGACGAGGTGCGAGAGTTGTTGGATTCTAAAACGTTCGATGTGGACGCGAAAGACCCGGCTGGACGTACGGCGCTTCATTTTGCCGTTGGTTACGGGCGAGAAGACGTCGTGCGGGAGCTTCTCGAACGGGGATGCGAACTCGAGCCTCGAGACGACTGGACAAAGGCGCCCGTGGACTGGGGACTTCAAGCGCACCACGCAAAGTGTATTGAATTGCTCAGAGTCGAAGCCGTGAGGCGCGGTGTGTACGGAGGTAAAGGTAAAGTCGCACCATTGAAAACGTACGTCGAGCACTGCTACGGCATCACCTCGGAAGAGTTGCATGAGCACGTGGCTAAAATCGCGGCGGAGGCGCAAGAAAACAATAAACGCAACCTCGCAAAGGACGCCAAAAAGTACGACGCCGTTCGTGCGCGCGCATCGCTCCAGGATAAACTCAAGCTGAAAGCGCAAGGTAGAAAACGCCGCTAGGCGATTCGTAGTTGCATTATTACAAGTCATATCATCATTCTGTACAAAAAAAATTCACTCATATGGCTGGCGACGCCGCGCGCTCTATTTGTCCAGTCGATCGAATGCGATTCATCGTTTGCATAGCGTCGCGCATAAACTCTTCAGTCATTTCAGTGAGAGGTGCGAACGCCATGCCACGATCAAGAATGCGCTGATACGTCGTTTTCGCGTCAGCCACGTCTCGAGGTTCGGCTCTCAACAGTCCCCAATGCCCGCGGGCAATCTCTCCGAGCAACTGCGCTCGCGTCCACTGCGCCGTGCCCCAGAACGCGAGCACTCGACCACCCTTGGTTGGCACTTCAATTTCTAATGCATCGCGTGGGAACTCGGCGATACCGTCTGCGGTGGCAATGCGCCAATTATCAGACGATGAGTCCACTTCTTGAATCACCACGCCGCTGCGTTTAGGTTCGCCAGGGCCGCGCGCTACAATGTTCACCACGGAACCAACCTTAATGTCACCATCTGTCCTTCGTGCATCGTACTGCGCGTATGCGAAAGTAATTGCATCTACAGGATCAGGAATAGTGATGAATCCGGGAGCGCTGTTGTGACCGACGACGAGGCACATTGAAATTGTGTCTTCATCGCATGGTCCACCAGTATGCGAATCGATGGTAATCACATTTGTAATATCATCGACTGTAGTCTTCATTCGCTCCGCTGCAGACTTTAGTGCGCTACCGATCATGCGTCGTCGCCGATAGCGTTTATAGACTTCGTAGATTGGACCAAAAGGTGACAGAAGCTGGCGAATATGACCGGCGATTTGACGCTCAGGAACGCGGCGGCGGCGAATGCGCGCGTGGTCTTCGTCGTTTTCGTTCTCCTGGGCTTGTTCATCAGCGTTGGGATCGCGTTGTTCATCATCACTATGATCTTCTTCTTCATCGTCACCGTCGTCATTGTCGTCATCGCTGTCCTCGTCGCTCATGCTTTCGTCTTCATCGGCACCACGCTCTTCTTCTTGATCTTGGTCTTGGTCTTCATCGTCTTCGTCTTCTTCATCGTCTTCGTCTTCGTCCTCTGACATGTTGTCAATCGCTTGTTCAAACCATGCTCCGACGACTTCGCGCGCGACTTCATCGTTTCCGCCATCAATACGAATGCTAATGCCAGCCGTCGGCTCGTCGTCGTTATCGCCATCGACAGCTTCGAACAAGCGACTTTCGCCGCGCACGACCTCTTCCATAGAGTGCCAGCCCGAAAGATTGACGCCAACGATGACGTCTTCGCCCGCGTCGTTGTCTGCCGTTCGCGGTCGCCGAATGACGCCCCATCGACTATCGAGCACTGCCCTATCGCCATCACCATCGTCTCGGTTTACACTCGTGATCAAGAACGCTCCTTTAATCCAATGTTCGTATCCACAAACTCGTCTCAACTCGGGTGACATTTCTGAAAACTTCCGCTCCAGCGTGTCGCTAAACGTTTCGTGCGAGCCAAGAATAAAGCCAACATCAATCATCGCCGCAATCTCAGCGCCGGTAAATGAAGACATCAACACTAACCTCGTCGGTGGTGGCGTATTGAACGTTTCTTTGCACACATTGCACACGCTATGCCTCTGGTCCCGCTCGTAGTACATTGGATGCGTGGGCTGACTCACCTGCGCGCGCGCATCCGTCCCGTAGGGCCCCGCGTCAGTCACGTCGTGCAATCGACAACACACACGCGTGCACGAGAACGAGAACGATAAAAACAACGACATCGACAACGCGCACGCTCACGTACCACAACCATGCGTTGCCACCGTATGAGACACTGTTCGTGAATGTACATTTGTCCACCTTTGCACGCGCACGGACTCACGAGCGCGTCGTTCGCGCGCGCGGGGTCGAAGCAGAATCGGCACACCGGCCCTTCATCGTCGTCTTTGTCTCCGTCTTTGTCGTTGTCTCCGTCGTTGACGTCGCCCATGTCGTTGACGCGTGCTCACACCCGTGCGCGCGACGTCGGGGTGTGACGTTCGTTGTCCCCACACCGAAGGGGCACCGCCGCGCGACTGACTTGGCGTAAGGTCCACGGGCGCGGGTTCAACGATGATAGCCAGCCATGACGACGCATTGGGGTTGATTTCATTTGATTTCGTTTCATTTCACGCAGAGGAGGATAATATCGATGTCGATGTCGTCGCCTAAGAGCGCGCGTGCGCGGCGACGAGGACGCGGAGTAATGAGAGCGGCGTCATCGCGCGGACGACGTCGCGTTGAAAAATGTAAAAGCGCTTGGGCAAGCGCGGTGGATTTTTCTCAGCGAGCGCGGCGATGGTATCGCGCGCGCCGCGTTCGTGTGCGTCGAGTGCGATAGTTTGAGACTGCACGAACACGCCCGCTCGTTTCATGGCAATGTACGCTACTGGGTCGGTTTCAAACACCGTGTGAAAGTTGTCGGGCGTCACATCGAGCAAGTCGCGCGTCGAGAGTTCGACAAAGACTGAGCCGTACAGCGGCTGGTCGCCCGGCACTCTGAACGTGCTTTCGAAAAAAGCCACGGCGTTCACATTTTGCTCGTGCATCCACCACATCACGTCAGCCGTGGTCAAGTCCATGTTGTGTTCTTGGCGCACCGCTAAAAAGGTGTCTCTCGGGGACCGAAAGAGCGCGTTGAACGCCTCCGTGTCAAACGTCGCCACCTCGCGCAACGCGTCTTGAATCGGGCACAGGTATCTCAAGATATCTTCAGCAGTCACGATGGCGCGTTCACCATCAAACGTCGTGGTAAACACCGCGTGTACGTCGCGTTCATCGAGCATACCCGCGACGTCGGCGATTAAAACATCTGGCGCGCACTCCACGAGAGGCGTTGACGTCTCGCTCAACGCCGTCGCAGGCGTGTTATACAACTCCTCAAGCACATTCGTCGGTTCCTCCACTCGCATCGTCGTCCTCATCGTCGTCGCGCGTGGCGGTAGCTTGATCAACCCCACCGTCTCCGCCGTGCTCGATTCCGCGAGCGCCGTCTCCCCGACGCGTCGTCCCGTCCCGCTCGGTTCCTCGGGCTTCGTCAACCCATCCACCACCGCCTTCACAAACACATCAAACACCCCTCGAACGCTAATCATTGTATTATCACTCGTTGGAAACGTCTCGTGCTCACTCTCGCGCATCACGCGCACCACATCCCCGATCGTCATCTCCCGCAACCGCAGCACCCGAACCCCGACGCCGCGCCCGCCGCGCCCGTCGCCGCGGTCACCACGCCCCTGTCCCGCGTCCACGTCCTCCGTCGTCGTCGTCGTCGTCGTCGTCGTCGTCTTGTGCATCGCCACGTCCCCGATCGTCCCTCGCGCGCATCGCGTCTTCCCTTCGTCGTTCATCAATCTATGACGACGATGCGCGCACCTCGACGACGACGCACGATGACGAGATTCGAACCGTCACCCAATGCGGCGCCCAAACCCTACTGACATTGGGTGACGTCAAAGTCAAGTCGAACGTGGATGTGCGCGCGCGTCCACACCGCGCGCCGCGTCGTGGTCGATGACGACGACGACCGATGACGACCTGCGGGATGACGTCAAGGCGTTGGCGAGCGCGTTAGGATTCGCGCCTGGCGCGACGCGCGATGGCGCGGCGAGCGTCGTCGAGCGCGGGTTCGATGACAGGGATTTTCGCGCCGCGCATCTCGAGGCGGCGGCGAGGCTGCGCGCGCGGGATGGGACGACGACGATGACGGGTGGTGGTGGTGCGAGTAAGACACGTGGGCGTGGTTCGACGACGATGGTGACGAAAGGGCGACGGGGCGACGGTGGCGACGGTGGCGACGGCGACGGGTCCAAAGACGCGGGCGCGGGCGCGGGCGGGGCGGGCGAGAAGAAGCGGCCGTGGAATCCTGGTGCTGGTCCTAGGCCCGTACAAGGGAGTGGTGGGAATGATGAGAATCATGCGCGTGGTGTTGGTGATAGGCTCACGGGGACGTGGTATGAGATGTCTGCGCAGCTCACGAGCGAGTTGGGGGCGGCGGCGGCGAAAAAGGCGACGGCTGAGCCGACGCGCGCCGAGCTCGAAGCGAAAGAGGCCATGGCTAAGCATGCGATAGAGGAACGCGTGGGGACGTATGAGAAGCGCATGAAGCGTCATAGCGATGCCAATGCAAAGTGGCTCGAGCTCGTGAGGACGTCTGGTACGGCAAGCGATAAGGTGGCGGCAAACGTTTTGAGCGTCACCGAGGATCCGGCGGCAAACTTAAAGGCGCTGGAAAACTTACTAGGACTGGTTGAACGCGCGCGTGCGAGTGGTGGTAAGCGTAGCGCCGTGCAGGCTATCACTGCGTTGGAGGCGTTGTTTCGAGAAGGTTTGCTCCCTGATCGAAAATTAAAGTATTTCAGCGAACAACCGCTTTCGCTCGCGGCGAGCGCGCCGCACGAACGTAAAAGGTTGATGTATTGGTACGTCGAAGACGCCATCAAACGCATGTATTTACGTTTTATTGGCGCAATCGACGAGCTCTCGCGCGATCCTTTGCCGATTTTGAAGGAAAAGTCGTTAAAGAGTGCGTTCGCGTTGCTCAAAGCCAAGCCCGAAGGCGAGCGCCAACTGTTGAGCATCCTAGTCAACAAGCTCGGTGACCCGTCACGCAAGCTCGCATCGACGGCATCACATTTATGTTTAGAGCTCATCAAAGCACATCCTGCGATGAAGCGCATCGTTGCGCGAGAAGTAGAGGCGTTCACCTTTCGTCGCGGCGTCGGCTTGAAGGCGCAGTACTACGCCGCCGTCATGCTGAATCAAATTTCATTATCACACAAAGGTGACGGCCCGGCGTTGGCTGAGCAACTCATCGAAACATACTTCGGGTTGTTTCAGTATTTGTACAAGTTATCGCTGAAGAAAAATCCCGAAGACGATGCCGCCGCGGCGGCCCTTGAAGCGAAAAAGAAGGAAAAGCAGCGTCATCGCGACGGCGGTCGAGGCCGCGGCGGTCGCGGCGGTCGCGGCGGTCGCGGCGGTCGCGGTGGTCGCGGTGGTCGCGGAGGCAAGGATGATAAAAAGTCGCAGCCGGCGCAGATTGGCGCCGGTGTAGACGCGCGCGTCGTGTCAGCATTACTCACAGGGATTAACCGCGCGTTTCCGTACGTGGCGAGCGAAAAGGTGGACTCGTTGATCGATCGCATCTCTCCAGCGTTGTTCACCATTGCGCACTCGCCCAACCTCAGCGGCGCGTTGCAAGCGATGATGCTCCTGTTTCAGCTCTTGTCTGCTCGATCATCGGTGAGTGATAGGTACTACCGCGCGCTGTACGCGTTATTGTTACATCCCGGACTTTTGCGCTCGACGAACACTGCACAGATTCTTTCGCTCGTCTTCAGAAGTTTGCGCGAAGACGTCGTGCCCAAGCGTGCGGCGGCATTAGTCAAACGCCTTTTGCAAGTGGCCGCGCAAGCGCCTGCGACGTTCGCCTGTGGATCTCTGATGGCTATCAGCGAGTTTTTGGCCAAGCAACCGTCGCATTGGAACGCGATTCGCCAACCCCGTGAAACCGACGAAGATGGCGACGAACACTTCAAAGACGACGCCGAAGACACTGAACGAACGGGAGTTTTTGAGGGCGATGATACGTCACATCGTACTAATGAAGAGTCCAAGAAGGATTTGGGTGATGAATCATCTGACGACGACGACGGCGCGAATGAAACTCGAGCGCAGCAGCATCCAAAGGAAAGTTTGAGGTACGACATGGAGAAGAGAGATCCGTTGTACGCCCGTGCCGAGACGTCGTGCTGGTGGGAGCTCACAATTCTCGCCGCCAATGCGCATCCCTCGGTCTCTGCAATGTCTCGAACGTTGCTCGAGGGCAACGCGATCACGTACACCGGCGATCCGCTCAACGACATGACGCTCACCGTCTTCTTAGATAAATGGTTACAAAAGAAGGTGAAAAAGAAGACCAAAGGTGGTTCGGATGTCATGCGTGCCGTCGACTCGGGTACACACACGAACTATTTGCCAGGTACTGAAGAATTCGCGTCCCTCATGGAATCTGAGGTCGACCCGTCTGAAGTATTCTTCCATCGCTACTTTTCCAACAAGGAGGAGAAGAAATCTCAAGCGAAAAAGAAGGCTGATAAAAAGACCAAAAAGGATGACGATAGCGAAGATGATGGATCGGATGATGACGGCGAGTTACCGAAGAAGAAATATGATGATTCTGAATCCGAAGGCGATGCGAGCGACGACGATTTGGGTGTGGATGAAATCAACATCAACGACGCTTCTGATTCCGACGACGAAGAGCTTGCGTCGCAGCTCAAGAAGATCAAGAAGAGTTCGTTCGATGAAGATAGCGACCAAGAAGCGGATGAAGAATTTGCCAGAGCTGAGCAATTAGAAGAAGCCATCGAGGATGATCGCTTTGACTTGGCTGCGCTCGCCAAAGCCTACGGTAAACCGCCTGGGTACATGCTCAAGGAGTCGCCCGCGACGACAAAGGCGGCAAAGAAATCAGACGACGATAGCGCCGTTAAAGCAATCAAACGCGCGGTTAAGAAAGGCCCATCACCGGATGCCAACGATGATGGTGCCGACCTTGGGGGCGAAGACTTTGCCAGCACTGGTTTATTCGCCTCGGCGGATGACTACGCCGATATGATTGAAAACGACATCGCGGGCGCGTTTGATCCATCCAAGCTCGACGGCAAAGACGACGATGATGATGACGACGATGACGAAGACATTGATATTAACGACGACGACGACGACGACGACGACGACGACGACGATATCATTGCTGAATCCAATGATGATTCCGCTTCGGACGACGCGTCTCCTTCGTCTTCGTCTCAGCCGCCGCCCAAACCGCCGTCGTCGAAGAAAACCAAATCCACCGCCGTCGCCACGCGGGCGAGTAAACGCGTACGTGCGAGATAAACATGCAATACACACCACATACACCATAGCCACGCACGCACGCACGTACGCACGTACGCATAGATTGTCACACCTAAACACGCGCGCGAGCGCGTTCAGCCTCAAAAAAGTCAAAGCCACGCAACCAATTGAATTGCGGCCAACCGCGCGCAGCTTTCACCGCACACGTCGACGCGACGTACGCCGCGCGCGCGCACACACACGCACACGCACACACGCACACACACGCACACGATGCCCGCGGACATCGCGGTGGTGCCATCGAGCGCGTCGACGACGCTGACGCGCGTCGAACGCACGGGCGCGCACTCGCACGTGCGCGGACTCGGTCTCGATGACGCCCTCGATGCGCGCCACGCGTCGCAAGGTTTAGTCGGACAGTTGAAAGCGCGTAAAGCCGCGGGAGTGATTGCGAAGATGATTGCCGATGGCACGATTGCCGGACGAGGCGTGCTCATCGCGGGGCAACCTGGGACCGGGAAGACGGCGATCGCGATGGGGATGGCGAAAACGTTGGGGAGCGAGACGCCGTTTGCGAGCATGGCGGCGAGTGAGATATTCTCTATGGAGATGTCAAAGACGGAGGCGTTGACGCAGGCATTTAGGAAGGCGATCGGGGTGAGGATTAAGGAAGAAACCGAGGTGATTGAGGGTGAGGTGGTGGAGATTGAAATTGACCGTCCGGTGGGCAACGTCGGCGCGGCAAAGGTTGGGAAATTGACCATGAAGACGAGCGATATGGAGACGGTGTACGACCTCGGGACGAAGATGATTGAAGCGCTGAGCAAGGCCAAGGTGAATGCGGGAGACGTGATCAACATTGACAAGGCGAGCGGGAGAATTACAAAGTTGGGCCGCTCTTTCTCTCGGTCTCGCGATTACGACGCCATGGGAGCGACGACAAAGTTCGTCGCTTGCCCAGATGGCGAGCTTCAAAAGCGTCAGGAAGTCGTGCATATGGTGTCCTTGCATGAAATTGACGTCATCAACTCGCGAACGCAAGGATTTTTAGCTCTCTTTGCGGGTGATACCGGAGAGATTCGCGCCGAGATTCGCGAGCAAATTGACACCAAGGTGAGCGAGTGGAAAGAAGAGGGCAAGGCAGAAATTATCCCTGGGGTTTTGTTCATCGACGAAGTGCATATGCTTGATATTGAATGCTTCTCATTTTTGAACCGCGCGCTCGAAAACGATTTGGCTCCAATCCTAGTCGTCGCCACGAACAGAGGCATCACTAAAATTCGCGGCACCGAGTTCAAGTCCCCGCACGGAATCCCGATCGATCTCCTCGATCGTTTGTTAATCATCCACACCACGCCGTACGACGAGCGTGAGATCAAAGCTATTTTGGAAATCCGCTGCGAAGAGGAAGATGTTGAGCTCACGGATAACGCCAAGGACTTGTTGTGTAAAATCGGTTGCGAAACGAGCTTGCGATACGCCATCCAGCTCATCTCCGCCGCCTCCTTGGCCGCGTCCAAGCGCAAATCCGCCAAGGTTGACATCCAAGACGTCTCTAAGGTGTACGCTATGTTTTTAGATGTCAAGCGTTCGACGCAATTCTTGGTTGACTACCAGTCGGATTACATGTTCAACGAAGTCGGCGGCGACGACGCCATGGTGGCCTAACGTCCATCGCGCGCACACATACACACAAACACATAGTGGAGGAAAAAATAGTCGATAAAAAAATTTCACTCCGTGTCTAGATTTACATGTAAACCGTGACCATTAATATAATCACAAAAATCAAGTCTATGTAGTGCACCAAACGTAGTGCACGCATCGCACGCCCCGATGGTGGTGGTTCGTTTTAGATCGATCGCCCCCGACGCACGACGCGCGCGCGTGTGAAGCCCAATCCGCCTCTTTGCGACTCGCACGAGTTGCAATCAAGCTCACACGCGAATAACGTATTAACGTAATTCTCGTACACGGCGCACGGGTTAAAGAAGTGTAAAACGCACGCACTCTCCTACTGTATAAGTCTATAAACAGACTGGTCCCGCCGTTCATTAAGTTTCACTCAAGACCTCAAAAGCAATCATGCCGTCCGCGGCTTTCATCAAGAAACAAGGCTACGCCAAGCGCGTGGCCCAGTTGCTCGACAACTATGACACCGCCTTGTTGGTTCACGCCGATAACGTCGGTTCCCGACAATTCATGGACATCCGCGCGGTACGTATTGGGCGATGTGCGCGTGACGGGTGAAAGCCCTAGTTTGCCCTCGATGGTCGTCCTTGACGTGGTCTTCGTCCGACGGCGCTGGTTTCAAGCCGTAACGTATTCGTGCACGTGACTGACGTGTGTACTCGTGTTGTGTTTTCTCATCCTCTACAGTCCATTCGCCCGGAATCCGTCGTGCTCATGGGTAAGAACACGTTGATGCGCAAGTGCATCACGCAGTACTGCGAAGAAAAGGGCGACGACACGTGGATGATCTTGGCTAACAAGCTCGTCGGCAACGTCGGTATCATCTTCACCAAGGGTGATTTGTTGGATGTCCGCACCAAGATTAAGCAGTTCGTTGTGCCGGCCCCTGCGCGTGTCAATGCTATTGCCCCGGTTGAAGTCATCGTTCCGGCTGGTCCGACTGGTATGGAACCGTCCCAAACGTCTTTCTTCCAAACGCTCAACATTGCGACGAAGATTAACAAGGGTACGATTGAAATCATCAACGACATCGTTGCGTTGAAGGTTGGTGACCGTGTCACCTCTTCCATTGCGTCTTTGCTCAGTAAGATGAAGTACACTCCGTTCACCTACGGTTTGGAAGTGCTCGAAGTGTACGACAAGGGTGCCATGTACCCGTCGTCTGTTTTGGACATCACCAACGCCTCGCTCGAAGCCAAGTTCATGGAAGGTGTCAAGCAAGTTGCGTCCATTTCTCTCGCGACGAACTACCCGACCCTTGCGTCCGTGCCGCACTCCATCATCAACGCGTACAAGAACGTGCTCGCTATTTCCATCGGCACCGAGTACACGTTTGAGCTCGCGCAAAAGGTCAAGGACTACCTCGCTAACCCGGGTGCCTTCGCATCTGCTGCCCCCGCTGCCGCCGCTGGCGGTGGTGCGGCCAAGGCGGCTGTCGTCGAAGAAGACGACGAAGAGGAAGAAACCGCCGACTTCGACTTGTTCGATTAAACACCGCGACGCGCCGTGCGCGCTTTTGTCTGGTCTCAGTTGAAACTTATAGTTCATTTCTAGTTTTGGCTTGTGAATCTACACATTTCACTCATACAAATACACGCGTCGTTCGCAAAAGATAAAAACCAACCTGGTATACATTAATATTATAAACATACGCCCCGCACCCCGCGATGAGAGCTTTTTATTGTCCGTAAAGACGTCGCGTTTCAAAGTACTAACATACGCGTCTCGTCGTCATTGGATGAGTCGCTGCACGCTCACCAACTCGGCTTCGACGTCATCTAGCGAAAATTCCACGCGCCCTTTTTTGGCCAGGCCTGTTTTCGCGACCGCTACGTTTGGCGATGTGCTCGTGGATGAATTCGCCCGTCGTAATTTCCCGTCGAAAGCGCCGTTCGGGCGCGCGTCGGCGTCGAGGCAAGTTTGAACTCGCGCCGCCGCTTCGCGATCAATAGCTTTCAGTCGCATCAACGCATCGATAGAAGGTTCAAGCTCACACATCGGTCGACACAATCTAATCGTTTCCACCGTGAGCTGTCGCACGAAATTTTGCTGCTCGCGCAGGGCTTGAATGACGTCCTGTATCCCGCCGCCGTGCGCGCTCCGGTGCGTCCCCGCCCCCGTCGCGTCGCCGCCCGCGTAATGCTCAACCCCTCCGTCCTCGTAAACGGTCGTCTCCGATCGCCGTGGACCGCCGCGAGACTTGGAGCTCCCGAGCGCCCACCGCCCAAACGCCGACGGCGTGCTGTTGGGATCTTCGCTCATCGTGCGCTTGTGCCACGCGCGCTTTTGCGCGTACGAGCGCGCGCCGATTGGCGGCGGCGGCGACGCGGGCGCATTCGCACGCGCCCCCGTAAACGCCGCCGCCGCCTTGGTTGGCGTCCCCTGATCCTCCTCCGCGCGCACCGCTCCACCGCCCACGCTCCACCGCGCGTCCGAGCTCAACCGACCCGCCTTGCGCCCGTCGCCGCCCGAGTCGCCGCCGCGTTCGAGCCTCCCCGCGCCCGCCGCCGCGTCCCGCCCCATCGCCTGCCCGCGATGCACCGACCAATCCCCACCACCACCACCACCACTCGTCCTCGTCGGCGACCGCAACACCGTGCCCGACGTCGTCGTCGCCGTCACCAACCCCTCGCCGCTCCCCGCCCGCAACGACGCGCGCGTCAACCGCCCAGACCCAACGCGACGCACGTCCGCCTGCGCCTGCGCCTGCGCACTTCCGCCACCGCCCCGTAAACGCGCGCCACCACCCGCGACGACGTGAGATCGTCCGCGCATCGACCGCGACTGCATCGACGACCTCCGCATCGCGTGACCATGGTCGTCGTCGCCATCGCCATCGCCATCGAACGTCACCGTCGTCGTCGTCGTCGTCGTCGTCGTCGTCGCACCACCACCACCACCGTCGTCGTCGTCGTGCACGTCGCCATCGCCCCTGACGTCCGACGCCGTCGTCGTCGACGCGAACGACGACGACGGGGCGCACCCCATCGCATTGTGACGTTCGATGTCGTCGGATGATGATGATGCATTCGTATTCGCATTCGCATTCGCGCTCGACATCATCGGGCGAGGACGCGCGGGCGTGGATGGATGGATGGATGGATGGATGTGTTCGGACATGCGGTGGCGTTGGCGTACACCGCCCCGAATGCGTGACCGAATTGA
>Ga0181554_1003792_pt1 | contig 12630 bp, 12 predicted proteins | sample 011ome_16_FD_145602 | JGI IMG/M metagenome (GOLD analysis project Ga0181554, IMG submission 145602) | Coastal salt marsh microbial communities from the Groves Creek Marsh, Skidaway Island, Georgia - 011503CT metaG (spades assembly) | ecosystem: Environmental > Aquatic > Marine > Intertidal zone... | reverse complement strand
GCCCGCCCTCCACCGCGCACCTGGCCCTGCCCTTCTTTGACGACGCCCACCGCGCGCTCGCCGAGGGCCTGGTGCCCTGGGCCACTGCGCAAGAGGTCGATGAAACCGATGACCGCGCGGCCTGCCGCGACTGGGTGAGGCGCCTGGGCGCAGGCGGCTGGCTGCGCTACTGCGTGCCGGCCGAGCACGGCGGCGCCCTGCCCCAGCTGGACTCGCGTGCGCTGGTGCTGCTGCGCGAAACGCTGGCCTACCACTCGCCGCTGGCCGACTTTGCGTTTGCGATGCAAGGGCTGGGCAGTGGTGCCATCACGCTGGCGGGCAGCCCGGCGCAGCAGGCGCATTACCTGCAGGGCGTGGCGCGCGGGGAACTGATTGCGGCGTTTGCGCTGAGCGAGCCCGAAGCGGGATCCGACGTTGGCGCTATGCAAACCATAGCAGACTATGACCGCGCGACAAGCACCTTTGGCAGTTTTCGCCTCAAAGGCACCAAAACCTGGATCAGCAACGGCGGAATCGCAGACTTTTACTGCGTTTTTGCCAAAACCAACCCTTCCGGTGGCACGCGCGGCATCAGCGCGTTCATCGTCGATGCCAACACACCCGGGCTGGACGCCTCGCACCACATCCACGTAATGGCGCCGCACCCGCTGGCCACGCTGCAGTTCACCGACTGCACCGTGCCCGCCACCGCGCTGCTGGGCGAAGAAAACGGCGGCTTCAAGCTGGCCATGCGCACGCTGGACATCTTCCGCGCATCGGTGGCCGCAGCCGCCCTGGGCATGGCGCGCCGCGCGCTGGCCGAGGCCGTGCACCACGCGCGCCAGCGCCGCATGTTCGGCCAGACGCTGGCGAACTTCCAGCTCACGCAGGCAAAGATCGGAGAAATGGCCGCGCTGGTGGACAGCGCCGCGCTGCTCACCTACCGCGCGGCCTGGCTGCGCGACACGGGCCAGGCCCGCGTGACCAGCGAGGCGGCCATGGCCAAGATGACCGCCACCGAAAACGCCCAGCGCGTCATCGACATGGCGCTGCAGCTGCACGGCGGCCGCGGTGTGGAACTGGGCAGCAAGGTCGAATCGTTGTACCGCGACATCCGCTCGCTGCGCATCTATGAAGGCGCTACCGAGGTGCAGCAGCTCATCATCGGCAAGGCCGTTCTTCAGGAGTAACACGACATGAGCAGCAGCGCTCCCTCCGCCCAGCCCGACCACTTCGTGCATGACCGGCTGCCAGCCCGCGATGCGTGGCCCACGCTGCGGTACGACCTGCCCGAGCTGCAGATCACCGGCCAGACCAACCTGGTGGAGGCCCTGTTCGACCAGGCAGGACGTGCCGGCAACATCGACCGCCCGCTGCTGCGCGGCCCGCACCGCACGTACACCTACCGCGAGGCCCGCGATGAGGCGGCACGCATTGCCGAGGTGCTGACGCAGGACCACGGCCTGGTGCCCGGCAACCGCGTGCTGCTGCGCGGCGGCAACACGGTGGAAATGGCGCTGGCCTGGCTGGGTACGGTGCATGCCGGGCTGGTGGCGGTGGCCACCATGCCGCTGCTGCGCGCGGGCGAACTGGCCAGCATCATCGAACGCGCCCAGCCCACGCTGGCCCTGTGCGATGGCCGCCTGCTGGGCGAGCTGCAGGCCGCGCAGGTGAGCACGCAAGCTGCCCCGGCGCAGCACCCTGTGCTGCGCACCATCGTGCCCTTTCACACCGCGCCCGATGCGGCCGATCTGATCCAGCGCGCACAAGGCAAGGCGGGCACCACGCCGCCCTGCCCCACCGCGGCCGACGACATCGCGCTGATGGCGTTTACCTCGGGCACCACGGGCGCGCCCAAGGCCGCCGTGCACACCCACCGCGACGTGCTGGCCGCCTGCGAGGCCTGGCCCCGCCATGTGCTCAAGGCCACGCCCGACGACATCGTGGCGGGCTCGCCGCCGCTGGCGTTCACCTTCGGGCTGGGCGGCTTGCTGGTCTTCCCCATGTGGGCGGGCGCCAGCGTGTACTTTCCGGACCAGCCCTACACCCCCGAAACCATGGTGACGCTGATGCGCGATGCCGGCGTCACCATCAGCTACACCGCGCCCACGTTCTACCGGCAGATGGCGCCGTTCGCCAAGGCCATCGGCGGCCTGCCGCAGATGCGCATCTGCGTGAGCGCAGGCGAGGGCCTGCCCGACGCCACGCGCCAGCTGTGGAAAGACGCCACCGGCATCGACATGACGGACGGCATCGGCGCCACCGAGATGTTCCACATCTTCATCTCGTCCACCGGAAGCGACATCCGCCCCGGCGCGGTGGGCAAGGTGGTGCCCGGCTACACGGCGAAGGTGGTGGATGACGAGGGCAACGAAGTGCCCCGCGGCACCGTGGGCAAGCTCGCCGTGGTGGGCCCCACAGGCTGCAAATACCTGGATGACCCGCGCCAGGCCAAGTATGTGAAGGCCGGCTGGAACTACCCGGGCGATGCCTTCATGCAGGACGCGGATGGCTATTTCTTCTACCAGGCGCGCGATGACGACATGATCATCACCGCCGGCTACAACGTGGGCGGCCCCGAGGTGGAAGACGCCCTGCTGCGGCACGCCGCGGTGGCCGAGTGCGCGGTGATCGGCGTGCCCGACGAGGAGCGCGGCATGGTCGTGAAAGCCGTTTGCGTGCTCAAGCCCGGCCACACGGGCGACGCCGCCATGGTCAAGACCTTGCAGGACCATGTGAAGGCGACCATCGCGCCGTTCAAATACCCGCGCATCGTTGAATTCGCGGCATCCCTGCCGCGCACTGAAACCGGCAAGCTCCAGCGCTTCAAGCTGCGCCAGGCAGCTGCCGCCACACCCAGCCCACCCCGGGCCACCACACCATGACGACGATGATCCACTCCGTTTTGCAGCCCGAGGGCTGGGTAACGCCCAAAGGTTATGCCAACGGCATGGCCGCCCGCGGCACGCTGGTGGTCACCGGCGGCCAGATCGGCTGGAACGCGCAGCAGCAGTTTGAAAGCGACGACTTTATCGACCAGACGCGGCAGACGCTGCTGAACGTGCGTGCGGTGCTGGAAACGGCCGGCGCGGGGCCGGAGCATCTGGTGCGGCTGACCTGGTACGTGGTGGACCGCAAGGAGTACAACGCACGGCTGAAAGAGCTGGGGGCGGTGTACCGCGAGGTGCTGGGCAAGCACTTTCCGGCGATGGCGTGTGTGCAGGTGGCGGGGTTGATGGAGGAGAGGGCGAAGGTGGAGATTGAGGCGACGGCGGTGGTGCCGGATGCTGCCTGAGAACGGGTCGTTCGGTCTGAACTGGCCTGTGCGGCGTTTGTTGAAGCGTTGAGGCGTCGAAGCCTGAGAGCCACCCCCCATCCGTTCGGGCTGAGCTTGTTGAAGCCTGCCTGCACCTCTCGCGGCGTGCTTGGGTACAAGGCGGAGGCCGGGAGTCGCCCGGCGTGCGAGTAACTTTCTTTCGCGTCGCCGAAAGAAAGTCACCAAAGAAAGGGCGACCCCGCTGTCTGCGTCCCCTGCGCTTCGCTACGGGGCAACCTGTGGTGCTCGTGCGTGGGGCGCGCTGCGGAACTCGCTGCGCGCCTGCGGCGCTCCGCTCAAACAGCCGCAGCGAGTCAGTCCACGAAGCATGTGTCCTTCGGCACACGCCGCCCCACGCCCTGCGCTCCTCGGCGCATACAGAGGGGTTGGGAAGCGGACATCCATTCGGGCCTTTGCTTCGCTCGGCCCCAGTTCGCGGGCGCAAGTGCCTCGCGCAACCTACTGCCGCTAGCTCCGGGCGCGGCGCATGCCGGGTCAAGCGCAGCGACGACCCGTGTGGCTGTTTGGCTGTTTGGCTGTTTGGTACCCCACCCCCTTCTGGCTGCGCCTGGGCCGGGGCGGTTGTGGGGTGGGCACGCGCGTCGGAGCGCGCGTGCTTCGTGATCTGACTCGCCGTGGTTGTCCGAGCGGCGCGCGCCAGCGCAAAGCGAGTTCCGCGGCGCACCCCGCAACCGCCACGGCGCAGGTTTGCCCCTTCGCTCCGCGAAGGGGTCGCAGACTGAGGGTCGCCTTTTCTTTGCTTACTTTCTTTTGGCGAAGCAAAAGAAAGTAAGTCGCAAGCCGGGCGACTCCCGGCTCCCACACTGAAAACGAGCATGCCATAGCCACATCAAACGAAGCTGAGACAAGCACCGCCAGCCAATGGCTTGATCCCAACTTTTATCCCGCCCGCAACCCCATCCACACCGCCCGCCGCCCAGCCCACCACCCCTGCAACAACCGCCCATACAAGATGAACACCAACGCCGCCCCAATCAACGGCAACGCCGCAAACACCCATCCGGTGAGCAACTCCCCACCCAGCGCCACCCCCACCACCAACGCCACCGCCGGGTTCACAAACGAATAGCTCCCCGCCAGCGCTGCCGACGTGTTCTGCAGCAGCCACAGGTAGGCATTGAGCGCCACCATCGTCCCGAAAACCAGCAGGTACACCCAGGCCGCCCAAGACTTCGCGCTGATTTGCGACAGCGCTGGCACGGGCTCAAACCACAGCGCCACCACCAGCCCCATCGCCCCACCCACAAACCACTGCGCGGCCGAAGCCATGGCCGGCGCAGGCAGCGACAGCTTGCGCGAGGCGTACGAGCCCAGGCTCCAGCACAGCGGGGCCGAAAACGCCAGGATGGCGCCCAGCCAGGTGGCTGAAAAATTGCCCTCGCGCGCCAGCAGCACGGCGCCCGCCACGCCCAGGCCCAGGCCGATCCAGCTGGTCAGCGGCACGCGCTCGCCGCCCCAGCGCGTCCACAGCGCCAGCCACATGGGCATGGTCGTCACCACCGTGGCCATCAGGCCCGAGCCAATGCCCAGCTTCTGCGCCAGCCCGATGAGGTTCATGGCCAGAAACACCATGAGCCCCCCCACCACCGCCGAGTTGCGCCACTGCACCGCCGTGGGCAGGGCGTGGCCCTGCCACAGGGCAATGAGCAGCATCACCACGCCCGCGCACAGAAAGCGCACGGCGTTCATCAGCAGTGGCGGCATGGTCTGCAGGGCGATGCTGGTGGCGAAATATGTGGTGCCCCACACCACATAGACCAGCAGCAGGGCGGTGGCCACCGCCCAGGAGCCCCGTTCTCGTGCTTGCGCATTGAAAATTGCCGGCATATTCTTCACCTCACCGAATAATTTATGGGAAACAGCCCGTTTCCAGAATTTTTACCAAAATCAGGCGGCTATGCAAGCAAATATTCAGACAGATGACATGGACGCCAGAATTATTTCGGCCCTGGGGGCAGATGGCCGACGTTCGTACGCCGACGTGGGCGCCGAGGTGGGCCTGTCGACCGCCGCGGTGCACGAGCGGGTGAAGAAGCTGCTGGACAAGGGCGTGATCCGCCGCTTTTCGATCAGCGTGGACCCGGAGCGCGTGGGGCTGAACTTCACGGCCTTTGTGGCCATCCGCAACGATGGCGGCATCCATTGCCGCGATGTGGCGCCCCGGCTGCGCGCCATGCCGCAGGTGGAAGAGCTGCACAGCGTGGCGGGCGAATACGACTTTCTGGCCAAGATCCGCACCACGCATGCGCGCGCGCTGGAAGACGTGATCTACGAGATCAAGGCCATTGCCGGCGTGGCGCGCACCACCAGCACGGTGGTGCTGAACACCGAGTTTGAAGACCGGCCGCTGGACCTGGCCTGGGTGAACGCCGTCAAGGCCGACTGAGCCCGGCGCAGGGCTGGGATGGGCCTACGCGAGTTGGGTCGATTTACCAGCGGTGATGTCGTTGCCCCCGAGCGGTGGCAGTTCGCGCGCCAGGGCGCGGGTGATGGCAAGGTAGTGCGACAGTCGCGGGGTGGCAAGCCCGGGCACCTTGGCGTGGTCGTCATAACGGCGCAGGCGAATCGCTTCCTGCGCAAACGGTTGGCGGGCAAAGTGCACAGCCTCGGGCACGGTGTACGCACCACCCTGCAGCACCAGGCTGTGCTGCGACGCGGGCGACAGCGTCTCCCAATAGCCGGGCTCCATCGCGCACAGGTAGCGCTTGGCATCCACATGCAGGCGAATGGGCTCCAGCACTGCATCGGGCAGCAGGCCGCGCAAGAACGGCAGGGCCACGTACTGGTGCAGGTCATCCTGCTCTGCCGTGTCGCCACCCGGCGCCAGCAGGTGACCCAGGTCGTGCAGCAATGCGGCGGCGATGGTGGCAGGGCTCTCGCCTGCCTGCTCGGCCAGTTGCGCACACTGCAGGGCGTGCTCCAGCTGACTCACCGCTTCACGGCCATATTGATGAAAGCCGCGGGTGGACAGCAGGTGGTCGATATCGTCAAAGCTCAGTGCCATGGCGTGCCCCGATTCAGATCAACGCCTTGCGGATGCGGGCCGACACCACGTCGATCGCGCTCACGGTGACGACGATGATGAGCATCACCGCGCAGGTCTCGGCGTACTGGAACCCCCGGATGATTTCCCACAGCACCACGCCAATGCCGCCGGCACCCACCATGCCCACCACCGAGGCCGAGCGCACGTTGGCTTCAAAGCGATAGAGCGTGTACGAGATCCACAGCGGCATGACCTGCGGGATCACACCGTAGATGATTTCGTGCAGGGCACTCGCGCCGGTGGACCGGATGCCTTCCACCGGCTGCGGGTCGATGGCTTCCACCGCTTCAGAAAAAAGCTTGGCCAGCGTGCCCGAGGTGTGTATCCACAACGCCAGCACGCCGGCAAACGGGCCCAGGCCGACGGCCACTACGAACAGCATGGCGAACACCATTTCGTTGATGGCGCGAAACGCATCGAGCACGCGGCGCACGGGCTGGTTCACCCACCACGGCGCAATGTTGGACGAGGCCAGCAGCGCCAGCGGCACGGCCGTGACCACGGCCAGGGCCGTGCCCCACAGCGCGATCTGCAGCGTGACCAGCATCTCCTGCACGTACAGCGGCCACTGGCCAAAGTTGGGAGGGAAGAACTCGGCCGCATAGCGGGCCATGTTGCCGGAGTCGTTCCACAGGTCCAGCGGGCGCATGTCGGCGCCGTTCCACGACGCGCCCAGCAGCACCAGCAGGATGCCCCAGGACAGGTACCAGACCAGGCTGCGCGTGGGCGCCGCGGTGCTGGCCAGCGTGGCCAGCGAAGGATTCAAAGCAGAGGACATGGGAATACCGGGCAACGGTGGACGGGCGGCTTACTTCAGCAAGGCCAGCTGCTGGTCGATCTCGGCCAGGCGGGTCCGCTTGTCGGCATCGGCCAGCGTGGCATCGCCTTCGATCCGGTTGCGCTTACCGAACAGATCCAGCTGGCGAATGGGTGTGAGCTGCGCGTTGCTCGATGGCTTGAAGCCCGAGAGCTTGGAGATCTTCATCACGATGTCCTTCTCGCGGGCATCGGTCTTGGCGTAGTTGTAGAAGAACTCGCGGATCTTGGTCTTGGTGGCGTCTGGCAGCTCCTTGTGCAGCACCAGCGGGTCCAGCGGGATGAGCGGCGAAGTCCAGACGATGCGAATGTCCTTGAACTTCTCGGGCTGGCGCTCCTGGATTTTTTCCAGGTTCTCGCTGTTGTTGGTGGCCACATCCACCTGCTTGTTGGCCACAGCCAGGGCATTGGTCTCGTGGTTGGCGCTGCGCACGACCCTGAAGTGCGTCTTCACGTCGATCTTGTTCTGCGCAAACGCGTAGTAGCCCGGCACCAGAAAGCCCGACGTGGAGTTGGGGTCGCCGTTGCCAAAGCTCAGCGACTTGCCGTTCTTGAGCACGTCGTCCAGCGTCCTGTGGGGGCTGTCCTTGTGCACGATGAGGTGCGAGTAGTAGCCCTGCGTGCCGTCGGCATTGACCATCTGCGCAAAGACTTCGCCATTGGCGCGGTCTACCGCCTCCATGGCCGACTTGTTGCCCAGCCAGGCCACATGCACCTTGTTGAAGCGCATGCCTTCGATAATGCCGGCGTAATCCGGGGCGAAAAAGGCCTTGATCTTCAGACCTGTTTGCTTTGCCATGTCGTCGATCAGCGGCTGCCAGTCGGCCTTCAGGTTCTGCGTGGATTCGGTAGAGATGATGCCGAAGTTGATGTCCTGGGCGTTGGCCGCAGACAGACCCAGACCCAGCGCCACAGCGGCGCACAGTTTCTTGAACATGGAAGACTCCAGAAAAGGAAGTGAGAGCAAAAAGAAACGCGCAGGAACTGCCGCTGTCAGGCGGCCTGCGCCATGGCGGGCGCCCATTGCGGCACCTGCGCGGGGTTTGTGACCACCGGCGCCATGGGGTGAGCGGCTGGCGCGGCAGCGGCCGTGTCTGCCAGGATTTCGTCGGCATGCACGCCGTACAGGCTGCGCAGCAGGGCGGGTGTCAGGGCTGCCGAGGGGCCGTCGTACACCACCTGCCCCTGGTGCAGGGCCACCACGCGCGGGCAGTAGCGCACCGCCATGTCCACCTGGTGCAGCGACACGATCACCGTGCTGCCGTCCTCGCGGTTGATGCGCGCCAGGATCTCCATCACCTTGCGAGAGGACTCCGGGTCCAGCGATGCAATGGGTTCATCGGCCAGCACCACCTTGGCGCCCTGCACCAGCGTGCGGGCAATGGCCGCGCGCTGCTGCTGCCCGCCCGACAGGGTGGATGCACGCTGCGCATGGCACTCTGCAATGCCCACACGGCCCAGGGCTTCGAGCGCCAGTGCGCGCTCGTGCGGCTTGAACATGCGCAACCACGCGCGCCACCAGGGGGTGCGGTGCAGCAGGCCCACCAGCACGTTCATCATCACGGGCAGCCGGTCCACCAGATTGAACTGCTGGAACACAAAGCCCACTTGCGAACGGGTGCGGCGGATGTCGCTGTGGATGCGGCCCGCGCGCTGCACGCAACGGCCGTCCACCTCAATGAGGGATTCGCTCGACGCATCGGCCACCGCCAGGCCGGCCACATGGCGCAGCAGCGTGGATTTGCCGGAGCCCGAGGCTCCAATCAGCGCCACCATTTCACCGGGTTGTACGGTGAGGTTGATGTCACGCAGGGCGTGCTTTCCGTTGGCGAAATGCTTGTTCAGTTGCTGGATGTGCAGTGCTGCTGGCATGGGTAGTCTCCTTGGCGGCTTTAAGTCGTCTAGACAACCAGAGTGTGGTTGCGACGCATGACAGTGCTTTGACAGTTGAGAGAAATTTGGGTGTCAGCGCATCTCTAAAGAACACGCTGACCCTCGCGCCACACGCCTCGCACCACGGCCTGGTGGCCGCCACACGGCAGCTCGGCCATGTGCACCTGCACCAGGTCGGCACGCAGCCCCTCAGCCAGTTCACCCCTGTCCGCCATGCCGGATGCACGGGCCGGGTTGCGCGTGACGGTGGCCACGGCCTGGGGCAGCGTCAGCACCTCGTCGTGCACCAGTCGCATCACGGCGCTGAGCAGGCTGCCGGGCACGTAGTCGGACGAGAGGATGTCCAGCAGCCCGGCGCGCGCCAGGTCGGCCGCTGCCACGTTGCCCGAGTGCGAGCCACCCCGCACCACATTGGGCCCGCCCATCACGGTCAGCAAACCGCGCTGATGTGCCGCCTGCGCGGCGGCCAGCGTGGTCGGAAACTCCGACATGGCTGCGCCCTCGGCATGGGCCTGCTCCACATGCGCCACCGTGGTGTCGTCATGGCTGGCCAGTGAAATGCCGTGCGTGCGGCAGTAGTCCACAAAGTACGCGCGGTGCGGCTCGGCGTACTGCGCCTGCAGCGTGGCAGCGTGCTGCACCTGGCGCTCAAACTTTTCGGCGCTCCAGCCCTTCTTGCCGGTGTAGTAAGTGCGCGCCTGCTCGATGTTTTCCCACTGGCGCTGGCCCGGGGTGTGGTCCATCAGCGAGATGAGTGACAGGCGCGGGTGGCCATGAAAAGGCTCGAACAGGTCGATGGTGTTGGGCGCAGGCAGCTCGCAGCGCACATGCAGGTGGTGGTCGGCACGCAGCAGGTTGCGCTTGGTGCAGGTGTCGATGGTGTCGAGTACCCGGTTCCAGGCGCTGCCGCGCAGGCTGTCCACATCGGCCTCGCCCACGCCCAGCGCGTCCAGCACGGTGGTGATGTCTGCGGCGGCAATCTCGGCATCGTGCGCCAGCAGTGCGGGCATTTCGGCCCATTGCACCTTGGGTCTCGGCATCAGGTGGCGCTCGAAGTTGTCGGTATGCACTTCCACCAGACCGGGCAGCAAATAGTCGCCGCCCAGGTCGATGCCTTGCAGGGCTGCCGTGCCACCGCTGTCCATCGCGGCGATGCGCCCACCATCCACATGCATGCTGCCCTGCACCACTTCGCCGGGCAGCACCATGCGGGCGTTCCTGAAGACCATCGCGCTCATGCGGCACCTCCGCGAAAGTCACCCACGTTCACGCGGCGCGTGGCCACCGCGGCGCCCACGTTCGCGTCGTGGAAGATGCCTACCAGCGCCGCGCCACGGGCCACAGCCTCGCGAATCAATGCAATCACCGTGTCGGTGTTGGCCGCATCGAGCGACGCGGTAGGCTCATCCAGCAGCAGCAGCGGCTTGGGCTTGATCATGTTGCGGGCGATGTTGATGCGCTGCTGCTCGCCACCCGAGAAGGTGGCCGGCGGCAGGTGCCACAGCCGCTCGGGAATGCGCAGGCGCGCCAGCCACTGGCGGGCCTGCTCGCGTGCGGCCTCCAGCGCGGCGGGGTCCTCGCCCGCGTCTTCGGCCAGCGGCTCGGCCACCACGTCCAGCGCCGATACACGGGGAATCACACGCAAGAACTGGCTCACATAGCCCACCGTGTCGCGCCGCAGCTGCACCAGTTCACGCGGCGTGGCCTCGGTCACATCGACCAGCGCACCGTCGGCGCCACGCACGGTGATACGGCCTGCGTGGGCGCGGTAGTTGGCATAGATCATCTTGAGCAGCGTGCTCTTGCCCATGCCGGATGGGCCGTCGAGCACCACGCATTCGCCGGGCTGCACGCACAGGTCCACGCCCTCGAGCACGCGCAGTTCGATGCCGTTTTGGTGGTGCAAAGTAAAGCGCTTGGCCACGCCGTGCATCTGAAGAATGGGGGCCGTGGAAAACTGGTTCATGGCTGGAGTACCGAAGAGACAAGGAGCTGGGTGTAGGGGTGCTGTGGGTCGTCCAGCACCTGATCGGTGAGGCCCGACTCGACCACGCGGCCGCGCTGCATGACGACCATGCGGTGTGCCAGCAGGCGGGCCACAGCCAGGTCGTGCGTGACCACAATGGCGGCCAGCTGCATCTGCCGCGTGAGCTGGCGCAGCATGTCCAGCAGGCGCGCCTGCACCGATACATCCAGGCCCGAGGTGGGCTCGTCCATGAACACCAGGCGCGGCTGGGTGACCAGGTTGCGGGCAATCTGCAGGCGCTGGCGCATGCCGCCCGAGAAGGTGCGCGGTGCGTCGTCGATACGCGCCGCGTCGATCTCCACACGCTGCAGCCATTCCGTGGCCGTGGCGCGCAGGCGGCCGTAGTGGCGCTCACCCAAGCCCATCAGGCGCTCGCCCACGTTGGCACCGGCAGACACATCCATGCGCAGGCCGTCTGCGGCGTTCTGGTGCACAAAGCCCCAGTCGGTGCGGGCCAGCAGGCGTTGCTGGGCTTCGGTCATGGCGTACACGTCCTGCAGCTCGCCGCTGCGCTGGCGAAACTGCACGGTGCCTTCGTCGGGTGCGCTGCGCGCGGCAATGGCGTTGAGCAGCGTGGACTTGCCCGAGCCCGACTCGCCCACCACGGCAAGCACCTCGCCGGGCCACAGGTCAAACGACGCGTCTTGCAGCGCCACGCGGTCGCCATAGCGCTTGCAGATGTTGCGCACGCTCAGCAGCGGCGCGCAGGGGGTAGCGGTATTCATGTCAGGGTATCCACAACAAAACTGAGGCCGTGCTGTGCAAAGCCCAGCGATTCATAAAAAGCATGGGCGCCGGTGCGGCGGGCGTTGGACGAGAGCGCGAGCTTGTAGCAGCCCGCTTCGCGCGCCTGCTGCATGGCATGGGCCATCATCTGGCGGCCTACGCCGCGCCCTTGCTGAGAAGGGCACACCACCACGTCTTCGACGATGGCCGAGGGCGCACACCGGTGGGCCAGGTTGTGCATGACCAGCAGCGCGTATGTGCCGACCACTGCGTCACCGTTTGCCGCATCGCAGGCCACCCACAGGCGGTAGCTGGGATAGCGGGCGAACTGGGCCCATCCCGTCTGTGCCTGCTCCAGGGTCAGCACATCGGCCGGGCTGTCTTCAATGGCGGCGTACAGCGCCAGCACGCTCTCCAGGTCAGCCATCGTGGCCTCGCGGATGTGCAGCGTGCTCATGCGGCGCCCTGTTCATCTGCCGCGTCGGCCTGGTGCGACTGCCGCTCCTGGCAATAGTCCGAGTCCGAACACACATGCATGCGCCCACCCTGGTCGTCGGTGATGACCTCGTCCAGAAAGCTGTCGGTCGCGCCACACAGCGCGCATGCGGCGTCCCAGCGCTGCACCTCGAACGGGTGGTCTTCAAAACCCAAGCTTTCGACCGGCGTGTAGGGCGGCACCGCATAGATGCGTTTTTCACGCCCTGCGCCAAACAGCTGCAGCGCGGGGTTCATGTGCATCTTGGGGTTGTCGAACTTGGGGATGGGCGACGGCGCCATCACGTACCGGCCGTTGACCAGCACGGGGTA
>Ga0181554_1003785_pt1 | contig 12646 bp, 11 predicted proteins | sample 011ome_16_FD_145602 | JGI IMG/M metagenome (GOLD analysis project Ga0181554, IMG submission 145602) | Coastal salt marsh microbial communities from the Groves Creek Marsh, Skidaway Island, Georgia - 011503CT metaG (spades assembly) | ecosystem: Environmental > Aquatic > Marine > Intertidal zone... | reverse complement strand
GTCTCCGTGACGTGCAGCCCTATAGTAGAAATCTGCTCGCTAAGGCAAAAAACAACTACCTGTACACGTACACGATCACGCCGCCCAAACCGGGCTCCTCCCCAAGACCTTCAGTCTCGTCGTTCACACGTACACCCCGGTCGCCCCCTTCCTTCGCGAATAAGAAATCAACCCCTCCGCCCAGCAGCCGGCATCCCACGCTTCGCATGAGCGCCACCGAGATCCGCCTCTCCCAGTCGATGAGCGCGTCAGCGGCGCACGGGTTCGGCGGGTATTCCTCGACGCCCACCGCGACTCTGCGCATCTCACGGTCGCGCGCCGCGCGGGGGTTTCCTTCACGCCCCCGGCCCTGTGCGTTAGCCGTGATGATGTCCCCCATGAATTTCAGGAAGTCGCGGCCGATGAAACTGCTGGGACGAAATTATCACTCGTCGTTCGTTCGGGGTTTGGTCTCGCGTCGTCATTCATAATAATAATCATCATAACTTACTCCCGGTCCCACCCCCCACCATGTGCCGTCGCCGCGCCGCCCTCTCCTCCTCCGTGGGCTCCGCCGCGAATATCTTCCCCGGGTTCATGATCATCCTCGGGTCCAACGCGCGCTTGATCCGCCGCTGCGCGTCCACGTGAAACGGCCCGTGCTCCCACAGCACGTGCTTCATCTTCCCGATCCCGACGCCGTGCTCGCCGCTCGCGGCGCCGCCGTACGCGATCGCGCGCGCGATCACCTTATCGTTCAACTTCATCAGCTTCGCCTCCTCCTCCGGCGCGTACGGGATCAAGCAGTGGAAGTTCCCGTCGCTGATGTGCGCGCACATGACGCACGGAAAGCCGGCGGCTTTGAAATCCGCCTCCGTCTCGGACACGCACGCGGCGAGTTTGGACGTGGGGACGCACACGTCGCCGACGTAGACGTGCTCTTTCTTCTTGGGATTTCCTTCCTTTATGCCCCGGTATCGCATCGCGCCGAGGTAGCACCCGCGCCGCGCGTCCCAGAGCTCGTCCAGCGCCTCGCCGTCGGCGGCGAAGTCGAGTTTCGTCGCGTGATTTTTTTTCGCCATCTCAGCCATCGCGCGCCAGTCCTTCTCCGCCGCCTCCCTGTCGTTCCCGACAAACTCCAAAAAGAGCGTCGGCGCTCTCGCGAGCGTCGTCTTGAACACCACGTTCGTGCACTCGATCCCCTCGTCGTTCATGAGCTCGCACCGAAGCAACGTCTGCAAGTTGGCGCCGACGGCGTCCACGACGGTTTTCGCCGCGCTCGCCACGTCTGGAAACGTCGCCACCGCGCCGCACCGCACCGTCGGGCGCGGAAACAGTCGCACCGTGAGCTCGGTGATCACACCCAGCGTCCCTTCCGCGCCTAAATACAGCGCGTTGAGCTCGTACCCGGTGCTGCTCTTGCGAACCGCGCGTCGCGTTTGAATCACTCGGCCGCTCGGGGTGACCACCGTCATCGACCGGACGTTTTCCTTGGACGTGCCGTACTTGAGCGTGCTCATCCCGCTCCCTCCGGTGGACGCCATCCCGCCGATGCTCGGGTTCGAGCTCGGGTCCGGCCCGAAAAGCAGCCCGTGCGGCTTCAAGAACGCGTCGAGCTCGTTCTTCAGGACGCCCGCGCCGACGACCGCGAGCTGCTCCCCGGGAACCATTCGCGTCGTCTTCAGAAGGCTCGCGGGGAGGGCGTCAGATGGAGTTGAAAGGCGTCAGTCGGAGTTGAAAGGCATCGAGGGCGGGGATTGAAAGCGGGGGGTGGGCGCAGAGAGACGACGGCAAAAGTCCTTAAGGATCGGCGTTCACCACGCCGACGCGGTCGTATGGGAACCAGTGCGATACTGTAACGGAACGCGCCTTCAGAAGGCTCGTGTCCAACACGAGCCCGCCGTCGTACGGCACGCACCCGCCCTCCAATCCCGTCCCGGCGCCTCGCGTGACGACGGGCACGCGCCGCTCGTAACACAGCCGCACGATCTTCGCCGTCTCCGCGGTGCTGCTGGGTAGCACGACGACGTCCGGCGTCGCGCGCGGGTGATGCCCCATGTCCCCGGCGTACGGTTTCTTCTCCGCGGCGGACGTCAGCACGCGATTGAATCCGTCGCGATCGAATTCGACGCAGACGCTCCGCAGCGCCGCCACGAACCCGTCGTTCACGGCGCCGTACGAAGGCGCCGGCGGCAGCGGGTCGCGATCGTAGTCCGGGTTCGCGTCGTCCGCGAAGGCGTTCCCGCGAAGATTTTCTCCCGTCGTCGTCGTCGTCGTCGTCGCCCCTTCGTCCCTGAACGCGCGCACGGCTTTGTTTAAGCCGTCGATCTCCAGCAGAAACCCGTCGTGCCCGTGGACGGAATCGATGGCGAACATCCTCGAGTTCGGCAGCGTCCGTACCATCTCTCGCTGGAGATGAAACGGATACAACACGTCGCTCGTGATCCCGACGACCATCGACCGCTGCGTGATCCCCCGCATGACGTCCTCGTACGACCCCTCCCGCCCGCGCGACACGTCGTGCGAATCCAGCGTATACGTCAGCTGGACGTAACAGTTGGCGTCGAACCTCCGCGTGAACTTCCGGCCCTGATACTGCAGGTACGACTCCACCGCGGTGAACGGCAGCGATTTTGCGGTCGTCGCGTTCTCGTTCGAGTGCGACGCGACCCCCAGCTCGGGATGCGCGGGCGGCTTCGTCGCTTGGTTTTTCGTCGCGTCGCGCGTGCCCTTGGCGTCGGTTCCGCTCGCGTCGCGTCGGCCAAACTTTTCATCCGCGCCCGCGGGCGACCGGTACGTCAGCATCGCGGTCATCCGCGCCGCGGCGAGCCCACCAAGCGGCGGATCCCTCGCGTCGTACTCCCCGCCGTTCCACCGCCCGTCCGCCATGATCGCGAACCGCTCGCACTCGCCGATCCCGGTCGCCCAGTCGGAGTGCCGCCCGCACCCGGCGATGAGACACAGCTCGCTCACGAACGACGGGTACGACGCGCCCCACTCGAGCGCGAGCATGCATCCCATGCTCCCGCCGATCGCGAGCTTGACCCCGGCGACGCCCATCGCGTCCAAGAGCATCTTCTGCAGCCGCACGTTGTCGCGGATCGTGCAAGGCGTCGGGAAGTCGGCGCCGTAGGGACGGCCCGGGGTGGCGGGATTCATCGTGATCGGGGAGGCGGTGCCGTACGGGGATCCGAGGTAGTTGACGCACACGACGAAGTCTTCGCGCGTGTTCATCGCGAAATGGGCGCCGTCGCCGAGCATCTCGCCCCACCACTCGTGCACGCAACTGTTCGACGTCAGCGAGTGCCCGACGACGACGACGTTGTCGCGCGTCGCGCTCAGCTCGCCGTACGTCGAGTACGCGCAGACGACGTCGCGCAGGACCGCGCCGTTCTCGAGCTCGAGCGACGGGAAGACGCGCGTCTTCACGCCGGGGGGGAGGCCGAGCCCGGCGTCCTTCATGTGGTCGCCGCCGTCGTCGTCGCCCATCGCGAACGGGGCCCGACGGGAAGGGCGACGAGGACGCGCTAGGGATTCTGCTGCTCGGCGGATCTGACAGATTCAAAACAGCTGAACCAATCGATTGACGAGTCGGCACTGCGCTATGCGCGCGCGCGAGGGACACGACGTCGTCGAGTTCGTGATCGTCCGGCACGGGCAGACGACGTGGAACGCGTCCGGGACGATCCAAGGCCAGGCGGACGCGCCGCTGGACGAGCTCGGGATCGCGCAAGCGCGCGTCACCGCGGCTGAGATCGCGCGCGGGGTGCGTTGGGGGCACGTCGACTCGGTCGACTCGTCCGACCTAAGGCGCGCGGCGGACACCGCGTCCGTCATCGCCGCGTCGTCGTCGTCGGCGTCGTCGTCGTCGTCGGCCGTGCGCGCGCACGCGGCGCTCAGGGAGCGGCACGCGGGGTCGCTGCAGGGGATTCGCCGAGCGGATGCGCCGGCGCGGGACCCGAAGGCGTGGAAAGCGCTGCGAGGCGGCGACGACGCGACGCGCGTCCCGGGCGGCGGCGAGTCCTACGACGACGTCTGGGACCGCGTCGTGCCGTGGTTCGAGGACGAGGCGAGGGCGCGCGCGAGGGCGAGGGCGGCGGCGGCGGGGGAAGGAGGAGGACGCGGCGGAGGGAGGGGCGTCGTCGTGACGCACGGCGGGGTGATTCACGTCCTATCGGACCGATGCGAGGCGGACGACGAATGGTTCGACGACGACGACGATCGCGACGACGTGCGACGCGGACGCGGGCGCGTCGTCGTCAAGAACTGCGCCGTCGGCGTGCTTCGACTGCACGTCCCCAGAGAGGACGACGCCGCCGGCGAGCGACGCGTGCGATGGCGGATAGGTGAGACGTGGGGGGACGCCTCGCACCTGGAGGAGGGAGGACTGCGGAGCAGCGCGTGGGGAGGAGGCGCGGCCGGCGTGTGACGAGGACGCAGAAATGACGTTATTTTTGACGAGTCACCGCTCCCCGAGCGAGGCGCGAGCGCACACACCCTCGCGCGCGATGACCCGCCGCACGTGCTTCGACGCGCTCCGACGCGCGGTCGCGTCCGCCGCCGCGGCGTCGCGGCTCCCGCCGGGCGGTCCGCGCGCGGCGCGCGCGGCCGCGCGGACGACGCTCGAGCGGGGGCGCGTCCTGAACGACGTAAATCATCACCACCGTCGTCGTCGTCTCCCGATGATGGTGAATTGTGCCGCGCCCGCGTCGCTCGCGCCCGCGGCCGTGCGGCACTGGCAGTCCACCGCGGGGGCGATCCAGTCGCGCGTCATCATCTCCGCGTACGGCCCGGACCGCCCGGGGATCATGTCCGAGCTCGCGAAGATCATCCTGGAGAGCGCCGGGAACGTCGAGAACTCGCGCGCGACGCGGCTCGGCGACGACAGCAACATCATGATGCTCGTGTGCTTCGGCGAGAGCACCGACGAGCAGCGCCGCGCGTTCGAACGCCGCGTGCACGAGATCCCGGGGCTCACGGTGACGCTCCGCGCGACGACGGCGAAGCGGCACACGGACGAAACCCTGGACGCGGGGGCGGGCCGGTGGCGGCGGATCGTGCTGCACGGGACGGACTACCCCGGGCTCCTGCACGAGATGGCGGGCTCGCTCGCGCAGGAGGGAATTAACATCGAGGCGATAAACACGGACACGCAGAAGGCGCCGTTCGGGGACGACGACCTGTTCACCGTGGACGCGGTCGTGGAGATACCCGCGGACGCGGACATCGCGCGGTTCAAGAAGAGCCTGGACCGGCTGAAGCAGAAGCTCGGCGTGGACATCGAGGTGAGCGACCACGAGCCGTACGAGTCGGTGCAGCGACACAAATAGTGACGGCGACGCGCGACCGACGCGCCGAGAGGACGTCCGTTTCGAACGCTGAACGCGTCGTGTTATTAAAACTCATCAGCTAATGATCAAGGGTGCGGCGCGATTTCGCCGCCCCCTTCCTCTTCCTCGCGATCGATCCCGCCCAGCCGGTCCTCGAGATCGTGCGCCTCCCGCGCGATGTCCTTCGCCGCCGCGCGGAGGTCGGCAACCTCCGCGTCCCCCGGCGGTTTTTTCGCCGCCGCCGTGGCGCGCGCCTCCTCCTTCAGCGTCGCCGTCGTCGCCGTCTTCGAAGTCTGCAAATTCGCGACGACGTCCGCGAGATTCTTCACGCGGTCCTCGTCCACGCCCTCGGCGGTGACCGTCCGCAGCGTCTCGCTCATCTCTCGCTCCGCGTCCTTCTTCTTCTTCGCGAGCGCCTTGACCTTCTCGTCCGCGAGCTTCACGACGTCGACGTCGGTGACGTTGCGCTTCCGCCCCAGGGCGTCGTCGTCCTTCGCGCGGCGAGCGCGCGAGGTATCACGATCGTCGTCGTCGTCGTCGTCCTCCTCCTCCTCCTTCTTCTTCTTCATCTTCTCGCGCGCGTCGTCCTCCGGCGCGTCGTCGTCGTACGCGTCCGGCGCGTCGTCCGACGTCGCGGCGACGTTTGTCTTCTTCCCCGCGGTGACGTTCCGCACGCCGCCGATGAGGTCCCGGACGATCTTGTCCGGGGTCTTCTCGACGTCTTCTAGGGGACCCTCCGCGCCCGCGGCCGCGTCCGAGTCCGAGTCCTTCTTCGAGGGCCACCACCCGCCGCCGCCGCCGCTCGTGGACGCGCCCCCGGTCTTCTTCGAGTCGCCGTCGCCGCCGCTCGCGCGCGGCGCCGCGTCGGAAGCGACCGCGACCGCGACCGCGTCCAACCCGAGCGTCTTCTCGAGTTTTCCTTTCGCGTCCTCGGCTTCCGCGTTGGCTTCTTTGAACGACTCCAGGCTCGCGACGACCTCGTCGACCGCGGACGCGTTCTTCGCGTCGTCCTTCACGCTCGGCGGCGACGGCGGCGCGGCGCGCGTTTTCGATTCGGGCTCGGCGTCGGCGTCGGCGTCGGCGTCGGCGTCGGCGTCCGCGCGCGTCGTCTTCTTCCCTTCTTTCCGCGCCGCCCGCGTCGTCCGCTCCGCCTTCTCCATCTCCGCCGCGATCGCCTCCCGCTCCGCGCGCTCCTTCTCCTTCGCGCGCAGACGCTCCGCGAGGGTCGCGTTGAACCACGCGCCGTCGACGCCCCCGCCGCGCGTCGCGTTCTGCGCCGCCGCGAGCTTCTCCTCCGCGCCCTCGGCGTACGCGCGCAACTTTTCGCTCGACGCCGTAAACTCCTCGCGCGCGGCGGCGATCTCTCCCTTCTCCTTATCGATCGCGTCGCTCGCCGCGCGCACTTCCGCCACCTTCTCGACCGCCTTCACGAGCGCGCGCTCCGCTTGGAGCTGCCTGAACACCTCGGACGTGCACGTGTACGACAGAATTAACGCGAGCGCGATCTGCGCCTTGGCCCCCGCGCGCCACCGACGCAGCGTCCTCTTCTCCGTCTTGCCGCGTCGCGTCGGCGGCGACACCGCGGCGGCGGCGGCGGAGATCATCGCGGAGATCACCGCGGGCGAGTCCCCCTTCCGCGCGCTGCTGCTGTTGCTGTTGATGTTGCTGTTGCTCGCGAGGGAGCCGCCCACGAGAGGGAGCCCGAGCCCGTTCGCGCACCGCTCCTCGTCCGACGACAGCAGCTCCCCGGCGTCGTCGTCGAACAACCCTCGGATCCCTCCGACGACTCCCGCTCCCGCTCCCGTCGCGCCTCTCCCCAGGGCGCCCTTCCCTCCCCCGATCGCCCCGATGACCCCCCTCGGGGACGTCACCGTGAGGTACGCGAGCGCGGGGAATACGAACGCGATCGCGAACGAGCACGTGCTCCCGGTGAGCCCGAACGCGAACTCGACGTTGGGGACGTAAAGCGCCAACGTCAACGACGTCGCGATAGCCGCCACCGCCGTCGCCTGCGACAGCCGCGCCGACGTCTCGGGGGACACCTCGCGCGCGCCGCCGCCACCGCCGGCTCCGACGACCGCAAAGGACGGCGCGAAGAATAAGAACGCGTCCGTCGCGCTCCGGTGCATGGGCAGCAGCACCGTGGGCACCGACGCGAGGATGACGCACCCGTATCCAAACTTGAGCGCGCGCGACGCGACGGCGCCGACGAATTCGCCGTCGAGGTTCCGCAGGACGTTCCCGGCGGTGCTCGACCGAAACGACGCGTACCCGCCCAGCCCGATGCACGCGTACCCGAGGAAACACCCACCCAGCACGAGCCGCACGACCTCGCTCGCCGCGCGCAGCCGCGCGAAATGCCCTCCATGATGAGGGCCGTTCTATACAAGCGAACGTCGGGGTGGAGTTGAAAGGCGTCAGAAACGGAGTTGAAAGGCGTCGAGGGCGGGTATTGAACGCGATTGACCCTGGGCGGAGAGAGACGACGGCAAAAGTCCTTAAGGAACGGCGTTCACCACGCCAACGCGGTCGTATGGGGACCAGTGTGAGATAGAACGCACCTGAGACCCTGGTCCGCCTTCACATCGCACCGCGCGCACGACGGGCAACACCGCCGGGTGCGCGCCGAACGCGAAGATCGCGAGCGGCAACACGCTCGTCAGCCCGGTCAACGGCGCGAACCACGCGATCGCGTCCGCGCCGTCGACCGCGATCGCGGCCGCCGCCTGATCGGTGAATCCCCCGGGGTCGATCGATTCGACTCTCCGCGGCGAAAACGCGTGCGCCACGAGCACCGCGGCGAACGTCGCCACAACCCCCAACGCCGCCTTGCTCACCGTCGCCAACAGCGCGTGGCTCTCGCCGCCGACGAGCAGCCCGGTCGGGAGCATCCCTCCCAGCGCCACCGCCGCGAGGATCGCGGATCGGTTCGGCTCCAACCCCGGCGGCAGCATCTCGTCCGCGAACGGCGACACCACATCCGCGAGGACGTTTGCGAAACCGACGAGGCATCCGATCTGCAACGACACGATGCCGACCGTGCTCGCGGTCCGCCCGCGTGGGCCGAGCGTGTGCGCCATGAGGTCCTCGTAGCTCCCCACCGGCTCGCCGCGGAGGACGCGCTTGCTGACCGCGTCCGCGGCTTGGATCATGATCGCCATGCTGAACCACGTCCAGAGCCACGCGAAGAGTAGGAGCGCGAGACCCGGGACGACGCCCACCACCTTGAAGAGATTCGGCAGCGCGAGCGCGCCCGCGCCCATGATGGCGTTCGAGAGGTTCATCGCGCACTCGCGGACGGACAATGATCCATTGCCGTCGGCGTGTGCGGCGGGATGAAGATGCCTCTCGCCGTCTGTGAGCGGCGTGGACGGGGCGCCTGGGACGCGCTTCATCGATTTCATCGATTTCATCGATTTCGACGGATCCCCCGCGCCCCCGCCCGCGAGAAGCGGCGCGACGTCCGCGGCGGAGGACGCGATCGCGCGCGGCGGCGACGGTGTCCCCGCGGTCGGGCTCGAGGGCGCGAACCCGGCGGCGCGCCACTCGTCCTCCGAGTGCCGCCGCATCGAGCGCGCGTCGGGCGCGACGGCGGCAATGATGGCGATTCGTCCGAGAACGCGAACGCGTCGCGGCGCGGCGCGCGCGGCGGATGCGGAATCGCAATCGCGTCGACGACTTCTGAAGCACGCGGCCCCGGTGCCCACTCGTCACTCCATCTGATGGCGCACCCACACGTGCACCGCCGCGAGACGACCGCGCTGGCCGGTCGCTCCGGCTCGCTGACGATCCTCCACAGCACGCCGATCGTGGACCGCGGCAGCGTCTTCGTCGCGCACCTCGCGTACCCGTGCCTCACCGCTTCGATCGCGCGCGCGGCCATCGCGCACGTGAAGCGAGACGTCGCGGTGAAGCACGCCGATCACGCCATGAGCGCGTGGAGGTGTCCCGCGGCGGTCACGGCGCCTTCTTCTTCTTCGAAACCGGCTTCCTCCGCGAAGAAGCGCAAGGCTTCGGCGGCGGCGAAGGTCGACAGCGGGTTCGACGACGACGGCGAGTCGCGCGGCGGCGCGGCGATCCGCGCGGAGCTCAACGCGCGAAGAGCGGTCGGGTACGCCGTGGTCGTGGCGCGGGTGTACGGCGGCGCGAACTTGGGGAAGAGACGGTTCGAGCACATACGAGAGCGGACGAGCGCGATGTTGACCGCCGCGGGGTGCGTCGCGAACGTCCCGGCGGCGGCGAGCGGCGGCGCGTTCGTGGGGGAGGGGAGCAGGCTGGGCGGGGTCGACGCGCTCGCGGCGGCGTTGGGTGGCGCGCCGGCGCCGGTCGTCGCCGTCGCGGCGGTCGCGGCGGCGCCGGATATCCGCGGGTCGAGGGATATCCGCGCGCTCGTGGCCGAGGCCGCGGAGAGACGCGCGAGGGCGCTCGCGGCCGCGGCGGGGAAGGACGGAATGCCGCCTACGCCCGCGGACGTCGTCGACTTGTGCGACGACGACGACGACGACGACGACGCGCCGGCGGCGAAGCGACTGAAAAAATAAATGACAATCAACGTCGCCATCCAGTCCGCCGCCTAATAACTACTTCACGCTATAGGCTCTCCTCGTCCTCGTCCTCGTCTACCATCGCGCCCGACATTCGCGAATCGCTCTTCATCACGCGCGATGGCGAGTGCGTCGCGACGTACGCGAGCAACCGCGCGTTCCCGACTGCGAACGACCCCCGCGCCGGCGCGTCGCCGTCGCCGCCCCCGATCCCCGCGCGCGCGACCCCCGCCTCCGCGCGACGGCGCACCGCGTCCGGGTCCAGCTCCGCCTCGCGCCGTCGCCGCGACGTCGACGCGACGTGCGCGCGCATGGCGTCCAGCGTGTCTTTCGCGTCCCTCGCGGCTCTCGCGCGCGCTCTGGACGCGCGCCCCCACGCCCTCGTGGACGCGCGCCGTCGCTCGTGCTCGAGGAGGTAGAGGTCGCTCGCTTCCGTTCGGCCGCCGTTCGCGCCGTACAGCGCGTCTCTGGGGATGGGGTCGAACGGCGACCGCGGCGGTGGCGGCGACGACGACCGCGGTCGCGACATCGCGCGCCCCCGGCGCGAATGGCACTGCGGCACGAGAGGTGGAAGCGGCAGGCTTCAAAAATACGAAAGTACTTTCGAAAGTACTTTCGTACCTTGTAAGGTACTTTCGTACTTTCGTACTTTCGTATTTTTGAAGCCCAAGATACACATTAATTATTCGGAGGCCATCTGGAAGGTCAAGGACGGGCTCCCGAAGTTCGCGACCATGCCCGCGGCGTTCGGCGGCGACGACAAGATGCTCGAGGAGTGAGCGAGAGCGAGCGAAATCGAGCGAAATCGAGCGAGCGAAATCGAGCGAGCGCGCGAGCGAACCGGGAAGGAGGAAGGGTTTTGTTAAAATATCGAAACGACGCGAGCAGATATTTTAAAAAAATATATCCGATCGATCCGTCGACCCGCGTTGTCGTCGTCGTCGTCGTCGATCAACTCGATCAACTCGATCAACTCGATCAACTCGATCACCTCCAACCATCATTTCGTCAAAAGCCTATCTCCCCCGCGATCCCCTGCACCGCGCTGACGCTCCCCGCGACGACGCAGAACCCCCCCAAGACCATGATGCCCCAGTTCAGCGCCCGCTCCCCGTCCGTGACCTCGTCCTCGAACATCTTCAGGTAACACGCCGACGGGAAGATCACCGACACCGTGAGCGTGAGAAACGACCCGATGAGCGACATGAACACCGCGAAGAACGGCACCGTCGCCGCGGTCGCCAGCGCGCTCAGCCCTAACCCCGTCCGCAGCCCTCGCGCTTTCAGCGCCGAAGCCGTCGTCGACCGATTCGTCTCGCTCGCGACGTCGATCCCGAGGAGGCCCTTCTCCAGCCCGCGCGCCACCTGCGTGGGTGAAGCGATCGGTCAGTCGAACGTCTTACCGGTCAAACGTTGAAAGGGAAGCGCGGGTGAAGAGTGACGACGGCAAAAGTCCTCAAGGATCGGCGTTCACCACGCGAACGGGGTCGTATGGGAAGCAGTCTCACCGGGTCCATCGTCAACGCGAACTTGCTGAACGGGTTCACCGTGATCAGCGCGAGCGCGATCGTCGACGCGACGCCCGCGGGGAGGTTCAGCGTCACCTCGTCCATGACCTGGTCGCCGTACAGCGCGTACCCGGCGCTGCCGATGACGAGGCACGTCAGCCCGACGATGACGTACGTCTTTATAGGGTCGAGGGTAAATGTCCATACGAGCGAACGTCGGGGTGGAGTCGTGAGGCGTCAGTCGTCGGAGTCGTGAGGCATCGCGGCGTGTCGGGATGATCGAAACCGAGGGAGGGACCCTGGGCGGAGAGTGACGAACGACGGGAAATGAAGTCCCCGGCGTAACAAACGTGAACGCGCCTTATCCAGCATCGCGGGATACTCCTCCGGCTGCTCCATCGACGTGTAGATGGCCGGAAACACCGCGTGCCCGGCGAAGACGAACGCGAGCAGCCCGAACGACACCGGAAGCGTGCTCAGGTGCACGAGCGCGGTGGTGTCGAACCCCGGCGGCGGGTTCGCGGGGTACCTAAGGGTCGTTCCATACGAGCGAACGTCGGGGTGGAGTTGAAAGGCGTCAGTTGAAGTTGAAAGGCGCCGAGGGCGGGTATTGAAAGCGAGGGACCCTGGGCGGAGAGAAACGCCGGCAAACGTCCTTAAGGATCGGCGTTCACCACGCGAACGCGGTCGTATGGGGACCAGTGTATAGAACGTACCCGCCGACGGCGACGAGCTCGTAGAGCACCACGCCCACGAGAGACATGGACGCGGCGGCGCCGAGCGCGCCGATGGCGCTCAGCGACGACAGGTCGAAGAGCCACTGCGGGGATTAGAGGCACGGTAGACACACGTTCAGGCACGGGCGAGGCGAGGCGAGGTCAGTCGAGACGGCGGGGGGGGTAGCGTCGAGCGAGAAGAAACCGAATGAGCGAACGTCTGTTCTGGTCTCGTCGGGACCAATCATCGCACCAACGTCGGGATCATCACCGCCGCCGCCGCGGCCATGTACCACGTCTCGTCGTGCGCGTGGTCGAACAGTATCGCGAGGTGGTCGCCCTCGAGGATGAAGAACAGCGCGCCCGTGCCGATGAGCTCGGTGTACAGCACGAACGTGATGAAGTCTCGCCCGCGCGGCCCGAACGCGGCTTCGCCGATGTCTTCGTACGAGAGCAGCGGCCTCCGGCGCGGGTACTCGCAGTAGCCGGGCCCGCCGCTCGTCGCGTCGCCGGCGTCCATCTCCATCAGGTCGTACTCGTCGCCGCTGGCGCCTATCCCTCGCGCGGAC
>Ga0181554_1003782_pt1 | contig 12654 bp, 8 predicted proteins | sample 011ome_16_FD_145602 | JGI IMG/M metagenome (GOLD analysis project Ga0181554, IMG submission 145602) | Coastal salt marsh microbial communities from the Groves Creek Marsh, Skidaway Island, Georgia - 011503CT metaG (spades assembly) | ecosystem: Environmental > Aquatic > Marine > Intertidal zone >... | reverse complement strand
TGACGCGTCGTCGTCCCGCGTCGGGTTCTCGTCGCCGCCGCCTCGCGCGCTCCGTCGTCCCCGCCGGCGTCCTCCCAGCCCCCCCCCGCCGCGCGCGTCCCCGGAGGACGACGCGCGCGGGGGGGGTGAAGCGCGCGAGGACGACGACGACGACGGCTGCACCATCATCGACCGCAATCTCCGCGCCCTCACCTTCGTCGCGTGCCTCTCCATGGTCGCCTTCGGCGCCGCGACCGGGTCCATCGCGGGCGCGCTCGTCGTCCTCGAGCGCGGCACCACCTCCCTGGGCGTCATGTCCACGACGTGTAAGTCCGTCGTCGTCGCGTGCACGCCCCTCGGCGCGCTCGTCGGCGCGCTCCTGGCGTCCGTCGCGTCGAGATCCGGTCTCGGTCGACGCGATTCGTTGCTCCTCGACGACCTCCTCTACCTCCTCGGCGCCGCCGCGATGGCGCTCTCGAGCAGCTTCGCGTGGCTGACCGCGGGACGGTTCGTCGTCGGCCTCGCCGTGGGCGTCTCCACGAGCGTGTGCACGATGTACGTGAGCGAGTGCGCGCCGGCGAGGACGCGCGGGCGCCTCGCCGCGTCGGCGCCGTTGGCGGGCACCGTCGGCATCCTCGCGTCGTACGTCCTCTCGCTCGCGGTGCGTTCTGTACACTGGTTCCCATACGACCCCGTCGGCGTGGTGAACGCCGATCCTTAAGGACTTTTCCCGGCGTCTCTCTCCGCCCACACCTCGCTTTCAATCCCCGCCCACGACGCCTTTCAACTCCGCTTCTGACGCCTTTCAACTCCACCCCGACAGTGTTTTCTCCGGTGGCCGCGCGAGGGGTGGCGCGTCGCGATCGCGTTGTGCGCGGTCCCCGCGGCGGCGCAGTTGGCGCTGCGGAGGGCGATGGTGGAGTCCCCGCGTTGGCTCGCGGCGCGCGGGAGGGACGAGGAGTCGGTCGCGGCGCTCGCGACACTCGGGCAGCCGCCGCTGCGGTCGACGCGCGGCGACGGATCTGTTCAATCCGCCGCGGTCGGGTACGCGGATCTGTTCAAGCCGAGGTACGCGCGCGCGACGTCCGTCGCGGTCGGGATGAACCTCCTGCAGCAGCTCTGCGGGATCAACGTCGTCGTGTACTACGCCCCCTCGGTGTTGTCGTCGCTGGGGTTCACCGCCGCGGGGAGCATCGCGGTGACGGTCGCGATCGGGGTGTTACAGATCGTCGCCGGGTTCGCGACGTCGAGAGCCGTGGACGCGGTCGGCCGTCGCGTCGTCGCGCGCAGAGGGATACTCGGCGTCGGCGCGGGACTCTCGCTGCTCGCGGTCGGCGGGCACCTGAGCGGCGGCGGCGGCGCGGCGGCGGCGGCGGGTCCGTGGGTCGCCGTCCTCGGCGTCTTCGTCTTCCGCGTCGCCTTCTCCACGTCCCTGGGGCCGCTGCCCTACGTGATATCGTCCGAGGTGTTCCCGAACGACGCGCGCGCGGCGGGCGTGTCGTTCGCGACCGCCGCGAACTGGCTCGCGAACGCCGTCGTGTCCGGGTCGTTCCCCGCGATGGTGTCGTCGCTCGGCGTGAACGGCGTGTGGGGGGCGTACTTGCTCGCGGTGGTGCCCGCGTACGTCGCGACGAGAGCGGCGCTGCCGGAGACGCGAGGGACGGAGCTCGAGGACGTGGGAGAAGAAGAGAAGCGCGCGACGGCGACGGGGCGACGGTCGCGCGACGACGAACGAGTTTGAGGCTCGCGAGTTTTAATCTTAATTAGACTAAGCCGTTAGACTAGCTACTAGTCTAACGACAGAAGGTGTTTACAGCAGAGAGACTTTGATGAAACAGCGCGCGTCGTCTGTCCGTCACTTCCACGCGCCGCTCGAGCGCGGCGTCTCCTCCGCCGACGACGCGCCCGGGGCGGACCGTCGCGCCTCGGACCCGCGCCTCGATCTCCACGGCGTCGCCGTCGACGTCGTCGTCGCGGACGCGTACAACCCCTCGAGAGACGCGTACAGATCCGCGTGCCACTCGCTCAGACGCGTCTCTTGCGTCTCGAGCCTCCGGACGAGTTCGCTTGACGGCGGGAGATCGCGTTCGTCGCGGTCGTCGTCGCGTCCCTCGCGCGGCGTCTCCTCCGCGCGCGTCGTCTCCATCGCCGCGAGATTCAAGAGCGCGTCGGCGTCGCTCTCGATCTTCTTCAGCCTCGCGCGCAGCCGCGCGACGCTCGCGTCCTCCCCTCGCGTCTGCGTCTGCGTCTTCCCCCCGGACGACGACGTCGCGAGCGCGCGGCCCGCGCCCAAGTGTTCCGCGCGAATCAACTTCGCGTTCGCGTCCGACACCTTTTCTCGCAACGCGCGCGTCAGTCGGTTGAGAGCGTCGCGCTGCAGCGCGGCGTTCTCGGCGACGCCGTCCGCGTTCGCGTCCGCGTCGTCGTCGTCGTCCCCCGCCTCGGATCCCGCCGGGGTCTCTCCCATCCTGAGCACCCTCGGCGTCGGCAACGAGGACCGCGGCGGCGGCGGCGGCATCAAGCCGCGCGCCGCCGCCTTCTTCGCCGTCGTCGTCTCGCGCTTCACCCGCCGCGCGGTGTCGAGCGCGTCGCGCGCCGCCGAGAGCTTCGCCTCCGCCTCGCCTCTCAGCGCCTCGATCGTCGCGCGCTCCGCGCCGCGCAGCTCCTCGAGCTCGATCGATTTCTTCGCCGAGTCGCGCAGCGCGCGCGACGCGCGCGCGTCCGCCTCGTCCGCGGCGCGCTCGGCGGCGGCTTTCGCCGCCGTCGCCGCTGCCGCCGCCGCCGCCGCCGCCGCCGCCGCCGCGTCGCTGTCCAGACGCGCGCGGCGCAGAGCCTCGTACTGCCCGGCGTCGCGCTCCACCTCGGCGCGGCGCGCCCTGACGCGCGACGCCTCGATCTCGGCGACGCGCAGCGTGTCCTCGAGATGCCGTTTCTTGTCAGCCGTCGCTCGCGCGAGCTGTTCGGACTCGACGCGAAACTCCCGCGCTTCGTCGCGCTCGCGCTCGAGGAGGCGCCGCTCGCGCGCGGCGGCCGTCTCCGCGGCGTCCGCGGCCGCGCGCGCGGCGACGGCCGCGACGCGCGCGGTCTCCAGCTCGTCCGCTTTCGCGCGCAGCGCCTCGCGCTCCGCGGAGGCGCGCTCGAGCCACTCGCGTTCGCGCTTCGCGTGCGCGCGCGCCGCCGCCGCAGCCGCCGCCGCCGCCGCCCTCGACTTCTCACCTCTTCGATCCGCGCTCTCGACGTCCGCGGCGACGGACCTCGCGCGCGTCGTGAGGTCCTCCTCCCTCGCGATCGCGTCCGCTTCCCGCTGCGCCAGCTCTCTCTCCTTCGCGTCGACGATCTTCTCCTTGGCCGACACCTCCGCCGCCGTCGCCGTCGCCGCCGACAGCACCGCCATCGCCTCATCCTTCCTTCGCTCCGCCGCCGTCGTCGCCGCGTCCGCGTCCGCCGCGCGCCTCTCGAGCTCGCGAATGCGCTCCGAGAGCCGCGTCGTCTCCGCGGACGCCGCCTCGGCGCGAATCTCCCAGCGCTCCGCGGCGGTCTTCGCGTCGCGCGCGGCGGCCGCGTCGTCGTCCACCCTCGCGCGTTCCACCGCGAGCGCCTCCGCTTCTCGGACGAGCCGAATGCGCTTCGCCTCGAGCGCTTCCACCGCGCTCGCGAGCGCGCTCTTCTCGTCGCGAAGCGCGCCGCACTCCGCGGCGAGCTGGTCGAGCGCGCGAAGCTCCGCGCGCGTCTCCGACAGCCGTGCGTGCTCCGCCTCCGCGCGCGCGATGGCGTCTCGAAGTAAGCGCTCTCTCTCCTCCACGCGCGCCGCGCCCTCCTCCGCGGCGACTTTAAGCTCGACGGCTCGAGCGCGCGTCTCGTCGCATCGCGCCTCCGTCTCCTCGAGCGCTTTCGCGGCGGCGAGTCGGTCGGTCGCGGCGGACTCGGCGAACGCCTCCGCGTCTCGTCGACTCTTCGTCGCCTCCTCCTCGCGTCGGAGCACGACGTCGCACCGCGCCTCCTTCTCCGCGACCGCCGCTGCCGCGCGCTCCGTCGCGGCGACGACGCCGTCGACCGCGCGCTGCTTCGCCTCGATCGCGTCGTGCGCGTCCCTGGCGCGCTGTTCCGACGCGCGTACCGCGTCCTCTCTCGGCTCGATCGACTCCGCGAGTATGCGCAAGTTTTCCTCGTCCTCCGCGACCGCCGCCTCTCGCACCGCGAGCGCCGCGGATAACGCCGCGTTGGCGCGCGCGTCCTCCGCTGACGCGTTAAACCTGCGCTCCGCGTCATTCAGACGCCGCTCCGCCTCCGCCTCGACCGTCTTGGCGTCCGCGAGCGAGCTCTCCGCGGCGAGAAGCTTCGCGCGAATGGACGCCGCGTCCGCGAGCGTCTTCGCCTCGCGCGCTCTAGACGCCGTAACCGCCGCGTCCGCGTCCTTCGCGCGCGTCTCGAGCTCGACAGACTCGCGCTCGCAGCGCGCCCGCAGCGCCTCGGCGTCGCGCTGCGCGATGCGCGTTTCGGCTCTCTCGCGCGCGAGCGTCTCGCGGTCCGCGGCGAGCTCCGCGTCGAGCTTCGCGCTCGCCTCGGTTCGCTTCTTTTGCAGCTCGACCTGTAGCTGCGACCGCGCGGTTTCCATCTCGGCGCTCTTCGCCGCCGAAAACGCCTCCGGGTAGTTGTCCATACAAGCGAACGTCGGGGTGGCGTTCATTGGCGTCAGAAGCGGAGTTGAAAGGCAACGCGGGCGGGGATTGAAAGCGAGGGACCCTGGGCGGAGAGATGGATGCACCGGGAGAGAAAGTCCTTAAGGATCGGCGTTCACCACGCCGACGCGGTCGTATGGGGACCAGTGTGAGATAGAACGCGCCTCCGTCTCGCGCGTGAGCGCCCTCTCGCGGTCCGTCAGCTCGCGCAACTTCCGCTCCGTCTCCTCCGCGAACGCGGCGCGACGCGCGTCGCTCTCGGCCCTCGCCGCGTCCGCGGCGATGCGCTTCGCATCGAGGCGCCTCTCGAGCTCGAGAAGCTCGCTCTTCCGACGCGCGTCCGCCTCCTCGGACGCGCGCGTCAGCTCTTCCGCTCGCGCGAGCGCGGCGGAGGCGTCGCGCGCCGCGGAATCCGCCGCGTCCGCGCGACAACGAACCTCCATCTCGCGCCGCGCGACGTCCTCGAGCTGCGCGCGCGCCGTCTCCGCGTCGCGGTCGATGGACGCGCGCTCGGCTTCCATCTTTGCCGCGCTCGCGCGCAGCCTCGCGAGTTTCATCTCCTCCTCTTTCGCCGCCGCGACTTTCGCCTCCGCCTCCGCGGCGACGGCTTCCACGCGCGCCAGCGTCTTCTCCGCGGCCGCCGCCTTCGCGTCCGCGTCTCTCTCGCGTCGCGTCACGTGCTCCACGCTCCGAAGCGCGTCCGCGAGCTGGGTCTCGCTCTCGCGCTGCTTCCGCGCGGCGGTCTCCTCCCTCGCGGTGAGCGCCGCCATTCGCGCGCGAACAGAGTCCATCTCGTTTCGCGCGTCGAGCGATTTCGTCTCCGCGGCGGCGGCCATTTTACGCGAGGACTCCTCGCGCGCGATGGCGGCGTCGAGCTTCGTCTTCGCCTCCTCGATGAGCGCCGTCGCCTTCGCGCACTCGAGCTCAGCCTCCGCGCGCGACTTGGCGAGCTCCGCCTCCGCGCGGCGCGACGCGTCTCTCTCGAACTCCTCCGCGTCTTTGCGCCGCCGCTCGAGCGCCTCCGTCTTGGCCCTGAGGGTAGTCGTCCATACGAGCGAACGTCGGGGTGGAGTTGAAAGGCGTCAGAAGCGGAGTTGAAAGGCAACGCGGGCGGGGATTGAAAGCGAGGGACCCTGGGCGGAGAGAGACAGAGACGACGGGCAAAGTCCTTAAGGATCGGCGTTCACCACGCGAACGCGGTCGTATGGGGACCAGTGTGAGATAAAACGCGCCTGAACGCGTCGTGTTCGCGCCGCGCGGCGTCGAGCGCTTTCGTCGCGTCTTCCCTCTCGCGCCGCGTCGTCCGCTCGAGCGCCTCGAGCTCCTCGAGCCTCGCCGCGACGCGCGCGTCCTCCTCGGCCATCTTCTTCGCGCGCGCCGCGATTTCGGCGTCGAGCGCCCTGGCTCTCTCCTCCGCCTCTCGACGCGCTTTGTCGCCGTCCGCGACGCCCCGCGCCCTCGCCTCCTCCGCCTTCGCCGCGGACACGCGCTCCGCCTCGAGCAGTTTGCTCGCGACGGCTCTCTCTGCGTCGATCGCGTCGCGCTCCGCGCGTCGCGCTTTCTCCTCCGCGCGCTTCGCGCGGGATTTCGCATCCGCGGCGTCGTCCTCGGCGGCGTCGCGCTCCGCTTTGGCGCGAATTCGACGCGCGTCCATCTTCTCCAGATCGGCCCGCCGCGTCTCGACGTCGCCCTCGAGCCTTCGGAGCTCCCGAACCGCCGCCTCCGCGGTCGCGGTCGCGGTCGCGGTCGTCCGCGCGAGCTCGTCGCGCGTCTCTCTCTCCGCCGCCTCCCGCGTCGCGAGCGCGTCTTCGCGGCGCGCGACGTCGCTCTCGCGCGATCCGAGCGCGGCGACGAGCCGAGAGAGTTTTTCTTTTTGGCTCTCGAGGTCAAATCGCGCGGCGTCCACCGCGGAGGACTTCTCCGTCGCGTCGCGCAGCGCGTTGGTTGCCGCGATGCGCGCGTCCTCTATCGTTCTCGCGTCCGCGGCTTTCGTCTCGCCGTGCGCGGCGACGCTCGAAGCGAGCGCGCGCGTCTCCGCGCGGACGCGCGCGGCTTCGCGTTCGACGGAGGACTGCCACCGCTGCAGCGCGGTTTCCCTTCGGATCGCCTCCGCGAGTCGAGCGTTCGCGGCGTCGACGTCCGTCGAATTCGTCGTCAGCGCAAGCCCGTCGCCGCCGACGACGACGCTCGCCGGCGTGGACGGCGCGGAAGCGACCCCGCCGAGTCCGAGTCCAAGTCCGAGTCCGAGTCCGCCGCCGCCGCCGCCGCGGGTCTGCGGCGTCGTCGGCGTCGTCGGCGTTTGCGGTATCCACACGTGCGGTTTCGCAGATCCAGGCGTCGCGTGCGAAGCGACGTCCTCCAACGAGAACGCCGCCGCCGCCGCGGCCGCCTCGCCGCCGCTCGCGTCTTCTAACAGCCCAACAAGCCCCCCGGGGTCGTCGCGCTCGCGTTCGCGTCGCCGCCGCCAGCTCTCGACGAGGTATGTCTCTCTCTCCTCGAGCGCTTTTTCGATTCCCGCGAGCGACGCGCGCGCCTTTCGCGCCGCTTCGAGCTCCGCCGCCGCCTCCGCGCGAGCGGCGTCCACCTCTCTCGCGGCGTTCGCCACCTCGACGCGCGCGGCCGCGATCGCAGCCTCCTCGGACGCCTTCCCGCGCTCCCACTCCGCGGCGGCCGCGAGCGTGGCCTCCGCGGCGTTCGTCCTCGCCTCCGCCGCGAGCTCTCGCGCCCCCGCCGCCGCCGTCGCCTCCTCCAGCGCGCGCCTCCGCGCCTCCGCGTCGCGCGTCGCGTCCGACAGCTTCTTTCGCTCGTGCTCGAGCTCCTCGAGCGACCTCAGAAGCGCGCGCTCCTTGGCGTCGAGGCGCGACCGCTCCTCCTCGAGGTCCCTCTCCCTCCGCGCCGCGTTTCTCGTCGCCGCGTCCGCCGCCGCGGTCGCCGCCGCCGCCTCCGCGACCGCGCTCGACGCCGCGGACGCGTCCTCGTCGCACTTCCTCGCCGCGGCGTCGAGCTCGCCGGCACGGTGCGCGTGCGCCGTGTCGCGCGCGTCCGCGCGCTCTTTCCGGTGGTCGATCTGGTCAAACGTTGAAAGGGAAGCGCGGGTGAAGAGTGACGACGGGAAAAGTCCTTAAGGAACGGCGTGCACCACGCGAACGGGGTCGTATGGGAAGCAGTCTCACCTCCTCTTCGCGGCGCATTAGCACCAACGCCTTCGCCTTCCCTTCCGCGATGACCTTCGCCGCCTCCTCCGCAGCCTGCATCGCCGCGCGTTCGCGCGCTTCCACCGCGCCGCGCTCAGCCTTCAGCGTCTTCTCGAGCTCGTCGAGAGCGCTCTCGCGCGCGTCCGACGCCGCGAGCGCGTCGCGGTGGACGTTCCGCTTGAAATTCTCGCGCTGCTCCTCCGCGAGCTTCACCTCCGCCTCTCGGTGCGCCAGCGCGATCTCTCGCTCACGCACGCGCTCCGCGGCGGTCTCCGCGCCCGCGACCGCGACCTCGCGTCTCTGCACCTCCGCCGCCTGGCGCGCCACCCTCGCCTTCTCAGCCTCGAGCTCCGCGGTCTTTCGCTCGCGCTCGCCGTCGAACGCGGCGATTTTCCGTTGCAGCTCTCGCTCTTTCGCGTCCATCGCGGCCAGTCTCGAGGCGCGCTCGCCCTCCGAGCCCGCGCGCTCGCGTTCGCGCGTTTGGCGCTCGTCCGCGATCGCGGCGCGCAGAGTCTCCAGACGCGCCTCGGTCGCGTCTCGTTCTCGCGTCAGCGCCTTTGTCGCGTCCGAAACCTCGCGTCGCGCTCTCTCCGCGTCCCTGGACGCCCCCTCCGCCTCTCGAATCTTCCTTCGCAGCTCCTCGAGCGACTCCGACGCGGAGGTCTCCTCCAGACGCGCGGCGTCTCTCCTCTGCACCGCGCGCGCGCACGCGTCCTCTTCCTCTTGTCGTCGCGCGCGCGCTCGGTCGGCGGCGTCGACTAAACTCGCGACGCGCGTCGCGCCTCGCTCCGCGGCGTTCTGCGACTCCGTCAGCTTCGCGCTCGCGTCCTTCTCGCGCTTCTCCACGACGCTCTCTCTGTGCGCGAGCTCGGCGAGGATGGTCTTTCTTCGGTCTTCCAGCGTCTGGAGGTCTTCTTTCACGCGCGCGGATTCCGTCGTCACCGCTTCCATGGCGACGCGCGCGGCGCGTTCGCATCGCTTCGCGTCTTCGAGCTTTCGCGCGGCGTCCGCGGCGGTCTCCGCGACCGCGTCCTCCGCGGCTCTCGCGGCGTCTTCCGCGGCCGCGGCGAGGTCCTCGCGCTCGCGTAACGCACGCTCAGCGGACGTTAACTGCGGGTACAGACGCTCGCGCTCGGCGAGTTCGATTTGGTAGCGATCCAACGCGCGCTCGCGCTCGTCCATCTCCGCCCGTCGCGTCTCGCACTCCGTCCGCAGGTCGTCCAGCTCCATCCGCGCGGCGATGATCTCCTTCGAGAGTCGCTCCTTCTGCGTCGGCGCGACGTCCGGGAGGACGAGCGACGGCGTGGAGGACGCCGCGGAGGCGTCGCGGGGGTGACCACCGTCGCCCGGGATCCGCCGCGCTTCGATCAACCGCCGCGTCACCGTCCCGAGGAACGCATCGTCCACGGCGTCGACGTGCGGGCCTCGAGAGTCCCTCAGCGGCGACGTCTCTGGTGGCGTGTGGTCGTGAACGCCGCCGCCGCCGCCGCCGCCGCCACCGCCTCGCGGGGTGGGCGTGTGGAACGCCCCGCCGACGCCGGCGCCGTGCCGACCGCCTCCTCCGGGGAGAATACCTCGCGCGCCGCTCGACGCGGGCGTCGGGAGCGCCGCGAGCTTGGATAGGCGCTCCCACTGCTCGTCCAGGGAGTCCAGCGCGGGCGTGGACGCGAGCGCGGCCGTCCCCGGGGTGCCCATTGCGGCCGCCCTCGAGGAGTATCGCGGCGCGCGCGCGTCCGAATGGCCGGCCCCCGCCGATTGACTCGTAGTTCCCGCGCGAAGTCTTGGAACTCGCCGGTCGAGAAAAAGGCAATCAATCGTCGATGAAGTTTGACCCATTGACCCATGAAATGTGACCCACGCTTGAACGATCAGATACAGTTACGACGACGAAGCGAAGCGAAGGGCATTCTTTTGCATCGCATCGGGGGAGCATCCCGCATTGCGTCGCCGCGCGCGCTCGCCCGCCATGCGTATCCTCGCCGACACACAAAACGCGCTCGCCGCGTTCCGCGCGGGCCTGACCCCCCCCGTCCTCGCGTTTCTCGCCGCGACGTGGGTCCTCGCCGCCTTAAACCCGACCCCGGAGTCCTGGGCCGCGACGTGCGCGTCGAGAGGTTTAATCTCTCGCGGCTTCCTCGATATCCTCTCCCTGCGCACGTCCTCCAGCGTGTGCAGCAACGGCGGCCTCTCCCGCGCGTTCTTCCTCCGCCAGGGCGCGTACACGCACCACGACCTGCTGATCGCGTCCGTCGTGGAGACGTCGCGAGACCCGCGCGCGCGGTACCTCGGCGTCGTGGGCCTTTGGATAAAGTTCCCGTTCGGCTTAGGTGCGTTATACAATTTTTTTTCACCCATCGCTCGGTTTCAACATTTGATCGCGTCCCCTTTCAACTGACCGATGAACTATTTTTGTATGGAATGGCCCACAGGGTGGCTCGCGGGGCTCTTCGTGAACGTCTACCGCGTCCACGCGTTCGTGACGAAGCTGCTGTGCGTCGGGATCGTCGCGCTCGCGGCGATGCGCGTCGTAACGCTCGTGAAGACGACGTTACTGTACGTCGTCTACGCGGTCGTCGCGTTGGTGGCGCTTCCGAAGCTCACGGGCGCGCCGTTACACGCGGTGGTGATCGGCCTCGGCGTCCTCGCCTACGGATTGAAACTCCAGCCGGGGATTCAGGCGAGCCTGATGTCGCTGATGAACGTGCTGATGCCCCCGACGCGGCAGCGGAAGGCGCAGCTCAGCGTCCTGAAGCGGCTCGACGCGCTCGAGGCGAAGGCGAAGGACGAAGTCGCGGCGTCGGACGACGACGACGACGACGACGACGACGCGTGATGAAAAACCACCGCCGACAAACTAACAACCGCGAGCCGAGTCCGCGCGGACGAAAGAAGTACTGTACCCCAACTATTATGTAAATATCCGAGTGTTGTATGTAATGTATGTCAACATTGTATTGAATCACACTATCGCATCGTCCGCGCGTCTACGTAAAGAAACGCACGCACCGCCGACGTCATCATCGGCTCCGGGGCCGGACGTTTCGCGTCGTCGCCGACGTCGGTCGCGCCTCCGCCGCCGCCGCCTCCGCCTCTGTCGTCGTCGTCGTCGTCGTCGCGTCGTCCTTCCCCGCCCCTCCCTCCGCCGCGCGCTCGGAGGAAGCCTCCTCCCGTCGCGATCCCTCCTCCTCGCCTTCGCCTTCTTTCCCCCCGCCGCCGCCGGCGGCCGCGAGCGCGTCGAGCTGCAGCCGCCCCAGCAGCCGACCGTCTCTCCGCCGTTCGGTCAACTCGCGCTCAAACGCGCGCAACTGCGCGGCAAACCCTCGGTTGGGGCCCGCGGTCGGTCGCTTCTCTTTCATCGCGCGCATCGTCTCCTCCAGGCTCGTCCCCTCCGTCGCCATCGCGTACGCGGCGACGATCGTCGCGCTTCGGCTCCTTCCGGCGAAGCAGTGCACGAGGACGTTCCCTCCGTCGAGACGCGCGCGCGCGATAAACTTGAGGCATCGCTCAAAGTGCGCGCGTAAATTTTCCGACGGCGCGTCGGCGACGTCCACGACTAAGTACTCGTACGCGTCCGGGAACCGCGGCGCGAACGAGCTCGCGACGGTCAGCACGTGCGTGATGCGGTGACGTCTCAGCGCGTCCTCGTTGTGCGCGGCGCCGATGCTGCCTAAGAACACCCCGGGAAGGATCTCCGCGGGCTCCGCGTCCTCTTTCACTTTTTTCGCTGCGGCGGACGGCGGGAGAACGAATGATTAAATGACGACGACGAGAAGCGGAGGCGTCAGACGCGCGTTCGAGCGACGCGATCGGTCGTCGTCGCGAGCGCGTCGGCGTCGCGAGGGACGCGACGGCGGCGGCGGCGCGCGATGGACGGACGGACGGACGGACGACGACGGCGACGACGACGACGACGACGACGCGCGTCCGTTCGTTTTCTCGGGTCGTCGGATCGAGGCCGCGGGCGACGCGGCAGCGCGCGCGGCGCGGGGACGACCGGCGCGCGCGCGCGCGACCTCGACGCGCGGCGGCGACGCGACGCCGCGCGATGGGGCGCGAGGAGGAGAGCGACGCACCGGTGAGAAGGACGCGGACGAGGCTGAGTATCTTCTTCGCGCGGTCGCCGTCGCGCCGGGCCGCGTCCGCGTCCTCATCATCGCGCGTCGACGGCGTCGGCGAGAAGAGCGCGGGGCCGCGCTTCCCGAGACCGCGCGCGAGCTCGCACGCGCGCGTCTCCACGTCCGCGTCCGCCATGCGCGACGCGAATGAAGACGAGACGAGGACGACGAGGACGCGACGACGCGCGCGCGGGGGGGGGGGGGTCTCGCCTTCGCGCGCCACCGCGCGGCCGAAGCGCGAGTCGTTGTGGACGCGCGCGACGATGGTTGACGAGCGTTTGACGCGGCGTAGCGCGGCGCGGTTCCGAGGGACGCGAGGTTAGAGGTGGGACCAGGTGGGACGAGGTGACCGACCGCGACTGTTAACTGTTTCACCGGTGCTATCGTCACACGCGCACTCTCCTGAGGTCCTTGACGCGCTCGGTCCCTTCCTCCAAGATGAACTCCTCGCGTATGCGCACCTTCATGAGCATCATGGAGAACTCGTACGACATCACCCACACGCCGTTGCCCGCGTACGTGGGTCCAGACGTCTTTATCTGCGGGGGGGGGTCGCGGACGCGAGTGTGAGCGCTCCGAAAAAAAAACAAAAAAAAACCAAAACCAAAACCAAAAAAAAAAACCATACTGCTCACCTTCGCCTGCTTCATCGACGCCGCCGCCGCCGCCCCGCCGCCGCCTTCCTTC
>Ga0181554_1003774_pt1 | contig 12675 bp, 17 predicted proteins | sample 011ome_16_FD_145602 | JGI IMG/M metagenome (GOLD analysis project Ga0181554, IMG submission 145602) | Coastal salt marsh microbial communities from the Groves Creek Marsh, Skidaway Island, Georgia - 011503CT metaG (spades assembly) | ecosystem: Environmental > Aquatic > Marine > Intertidal zone... | reverse complement strand
GACCATTCTCCCGTCGATGTCCAGCCGGTGCGGTCCTAACATCTCTCGAAAGTCTTTTAACGACGAACGAGACGGGAGAACGAACGAACGCGAGAGTCAGAAGAATGTCTTTCGAAAGTCTTTCGCGATGGACGCGCCGCGCGAACGGGGTCGCACAACATACGGGGAACGGTCAGAAATGCGCAACAATAACGACGCGCGCACCTTTGAACAAGATTTCGCCCGCGGCGTGCCGCATCGCCGCGGTGGGCGCGACGCCGTCGTTCTTCTTAAACTCGATCCGCGCGCGAACGCCGTGCCCCAACGCCATAAACTTCGTCGCCTGGACCGCCTTCGTCTTCAGATCGTTATCGCTGATCCTCGCGCTCAGCCGCAACGTCTTGATGACGTCCTGGCGTCGTCGGTCGACGCCGCGGCGACGCGCTTCCTTATCCTTCAGCTTCAGCTCGTATCGATACGCGTCGTAGCTCATGAGGCGGCACACCGGCGGCGTCGCGCGAGGGTTCACTTCCACGAGGTCCAGGTTTAGGTCGCGAGCGCGTCGGAGCGCGACGAGCGTGCTTATGATCTCGTGCGACGGCTTCGAGGAGGAGGAGGAGGTATTGGAGGTATTGGAGGCGTCCTCCGAGGCGGCGTCGTCGTCGTCGGAATCGTCGTCAGAATCGTCGTCAGAGTCGTCGTCGCCGTCGGGGACGTTCACGAGTCGAATCTGCCGCGCGGTGATCTGCGAGTTGACGCGCAGCCCTTGGTTCGTCTTCCCCGTGTCGAGGTTGTCGTCCTTTTGCGTCTTCATCTTGTTCTTCCCGGCGCGGTACACGATGCCTCGTCGCGTATCGCGCGTCGACGACGACGGCGGCGGCGAGCGGAGGAGGAGGAGCGAGGGAGACGAGACGGAGATCGTCGCCGGCGTCGTCGTCGTCGTCGTCGTCTCGAGCCGTCGCCACCGCGGCGTCGTCGTCGTGCGCAGGAAGCGCCGGTGCGAGCGCGAAAACGCGTCGATCGTCGACGACGGCGCCGTCGACGACGGCGCGCGCGATGCCGCGCGGACCGCGGCGAGGAGACCCGCGAACCCGCGCCTCGACGACGACATCCGCGGGGGCGACGGAGGCGGCAGGAATGAATGGAAGGAGTCGCGCGAACGACGACGATTTATTTCGCGCGACGAGTAGAGGACTGTGAGATCGCGCGTCCGTACCCCCGCCCCACTTCGCGGAGCGCGGGCGCGACCCCCGCCGCGGAAACGCCGTCGCGCGTCGCGGAATCGTCTTCGGCGAGCTTCGGTGGACCGGCGGCGAGAGAGAGACGAGCGCGGCGGAGCGCGAGCGAGGCGCGGAGGGAGGGAGGGACGCGCGACGGGGATCGGAAGAAGACGGATCTGATCTGAGGCCGGCACCGATCGATCGTCCGATGGTCAAGATAGTCGAGCTCGACGAGAACGACAGCGCCGGGATCGGCCTCGCCGGGTCGGAGCTGCCGCGGCGACGAAAGAAGAAGGCGCGTCCGAAGCCGCCGGCGGCGGCGGCGGAGGGGGACGGGGAGGGGAAGGACGCGCCGAGGGAGACGCCGACGGAGACGCCCACGGAGTCGGAGACTGAGGCGCGAGACGGAGACGACGACGCGAAGAAAGAGAAGAAGAAGAAGACGGACGACGACGACGCGAGGCGTCGAAGCGCGAGCGCGCTCGACGCCGCGAGGCAGCAGCGCGCGCGGTCGCAGTCGCGCTCGTCCTCGACCGTCTTGCTCCTCGCGCTGCTCTTCGTCGCGCTGTACGGATTCCTGAGGTGCTTTCTATACACTGGTCCCCATACGACCGCGTTCGCGTGGTGAACGCCGATCCTTAAGGACTTTCGCCGTCGTCTCTCTCCGCCCAGGGTCCCTCGCTTTCAATCCCCGCCCTCGACGCCTTTCAACTCCGCTTCTGACGCCTTTCAACTCCACCCCGACGTTCGCTCGTATGGAACGACCCTGAGGGCGCTCGCGGCGTTTAGCAGAGGGGCGGGCGGCGGGGACGACGACGAGCGTTGAGTGATGAGGGTCAGCGAGGACAAAAGGACCGGCGGACGCCGCGACCGTTCTGTTTCTGTTTCGTTTCGTCGTGCACGCGGTAATATTTAGTAGAAAAAATGAACGAACGCCGCCGGCTGGCTCCGCCCTCCGCCGCCGTAACTCCCGTCCTCCGTCCTTCGCGTCGCGGCGGTTACGTCACAGCTCGGAGATCTGCTCGACGAGCTTCTTCTCCTCTCCGCTCGGCGACTTCGGTATGGTCACCTTCACGGTGACGTACTGATCCCCGCGCGTGCTCGGCGACCCGAGCTTCGGGACGCCCCGCTTCGCCATCAGCAACGTCGCGCCCGGCTGCACCCCCGCTGGAATCTTGAGGTCGACCTCGCCGTCCACGGTGCGCACCTTTTGCGTCTGAGGGTCGTTCCGTACGAAGCGACGTCGGGGTGGAGTTGAAAGGCATCAGTTGAAGTTGAAAGGCGTCATAGGGTCGGAGATTGAAACCGAGGGGCGGGCGGAGAGAGACGCCGGGAAAAGTCCTTAAGGATCGGCGTTCACCACGCGAACGCGGTCGTATGGGGACCAGTGTGATACTAGAACGCACCGTGCCGAGAATGGCGGACGTGTACGGGATCGTCACCGTGCTGGAGACGTTGACGCCGTCGAACCGCTTCAAGTCCGGGTCGTCCTTCACGGAGACGAAGACGTAGAGGTCGCCCGCGGGGCCGCCCTGCGATGTGATGGGTGACGATTGATTGGTCGAGGGGAGACGCGCGTCAGTCTATCGTTCGAGCGCGTGATCGGTAGCGCGCGCCACTCGTCAAAAAAAACAAGCGGTCGTGAACGAGCGGCGACGCGCGCGCGCGAGCGTACCTTCTTCCCGGCGTTGCCCTCCGACCGCACGCGCAGCCTCGAGCCGCTGTCAACTCCCGGCGGCACTCGGAGCGAGATGCGCTTCGACCGTCGGACGCGCCCGTCGCCGCCGCACGAGCCGCACGGCGTGAACGTCTGCCCGCTTCCGCCGCACGCCTGAGGGTAATTGTCCATACGAGCGAACGTCGCGGTGGAGTTCAAAGGCGTCAGAAGCGGAGTTGAAAGGCGTCGAGGTGTGTCGGTATTCAAACCGAGGGACCCTGGGCGGAGAGAGACGCCGGGAAAAGTCCTTAAGGAACGGCGTTCACATCGCCGACGCGGTCGTATGGGGACCAGTGTGAGATAGAACGCACCTGACACGCCGTCACCTGCTGAAAGTTCCCGAGCGGCGTTCGAACCGTCGCGACGACCTGCCCTTGACCGCCGCACGTCCCGCAGCTCGCCGGCCGCGTGCCGGACTTGACGCCGGTGCCGGTGCACGCGTCGCACTCCTCCAGGCGCATCACCTCGAGCTCCTTCTCGCAGCCGAAGACGGCTTCGAGGAACTCGATCTGAATGAATTTTTGACGATTGTCGGGGTGGAGTTCATAGGCGTCAGATGGATTTGAAAGGCGTCGAGGTGTCGGGGATTGAAAGCGAGGTGTGATGGGCGGAGAGATGTGCCGGGCAAAGTCCTTAAGGATCGGCGTTCACCACGCCGACGCGGTCGTACGGGGACCAGTGTGAAAAGAGAACGCGCCTGGAGATCGAATCGCTCGTCGTCGCCCTGCGTCGGTCGGTTGCGCTGCTGCGCGCGCCCGCCCATGCCGCCGCCCATGCCGCCGCCCATGCCGCCGCCGAAGAAGGATTCGAACAAGTCGAATGGGTTGCTGAACGGGTCGCCACCCATGCCGCCCATGCCTCCCATGCCTCCCATGCCACCCTTGAGACCGGCTTCGCCGTACTGATCGTAGACGGCTTTCTTCTGGTCGTCGGACAGCACCTCGTACGCGTTGGAGATCTCCTTGAACGTTTCCTCCGCGCCCGGTTCTTTGTTCACGTCCGGGTGGTACTTCCGCGCGAGCGTGCGGTACGCGCGCTTCATCTCTTTCGAGTCCGCGGCGCGGGACACCCCGAGTACCTCGTAGTAATCTCTCCCGGCTCGCGTCACGAGGGAGGATCGGTCGCGGAGGGGGCGGCGCGGCCTCGCGGGGTGCGCGCGCGCCGCCACCACGGATCCGCCGTTGAGGAACGCGGAGCTGCGATGGCGAGAGGGGTTTTGGGGGGGGAAGGAGGGGGACGCGTGAGCGGGATGACGGGTGGGGTGGACGACGACGAGACGGAGGAAAAAAGATCCGTCGTCGATCGATCGCGGGGTCGGCGGCGCGGCGGCGACGGGCGGATCGACGGTCGCGTCGCGGGGACGGACCTTCGCGCGCGCGCGGATTTCGCGGCGACCGCGGTCGACGCCGCGCTCGTCGCGTGCATCATCGCCTGCGTTCGTCGAGGGGATGGATTTACTCCGCGCGTCAGAGCGGGGAGGCGCGCGGAGGACGGGAGGGAAGAAGCGCGGAGGAGGGAGGAATCGAATCGATCCTGTGGTTCTGCGCGAGACGCGGACGCGTCGTCCTCGTCGTCTCGAACGGATCGACGCCGCCGCGACGCGCCGCGCGAGGGGGACGATTCCGCGCGAGGACGCACCGACTGCATGGCGTGTGAGGAGAAGCGGACGCGTGCGAGTGCGACGCGCGGGTCCGAGTGCGCCGAGGTGTGACGTCGACGGCGCGCGCGCGCGCGGCGGCGACGTCTTTCTTCGAAGACCGCCAGAGCTCCGACTTCCGAGGGCTTCGACGGGGATAGACCGGTCGCGCGAATTTGGGTTTAGATTCAGACTAAAAACCCAAACTGTAGAGTACATGTGTACGAGTACAACGCGTCATTTCGCGAGTGGCTCGAGGGATAAGACGGCGCGTCGAATCGCGGGGCATTCCCCCCCCGCCCTCTCCTCACGGGCACGGGCGCTCCGGGACTCGCGAGGCGCCATGTTCGCGCGCACCGCGCTCCGCGCGCCGTCGACCGCGCGCCCGCTCGCGCGCGCGCGTCGCGGCGCCGCGAGGAGCGACGCCGGCGGCGCGTCGCGCGTCGTCGCCCCGCGTCTCGCGAAGACGCCGCTTCCGCGAACTCTCTCTCTGTCGGCGCGATGCGTCCGCGCGCGCCGCATCGTCCGCGCCGGTTCCGCCGCGAGCGACGACGTTAGCGCGGATGACGACAAGTACGAGCTCGCGGCGTCGCTCCTGCGCGCGCGGAGGGCGCAGGACGACGCGATGGAACTCGTGCTGCGAGAGATGGGCGCGATGTCGCGAGAGGTGCGAGCGCTCCGACGCGAGATCGACGCGCTGAAGGCTGGCGCGCCGACGCCGATGCCGACGCCGACCGCGCCCGCGCCCGCGACCGCGACCGCGCCCGCGACCGCGCCCGCGGCGGCGGACGACGAGGCGGACGTCCGGAGGATGCTCGACGCGCTCCTCCCCTCGGACGGCAAACCCGCCGCCGCCGCCGCCGCGTCGTCGCCGCCGCCGGATGATGCCGCCGCGTCCCCCGCCGTCGTCGTCGTCGACGACCAGGAGATCCCCGTCGTCCTCGACCCGACGTCGTGGAGAGGCGACGGCGTGGACCGAAGCCGCGAGTGGCCGACGTGCAAGATGGGCGAGGACGACATCTTCCTCATGGCGACGATTCAGGCGCGACTGATTTCCTAACATTGGTCCCCATGCGACCGCGTCGGCGCGGTGAACGCCGTTCCTTAAGGACTTTCTCTCCCGGCGCATCTCTCCGCCCACCCCTCGCTTTCGATCCCGACACACCTCGACGCCTTTCAACTCCGCTTCTGACGCCTATGAACCTCACCCCGACGTTCGCTCGATTCAGGCGGCGTTGAACGAGAACGGGTTCTGGGCGGGCGAGGAGGACGAGAGCGACATGTACTTCGGCCCGTCCACGCAGGAGGCGCTGTGTTACTTCCAGGCGAGCGTGCAGCTGCCGGAGACTGGATTCGTGGACGCGGACACGTGGCGTGCGTTGATTGGCGAGGAGCGGTTCATTTGGGGTCCGCCGCCGGGCGCGATCGGGTTCGACGAAGAAGCCGCGGCGGCGGCGGCGGCGGCCAGATCTGGATCCGAGTCGGAGTCCGAGTCCGACCCCGCGCCGCCGCCGCTCACCGCGTCCGCGGCGTCGGCGGCGGCGTGGAGCAAGACGATCGTCCCGATGAACGACAACGTGGACACCGGCGAGGACGACGGCCCGCAGTGGGGCGACGCGGAGAGGAACGAGCCGAACGAAGGTGCGTTCTATAGAAAAGTGTTTCACCCACCGCTAGGTTTCAACATTTGATCGCTTCCCCTTTCAACTGACCGGTGAACATTTTTTGCCTCAGACCCGACGGGGCGCGACGACGCGGAGCGACGCGTGCGAGAGAGTCAGGCGCGTTCTATCTCACACTGGCCCCCATACGACCGCGTCGGCGTGGTGAACGCCGATCCTTAAGGACTTCATCTCCCGGCGGTCGTTTCTCTCCGCCCAGGGTCCCTCGCTTTCAATCCCGACACACCTCGGCGCATTTCAACTCCATCTGACGCCTTTCAACTCCACCCCGACGTTCGCTCGTATGGACAATTACCCTCAGATCGCCGGCGAGGGGAAGAGGTGGCCGGTGCTGCGGCTCGACGACGGCGGCCTCGAGGTGCACAAGCTTCAGGTTCTGCTCGACGACTTGGGGTACTACAGCGGCGAGGAGGACATGCAGTACTGGTATTTCGGTTCCACGACGGAGAACGCGCTCGGGACGTTTCAGGTGCGTTCTAAACACAAAAGTTTGTCACCCATCGCTCGGTTTCAACACTTGATCGCGTCCCCTTTCAACTGACCGGAGAACTGTTTTTGTATGGAACGACCCTCAGGCGTCCACGGGTCTGCCGGACACGGGGTTGACGTGCGTGAACACGTGGAGGGCGCTGGTGGGCGAGGAGGATCTCAAGCTCGGCCCGAAGAAGGCGCTGGAGAAGGTTGGGGACGGGGAGTATCCGCAGGATCTGGCGCGGCAGGACGCGGTGTTTTTGCTCGGCGAAGGGAGGTTCGAGGAGAGGAAGCGGGAGGAGGTGTTGTAGGTACGGTAGAATCATCCATCAGAATCGTCGTCGTCTGACGGAACTACGAGTAAGAGAAGACAGAACGATGACGAGACGAGGTCCAAAACTGGAGCGGCCAGCCTCTGCGAACGACGCGCTCTCTCTACTTCTTCATCGGGTTCGGCGGTTTCTTCCCGATGAAGTCCGGGTGATCCGGGTTCAACACCGACATCGGCGTGTACTTCGCGTCCCAGCCCTTATCCCGGAGCTTGTTCACAAAAAACTCTGGGTGCGCGCGCTCGTACGCCTCGCGATCGTCCTTCAAAATTTTGGCTCGACGCGTCAGCACGCCGCCGTCGGGCAGCGCGATCGCGAAGTCGGCGTCGCTCGGCGTCTTCACCGTCGCGAGCTGTCGACTGGTGGTTTCGTTCGCGTCGTCTTCGCCGGTCAACGCAGCCTTTTTCATCGCCGCCTCGGCTTCGGATAACAGCAGCGGATCGACGAAGTCGTCGTTGAGCCAGTCCGTGGGAAGCATCCGTCCGTCGATCAGGTCGGCGAGGAACGACGGCCACCGTCCTCTGCCGCGCGCGCGGGCGTGTTTCCGCTTCTTATTCAGCGTCGCCGTCGTCGTGACCCCCGTTTTTGAGCCGTTTTTTGTATCGTCCGCGGCGGGCGGCGGCGGCGGTAAGCCGATGTCGATCTCGTCCCTGAGCACCTGCGCCGTGTCGATCCGCCGCTGTCCCTCCACGGTCCCGAGGTCCAACCACTCCGCCTCCTCCGCGTTTTTCACAACCTCTAACCACCGCCGCGCGTCCTTCGCGCCCTCCTCCCGCGTGATTCGCTGCTCCACGACGCGTCCCACCGCGAGCGTCGCGCACGCGCGCGTCCGCGGTCGCGCGCCCGTCGCCACGCGTACGTCCACGTGCGCGTTCCCGCACGCGTCGCCGCTCAGGCCTGGATGGAGGGAGAGACGACGCGATTGGTCAGTGAAGGATATGATGATTCGATTGGATGACGTGTCACAAACACGCTGTGCGGTTGGCTGGCGTGGTGATGACGTGGTTGGTGCAGAGATTCGGGTTTCGCGCGTACCTTGCTCGTGCCGCCACCAGCCGTCCGGGACGAAGAGCACGTCCCCGGGGCGACACACCGCGACGTCGCCTCGCACGTCTACTATTCTCGGGTACTTGACGTAGTCGATATTCGCGAGGTCGACCATGGAGTACCCGTCGTACGCGTGGCAGACGGGGAAAGGGTACATGCCCTTGTACGTCTGGTCCGGGGAGATGAGAAGCACGCGGCGGCGGCCGACGATTTGGCACTGAGGGTCGAGGGTCCGTCGTTCAAAGCGAACGTCGGGGTGGAGTTGAAAGGCGTCAGAAGCGGAGTTGAAAGGTGACGCGGTGTGTCGGGATCGAAAGCGAAGGGTGCGCGGAGAGATGCGCGCGCGCGCCGGGAGAGAAAGTCCTTATTAAGGATCGGCGTGCACCGCGCGAACGCGGTCGCATGAGAACCATCATTGTAAATAGGAGAACGCGCCTGGAAGCTCTCGTGATGCGCTGCGTTCGAGACGACCGCCGCGGCCTCGCGCGCCATGACGTCGCCCGGGTCGACGCCGGCGTCGTCGTCCATCCCGATCCCAGTCCCAGTCCCGACGTTATCCACGAGACGCGTGGACGTCGGGTGGCGGCACGCGAGGACGACGTCGCCGCCGCCGCCGCCGAGGACGACGGCTTTCACCGGTCCAAACTTTTGCGTCCTTCGCACGGCCCCCAACCATCCCCAATCCATCCCTTCTCTGACCGCGTCGCCGAGCGATTCGCCGCCGGGGACCGCGGTCGGGACGTTGACGTTGAGCTTCGCGTCGATGTCGTCGACGCCGCCGCCGAGAGCGACCTCGTCCTCGAGGTACGCCGCGCGTTCGGTCCACGCGTTGACGCACCTGCGAAGCGGTTCCGTTCGTTCGAGGCGACGAACGTCGGGGTGGAGTTGAAAGGCGTCATAGGGTCGGGCGTTGCAACCGAGTGACGACGGGCGTAGAGAGACGATCGCCGGGACAGAAAGTCCTTAAGAGACGGCGTTCACGACGCGAACGCGGTCGTATGGAAACCAGTGCGACGCTCGAACGCGCCTGACGAAATCGCCGGCGCGCATCTTCGTCGTCGTCGTCTTCGGTCGACGGACGTGGTAGTGCGACCCGAAGACGTTCTTCTCGAGGTCCGGAGGCATGAGCGTCGCCTGGGGTGCCGAGCGCGCGCCCGCGTCGTCTTCGTCGCATCGGTCGCATCGGTCGTCGTCGTTCGCGTTCGCGCGCGGATCGGTCGCGGCGGCGACGAGGCAGCGCCATTTTTTGGCGTCGGCGTTCACCGTCGCCGCGGCGGCGCGCAACCCGCCGACGTGCTCGCCCCAGCGCTCGCACAGCCCGCCGAACACGTCCACGGACCGTTTAGGTAACGCTTCTCCTTCGGCAGTTATTTTATTTCGCGTTTTTATTTCGCGCTCGGTGAGCGGCGTCCCCGCGAAGTTCGTGTGCGTCAAGATCACCGGTTTTCCCTCGCGCATCCGCGCCGTCGCGTCGTTTCGTTGCTGCGGGTCGTGTGATAGGCCGAGGGAAGACACGTGTCAGGTACGCGGTCACGTGATTGGTGGATGGTGTTCTCACGTGTCAAAGCGTGAGGTTGACAGCGCGCGAAAGAACTCCGAACGCGGTCGCGCGGGGACCGGCGCGATGTAGTACCTTATGGTCTCTCCAGTCCGCCCTCGGGATCAGCCGGCGGCCGTCGTCCGTCACGAAGTACGGGTATCGCGGCGGCGGGTCGGTCGGCGACGCGCCGTCCGGCGGCGGCGCGCGCGGGTCCGGCGTCGTCGCGAGCGCTGCGGGAGGGAGGGGGAGTTCTTCTTAGATGGATCGGTGAGCGCTCCGCGAACGACGAGACGCGACCGACGGCGAAGCGGCGAGGCGCGGCCGGCGCGCGGTGCTCGGGAGGCGAAGAGGCGCGCGATGCGATGATGGATGGCTGGACGACGCGATGGACGCACCGTTCACGCACGGGAGGTCTTCCAGACGCTCGAGCCCGCGCTCCGCGAGCGTCGCCTTCCTCGGCTTCACCCGGCCGCGTCCTTTCGTCTTGCTCGTCACCGTTTTCACCACGAGAGGCTTCGGCGTCGCGGAGGGCGGCGTCGTCGTCGTCGTCGTCGCGTCGTCGTCGTCGTCGTCGTCGTCGTCGTCGTCGTCGCGATCGTCGAGCGTTTGAGGCGACGGCCGCGCGTCGCCATCGGGGGCGTCCGCGTCGGGCGATCGCTTCTTCTTCGGCGCGGACGGGAACGCGAACGCGCTGCGAACGGCTTCGTCGAAGTCTTCGCGCGATGACGGCATCGGAGCGACGACGACGGCGACGGCGACGGCGGCGCGGCGGGGTATGGAAGACGGAGCGTTTTTCCGAGACACCGACAGGGACAGGAGGGCTCTTCAGTCTCGTTGTTGTCAGGTCGCGCGCCGCGCGCTTCTCACGGCATCACTGCGATGCTGCGCCGGGCCGGGCGCCTGCGCGCGGCCGCGGCGGTCGCGCGCGCGCGCGCCGCGTCCACCACCGCCTCCCCCGACCGCGATCGCCCCGGTCTGTACGGCCTCGTCGGCCTCCACGCCCCCGAGGACTTCGCGCGGCTGACGCGCGAGGCGACGACGACGTCCACCTCGCTCGTCGCGTCCATCGCGAAAGATTGGTCGCTCGGCCGCCTGACGCGCGACGGCGGCGGAAACGGCGGCGCCGCGCGCGTCGTGACCGACCTCGACGAGATCTCCGACGTCGTCTGCGCGGTCGTCGACGTCGCGGAGGTGTGCCGGAACACGCACCCGGACGAGCGATGGGTCCGCGCGGCCGAGCGCGCGTATATCGACTTGCAGCAGCACGTGGGGAATCTGAACGCGGATCGATCGCTCTACGACGCGCTCCGAGCCGCGGACGACGGCGGCGCGTCGTCGTCGTCGTCGTCGTCGTCGTCGCTGCCGCCCGAGGCCGCGAGGGTCGCGTCGACGCTGCGGCACGACTTCGAGCGCGGCGGCGTGCACCTGGAGGGCGACGCGAGGGCGCGGCTCGAGGATGCGAATTCGCGCGTGATTCGATTCGGGATGGCGTTTCAGGCGCGTTCTGCCCGTGCACTGGTCCCCATACGACCGCGTTCGCGTGGTGCACGCCGTTCCTTCAGGACTTTCTCTCCCGGCGCGTCTCTCCGCCCACGCCACGGTTTCAAATCCCGACCCTATGACGCCTTTCGACTCCGCCACCGACGCCTTTCAACTCCGCCCCGACGTCGCTTCGCGCGGACCCTCGACCCTCCAGCGGAACCTCGCTGACCCAATCGCGTTGGGCCACGTGGACGTGGACCGTCGCGCGCTGCGCGGGCTCCCCGCCGCGATGGCCGCGCGCATGGAGCCGCCCCCGGGCGCCGACGCCGCCGCTCTCTCCGCGCGGATCCCCCTCGACGCGTCCACGCTCGCGACGACGATGAGGCGCGTTCATATTTATTTACACCGGTCCCCATACGACCGCGTCGGCGTTGTGAACGCCGATCCTTAAGGACTTTTCCCGGCGCGTCTCTCCGCCCGCCCCTCGCTTTCAAACCCCGCCCTCGGCGCCTTTCAACTTCACCTGACGCCTTTGAACTCCACCCCGACGTTCGCTCGTATGGACAATTACCCTCAGATACGTCCAAAGTGCGGACGCGAGACGCGTCGTCTACGCCGCCGCGCACCGCGGGCCAGAGGGGAACCGCGACGCGCTGCGGGGGCTGCTGGACGCGCGCGCGGAGGCGGCGTCGCTGTTAGGGTTCGAGTCGCACGCGCACTACGCGACGTCGCCGTTGCTCGCGGGGGATCCGGACGCGGCGAGGGAGCTGATGAGGCGCGTTCATATTTATTTACGCCGGTTCCCGTACGACCGCGTCGGCGCGGTGAACGCCGATCCTTGAGGACTTTCTCTCCCGGCGATCGATCGTCATCGTCTCTCTCCGCCCACCATCCCTCGCTTTCAATCCCGACACACCGCGACTGACGCCTGCCTTTCAACTCCACTTCTGACGCCTTTCAACTCCGCCATCTGACGCCTTTCAACGCCTCAGGACCATCTCGGACGGCGTCGACGACGTCGCGCGTCGCGAGCTGGAGCTCATGCGGCGGACGCTCCGGGGGAAGTGGGGTGATGGTGGATTCGGCAGCGGCGGCGGCGGCGGTGGTCGTAGCGCCGGTTCGTATTCCGACGGCGGCGGTTCGTATTATTCCGACCACGACGCCGTCCGCGGGTGGGACCGCGCGTACCTCATCGCCGCCGCGAAGCGCGAAGCGTGCGGCGTCGACGCCAACGCCGTCGCGCAATACTTCCCGATCGATAAAGTCCTCAAAGGCGTCGCCGCGCTGCTCTCGCGCGTGTTCAACGTCCACCTGCGCGAGGTGGAGATGGAGCGCGGCGAGAGCTGGCACGAGGGCGTGCGGAAGCTGAGAGTCGCCGCGGGCGGCGGCGGCGCGGGCGAGGGCGAAGACGTCGGGACGATCTACCTGGACCTAACGCCGAGACCGCGGAAGTTTCCGCACGCCGCGCACTTTGTGATTCGGTGCGGCAAGGCGCTGAAGAACCAGAAGCCGTCCGTCGCGCTCGTGTGTTCGTTCGGCGGGGGGGGGGGGCGGGGCGGGGGGCCCGGGCCC
>Ga0181554_1003769_pt1 | contig 12680 bp, 14 predicted proteins | sample 011ome_16_FD_145602 | JGI IMG/M metagenome (GOLD analysis project Ga0181554, IMG submission 145602) | Coastal salt marsh microbial communities from the Groves Creek Marsh, Skidaway Island, Georgia - 011503CT metaG (spades assembly) | ecosystem: Environmental > Aquatic > Marine > Intertidal zone... | reverse complement strand
GTCACCGCCAGCAATGCACCATAAAATCCGGCCTCTCCGACCAGATAAGCCAGAGGCTCGCCGCCTGCCCGGCGCTGCACCAGACTTTGAAAACGGGTCCACTGGGCCTCTTCAAGCACGACATCCGGATCTGCAACCAGGGCATTGGCCGAACATTCAGACGCAAATTGCAGCAATAACCGGGCATCCAAGCGGTCTATCGATTGCCGCGCCCACTGTATGGCCCGGACACGCGTCATCTGAGCCGACGCGCTCACGGTCCTTAGTCCTGATCGGCCAAAGCCGCCAGTTGTTCTGCTTGATGCTCGGCGGCCAGCGACCGGGCCAGCTCGTCCATGTCGCCATCCATCAGATTGGCGAGTTTATACAGCGTCAGGTTAATGCGGTGGTCGGTCATTCGCCCCTGCGGAAAGTTATACGTACGAATCCGCTCGGATCGATCCCCACTGCCGATTAAACTCTTACGGGTCGCCGCTTCCTTGGCGTGCAGCTCACGCCGACGTTGATCTTCAATGCGCGCCACCAGAACGCGCATGGCTTGATCGCGATTCTGATGTTGCGAGCGGCCATCCTGACACTCCACCACCGTACCCGTGGGTAAATGCGTAATGCGCACCGCCGAATCCGTTTTGTTAATGTGCTGCCCGCCCGCACCCGAGGCACGGAAAGTATCAATACGCAGTTCAGCCGGATTGATGGTCACCGCCTCCATGGCGTCGGCTTCGGGCATCACCGCCACCGTGCACGCGGAGGTGTGAATGCGTCCCTGGGTTTCGGTTTCCGGCACGCGCTGCACACGATGTCCGCCCGACTCGAACTTGAGGACGGAATACGCCCCCTGCCCAAGCACCCGGAAAATCACTTCCTTGTAGCCACCCAGATCAGACTCACTGGCTGAAATGAGTTCTACCTGCCAGCGACGACGCTCGGCAAAACGACTGTACATGCGAAACAGATCACCCGCGAACAAAGCCGATTCATCCCCGCCCGTGCCCGCACGGATTTCCACAATCACGTTTTTTTCATCCGCAGGATCACGCGGTAGCAGCAAGGTCTGCAACTGTTGTTCCAGGCCCGGCAAATCCGCCTTAACGGCTGCCATTTCTTCCTGGGCCAGCCCTTTCATATCGGGGTCCGCCAGCATGGCTTCAGCGGTATCCAGGTCGGACAAGCGCTGACAGTAAGTTTCGTAAAGCGCAACGACCGGCTCAATCTCTGCCCGCTCCTTGGAGATACGGCGAAATTCGTCCAGATCATCATGCACGCCTTGCTCACTCAGTCGCAGATCCAACGCTTGCAGACGATCGGCAAGTTGTCGGAGTTTATCGAGAAGACTGGGTTTCATGGCGGGCTAAAGAAAATGGTGCGGATGGCCGGACTTGAACCGGCAAGGCTATTCGCCGGCAGATTTTAAGTCTGCTGTGTTTACCAATTTCACCACACCCGCATCAGGGCGACATTGTACCTGCCCAAACAACGATTCGGCGCAGATATCAGTGCAACAAATTCCAAAGCATCTTGCTGGCCAACAATGCCAGCATGATGCCAAATGCGCGTTTCAGTTGTTTGACCGGCAAACGATGGGCCAATTTTGCCCCCACTGGCGCGGTAAAAATCGTTGCGATCACGACGCCTAAAAAGGCGGGCACATAGACAAATCCTAAACTCGGCCCGGGCAAATCAGGGACGGACCAACCGCCCATGATGTAACCGACCACGCCGGCCAAGGCGATAGGAAAGCCCAGCGCCGAGGAAGTACCGACTGCCTGACGCATGTTGACGTTACACAGCACCATGAAAGGCACTGACAGAAAACCACCCCCAGCCGCGACCAGACTGGAAACACCGCCGATCAGGCCACCGACACTCATCAACCCGGTAACGCCCGGCAATTCACGCGTGGGCTTCGGCTTGAAATCGAGCAACATCTGCAACGAAGCCCAGTAGACGATAACGGTAAACAGGACCGCCATCGTATCCGTCGGTACGCGGCTGGCAAACAAACTGCCGACGAGCGTCCCCAACACCAGGCCCGGTGCCATGGACTTAAAAATGTCCCACCGCACACCACCGTGTCGGTGATGGGCGCGCATGCTCGAAATGGCGGTGATCACAATCGTTGCCATGGCCGTACCCAATGCCAGGTGCATCAGCTGTGCATCAGGAAATCCCTGCGCCTGAAAAAGCAAAAGCAGTATGGGCACAATCGTCAATCCACCACCCACACCAAACAAGCCTGCGACAAACCCCGAGCCCACCCCCAGCAAAACGTAGGTCAGCAGCCACCAACTCATTCGGACGTATCCCAACCAGCCATGAATTGGCGCATGGCTTGTTGCAAACGTTCACGATCGTCAGAGTCGGCCTTGTTGATGGCCGACAGCGGCCCATGCAAAAACTTGTTGGTGAGGCGCGTTGCCATCTGCTCCAAAACAAGCTCGGCCGCTTCGCCACGGCTCAGGCGTTTACGCGCCAACTCGAGTTCCTGGGCCCTGAGTTGTGCGGCCCCGTCACGGAAGGCCTGGATCACCGGCACATGGGCACGACGCGCATGCCAGTCGAGGAAATCGCCCAGACGTCCGGCAATAATCGCTTCTGCATCGATGACGGCGGCCTGGCGCGACGCCACACCATGCTGCACCACGCTGGCTAAATCATCAACGGTGTACAAAAACACATCATCCAGATCGGCCACTTCGGCTTCAATATCTCGGGGCACCGCCAAATCCACCATAAACATCGGGCGATGACGACGCGCCTTGACGGCACGCTCCACCATACCGAGGCCGATAATAGGTAATGAACTAGCGGTACAGGAAATAACGATATCGAACTGAGGCAACGCATCGGCCAGCTGGGTCAAGCGAATGGCTTCACCATGGATCTGATGCGCCAACTCATTAGCGCGTTCAATGGTGCGGTTGGCCACCACCATGCGTTTGGGCTTGCTGGCGGCAAAATGGGTTGCACAAAGCGCCACCATATCGCCTGCGCCCACAAATAATACGGACTGCTCACTCAAGTCATCGAAGATACGCTCAGCCAGCCGCACGGATGCGGCGGCCATGGAAACAACGCTTTCGCCGATGCCTGTGGTGCTACGGATTTCTTTAGCGACAGCAAAGGCATGCTGAAACAGACGGTGCAAATTACTACCGAGCGCGCCAACCTGTTCTGCGGTGCGTACGGCATCCTTCATCTGCCCAAGAATCTGCGGTTCACCCAACACCATGGAATCCAATCCGGCGGCGACACGCAACGCCTGACGCACCGCATCCTGATCTGCATGATGGTAGAGGTAGGGCCGCGCATCATCGAGTGACATCCCCGCATGCTGCATCCACCATGCGAGTACGGCCTCAGTGGTATCGCCTGAGACGTATAGCTCGGTACGATTACAGGTCGATAGAATCGCCGCTTCGTCGACCGCGCCCGATTGGCGCAACGTCGTGAGCGCTCCCCCTACCGCCTCGGCGGCAATCGCTACCCGTTCCCGAATCGCCAGGGGGGCAGTATGGTGATTGAGTCCGATTAGGTGAAGCGACATAGTACCCGGGCGATTCCTGCGTAAACGGCGGTGAGTATAACATCCGCACACTGCTGAGCGCCCCGTCTATCAAGGGATTGCGCACGAAGGATCAAAGCCGAAAACAAAAAAAAGACCCGGGCCGAAGCCCGGGTCTTTTCAGCATAACGTGCAGTTACGCTAGTGCAACTTAGTGACCAGAGGCACCAGCAGCACCAATACCCGTTTCGCAACGGACTTGCTGTGCTGGGTAACCTTCGCGGTCGATCTGGGCGCGAGCGCTCTTATCGAGCAGCGACACGATCCAGATGGTTGCGAATGCAGCGGTCATGGAGAACAGTGCTGGCGAACCGTAAGGGAACGGTGCGCTACCCTTCGGGTTACCGATAACGGCTTCCCAAACGGTTGGCGACAGGATGGTCAGACCAGCCGAAGCGATCAGGCCAACAAAGCCACCCGCTACAGCACCCTTAGTCGTACAGTCTTTCCACATCAGCGACATGAACAGCACTGGGAAGTTAGCCGAACACGCAATTGCGAAGGCCAGCATCACCATGTAGGCAACGTTCTGCTTCTCGAAGGCGATGCCCAGGAAGATCGCCAGAATGGCCAGAGCGATGGTCGTGATCTTCGAAACACGCATTTCAGCGGCTTGCTCAGCTTTGCCCTTCTTGATAACCGTAGCGTACAAGTCATGCGACACAGCCGATGCACCAGCCAGTGTCAGACCAGCCACCACAGCCAGAATGGTTGCGAAAGCCACAGCAGAGATGAAACCCAGGAACAGGTCACCACCCACAGCGTTCGACAGGTGGATAGCAGCCATGTTGCCGCCGCCCTTCAGACCCTTGGCCAGATCACCGTCAACGTAGTACGCAGCCGGATCCTGCATCAGGAACACAATCGCGCCGAAACCAATGATGAAGGTCAGGATGTAGAAGTAACCGATCCAAACCGTTGCCCAACCCACAGACTTACGGGCTTCTTTGGCATTAGGTACCGTGAAGAAGCGCATCAGGATGTGTGGCAGACCAGCCGTACCGAACATCAGCGCCATACCCACCGAGATTGCCGAGATCGGATCTTTGATCAGGCCACCTGGGGACATCAGTGCATCATGCTTCGGATGGATTTCAACAGCCTTGGCGAACAGCGCTTCTGGGCTGAAACCGAAGGCAAACAGCACAGCAGCTGCCATGAAGGTAGCGCCCGACAGCAGCATCACAGCCTTGATCACCTGAACCCAGGTGGTGGCCGTCATACCGCCGAACAGTACGTACATCATCATCAGGATGCCCACGAGCACCACAGCAATGGTGTAGTCCAGACCAAACAGAACCTTGATCAGCTGACCAGCACCCACCATCTGGGCAATCATGTAGAAGGCAACCACAACCAGCGAACCCGTTGCAGCGAAGATACGCACAGGGGTTTGCGAGAAGCGGTACGAGGCCACGTCAGCAAAGGTGAATTTGCCGAGGTTACGCAGACGCTCTGCCAACAGGAAGGTGATGATTGGCCAACCAACCAGCCAGCCGATCGAGAAGATCAGGCCGTCAAAGCCGTTAGCAAACACCAGACCGGAAATACCCAGGAACGAAGCAGCCGACATGTAGTCGCCAGCAATCGCTAGGCCGTTCTGGAAACCGGTGATACCGCCACCAGCCGTGTAGAAGTCAGCAGCGGTCTTTGTTTTGCCCGCAGCCCACTTGGTGATGTAGAGCGTGAACAGAACGAAGATGCCGAACATGACAATGGCAGTCCAGTTCGTGGCTTGCTTGGCGGTGTTACCCAGATCCGCACCTGCGGCCAGCGCTGCACCACTCGCGAGGAGTGCGCCCAGCGCAATAAGAGTTTTATTCATTTTGGTCATTTTTGTACGTCCTTAACCAGGGCGTCCTTCAGTGCGTCGAAGTCCGTGTTGGCCTTACGAACATAGATGCCCGTGATGGCGATCGTAAACAGAATCACACCCAGACCCACCGGAACACCCAGTGACATAACGCCGTCACCGATTTTCTGGGCAAAAATGGCCTTGTCAAAAGCCAGGGTCAAGATGAAGCCGAAGTACACAATCAGCATCAGGATCGTACAGATCCAGCTGTAGCTGTTGCGGACCGCGACCAACTCCTGATACTTCGGATCTGCCAATAGCTTGGCTGTCGTGGGGTCTAGCATGGATTACTCCTCCTCTTTATGGATGCGCTAATGAATTACACATTTAGCGCGTGGAGCAAGGGTACGAACCCACGCTTACAACCTGCTTACACTTTTAATCATTCCGTAAGTATTTGCATCACGTTGCAAAAGTACAACAGGCAAACTGCCGGCAAAATCAGCGGCCTTTTGTCTCGGAATCCGGATGCATCAGCGCCACCGTCAGAGGCTGCGCCATTTGCAACCGGACATCCCGCTGCGGATACGGCACGTCAATGCCAGCAGCCGCTAATTTATCCAGGATCTCGCAACGCAAATCACTATCCACCTCACGGCCATCCGTGCCGGCGCCCAGCCTGATCCAATACCGCAAGCTAAACATCAAGGCACTGTCGCCCAGATCATCCAGCACCACGGTGGGTTCCGGCTGCGTCATCACATCAGGGTGCGCCAACGCGGCACTTTTAATCAGGTTTTTAACCTGGACTGGATCTGTACCGTACGCAACCCCCACCCGTATCTCTCGACGTGCATCCGGGTTGCTATACGTCCAGTTCACTAACTTTTTCTCGACCAGTTCACTATTCGGGATCAGCGTATCAACCCCGTCGGCACTGTGAATGGTTGAAAAGCGAATGCCAATCGAGGTCACCCGCCCCTTGATACCATCCACTTCAACCAGATCCCCCATGCGAATCGGTCGCTCGACGAGCAACATCAGCCCACTAATCAGATTCTTAATCAAATTCTGCGTGCCAAAACCAGCGCCAATGGCCAGTGCACCGCCCAGAAAGGCAAACACGCTGAGTGGAATTTGAACCAGATTAAAGCTCAGGATGATCAGCGTGGCGGTCGCCACCACCGTTAGCCAACGCCGAATCTGTGTAGCGACAGACGATTTAAGCCCAATTCGGCGTTCGGCCAAACCAATCGCTGAGCGGATCAGCCACGACACCAGCAGAAATCCAAAAATCAGAATACCAATCGCGCCCACACTTTTGCCGATGGTAACGCCCCGCGTCGTCTTCACTTCGCGGTTATCAACCAGCAACACATCATCAACCGTAAAGAGTTCGTACTGCCATATCTTCTTCGAGACACCTACCAGCCGCTGCCAGTAGTCGATCAAGCGCTCTCCCAAGGTGCGATCCTGGCTATAGACGCCCAGCTCCGATTGGATGACCGTCAAATGCTGCTCAAACTTATCGAGCGCCGCCAAAATCGACCTGGCGCTATCAGTCTGGGCGTTGGCTGACGCCAAACGGGCAGCAATCACCTTCTGATCCAGCGGTGATTTCGTCCCGAGCAACGCCTCACGCAGATCGAACGCTTCTTGCTCGCGCGTCGTCAGTGATTGTTGCAAAAAATCACGCGCCTGACGGATCCGGATCAGCCCCACGCGCACACGCTGCACAATGTCGTCCAAACGTGTTGCATCGGGCCGGGGGTTGCCATAAATGATGGCACGTGCGTCCCAGACCTGTAAGCCATACCCACCAATCTCGATGAGTTGACGCAAACGATCCACTTCACTACGCGCCGCCGATTCGTCGGCCTGAGCAATATCCAATGCCGCACGCGCATCGGCAATCTGTCTCGCCGATGCCTTCGTCTGATCCAAGCGTTGAAACGCACTCTGTGCTTTGTTCAAACGTGCCATAGCGGCTTCAGCGCGCGCCAGCGCCTTCAACTCTGCGTCACGATCCCGATCTATGATCCCTTGAAGATCTGCCTTGGCATTTGCCAACACCTCCGGTGGCAATACAAAGCGCCCACCAAAATAATCCCAGGTTCTGCTGGCGGTTTCCCGCCGGACTTCAAGTAGCGCGCGGTCTTTGTCTTTGACGCGACGCTCCAGATCAGTTCGCACAAGCACGGCTGTTTGCAGCGCCAAGCGCCCCCGCACATCCTCTAGCGCAGCCCGGTCAGCATCGCTGTTCTTATCAGCCTTTTCCTGAAGCTGACGCAACCTGCTCTCGCTATCTGCCTTCTCTCGACTCAAGCTCACAATCTGTTCAGATAACGCGGCCGATTCTTTACCTAATTGTGTAATCCGTGCCGCGTAGACCAGCATTTCGTTACGAACTACATCACCATCAACCACGGACCAAGGCGCCGTGCCTGCGGGTGGTACCCAGCTATCGCGCTGCTGCGTCGCATCGACAATCTTTTGGTCTAAGACCTGCAACTGCTTCAGATAATCAATCTGCTGCGCATAGCGATCAGCGAGGGTCTGACGCAAATTAAATTGCTTGAGCAATTCGTTGCGTGCGTTTACTGCCAGCGTCTTCTGATCCAGCTGATCTTGAATCCGCTTCAGCGCATCCTGCGCATCCCGCAAACGCCCCTGCGCATCCGTTAACTCCTGCTGCGGATCCTTGGCATTCACGGCCTCGGGCGCTGCTGGCACCGCTGTCGACGCAACCGGTTTCACTGGCAACAGTGATGGCAGCTGCGCGTAGGCTGGCAATGCAAACAAGAGGCATGTAAGCGCCGTTACATTGTGGCGAGAAAGGATGCGCATGTCGTCTCAAAGGAAATCGGAAAATCGATCATTATCCATCAAGACAAAAAACAAAAGCCACCCGAAGGTGGCTTTTGAGTGTTTGGTGGCCAGTCTCGGAATCGAACCAAGGACACGCGGATTTTCAAAACGCTTCTGAACCATAAGAGAAACTGTTTTTCAAAGAAATACAACGTGTTAGAAAAGTGTCTAGCGTAGTGTGCGTGATCTGTCGTTTCGTAATCTGGCTGAGCCATTTTAGCTATGCCTTTCATTGCCAAGGATGCGTCGTTTTGAACGACATAAGATTTGAGCAAAAACCACTGAATTCCAGCCGAAATTGCATCAAATCCGTGAGGCTGTCGGACGCACTACTTCGGGGCCAAAGGCTTCTTTGAGCTAGTCGTGCCATGCGTTGAGCGTCGTTGAGCCTGCTGACGATCTTTTTCTCTTGCCAGTTGTTCGCGGCTGCGTTCAACATTGGCTTTGAGTTGGGCAATACGGGCCTGCTCTGGTTTGAGTGGCTTGATGGGTTTAATAGCAATCTCATAGAAGCGCATCCCGTATTTACCCAGTAAGGTTCAGACATCGTTGATTGCGGAATAGCCAAGGACATTGCCAACTCCAAACAGACTTTCACCGATCTGCTTGGCGAAGTAGTCGCTTGATGCCATCACGACGGTATCTACTGTCTGCATCTCGCTTATGCGAGCCCAAATCTTGTAGTACCTCATTTCGCAAACCCACTCTTGAGCGTGTTAGCCGCATTCTCGATAGCATTGTCTAGCTCGCCAACTTCGACAGCAGCCTTGATCGTTTGAAGTGTCGGCACCAGATCTTGCACTGTTCCAACCTCAACGGCGTATTTTCCCTTGGCTAGTTCAAGCACGCGGGCGCCATATCTGACAGATAGTGCTAGTTTGCCGTTGTCACCAGTAAACCACCAAGCCTTCACCCGCTTCTGCGTTTCAATCTGTTTGCGAATACCTGATTCGCTGTCCTTGTACGAACGCAGACGAGTGATGGAGAAGACTTCACCGTTCTGCTCTGCCTTAGCAAGTTCAATCTGCTCCCAAATCCGCTTGAGCAGCTTATTACGGCGCTGCTGTACTTGCGGCAGCTGAGTAGGTTTCTTCGTAGCAGTTAGCTTCAATCCAGCAAGTGCGTTCATCTTTAACTCCTTTTTGGTTGTGATGAACACACAGTAGTTTCAGATCGCCAGTCTGGACAACCGGAAAGATGGCCACTGATATTTCTTGGTTATATCTCTCTGGTATTCATTACCAGTGGCCCCGTAAGGCCCAAGATGTTGCGAAGTGTCGCCCTTAGCTGGCTGATAATTTCAGAACCAAATTCTGTGAGTTTTATTATCAGTGGACTAAATAGCTGTATGAACAAGAAAAAAGCACTGACCCTCAAGCAACGAGACATTCAAAATAAGCAACATCAAGATGATTGGCTTCGTATCAAATGGCAGAACCAGAACGGTTTAGATGACAAAGACTTTGCCACCCTTCCATTGATCATCCTACAGGCTCAAGTCATCGCCACCAACATTCTCAAAGCGGGTGGGGATTATCTTGAACAAAATAAAGCAGCGAGCCTCAATAACTTTCTGAAAGCACTCCGTAATGGAAGCAAGCGAAAAAAGCTCAAAGAGGCTGATGCTTACCGAGTAATGAATATCGGCAAACAAGTTCATCGCAAGATGTTCAAGGCATACAAGGCAATCAACTAAGGCTCAAAACCAGCAGATAAGTCACTGCTTCGTCAAAGGACACAAAACGCGGGTTGTAATATGACGGCTAATGACCCCGCACTCGTTGCGAGTAGGATGTAGAGGAAAGCAACATCAGAGTGGATGCCGCGAGATTTCCCATCAAGCAAGCCAATGCTGAAGTGGGTTGGAAGTTCTAATACGACCGTCTTCCGTTAAATCTTTCTACAGAAGTGTGAAACGACTCAACTCAAATGAGAACACACGATGCGGCGGCTAAAGCACCAGACTTTTATCTCTCGTGCTATAGCCGTCGTGCGTCCAATCTAATCTAAATGAGTCAGAAAAAGAAATTGGTGATGAGCGATAGCGAAGAACGAGCTAACGCAGTTGGCTCTCATACTCGGAGTAACTGATGATGCGATCAAATGACGTCTTGACTGACATTTGAAGTCAAATGGATCAATTCTGATAGAAGTGATAGAGGTGCTTAGATGTAATCACCAGGGGTCAAGATCTCCAAACCCTTTGAAATTAGCAGCGCAGATTTTTACGAGCAGCGAGGGAAATTCGGGCTCAAAAACCCCTCTACAACGACCTACACGCAACGCAAAACGGAGCCCATGTATCTGAAGCTGCGAAGAAAGTTATTGTTGTTTTGCGAAGAATTGATAGGCAATCAGAACGCTCAGCAGAACGAACATTGAGCCAAGAATATCGCCCGTAGCCATTGCCGCCCAATAAACGACTGCTTGCTCCATTGTGTCATTCACGTATTCATCTGCGGCCTCTTTGAGATGAAAGAGCAGCTGATGGAGCGTTGATGAGACCAAGCCTTGAGAGATGACGATATAAACCACATCGCGCATCGTAAGTCCTTCAAGGGATTCAGGAAGCTTCTTCCAATATCTGACTGCTTCCATCGCGAGATAGGCAGAAAAGGCCGAAGCCGCAGCGACCCCAATCGCCCATAAAACTTCATTGGCTGTTGGCTTCAGATAGGGAAATTCAAAAAGAATGGTGAACAAAGAGCCAGCAAAGACGGCGAGTGCGCCCTTAAACCCCAATACAAAGACGCTGAGCGTTCTAATGCCTGCGGGCAAGTACAGCAATGACACACCAGAAACGTAGTTGAAGGTGGTCAACTGGTGTTGGGTGTAGCAGCCTAATCCCCAAAGCAAAACAATACAAATGCAGGGCAACAAAGGCCGGTTGAGGAATGCCTCCATCAGGATTTACCTAACTCAGGCCTTGAGCATGGATACCATCAGCTTTGTGCGCTCTTTGAGCAAGTCCTCTCCAACTTTGGTGAGTACGAGGTTTTTAGCTCGACCGTCAGTTTTGCTGGCCGACACTTTAATTAATCCGCGTTCCGAAAGTGTAGATACTTTTCGATGAACGGTAGGTCCTGTACCAAACCGAAGAGACTGAACCAAGTCAGTGATTTTGACAGGCTCGTTCGAAGCTTCCTTGATACTCATGAAAGCAAGGATTTCTTCGCATCCTTCAAATTCCGCGTCAGAAGATTCTTTGCGAGCAATTGCCATGGCATTGAGCCAACGAGCGTAGGCGGGTGATTTTGGCATCTTAGTCTCAGATTGATATGGTTTGTAAGGTCGTATTTTAGAGCTTGAAATGCTTTGCCAAGTACCAGTCCATCGCTGACTCCTCGTAAAAGCTCATTAGTCACAGCTAATGTCGTACAAAAAGACGTTCAAAGCAATGGGGCCGTTAAACGACCAGAAAACCTGGTTTCTAAGAAACGATGCTTACCAGCGATTGGTCATTAGGGATCGAACGCTAGATTTCTGACGTTCAAGATCCTCAACGCCATATCCGGCTGCAATCTTTTCTAGAGCATTCGTTTTACTGCTGATTTTGTTTTTGATTTTGATAGAAGTTAAGTTAGCAATGATATCAAGATGCATTTGCTTCAGCACATCCATTTGAAATATGAGGCTATTGATTTGGTGGTACAGAAGGGAAGAGTTATGCAACTGCTTAAATGTCAGAGCATCCAGTTCTAGAGCAAACAAAAACTTGTCTGTTCTTAGCGCGAGCATTGAAGATACTACGTCATCGCCAGCAATATAATAACAATCAAGATCATCGTGTATCTCCAGAGTTTTTAGCGCCCTCGAACAGGTGTACACGACAAACCGATCTACTTCTGTTGAATTTTCTAAATCTATGCGTCTTACTTGTGAAGCTCTTGTAAGCCTATGAATTTCCGACACATCCAATCCGTGACCATAAGAGAGCAGTAGTACTTTACCGATCTTGTTTAGAACCTCATCGGGAAATTGAATATTTAAAGTGGCCAAATTTATCCCCTTCCTTAAACTAGGTCATCAAATCTGTCTTGCCCGCCACAAAGTCAGGGAACTTTCTGGCCGTCAGAGAATCAGGCATACGAATGGCGTCAATCAAACGATTCTTCCGCACTATTAGGCTCTTTAACTCATCCCACTGTGAAACTACGAGCCATTTCTGCCATTCTGATGGCGTTTCAGTGTTCAAACTGGTCGCGGATAGGAATTCCTTATGCAACTTTCTGCCAAAGGGCAGCTTATCGCCTAGCTTGGGATCCTCTGCATTTGGAAACGACCCTAGCTCAACATTCGCTAGCGTAAAACGGGCTTTATAGAGATAGCGCCCCGTCAAGCTGCGTATTTCACGGCATCGTGAACAGCATTTCACCAAAGCGTGACCGCGGTTTCACGAAAGCGTGACCGGCATTTCACGCGAACGTGACCGATGAGGGGCTGCATGGATAG
>Ga0181554_1003761_pt1 | contig 12690 bp, 12 predicted proteins | sample 011ome_16_FD_145602 | JGI IMG/M metagenome (GOLD analysis project Ga0181554, IMG submission 145602) | Coastal salt marsh microbial communities from the Groves Creek Marsh, Skidaway Island, Georgia - 011503CT metaG (spades assembly) | ecosystem: Environmental > Aquatic > Marine > Intertidal zone... | reverse complement strand
TCCCATGCATCTGAAAACTCGTTGATGTGTCGGCCCCATGACAAGGCCTCGTAAGCGATCTTGATGCCATAGGGGATCGCCAACATGGCGAGCTTACGCAGGTCACGGGCGATGTGGTCTCTGTCCTCGTTAGCGTGGGTTGAGGTGGAGGAGCAAGCTAACAACACGTTACAACCCAGTGCCGCGCACATTTCTAACATTGACTTGGCGATGTCCACTTTGTAAGCGTGTAAATCGCCTGAGAGCCCCTCAAAGTCGCGCAGCACTTGAAAGCCCGTGCCCCGAAGTCCACTGGCTTTGAATTCGGCCACAGCAGCCTCAAAACCGCTGGGATGACCTACCAGGTCGTTTGCCTTGAGCATCACCTGTGAGAAGCCCGCCTCGGAGATGGCGTCGAGCTTGGCTGAAAGCGGGCCCGCCAGCGTGATCGTGTCCATGCCGAAACTACGAATACTCTGCCGTACGCGGCTTGAGACCCCACTGGACGCAGACGGTGAGCGAATCATTGCCCACCCCCGCGCACGCTCTGAACAAGCTCAAACACTACCGCCTGCTCATACGTTTTGGTGATTGCCCCGCGCACTTCGGTGTGGGTCGCTGGTGTCTCAATAAACTCGATGTGCTGCCCGCGCAGTTCACGTACTGCCGCCATCACATCAGGCACGCCGAGACCAATGCGTTGCAGGTATTCGCGACTGTCCATCACATTGGGTGGCGGCTCCACGAGTTGCATCATGAATCGTGCTTCGGGATTGACTGCTGGGAATTGAATGAGTGTGCCCTGCGGCATGATGCCAAAGCGCTGTTCAGTCGGAATAGGCTGCGCGCCCATCAGTGTTTGATAGAAGGTGATCCAGTCATTGCTGCGATCTACACCAATGTATTGCACGATGCCAAAAAAGTGCATCCCCGTCGTTGCGGGCGGGTGTTGATTCACCCCCGGCGTCGGGATGAAGTCGACGTCATAGATCGAGAATTCTTTGTATCGATCAACAAAGTAAATGCGGCTCCCGCCAGCGCCATGGATGGCGGGAATATTCAACTCCATCACCTCGGGGTGTGTGCTGACTGCCCAGGCCCCTTTATCGACAACGTAATCAAACGCGGCGCGGGCATCTCTCACGCGGAAGGCAACGGCGCCAATGCGCGTTTGTACTTGTTCATCGAGTTCAAGACCTTCGCTGAGAGGGCCGCGAGGCTGGCCCGCAGCGTGCGCATTGACCACAATGTTGATATCCCCTTGACGGTACAGTTGCACCTCGCGGGAGCGGTGGCGGGCGATGGGATGGAAGCCCATCATTTCCAAAACTTGACCCAAAGCTTGGGGTTTGGGCGTGATGTATTCGATGAACTCAATGCCGTTCAGCCCAATGGGGTTGGCCGTGTCGCTGAACACGGGTGTCAGCGGTTCGCGGGCATCGTCACCTTTGGTTAGAAAATCACTCATGACCTCACTCCTGCGTTCAGTTGTACTTGATTTGCGCCAGCGCGCGCAAGTTAGCGGCGGAGGTTGTTGGGAAACCAAAGAATTCCAGATAGGCTGGAATCTGCTCAAACAGCATGTCAACCCCGAGTTGTACGGGGCAGCCTTTGGCGCGCGCCGCGGCCAACAAAGGCGTTTCAGCTTGGCTCATCACCACTTCACCCACGAAGGTGTGTGGCGCCAGTTTGTCGGTATCAAAGGGCAACGGATCGCCGGTTTTCATGCCGAGGGGGGTGGCATTGACGACCAGGTCGTAGCCGGAAGGATCTGGTGACGTGCTGGCCGCGCGCAGAAGGGGATAGTGGGTCCGCAAGCGCTGGGCTAGCGCCGTCGCCGCAGCGGTGTTGACGTCGAAAACGCCAACTTCGGCAACACCTGCATCGGCCAGCGAGGCCGCAATCGCCGACCCAACCCCACCGCTGCCGACGACCAGCGCGCGTTTACCCATCGGGTCGAATTGCTTACCTTTAAGGCCCAACACAAAGCCTGCGCCATCGAACATGTCAGCGATCAGTTCGCCGTTGGTGCCGCGCTTTAACGCGTTGCATGCGCCCGCTACGCTCGCAACAGGCGAGGTCGTGTCTGCTAATGCCAGTGCCGTCACTTTATGCGGCATGGTGATCAAGGCACCTTTGAAATTAGGCAAAGGTAGCAGTGCCTTGATCAGTGATTCAAATTGTGGTGCCTCACACGCCATAGGGACCACCACTGCATTGATTCCCGCGTCCGCAAAATAGGGGTTGTAAATCAAGGGTGCCTTGAAGCTGTGGGTGGGAAACCCAATGTGCGCAATGAAGACGGTATGGCCGTCTATGAGCGGGGTCAGGGGTTTCACTGCGCTTCTTTCTGCACCAACGACACCGCTGTTCGCAATGCAGCCATGTAGCTTTCAGTGCCAAAGCCGCAGATTTGTCCGCGCACCACTTCAGCGAAAACGGATGTGTGACGGAAGGTCTCGCGTGCATGCACGTTGGACATGTGGACCTCCAAGATGGGGCACTTCAAAATGGCCAACGCATCCCGGATTCCGTAGCTGTAATGGGTCCATGCACCCGCGTTAATGAGGACAGCATCGACGCCCTCGAAGTACGCTTGGTGGATGCGCTCCGCCATGGCGCCCTCAAAGTTCGTCTGGAAGCACTCAACTTCAGCGCCCAGTGTTTGCCCAATGGCTTTTAATTCCGCATCGATTTCCGCCAGTGTGGCAGTACCGTACGTTTTGGCATCTCGTTTGCCGAACATGTTCAGGTTGATACCGTGCAGGGTGAGGATTTTCATATCGTTTCCTTAGTGGGGTGGGTCGTTTCAAGCTTTCACGTAGCGCAGAATCATCTCTACGATGTTTTCTCGGCGCATCGCGACGTACGCGGGGGAGTGGTTGTCTTGTTGAAAAATGAGTCCGAACGTGTGGCGGTTTGATACGTTGAAAAAAGCAAGTGCCGAGATAGAGGCATGAATATCTGCCGGGTCTAATCCGGCTCTGAAAACGCCCGACGCAACGCCGCGCTCGTAGATATCAGTGAGAATTTGAATCGCAGGTCGATTGAGGTCCTGAACCTGCGGGCTTTGTTTAAGGTACTTGGCGCGGTTCATGTTCTCATTCATGACCATGCGGATGTAATCCTCATTATTCAGGTGATGGTCAAAGGTCACTGCAACGAGACACCGCAGCGCAGCCTCAGGCGCCATGTGCGCGAGGTTGAGTTGGTTTTCTGTATCGCGAACCTTTTTATATTTCGCTTCCAGCGTGGCCAGGTACAAACCTTCTTTGCTACCGAAGTAGTAATAGATCATTCGCTTACTGGTTTTGGTGGTGGCGGCGATCTCATCGACACGCGCACCCGCAAGGCCTTTTTCACTGAACTCCTTGGCGGCGACATCCAAGATGTCCTGTTGCGTACGGGCGGCCTCATCCACACGCCGATCGTTGCGTTTCGTGCGCGTTTTGGTGTGTGAAAGTGGTTGTACCAATTGGTTCATTTGCTGCAACTTGGTTCGCAAAAATAAGGGTTTACCCCTATATATTGCCCTTGTTTTCAGATGATAACGCAAAATTAAATTATGTACTATCTGGTACATAAATTAATTTCCTGCTAGGATTTGCCCGTTTAAAGGCGTGGTGCCGATAAGCTTTTTTCTAGGAGACCTGTTCATGTCCGTTTCTATTCTTCGCCGCGGTTTAATTGCAACCACCGCCGTTTTGTCTCTCTCATTGGCTGCCGGTGCCGCGTTGGCTGCTGACAAAGTCAAGCTGCGCTTGTCCTCACCCGCATCCGAAAACGACGAGCGAGCCATCGCGTTAACCACAATTTTTGCGCCTGCCGTATCTGGTTTTGCCGAATTCACACCGCACTGGAACGCGTCGCTGTTCAAGCAGGGCACCGAATTGGAGGCCATTTCACGCGGCAACCTCGAAATGTCGATTGCCTCAGCTCAAGAGATGGCTGAGTTTTTTCCGGAATTCGGTGTTTTCGCAGCAGGCTATGTGCACCGCGATGCGGCTCACCAGGTTGCCGTGTTCAACTCTGATTTCTTCAAGTCATACAAGAAGAAAGTCGAAGATGAGTTGGGCGTTAAGCTTTTGACCGTGATGTACCTTGGCCGCCGTCAAGTGAACCTTCGCACAGACAAGGTCATCAAGACTCCTGCTGACATGGCAGGTGTGAAATTGCGTATGCCTGGCTCTGAGGCATGGCAGTTCCTGGGCAAGGCGTTGGGTGCAAACCCTGTGCCGATGGCTTTTGGTGAGGTCTACACAGCACTGCAAACCGGTGCCGTCGATGGCCAGGATAACCCCCTGCCAACCGTTCAAAAGTCAAAGTTCTACGAGGTGACCAAGCAGATCGTGCTGACCAATCACTTGGTGGACTTGAACTACGTGACTATCAGTAAAAAGGTCTGGGATAAGCTGACGCCCGCGCAGCAGGCAACCGTTCAGAAAGCCGCCGATGCGGCTGCCGAATCTGGTCGTCAAAAGCAATTGAAGCTGGAAGGCGAGTTAGAGGCTTTCATGAAGGAAAAAGGCCTGAAGGTTTACTCTCCTGATTTGAACGCTTTCCGCCAAGCCGTGCAGGGCGCGTACCTCAAATCTGACCTGTCAAAGCAATGGGAAAAAGGCGCACTTGAGAAGATCAACGCGCTCTGATGAGCCCAGATCAGTAGCTTAAACAGCGCATTGCGGCGGCCTCAGGACCTTTACGGGGTCGCCGCCTCTATGGTGATTCAATGACAAATACCTCTAATTGGCTGCAGCGCCGCGCCGACGATGTCGGTGTGATCATGTTGTCTTTAATGTTTCTGGCGTTTGTCGTTCAAATCACGGCGCGTTACGTTTTTAATTACCCACTTGGCTGGACGCTTGAACTGTGCCTGACCATGTGGTTGTGGACCGTTTTTTGGGGCGCATCGTTCAGTCTGCGCAATGAGGATCATGTGCGCTTCGACATGATCTATTTGAACGTGTCGCCTAAAGCTAAGCGTTGGTTGGCAGCCATTGCGGCGATTGCCATTGTCGTGACGATGTTGGTTGCGTTGCCGCGTACCTATGACTTCATCAGTTTTTTGAAAATTAAAAAAAGCGGCACCTTGCGTATCCCGCTGATGTACGTGTTTTCCGTTTATTTGGTGTTCATGGTTGCCACCATAGCTATCTACGCCCGAGGTCTCGTCCGTATTTTCAAAGGTGAGGCGTCATGAGCTTGGCATTTGGCATTTGTCTGGCGACCTTGTTCTTGTTGGCCGCGATCGGTACACCGATTGCTTTCTCCATCATTTCCTCTGCGGTGGTCTATCTGGTGCTGGTCGGCCAAGACGTGGGACTGGCCGGTGAGCAGATTATTTATGGGCTTTACGACAGTTTCGTATTGTTGGCGGTGCCCTTGTTCATCGTCGCGGCAAACATCATGAACGCGGGCTCGATCAGCGAGCGATTACTGAATTTTTGTGTCGGTGTGGTCGGGCGTTTCAAGGGCGGCTTGGGACACGTCAACATTGTGTCCAGCTTGATTTTCTCCGGCATGTCGGGTTCGGCCGTCGCCGACGCGGCGGGCATCGGTAAAGTGATCATCCAGATGATGACGCGCGATGGGCGCTACAGCCCGGGCTACGCGGCTGCAATCACGGCAGCCTCGGCCACCATTGGTCCGGTTATTCCACCGTCGATTCCGATGGTCATCTACGCGCTCGTATCGGATACCTCCATCGGCTTTCTTTTTCTGGGGGGCATTTTGCCCGGCTTGTTGATGGGGATCATGTTGATGGCCATGAACGTCTACCTGTCGCACAAGCGAGGCTTTGAGCCAGATGCCGTGGTCCCGATACGCGAATTACCAGCCCTCACGATCAAGGCGTTTCCGGCGTTGTTGATGCCAGTGATTTTGATGTGGGGTATCTATGGCGGTGTGACCACATCAACCGAGGCGGCAGCCGTCGCCGCAGCCTACGCGTTTATTTTGGCTGCCGTGTTCTATCGCACCCTGAGTTTTTCCGGCATGCGGGCCATCATGTTGGACAGCGTCAAGTCCTCGGCGTCGGTGGGGTTGGTGATTGGTGGTGCTTTGATCCTCAACTACATTGTTGCTTCAGAAAACATACCCGCCTTGTTAGCTGAAACACTGCAGTCTTTGGATGTATCGCCATTGACCTTTTTGTTGGGCGTGAACGTGTTGCTCTTGTTGTTGGGGTGCATTTTGGACGCTACCACCATCATCTTGGTCATCATTCCGCTGTTCTTGCAGGCTTGCCGCTCCATGGGGATTGATCTGGTGCATTTTGGTGTGGTGGCGGTTATCAATTGCATGATCGGCTTGATCACGCCGCCATACGGCATCCTGCTGTTTGTGATTAACGGCACTACTGGTATCAAGCTGGCAGACATGATTCGAGAAATCTGGCCTTTCCTAGTCGCTTTGCTGCTCGCACTGTTGGTGCTGATCTTGGTACCCGAAATCGTGTTGTGGCTCCCGATGCAGTTTGGCTACGTACCGGCTGGGTTGTAGTTTTATTTCCCTTTTCTCATTCCTGTCTAAGGTAAAGCATGACGCTTCGCGCGCACAAGGGCATCTGGCCCGCTCTCTTGACCCCGGTCGCTGCAGACGGCGAGATTCGACACGATTTGCTGGCTGCACACGCCAAGAACTTATTGGCGTTGGGGTGCAATGGTGTGACCCTGTTTGGTACCACGGGTGAGGGGCCCTCTTTCAGTGTTTCTGAGCGTACTGCGGCGCTGTCAGCGCTCATTGCAGCGGGTGTGCCGGCCGATGCCATTCTGGTGCATACCAGCGCGGCAGCGTTGCCCGACACCATCGCATTGAGTGTCCATGCCACCCAACTAGGGGTTCATGCATGCCTTTTGATGCCGCCATTCTTCTTTAAAGGCGTATCGGATGAAGGGATCACTGCGGCATTGCAGCAGGTCATCGATGCGGTCAAGCAGGACCGGTTATCGTTGCGCGCGGTGCTGTATCACATTCCGCAAGTTGCGGGGGTTGGGCTCTCCGCAGCGGTGATTCGCGCCCTGATCGATCGCAGCCCTGGCGTTATTCTGGGCATTAAAGACAGCGCCTGTGACAGGGCACATTCGCTCGGGCTTGCACAGGCCTTCATGCCCGAGGTTCAGGTTTGGGTCGGTAATGAGTTAGACATTCCTGCGCTTGCAGCCAAGGGCACCAATGGCGCTGTCAGCGGCGTCGCCAACATCATGCCGCGCTGCGTGATGCGTCTGGTTGAAAATCGCGATGTCAAGTCGATTGATTCAGACTTGAAACGGGCAGGTGCTTACATTGACCTGTTGAACGCGACCGTGATGCTGCCCACTTTCAAAGCGACGATGGCTATTTTGACTGGCGAATCTGACTGGGCCCGTGTGCGTGCGCCTTTGCGTCAGCTCAATGACGCCGAGATGACCGTGGTACGTGAGCGACTCGAGGCAGCCGGAATCACCGATTTCACCTCATAGAATAGGGTCATCTGCCTATCGTCTATCGAACAATGGGGGCTTTCAGGGCTCCCTTTTTATGTCTGCACACACCCCCGGTTTGAAACCATCCGCATTGCTCGGTATCGCCTTGGTCCTGATGGCTGTTGCCTCGTTCGCCTTGATTGATACCGTCAACAAGCACCTCAGCTTGCACGTTCCCATCATGATGATCATTTGGGTGCGCTACATGACACAGGCGGTGTTGACAACGGGGTTCTTCTTACCAAAGTTGGGACGCCAGGTGCTTGTGACCCGTCATTTGGGTTTGCAGATCACGCGCGGGATCTTTTTTATCTTGCTGACATTGCTAGCCATTGCCAGCTTGCAGGCGTTTCCGGTTGCCGAGTTCACGGCAATCTTGATGACAACCCCGCTCTTCGTCACATTTTTTGCGGCCACCATGATGGGAGAACGCGTGTCTCTGTGGCGCATCATGCTGGTTTTGGGCGGATTTGTTGGCACCTTGGTCATCGTGCGTCCGGGCCAGTCGGAACTCGGTTGGGCAATGGTTTTCCCGTTGGGCGCTGTTGCGGTCAACACGGCATTTCAACTGCTCACCAAACGTTTGGCTGAAACTGAAAACAGCATGACGACTCACTTTTATTCGGTGTGGGTGGGCGCCATAACCAGCAGTTTGACGCTGGCTTGGATATGGACGCCATTGGCCGACATGACCTTATGGGCGCTACTGCTGCTGATTGGTGTAGCCGGCACCGTGGGACATTACCTGTTGATCAAGGCCTACGAACACGCGCCTGCGTCAACGCTCATGCCTTACATGTATGCGCAAATTGGTTTCGCGCTGTTGGGCGGCTGGCTGGCGTTCGGTAACGTACCCGATCACATCTCGCTGATGGGCATTGCGCTGATCGCCGTGTGTGGTGTCGCTGGCGGTGCGCTCACAATTTGGGAGCGTAGCTCCTCAAGGTGACACGCTGGCCGCTGGAAGCGGCTTGCACAATGGCTTCCGTGACCTCTAAATTTCGCAGGCCGTCTTCGACAGTGACTGCAGGCAACGCGTCACCTCGGATCACGGCCTCGAAATGCTGCATCTGAGCCTGAATGGGATCAACAACGTCGAGCGGCCATTGTTCGGTCTCGAACGGCAACCACCACGACCGGGCGGCATCCGTGGCGTAACGGTGTAAGCGCATGGTCGGTACCGAGAGGCTTCCGTTGGTACCAGTGACCTCATAACAATCTTGCGTGGGGTAGCTGGCGTAGGCTTTGTTCTCTTGGCTGGTCTGCTCCCAGCTGGAGGGTGATGCGGCGCAGTCGGAAAGCATGAAGGTGCCCAGCGCGCCACTTTCGAATTCAAAGGTAATTGCGGCGCTGTCCTCGACCACATAACCACGAGTCGCATGACTAACGGCGGCCTGCACGGCGCGTACCTCGCCACAAAGCATGCGGAAGTTGTGCACCTCGTGAATCATGTTCAAAAGAATGGGCCCTGCGCCAGCTTGTGAGCGCCAAGGCGCAGCAGCGAAGTACTCGGCAGGTTTGTAGAAAGTTGCTCGTCCCGTGATGCAGACCAAGCGGCCCAAAACGCCGCTGTCCATGCAGGTTTTAGCGGCTTGCATGATGCCACTGTGGGTTCGGTGATGTCCCACCAGTACACGGCTACTGTGCGCACCTAAACCCTCTAGTAATTTGGCCCCATCGGCGGCGGTAACCGCGACGGGCTTCTCCAGCAGGATGGCAACGCCGGCAGCGGCGCATTGAATTGCCTGCGGGACGTGCAGTGGGTTCGGGGTTGCCAAGACGATGGCATCCGGGCGTGCATCAGCAAGGAGAACTCCGAGGTCGTGGAAGTGCGCGACCCCGTGCTGTGACGCAATCGCTTGGCCCGTTTCCGATGGGTCCACGATGGCCGACAGGCGTAAACCGGGCGTCTGCTGAATCGCTGCGATATGCGCTTGGCCGATGTAGCCAGCGCCGGCGACGGCGATGCTTAGGGGTGTGGGAGTCATGGAGTGACTTGTCGCTTAAAACGTGGCAAGAATTTGTTGCTTGAGCTCGGGCGTGACGTGCGGGCGCACGCCAAACCAGGCCTCAAAAGCAGGTATCGCTTGGTTGATGAGCATTCCCAGGCCATTGACCGCACGGTGACCCCGTGCCCGCGCTGCGGCTAACAGGGGAGTCTCAAGCGGAACGTAAATTAGGTCAGATACCCAGGCATCTGCAGGCAAGGTATCGAGTTGGATGTCCAGTGGTTCTTGACCGTACATCCCTTGACTTGTGGCATTGACCAGCAGGGCGGCACCTCGGAGGGCCTCTTGCCGTTGCGACCATTCGTGTACCTCAACGATTGGGGCCAACCCCTCCGCCAATCGCTCTGCGGTGGTACGTGTCCGGTTTAAGAGCCGCACGGATGTCGCACCTGCTTCGATCAGGGCAATGACGACAGCGCGAGCCGCACCCCCCGCGCCCAGCACCACGATAGGGCCTTTGTCAGCGCGCCAATTGGGGTCCTCATCGCGCAAACTTTGAATGTAGCCAAAGCCATCGTTATTGTGGCCCGTCAGGTGTCCGTCTTCACCCACAACGATGCAATTGATCGCACCCATACGCTGGGCCATCGGTGTCAGCGTATCCATCAAGGGCATCGCTGCCAGTTTATGGGGAAGGGTGATGTTGCAGCCCGCCAGGCCCAGTGCGCGAAGACCGCGAATCGCATCTGCTACGTTGTCCGGTTGGACGGGAAAGTGCCCATAGGCCCCGTTAATGCCGTGCGCCTTGATCCAATAGTTGTGAATGATGGGTGAGCGCGACTGGTAGATCGGCATGCCCATGACGCCTGCGAGTTTGAATGGTAAATTGACTGCCATGTTTGGAAACGGGGTGGAGGGAACCCATGTGTTTATTGCCCTCAACTCTACCGCAAAGGCATCGCTGTTTTGTCACCTTGAGCGCGGGAACGTGGCGATATTGGTGGCAAACTGTGCGCTCGCAAAGCCAAACACCATGACACAACCTTTGACGCCACCGTCTGCTGAATCAACCCCGGCGACTACGCAGCCCGACATCAGGGTTCACCGTGTCGACAAGAAAGCATTGGTTGCGGTGTTTTTGGGCGTCGCTTTGGGTGCGCTGGATACGTCAATTGCCAATACCGCTTTACCTGCCATAGCCGCTGATCTCAATGCGTCGGCTGCTGCCTCTGTCTGGATTGTCAATGCATACCAACTTGCAGTGGTTGCTGGCTTGTTCCCATTGGCAGCCTTGGGCGATCTTTTCGGTGCGCGTCGGGTGTTTCTATGGGGCATCGCGGTTTTTACGTTGGCCAGCTTCGCGTGTACTGTGGCGCCAGATTTATTGTCGCTGGCCATCGCACGGGGTTTTCAAGGCCTCGGGGCAGCGGGCGTCATGAGCGTCAACATTGCGTTGATTCGCCAGTTGTACCCGCCATCTCGGTTGGGACGCGGTGTCGGCCTGAATGCATTCATCGTTGGCACCTCTTTTACGTTGGGGCCAAGCGTGGCATCACTGGTGTTGTCGGTTGCCAATTGGCCTTGGTTGTTTGGCCTGAGTGTTCCATTGGGTTTGGTGGCGTTGGCGTTTGGTTGGCGCAGCCTGCCCAATACGATCCCGCAGTCGCACACCATTGATCCGCTCACGGCGGCCCTGTCTGCCGTCTGTTTTGGCAGCTTGATATACGGCGTAGGCTCTGCGGCCCAGTTGGCGTCGGCTTCTCACGTGGTGTTGCCGCTTTTGATCGCCGGCTTCAGTGGTTGGTGGCTCATCACCCGGCAGCGGGGCCACGCGGTCCCGATGTTGCCAGTCGATTTGTTTTCGCGACCCCTGTTTCGTTTGTCTGCCTTAACCGCTGTCGGTGCCTTCGCGACACAAGGGGTGGCGTTTGTGGCGTTGCCGTTTTACTTCGAGCAAGTGTTGCACCGAGATCCGATTGACACCGGATTTCTTATGACGGCATGGCCGGCAACGGTGGCCTTGTTGGCACCCTTTGCAGGGCGCCTCTCTGACCGCATTGCCCCAGCCCTGCTTGGTGGCGTCGGTCTCACGCTACTCAGCACGGGGATGTTGTCGTTGTTTTTGCTGGACACTACGTCCAGTACTGAGAGCATCGTTTTTCGCATGGCATGGTGCGGCTTGGGTTTCGGTCTGTTTCAGTCGCCCAACTTGCGTGCCATCATGTCGAGCGCACCCGCAACCCGGGCCTCTGGCGCGAGTGCGGTTATTGCGATGGCTAGGCTCATGGGCCAGACCCATGGTGCTGCAGCAGTTGCATTGTGCTTTGGGTTGATGCAAGTCGGCGGTGCGTCGATTGCCTTATTGGTGGGCATGGTCACTGCAGGGCTGGCCGCTTTCAGCAGTTTTAGACGCTTGCGTTACCAATCCATTCGTACGGGTAGCAGCGAACCCGTTTGAATTCGGCACACCTATTAGGCCTCGACTATGAATTCAAAAACAACCGCGCTTTCAGGAGTCGCTTTTCTCACGCTACTCGCGATCGCATTGATGATGGGCGCCAACCACGTGGCGGCGCGGCTTGCATTCAACAGTGGCGCTGATGTGCTGACCGCCATTACCTTTCGAAGCCTTTGCACCGCCTTCGTAATTGGTGTGATCGTTTGGCAGCAGAGTGTTTCACTGGGTTTGACGGGGCAACAAAAGCGTTTTCTCCCCCTGATTGGTCTGTTGATCGGCGTGCAGAGTTTTTGTCTGTACTCCGCTGTGGCACGTCTACCGGTCGCGTTGGCGCTACTGGCATTCAACACTTACCCGCTGACGACCGCGTTGTGGGCGCGTCTTTTGTACCGGCAGGAGACCCCCATCGCCGTGAAGCGTGCGGTGCCCATCATTCTGATCGGGTTGGCGCTTGCGCTCGATGTCTTGGGTGCCGCTTCTGGGTTGGGCGTCGAGGCGCACTGGGGTGAGATCGGTGTGGGTGTGGCGTTCGCTTTGGGGGCTTCGGCGTCATTCGGATTGGCGCTGGTACTCACGCAATTCGAGACACCCGGACTCGACGGGCGCGTACGGACGTTTTTCACTTTGGCGATCGTCGGCGGATTGGCGTTAATCAGCGTTGGGGTCGGGGACGGGTTTCAGTTGCCTCGCACGGTGGTGGGCTGGTGGGGCCTTGCGCTGTTGACGCTGCTTTACGGTACGGCGTTTACTTTGATGTTCACTTTGCTGCCCAAGCTGGGGGTCGTTGGCTATGCCGCGGTCATGAACGTCGAGCCCGTGTTCGCGCTGGTGTTGGCGTGGG
>Ga0181554_1003759_pt1 | contig 12695 bp, 14 predicted proteins | sample 011ome_16_FD_145602 | JGI IMG/M metagenome (GOLD analysis project Ga0181554, IMG submission 145602) | Coastal salt marsh microbial communities from the Groves Creek Marsh, Skidaway Island, Georgia - 011503CT metaG (spades assembly) | ecosystem: Environmental > Aquatic > Marine > Intertidal zone... | reverse complement strand
GCGACGGCGTCGACCTCGCCGCAGAAGCGGCACCGCGCGCTCGCGGACGCCATGCTCGCGACGACGACGAAGACGCGCGCATGCGGCAGCGCGCGAGGCGAAGTGGCGAGAGACTGTTTTTTTTTTTCAACCAGACTCCGCTCCGCACGACGGAAGCGTGTTCATCACGTTTTCATCGTCCCGGTGGGTCGGGTCGTCCGCCGCGACGTCCTCTACAGTGAGCTCATCTCCTCCGCGCTCGATCGCTCCGCTCGCTCACTTCCCAACGCTCGACGCCGGCGCGAGCTCCGCCGCGCGCTTCTTCTCCTCCAACTCCACGACGCCGTACGTCACCATCCCGCACAACGCGACGAAGATCCCGAACAAGTTTCGAAAACTCGCGGGGGCGGCGAGCACCGTGAACCCGAAGCCCAGCACCTGGGGTGGAGTTGGAAGGCGTCAGAAGCGGAGTTGAAAGGCGTCGAGGTGTGTCGGGATTGAAAGCGATGGGTGATGGGCGGAGAGACACGCCGGGAGAGAAAGTCCTTAAGGATCGACGTTCACCGCGCCGACGCGGTCGTACGGGGACCGGCGTGAGATGGGACGCGCCAGCATCGTCTTGAGATGCCCCAACACCTGGTACGTCACCGCGTCGCACTTGCCGATGACCAAGAACGTGCTGAAGTTGACCGCGATGGCGATCACGCACGTGAGGAACGCGGTGAAGACCACCGCGGGCGTGTATTCGAACTCGAACGGCGTCCCGCCCGTCAACGCGCTGTCCAGAGGCACCGCGACTGACGACGGTCGACGGTCCGTACGAAGCGACGACGTCGGGGCGGAGTTGAAAGGCGTCAGAAGCGGAGTTGTGAGGCGTCGAGATGTGTGCGTCGGGATTGTGAGCGAGGGACCCTGGGCGGAGAGAGACGCCGCCGGGAAATGAAGAAAAGTCCTTAAGGATCGGCGTTCACCACGCCGACGCGGTCGTATGGGGACCGGTGTGATGACCGTCGAACGCACCCGCGCCAAGCGTCAGCGCCATGTACGGCGCGGCGGCGAAGAGGAGCTGCGTCGACGACACCGAGTAGTTCTTCTGCATCGTGCCCGTCCATATCTGCGACACGCACGTCGTGACGACCGCCGCGGCGCTGAGCTGGCTCCCGAGGAAGTTGAGCTCGAGGTCCGTGACCGTCGCGATGCCGACGCCGAGGAGCAAGACGGCGAGCGCGAGCTTGATGCGCGCGCTGAACTGCGGGCCGTTCCATACGAAGCGATGTCGGGGTGGAGTTCAAAGGCGTCAGGTGGAGTTGAAAGGCGTCGAGGGCGGGGATTGAAAGCGGGGGACCCTGGGCGGAGAGACACGCCGGGAAGTAAAGTCCTTAAGGATCGGCGTCCACCTCGCCAGCGCGGTCGTATGGGAACCAGTGTATAGAACGCGCCTGCTTCTGGTAGAACGTCTGCTGAATCGCGACCGTGCACGGGATGATCGCGAGCTTCGTCATCTGGTAGAACCCCACGGAGTTGTACCCGAGCGAGAGGTTCAAGAACCCGATGCTGACGCCGTTGACGACGCTGAACTGCAGCAGCGCTCTCCGTTCGATCGCTTTCGGCTCGAGCCACCCCGCGCGCGCGGCGAGTCGAAGAAACACCGCGGTCACCAAGAGGTGGATCGAGGTCAGGAACGTGACGTATCGATACCCGAGGCTCGAGATCAGGTACTTGTTCACGATGACGATGGAGACGGACGAGGACACGGACAGCGCGAGCGCGCCGAGGGTGCTCGCGTCGTACGCCTGCGCGGACATCGTGCGCGGGGGGCGAGCGCGCGTCTGTCGCGTTCGTGTTCGACCGAGGAGTTTTTATTCTGAGGCTGAGAGCAGACAGGACGAGTGCGCGCGCGTGCTTTCTCACTGCTTTCAAGCTGAAGAGTTCTGACGGAATGCGGTGCGTTTTCACCCACCCCTCGGTTTCAACATTTGATCGCGTGCCCTTTCAAGTGACCGATGAACTTTTTTTTGCATGGAATGTCGTCGCAGTCTACTTTAGGCCGACGAGCCAGACGCGCTGCTTGTTACCTCGGGGGCACTGTGTCGACGCGCGAGGCGCGCGCACGGCGGCGCGAGAGGTCGTCCACGGCGACGCGCGCGCGGACGCGGGAGCGCGGGGGCATCGCGCGGGCGACGGACGCGGGAACTTCGATACCCCCGGCGCCGCGAGGAACGGCGTCGGCGTCAGATCCGAGGCGCGCGCGCGGTCGCGTCGTCATATATTAGGGCACCTCGCGACGCCGCGCGTCGTCGTCGTTCGTCGGCGGGCGCGATGATCTCGCAGCTGTTCATCCTGAGCCCGCGCGGGGACGTGATCATCAAGAAAGAGTACCGCCACGACGTCCCGAAGACGTCCCCGGAGACGTTCTTCCGCGCGGTGCGGTTCTGGAAAGATGCAGGCGCGTTCTATACACTGGTTCCCATACGACCGCGTCGGCGTGGTGAACGCCGATCCTTAAGGACTTTTGCCGGCGTCTCTCTCCGCCCAGGGTCCCCCGCTTTCAATCCCCGCCCTCGACGCCTTTCAAGTCCACCTGACGCCTTTGAACTCCACCCCGACATCGCTTCAGAGCGCGCGCCCGCGGTGTTCGCGGAGGACGGCGTGCACTACCTCCACGTGAAAGCCAACGGGCTCTTCCTCGCGACGACGACGCGGAAGAACGTCTCCCCGTCGCACGTTCTCGAGCTCCTCCACCGCGTCGCGAAGGTCATCAAAGACTACTGCGGCGTCATGAACGAGGACGCGCTGAGGAAGAACTCCGTGCTCGCGTACGAACTCCTGGATGAGATGATCGATCGCGGGTACGCGCAGGTGCGTTCATTACACTGGTTCCCATACGACCGCGTCGGCGTGGTGAACGCCGATCCTTAAGGACTTTTGCCGGCGTGTCTCTCCGCGCACCCCTTGCTTTCAATCCCCGTCCTCGGCGCCTTTCAACTCCGCTTCTGACGCCTTTCAACTCCACCCCGGGTACGCGCAGTCGACGTCCACCGAAGCGCTGAAGCGACACGTGTTCAACGAGCCCTCCACGCCTGCTTCGTCGGCCACCACGGGCGCGGGCGCGGCGGCGGCGAGGGCGTCAGCGGCGGTCAAGAGAGCCTCCACGCCGTACGGCGTCTTCAAGGGCGTCGTAAAGGCTGGGATCGAGTACGGAAAGGAGGCGGCGGCGGCGAAGGCGGCGCCGACGCACACGCCCGGGGGCACGGCGAGACGCGACGCGACGCAGCGGAGCGTCCTCGCGACCGCGCGGGATAAGGCGAGAGGCGGGAGCCGGAACGAGATCTTCGTCGACGTCGTCGAGAAGATCTCCGTGTGCTTCGCCGCGAGCGGGGCGACGCTCACGTCGGAGGTGGACGGCTGCGTGCAGATTCGAAACTTCCTCCACGGATCGCCCGAGATCAAGCTGGCGCTACCTGAGGACCTCGCGATCGGCGGACGAGACTTCGCGACCGCGGTGGGCGGCGACTACGGGTTCGGCTCCGGCGGCGCGTCCGGGATGGCGACGCTGTTGGACGACTGCAACTTCCACGAGTCCGCGGACCTGAGTAACTTCGACGTCGACCGAACGATCGCTCTGACGCCGCCGGAGGGGGAGTTTTCGCTCATGAATTACCGCGCATCGTGCGATTTCGATCCGCCGTTTAAAGTCCGCGTGACGGTGGACGAGACCACGCCGTATAAGATTACCGCGGTGATCACGATAAAGGCGACGTACCCGTCGAAGTGCGCGTGCACCGGGATGGTGGTGAAGTTTCCCACGCCGCAGCGCGCGATCAACGCGAACCCGACGTTGGAGCCCGGCGCGACGCCCGGGACGCAGCACGCCGCGTTTTCGTCGCAGGACAAGGCGGTGACGTGGCAGTTTAAAAAGTTCACCGGCGGCGCGGAGCACACGCTGCGGGTGAACGTGTCGATACCCGAGGAGCGGCTGCCGAACGCGCGGAAGGAGCTCGGGCCGGTGTCGATGCACTTCACGATACCGATGTTCAACGTGTCTAGGGTGGGCGTGCGGTACCTGCAGATCGGGGGAGGGAGCTCCGGCGGCGGCGCCGGCGCGGGCGCGCAAGGGAAAGGGAAAGGGCCGCACCGGTGGGTGCGGTACGTCACGAAGTCGTCCTCGTACGTGTGTCGCGTGTGATGCGTAGCGTTTTAGTGTTGTCGTCGCGCGGGTAGTTCGACGCGTAGCGACGGACGTGATGAGCGCGGCGTTTTCGCGCTCGGCCGCGAGACCCGAGGTGCGTACGAGTACGAGTAAGTTGTTACGTCGTAGGCACACCTAGCCCTACACTACACTACAGTACTACCGTGCTTTCAAAATCGCGTTCAACTCCGTCACGTCAATCTCCTCCCGGTCGCCGTCCTCGTACACGACTTTGTACCAGTCCTCCGTGGGGTCGTACGACGTGACCTCGCCGGCGTACATCTCGCCGTCGAACTCTTTCTCCACGCGTGCGCCGATCATCGCGGGTCCCCACGCTTTCACCCCCGCCTTCGCGCCCGCGGAGGGCGCGGACGGGAGCTTCGCGCGTTGCGTCGGCGCGACGGGCGCTCGCATCCGCTTCTGTTTCTTCTTCGGTCTCTCCTCTTCATCCTCCTCCTCGGAGCTCGAGTGCAACGCGACGACCCCGGAGTTAAGGAGTAGACGCTCGCCCTCGGATTGCCTGCGCGCGTTCGGCTTACCCCCGCGCGAGTCGATCGCTTTGGCGCTGTACTCGAACGCGGTCGCCGTCGCCGTCGCGGTCGAGGAGACTTTCTCCCTCCTCTCCTCCGCGGCGTTGTTGGCGTCCTGGTCATCGTTCATCATCTCCTCCAGCGCCTCCCACGTCGGACGTATCGTCGCCGGGTCCCGCGCGCGGAACACGCGCATCCGCAGCGCGAGAAGGCCGTCCCTGCGCCCTGGCAACACCTCGAACACGATCGCGTCGCCGACGGCGAGCTTCAGGTCGATCGCGCACCCCCTCCACCCGCCGCTGAATCCGCCGCCGCTCCATTTCCCGTCCCCCTTGCGAATTAGCCAGACGACGCGCCACTCGTCCGCGTCGTCGTCCATCGCGATGGAGCTCGCGTCGACGTCCTCCTCCGCGGTGATGGCGAGCTTCGGCGGTCGCACGAGAAGGAACGGGTGCTTCGACGCGAGCGGCCCGGGGGGCATGTGCGCGGGGATACCTGGTGTGTCGTTCGCGGGTTGGGGTGGGTGAACGGTTCAAATCGATCGATCGTCGTCGGCGGACGGTGGACGGACGACGCCGACGCGAAAGTCCTTAAGGAATCGCGTTCACCATGCGAACGGGGTCGTATGGGAAGCAGTCTCGCCGAGACGGACGCGGCGTCGACGGCGTCGACGGCGCGCACCTTGCGGCGCCTCCATCCAAAAGCCCCCCGCGACCATGGAAGGAAGCATGATCTTACAGAACGACGGGTTCTTCAGCTTGTCCATGCACTCCTGCGCGCGCTCCGCGGCTTCGCGCGCGGCGTCGCCGTGCGGCCACGCGGTGTTGTCCCACGGCGAGCGTCCGCCGCGTCCGCCCGCGCCGGATCCGCCGCGTTTGCGTTTGGTCGATCGCTTCGAGAAGTCGAGGTCGTCCAGGTACACGTCGTAGTCACGATACACCGGCGCGGGCTTGTTGCGCAAGCGCCCAGACGCGCGCGACGGGACGGACGGGGAGAGCGCCGCCTTCTCCGCTCGGGCTTTCGCCTTGGCGTTTCGTCGCTCGCGCGCTTCCGCCTCGGACGCGGGATCGGGTTTCGGCTCCGACGCTTTCTTGAGATCGTCCGCCTTCTTGAAGAGCCCGAGTTCGGTCATCTTCTTCTGGTTCCGCGCGATGATCTTCGCGCGCGCGATCTCGTATTCGGAGAGGAACCCCGGGGTCGCCATGGCTGCGGCGGGCAGACGGCTTTCAGTTGGGTCGGAACGGGGGCTATTGATTTATGGCGGGAACGTTCGCGTTCTGACGATATTTCCTCGGGAGCTGCTGATACGAGTACAGGTAGTGTACAGTACGTATTCAGGGTCGTTCCATACAAAAAAGTTCATCGGTCAGTTGAAAGGAGACGCGATCAAGTGTTGAAACCGAGATATGGGTGAATATAGAACGCACCTGTTCTGAGTGCCCAGCGTGCCCTGGAATATCTCCTCACGCATCTCGCCGCGGTTTTGAAAAGCGTAATACGCGTCGATGCGGCGCGGATCGCGCCACACGTAGCGCGCACGACACTGACTTTCGGCGTCCGCGTCCTCGCGCGATCGCCGCGCGCACGACCTAGCTCGTCCGCCTCACCTCGCGTGATCTCCGAGCGCGTCCGCGCGGCTCGTTTGAACCCCCCGCCTCCGAGGCTACCGCGCCGCTCGAATCTCAAAGCCGATCGATCGATGGCGGCGATGGCGTCCTCCGCGACCGCGGTGGCCTCCGCGGTCCGCGCGTCGTCTTCCCTGCGATCGCGCGAGAAGACCGGGATCTCGTTCACGGCCGCGAAGGCCCGCCGCGGGCGCGCGCGCGTCGTCTCGGGTGCGCGTCTTTTCCCGCTCTATTCGCCGCCGCCGTCCGCGGCGCCCGCGTTCGTTCAAAAACACGCCGCACACGCCACGCGCGGCGCTCGCGCGTGCGCTTTTTATCACTCCCTCACTCCCTCATTCCCTCCCTCCGTCTCTCCCTCCCCTCCCTCCCCCCGCAGTCTCCGCGGCCGCGGCGCAGAAGCCGTGGAAGACGTCCGACTGCAGGCTCGTCCTCGAGGACGGCTCGGTGTGGAACGGCCAGTCCTTCGGCGCGAAGGGCACCGCGCTCGGCGAGGTCGTCTTCAACACGTCCATGTCAGGGTACCAAGAGATCCTCACCGACCCGTCCTACGCCGGGCAGTTCGTGCTGTTCACGTGCCCGGAGATTGGTAACGTCGGGATCAACGTCGAGGACATGGAGTCGACGAAGGCGCACATGGGCGGCATGCTCGTGCGGCACCTGTCGCTCAACGTCAGCAACTACCGGTCGAGCCAGGCGCGTTCTCCTCAAACTGGTCCCCATACGACCGCGTCGGCGTGGTGAACGCCGATTCTTAAGGACTTTCTCTCCCGGCGTCTCTCTCCGCCCGCCCCTCGGTTTCAATCCCGACACGCCTCGACGCCTTTCAACTCCGCTTCTGACGCCTTTCAACTCCACCCCGACGTTCGCTCGTATGGACAATTACCCTCAGTCGTTGCCCGAGTACCTGGAGCAACAAAACGTGATCGGCATCTCGGACGTCGACACGCGCGCGATCACGCGGCGTCTTCGCGACACCGGGTGCCTCAACGGCGTAATCACGACGGAGAGCGATAAGACGGACGAGGAGCTCGTCGCGATGGCGAGGGATTGGACCATCGTCGGCAAGGACATGATCTCGACGGTTTCGTGCTCGGAGCCGTACGAGTGGACGGATCCCACGGGCGAGGAGTGGGAGTGGGCCGCCGCCGCGAAAGCGTCGAAGAAAGGGTCGCTGCACGTCGTCGCGTACGATTTCGGCGTGAAGCACAACATCATGCGTCGTCTCGCCGCGTTCGGGTGCAGGATAACCGTCGTCCCGGCGACGATGCCCGCGGCCGAAGTCTTGGCGTTGAAGCCGGACGGGGTTTTATTTTCAAACGGGCCGGGCGACCCGAGGTGCGCCTCGTTCGCGGATCCGCTCTCCGTCTCTCTCGTCCACGCAAACGTCCACGTCATCAAATAACTAACCAATCACAAACCACAACACATACCACCTCTACCCCACCAACCAATCGCAGCGCGGTCCCGTACGCCGTGGACAACGCGAAGGAGATCCTCGGGAAGCTCCCGGTGTTCGGGATCTGCATGGGTCACCAGGTCTTAGGGCAGGCGTTCGGCGGCGAGACGTTCAAGCTCAAGTTTGGCCACCACGGCGGGAACCACCCCGTGCGCGGCCCCACTGGCGCGGTCGAGATCTCGTCGCAGAACCACAACTTCGCGGTCGACCCTAAGACGCTCCCCGCCGACGTCGAGGTGACTCACGTGAACCTCAACGACGGCACGTGCGCGGGGATGATCTACCCGGCGCTGAAGGCGATGACGATCCAGTACCACCCTGAGGCGTCCCCGGGGCCGCACGACAGCGACGGGAGCTTCGAGACGTTCGTCGAGATGATGAAGGCGGGGAAGTGATGCGATGCGATGCGATGGATGGATGGACGCGCGGGACGCGAACGACGAGGGACGGGACCTGTACTCTCGGCTGTGTTTTTATAAGATATTCGACGGGAGATGAGATTTTTATCGCCTCCTGTCGCGCGCGTCTCCGACGACGCGCGCCACTCGACTCGGCGCGCCGCCGGCCGACGTCTCGACATGACCTCCTCCCTCGCGTCCCGCGCCCCCGCGGCGACGCCGACGCCGTCGCCGCGCGCGCATCGCGCGCGTCCTCGCGTCGCGTCGCTTCCCCGCGCGGCCGCGGCCGCCGTCCGCGTCCCGCGTTTTCCGTCGTCGCGGCGTCGCGGATCTTCCCGTCGCGATCGTCGCGCCGTAGTCCTAGTCCCGCGCGCGTCCAACGACGACGGCGACGGGGCGGCGCCGAAAGAGGAGCTCGACTTCGTGACGCGCGTGGTGATGAACGTCTTCGGGAAGGACGTCCTCGACGACCCCGCGCCCGCAGGTCTGAGACGGATGACGAAGGAAGACTGGCCGGATCAGTGGCCCGCGCTGTGCGACCAGGGCGTCGTCGCGGCGATCCTCCCGACCGACGACACGGACGAGCTCAAGCTCGCGCGCGCGGTCCTGAAGCAGACGCAGCTCGAGACGTTGCCGCTCGGGTGCGCGTTCGACGCGGACGTGCACGGCTGGAGGAGCGCGGCGTTCCATCTCCAGGTAAATATTCCTCCCTCATAACACTGGCCCTCGTGCGACCGCGTCCGCGTCGTGAACGCCGTTCCTTAAGGACTTTCTCTCCCGACCCCCGCGCAGCTCGACGGGCAGGGCGCGGCTGTGCTGGTCGCCGTCGCCGAGGACGGGACCGTGTTCGGAGCGTACAACCCGAAAGGGTGGCTCGGCTACGGCGAGTGGCTCGACGCCATCTCCGCGTTTTTGTTCGTGTACCCGCGCGTTGGGCCGCTGGGGTTGGGCGGGAGCGGCGGGACGCCGGTGAAGCTCGGGAAGGTTGGCGGCAGCGGCATGGCGATCATCGACGAGATGAACGCGTCGCCGAAGTGGGGTCCCGACGGCTTAGCGTTCAACATCGACCAAAGAGTCGCGCGGAGTCGCCTCGGGACGTACTACGACACGATGCCGAACGGCTCCAAGTCGCTCTTCGGCGGCGGCGTGAGCAAAGGCGGCGGCACCGTAGGGTTAAAGAGCTTGAGGGTGTACGTCGGTCTCGGAGAGAGCGATCTCGCGAGGGATTACGAGCCGAACATGTTCCAGTGGAAGAAGGGCGAGCTCGAGGAGGTGAGGAAGAACGATCCGAAGCCGACGGGGAGCGTGGACGAGGGGGACGGCGGCAGCCGAGGCGGCGGCGGGACGGGGGGGATGTTCGGCGGGATCAAGATGCCGTGGGATAAGTGACATCGTACTGTACCCCCGGTTAAATTACAGACTCGAAGTAAAGGATACTGTACCCTCGCGACGCGACGCGACGGAATCTCAGTCGTGCTCGCGCGCGGCGGCGGCGGCTTTCGCTCGGATCGCCTCCGCTCGCACCGACGCGCTCTTCAACAAATCCCTCGACACGATCCTCGACGTTGGATTGTCCGGATCCGAGATCCGCCCGCGTCTCGACTTGATCTTAGGGCCGTTCCATACAAAAATAGTTCACCGGTCAGTTGAAAGGGGACGCCATCAAATGTTGAAACCGGGCGAAGGGTGAAAAACGTTTGTATAGAACGCACCTTAAACCCGGCGGCGGACTCGGTCGTCGTCGCCCCCGCGACGGCGGCGGACTCCGACCCGCCCGACGGTTTCACGCCGCCGCCGCCGCCGCCGCCGTCGTCGTCGTCGCTCTCGCTCTCGCTCTCCACGGGCGGCCCAGCCTTGAAGCACCACTTCTTGGCGAGCGCGACGTACTGCCTCCCGCGCTTCAACCGCATCCCCGCCGGGTCGTCGTCAACCTCCTGCGCGGCGAAACGCACCTTCCCCATCCGTTTCCCGGTGCCCGCGAGCGGGTGATCGATCGCGATCCCGGCGCCGCCTTCGACGATGGACCGCACCCCGAGCGCGACGGAGACGCGCGCCATGCGCCCTTCGCTCGGGATCGACCGCGTCAGGACGTCTTCGAGCTGCGACGCGATCGCGGAGAGGCGGCCGGGGAGCCTCTTGTACGCGCGTAAGGTCTCCGCGGAGAGCGGCTTTGGGTCGAGGGTCCGTGCGAGGCGACGTCGGGGTGGAGTTGAAAGGCGTCAGTTGGAGTTGAAAGGCGTCGAAGGCGGGGATCGAAAGCGAGGTGTGGGCGGAGAGAAACGCACGCGGACAAAAGTCCTCGAGAAACGGCGTTCATGTGTGGCCAACGCGGTCGCTTGGGGACCAGCGTATAGAACGCACCTCGGCGCCTCGCGACGCGCGGCTCTCGCGCGGGAGCTCGGCGTGGAACGCCGGCGCGATCGGCGCGTCGTCGTCGTCGTCGTCGTTTGAGTGCATCGCGCACGAAGATGACAAATCCATAGACTCCATGACGAAGGCGCCACCGACGCTGAACCGACGGAGACTCTTCGAAGCGGGCTCGGGCTCGCGTCCCCCCGGCGGCGGCGCCGCGGAGGAGAGTCGCGCGGAGGAGAGTCGCGCGGAGGAAAGTCGCGCGGAGGAGAGTCGCGCGGAGGAGAGTCGCGCGCCGCCGACGGACGCCCTCGCCCTCGAGACCGCGACGACGCTCGCGCTAGACAGCCTCCCGCCGATCGCGGCGCTCGTCCGTCGCGGAAGGCTCTGGCTCAGACCGCCGAGGGCGCCGCGGCCGCCGCCCGCGACGCTTCCGATTCCGATTCCGCCTCCGCGGCCGCCGCCGTCCTGGGAAGACGAACCGTCGCTCTCGTCCACGGTTTTCAACGCGACGGACGCGCGCGACCGGCGCGGGGGGGGGAACCGCGCGCCCCGGCTCGGGCGTCCGATGACCTCGAACGCGGCGTCGATCATGTCGTCGATCGAGTTTAAGCCCTCGTCGATCGTCGCGAGCGCGGTCATCGCGCGGTTGAACCGCTTGAACGCGGCGACGAGTTTCTTCTCGCCGACCAAGAGCTTCTCTTCGAAGACGCCGACGCGTCGCGCGGCGAGCGTGATTTCCTCGTCCGACACGCGGCTCACCGTGCGCAACGTCGTCGCGGAGGGCGTCACGGCAGCGCCAACAGACGCGGACGGCCGCGGGGGCTTCCGCGCGATCGAAGGGATCGTCGTGATCACGCTCACGCGCCGCGTCGTAGACTTCTTCCCGCCGTCTCCGTCTCCGTCTCCGTCTCTGTCTCTGTCTCTCTCCTTCTCGCTGACTCTCGCGGAGGCGATGCCGAGTCGGTGCCGCTGGAGCGTCGCGGTCTCCTCGCGCAGCGCGATCCACAGCTCCTTCTCCCGCGCGCGCAGCTCCGCGATCGTCGCCTCGCTGCTCGTCTTCGAGGCCTCGCTCTTCTCGAACGCGCCCAGGACGTCGTCGGGGGTGCACGCGGCCGTGTTCTCGATCCCGAGGCTCGCCGCGAGCTTCATCACCGCCGTCCTCGCCGTCTCTTCGCTCTCTTCTCTCGCCGCGGTCGCCGCCCTCGCGCCCGCGGACAGAAACGACTTGCTCCGTAGCTTCGCCTCGCGCGCCGCTCTCGTGATCTCCAACCGTCGCGCGCTCGCGCGGTCCTCCGTTCGCTCGTGCTTCACGTCCTCCGCCTCCTTCTCGCGCGTTTGACGCGCGGCGTCGAGGTCGGCGCGCCACCCCTCCTTCTTCTCTCTGTGTCGCGCCCTGCGAAGCGACGAACAACGTCGGGGCGGCGCGCGGGGACGCGTCAGTCAGAGTCGTCGCGACGCGTCGCGGTCGAGCGTTCGCGGGACGGGTACTAAACACCGTGGGACGGGCGGAGAGAAACGGAAACGCGCGCGGGGGGCGGCAGGCGAAGTCAAGTCCTTATTAAGGATCTAAGCGCATCGCGCGAACCGAACGCGGCTGCAGTCGTGGTGGGACCAGTCTGCGTGCATACCTGACCCAGTCGAGCGCGTCGGCGGCGCGCTTCTCCGCCTCTCTCGCGGCGCGTCGATACTCAGCGCACGCGGCGTGGTCCGCGTCGACGTCGCTCGAAGTCTCCTTCAGCGCCTTCTCCGTACGAAGCGATGAACGATGTCGGGGTGGAGTTGAAAGGCGTCAGTTGGAGTTGAAAGGTATCGTATGCGGGGATTGTGAGCGAGGGACCCTGGGCGGAGAGATGCGCCGCCGGGAGATAAAGTCCTCAAGGATCGGCGTCCACCTCGCCGACGCGGTCGTACGGGGACCGGCGTGAGATAGAACAAAACGCGCCTCCGCGCCCTGCTCGAGCTTCAGGTTGCCCCGCCGCAGCCGCTCCGCGATGTGCGCGTACATCGGGGTCACGCGCTCGGCTTCCTCCGCGGTGGCCGCCGCCTGCGCGCGCGCGCGTTCGGTCAACGCGCGATGGCGTCGGCGCGTCTCGACGCCGACGCCGCTCTCTTTGTCCTGCGCGGTCGCGATGCGCGTCAGCTCGAGGCGCATCGCCTCGAGGG
>Ga0181554_1003758_pt1 | contig 12697 bp, 14 predicted proteins | sample 011ome_16_FD_145602 | JGI IMG/M metagenome (GOLD analysis project Ga0181554, IMG submission 145602) | Coastal salt marsh microbial communities from the Groves Creek Marsh, Skidaway Island, Georgia - 011503CT metaG (spades assembly) | ecosystem: Environmental > Aquatic > Marine > Intertidal zone... | reverse complement strand
GTCGCCGCCGACCATGAAGGTCAGCGTGCCCGCAATGGCGCCGCCGGTGCCGCCCGATACGGGTGCGTCGATGAAGGCCACGCCCTTGGCCTTGGCGGCTTCGGCCACCTTGCGCGAGGTGGCGGCGGCGATGGTGGAGCAGTCGATCACCAGCGTGCCGGCGGGCAATTGCGCCAGCAGGTCGCCGGCACCCAGGAACAGCGATTCCACATGCTGGCTGGCGGGCAGCATGCTGATGACGACTTCGGCCCCGGCCACTGCCGCCTTGGCGTCGGCCGCAATGGGCACACCGTCTGCGGCGAGCTTGTCGCGCGCGGGCTGCGAGAGGTCAAACGCGCGAACCTCGTGGCCTGCCTTGTGCAGGTTGTGGGCCATGGGGCCGCCCATGTTGCCCAGGCCGATGAATGCGATTTTCATGGGGTGTCTCCGGTGGTTGTCAAAAAGGGTTGGGGGGTAGAAATTGCTATACAAAACGTAGCTGAAGATGACCAGCCGACTAGCACCTTCGGCCAAAATCGCTGTACATCCTCACCCGTCGCTCTCAAAGATGCTGTGGCGCCGTCGCTGGCGGCCTGCGGGGCCGTTGGTGGCACCCTGGGGCCCGGTTGCTGGCGGTGCGGGTGGGCGTTTGCGGCGGCGGGGCGATGCCTTGGCGAGCGGGTTGTACGCCAGGGCCTCGTCCAGCCAGAACTGCCACTGCGCACGCTGTGCGTAGCCGTTGGGCTCCACCCAGAAGTAGCCTTGCATGCCGCCGCCGGGCGAGAGTTCGCGGGTGTTCTGCAGCTCCTGAAACTCGGCGTGGAGGGTGGGCGGCAGGCGCACCAGCAGTTCCTCGCCCTTGACCCCGATGCACAGCTTGCCGTCCACAAAAAAGCACCAGCAGCCAAACAGGGTGCGCTCGTCCACATCGCTGCGGTGCGCCAGCGCGGCCCGCACTGCGTCGATCAGGTGCAGGGTGGCGTCGGCAAGGGGGCGGGCAGGCATTTTTGATAAAAATGGCTTGAGGTGCTAGTGCAGCGGTCTTTTGCAGCTATGAAATCAGGAGTGAATGAGCGGATGAAGTAGCCTCAGCGAATGGCATCGGGCGCATCGCCCTCCAGCATGCGGCGGGCGATGATGACGCGCATGATTTCGTTGGTGCCTTCCAGGATCTGGTGCACGCGCGCGTCGCGCAGCAGGCGCTCCAGCGGGTATTCGCGGATGTAGCCGTAGCCGCCGTGCATCTGCAACGCCTCGTTGCACACGGTAAAGCCCGCGTCGGTGGCAAAGCGCTTGGCCATGGCGCAGTAGGTGGATGCGTCGCGTGCGCCCGCGTCGAGCTTGGTGGCGGCCAGGCGCACCATCTGGCGGGCGGCCACCAGTTCGGTGGCCATGTCGGCCAGCTTGAACTGCAGGGCCTGAAAGCTGGCAATGGGTTTGCCAAATTGCTTGCGGTCTTGCATGTACTGCTGGGCCTGCGCCAGTGCGCCTTGCGCCGCGCCCACCGAGCAGGTGGCGATGTTGATGCGCCCGCCATCCAGGCCCTTCATGGCGATCTTGAAGCCTTCGCCCTCGCGGCCCAGCAGGTGGTCGGCGGGGATGCGCACGTTGTCAAAGCTGATGGTGCGCGTGGGCTGGCTGTTCCAGCCCATCTTCTTTTCCTTTTTGCCGTAGGTGATGCCCGGCGTATCGGCCGGCACCACAAAGGCGCTGATACCGGCCGCGCCCGAGGCTGCATCGCCTGTGCGCGCCATGAGGATCAGCACATCGGTGCTGCCCGCGCCGCTGATGAAGGCCTTGCTGCCGTTGATGACGTATTCATGCCCCACCAGCTCGGCGCGGGTCTTGAGCGATGCGGCGTCCGACCCCGCACCGGGTTCGGTCAGGCAGTAGCTGGCCAGCTTGTCGCCGCTGCACAGCAGCGGGCCCCAGTGGTCGCGCACGGCGGGCGTGGCCCAGGTGCCCAGCATCCAGGTCGCCATGTTGTGGATGGTGATGAAGGCCGTGGTGCTGGGGTCGGCCGCGGCCATTTCCTCGAACACCAGGGTGGCATCCAGCCGGGGCAGGGCGAGGCCGCCTGCCGCCTCGGGCGCATACAGGCCGCAAAAGCCCAGCTCGCCCGCCTTGGCAATCGCCTCGCGCGGGAAGATGGCTTCTTCATCCCAATGCGCGGCGTGCGGCGCCAGCTCGGCCTGGGCGAAGTCGCGGGCAGACTGGGCAAAGGCGCGCTGTTCTTCGGTCAGTTCAAAGTCCATGGTGGTGTCTCTTGGATTTTTGGGTGTGGCGCGGGGCAAGTCTTCGGGTAGGCCTTCAGGGCTTGGCCGGGCTGTCGGTGCTCAGCCAGCGCATCAGCCCGCGGCGGCGCTCCTGCGTCTTGCGGGTGAGGCACTGGTGGTACAGGCGCGGGCCTTCGGGCTGGGTCTCTGCCGCCTGCGTCTCGCGCTTGCACTGGGCCGTGCGCTCGCGCCGCCAGGCGGATTGCTCCTGGCGCAGTTGCGGGCGTTCGTGGGCCGACAGGGCGCGCATCACGTCTTCGTACAGGATCTGGTTCGTGGTGTCGGCCGCCTGGAACTCCTGCACTGCGCAGGCATTCACCTCGGCCACGGTGCCGGCTGCGTTGCAGCCGGCGCCTGCCTGGGCATGGGCGCCCAGGCTCATGAGCAGACCTGCGGCCAGCAGCAGAGCCGCCGAGCTGCGGGCGATGGTTCGGTTGCGTGTGTGGGGGATGGGCATGGCCTTGTTGTAACACCGCCGATGGGATGCCTGGGTGGCTTTTGGCCGCACGGCGAGCGCCGGGGGGCGGCGTTCGACAGGCTCAGGCTGAACGGGCAGGGGAGAAGCAGCAACCTGCCAGCCCACCCCACCTGCTCCGGCCATACCAGGCCAGGCCCGGCGCAAAAAGCTGTGATCTACCGCCACCCGTTCGCCCTGAGCCTGTCGAAGCCAGAGCGCTGCGCAATGCACACGGCACGGCACAGCGCCCAGTTCGTCTTACTTCAGGCTGATGGTGGTGTTCACGCCCTGGGTGCTGGTGCTGTCATCAAACCAGCGAGCCGTCACGGTCTTGGTCTGCGTGTAGAACATCACCACCTGCTTGCCGTACGGGCCCAGGTCGCCCAGCTTGGAAGCGCGCGAGCCGGTGAACGAGAAGATCGGCACGGGCACCGGGATTGGCACGTTGATGCCGACCTGGCCCACGTCGATTTCTTCCTGGAACTTGCGGGCCGCTGCGCCGCTTTGCGTGAAGATGGCGGTGCCGTTGCCGTTGGGGTTGGCGTTGATGAACTCGATGGCGTCGTCCAGCGTGTCGGCCGCAGCCAGGCACAGCACGGGGCCAAAGATTTCCTGGTCGTAGATCGACATGCCGGGCTTGACGCCGCTGAAGATCGTGGGGCCCACGAAGTTGCCCTTTTCGTAGCCGGGCACGCTGGGGTTGCGGCCATCCAGCTCGAGGGTGGCGCCATCGGCAATGCCGCGCTCGATCAGGCTCACCACGCGGTCGCGGGCGGCGCACGAGATGACTGGGCCCACGTCGGTGCCCTTTTCGGTGCCGCCGCTCACCTTGAGCGTTTGGGCCTTGGCCACCAGGTCGGGAATCCACTTTTGCGATTCGCCCACCAGGATGACCACCGACAGCGCCATGCAGCGCTGGCCTGCGGCGCCAAAGGCGGCTCCGGCCAGGGCGTTCAGGGCCTGGTCCTTGTTCGCATCGGGCACCACGATGGCGTGGTTCTTGGCGCCCATCATGCACTGCACGCGCTTGCCGTTGAGGCTGGCGCGGTTGTACACATGGGTGCCCACCTTGGTGGAGCCCACGAAGCTGATGGCTTTGATATCGGGGTGGTCGCAAATCGCGTTCACGGCGTCTTCACCGCCATGCACCACGTTCAGCACGCCGGGCGGAATGCCGGCTTCGAGCGCCAGCTCGCACAGCCGCATCGTCACCATCGGGTCTTGCTCGGAGGGCTTGAGCACAAAGGTGTTGCCCGTGGCAATGGCCATGGGGAACATCCACAGCGGGATCATGGCCGGGAAGTTGAAGGGGGTGATGCCGGCGCACACACCCAGGGGTTGCATCACGGTGTACGTATCGACGCCGTTGGCCACGTTGTTGGCCAGCTCGCCCAGTTGCAGGTTGCCGATGCCAGCAGCGTGCTCCACCACTTCCAGGCCGCGGAAGACGTCGCCTTCGGCATCCGGCAGGGTCTTGCCTTGCTCGGCGGTCAGCAGCGCGGCCAGCTCGCCCATGTTTTCGCGGATCAGCTGCTGCAGCTTCAGGAAGATGCGCGCGCGGGTGCCGATGGGCGTCTTCTTCCAGGTCTTGAAGGCTTCCTTGCCCGAAGCCACGGCGGCGTTGATTTCTTCAGGCGTGGCAAACGGCACGCGGGCCAGCACTTCTTGCGTGGCGGGGTTCACCACATCGCGCCACTGCGTGGTCTTGGACTCGACAAACTTGCCGCCAATCAGCAGCTTGACGGTGGGCGCCAGCACGGCGGTGGAAGTGGGTGCATTCATCGGGTTGTCTCCTCAAAGGGGGTCGTGAAGGGCCGCGCGGTGACACAGCCAACGCACGCATGGTAGCTGTGCGAAATTCGCAGGACAATAGTCATCTCTGCACGTTTGATCTGCAAATTTGCACATGAAGCACAAGGACGAAAGATGGACTGGGACAACCTGCGGTACTTTCTGGAGCTTTCGCGCACGGGCACCCTGGCGGCGGCCGCGCGGCGGCTGGCGGTGGAGCACACCACCGTGTCGCGCCGCATCCAGGCGCTGGAAAAGCAGATGGGTGCGGCCCTGTTTGCGCGCGATGCGGGCGGCCACCGCCTGACAGAGGCGGGCCGGCAACTGCTGCCTGCGGTGGAGGCCATGGAGACCGCCGTGCTGGGTGCCGAACGCACGGCACCGGCGTCGCACGAGGGACCGTCGGGCCTGGTACGGGTGGGCGCCACCGAGGGCTTCGGCACGCTGATCCTGGCGCCGCAGCTGGCGCAGCTCACGCGGCGGCACCCGCACCTGTCGGTAGACCTGCTGGCCCTGCCGCGCATGGTGAACCTGTCGCGGCGCGAGGCCGACATCGTGATCTCGCTGGAGCGGCCCACGCGCGGCTCGGTCATCGTGAGCAAGCTCTCGGATTACGCGCTCTACCTGTATGGCCAGCGCGAATACCTGGCCCGCAAGCCGCTGGTGGCCGCGCCCGAGGATCTGCGTCACCACGATTTCGTGAGCTATGTGGATGACCTGCTGTTCACCAAGGAGCTGCAGTTCCTGGATGCCTTGCACCGGCCCGAGCGCTTTGCGTTTCGCAGCACCAGCATCACCGCGCAGTACGAAGCCGTGCGCGCGGGTGCCGGGCTGGCGGTGCTGCCCGCATTTCTGGCCGACCGCGATCCGGTGCTGGCGCGCGTGCTGCCGCAGCAGGGGCGGTTTACGCGCACCTTCTGGATGAGCATGCCATCGGAAGCCAAGCACTTTGCGCGCATGCAGGTGACCTGGGCCTTCCTGCGCGAGGCGGTGGCGGCGCAGCACGGGCTGCTGTTGCCGGGCACGGTGCGGTAAAGAGAAGAAGGGCGCGGCGGTTTCAGTCGGCCCTGGCCAGCGGCAGCTTGACCCAGAAGCAGCTGCCCTGGCCGGGCTCGCTCTCCACGCCGATGCTGCCGCCCATGCCCTCGACCAGCCGCTTGCACAGCGCCAGGCCCAGGCCCGCGCCCTCAAACGCGCGCGTGGCAGACCCATCGACCTGCTCGAACAGCGTGAAGATGCGGTCCTGGTCGGCCTGCGCGATGCCAATGCCCTGGTCTTCCACCCGCAAGATCCACAGGGCGGCCTGATCTTCGCCCGGGGCCTGGTTCTGCGACAGCTCGGCATGAAGCCGGATGTGGCCCGCGTGGCTGAACTTGACCGCGTTGTCCAGCAGGTTCACCAGCACTTGCTGAATCCGCTCGGGGTCGCCCACATGGAACGCAGGGGCGGTATCCACACCGGTCACCAGCGACACACCCAGGCCCTTTTCGCGCGCCAGCGGCTCGACCAGGGCCACGGCGTTGGCGGCCAGTTCGGGCATCGAAAAGGGCGAGAAGTTGAATTTCACTTGGCGCGATTCCAGCACTGCCAAGTCGATCAGTTCGTTGAGCAGGCGCATGAGGTTTCGGGATGCATCCATCACCCCCTGCAGCATGGGTTTGAGGCGCTCTTCGCGCAGGCGGCTGTGTACCAGTTCCGTGGTGCCCAGGATCAGCGTCATGGGCGTGCGCAGCTCGTGGCCGATATTGGACAGGAAGATGCTCTTGGCGCGCAGGGCGGCCTCGGCCGCTTCCTTGGCCACCGACAGGGCGGCGGTGCGCTCTTTCACCCGCGCTTCCAGCAGGTTGCGCTCAGCTTCCAGGGATTTTTCCAGCTCCAGGCGCCGCGTCACATCACGGCCGATGCTGAGATACCCCGCCTGTTGGCCCAGGGCATCGCGATAGAGGCGGGCCGACATCTCGAACCAGCGCACCTCGCCGTTCCTGCAGCGCAGTGGCAGCGTGACCAGTGGATCCTGTGTGCGGATGGCCTCGCGGAGAATCGCTGCGCCGTCGGTGCCGAGCGCCTCGAAGATGGGCCGGCCCACGACCTCGGCTGCCGCATACCCGCGCGCACGCTCGTCGGCCGGGCTGACGTAGGCCACGGTCATGTCGGGGTTGACGCGCCAGATCACCTCCTTCGCGTTTTCAGTCAGCAGCGTGAACATCTGCTCCCGGTCCGAAAGGCGGCGATACAGCTGGTAGCCATGCCCCACCAGGAGGAAAAAACCGGCACTGCTGAGCAAAACCGCCAGGCTGAACACGATGAGTGCGTGGCTTGAATAGGGCGTGGGCTGGGTATGGTTGCTCAGCACCACCATCGCAAGCGCGGACGCCGTCCACGCCACGCCGGCCGCGCGGCCGAGCAGCAGATAAGCCGTACCCACGCCCACCGTGTACCAGATGACCCGCAGCTCGTGCCCCAAGGGCTGCCACAGCGCATAGGTGCACAGGATGAGCGCGCTGACCATCTGAAAGCTTGCGATGGGTACGTAGCTGGCAGGAAACCGGCGAAGGGCCCACCACAGCGTGGTCAGCACGGCGTTGCCCAGCAGCAGGGTGGCGTTCCAGGAGGGCGGGGTGGGAATCAACCCGGCAAGCCCCGCGACAAACAGAATCCATCCGATCGCCACAGTGGACAGAAGAAATCCGCTCATCAGGCGAATCTGGAACTGGCGCAGAGCGCTGAAAGGCTGTGGGGTAGGTGTCATGTGACGCGGTTTTTCACCGTTTTTGCGGAATGTATTGTCAATAATAACGAATACGATGCGTTTGGACTACCATATATTTGGTAAAAATGATATTTTTGGCCCTATGGGGGTTTGACAAATTGGGCGTGTGCAATGGGCCCGTGACGAAAGTGGGGATCCTTTCCGGCAAAGAAAAAGGCCCTCGAAAGGACCTTTTTCAGTGCGACCGGGGAACCCGGTCAGCGGGCGCGACCAGCGCCTGGGCTGGCGGCAGTGGCGCCCTATATCCTGCCCATCAGCAGCAGCACCACCAGGACGAGCACGACCAGGCCGATCCCGCCGCTGGGCCCGTAGCCCCACGACCGGCTGTGGCCCCAGGTAGGCAGTGCGCCGATCAGGATGAGGATCAATACGATCAGGAGAATCAGCGAGAGCGACATGGCTCGTTCCTTGTTGTGTTGCGGTGTCTACATTGTTCGTGCCGACACGCCGTGTCCCGGCAGGCGGCCCGCCCGCTCCGCGGTCGGCTGTTTCCGACAGCCTCTGTGGGATGCAGCGCGTTCTCTGGCCATTGCGCTTCCCATGGCCGTCTGGATGCAACGCTACAGATAATATAGCTACCAAGGCAATGAATACCTGGGCTAGCGGCCTGAAATGGCCAGAAATGGCCTGAAGCCACCAGGATGTGCGCCGCTGGCACCCCGGACGGCCACACGGTCCTATCGGTTGGGCTGCGGCACGGCGGCGTAGTTCATCGCAATGGTTTGCACCACGGCGCCGATGAGTGCGCCATCGTCTGCGCTCTGGGGGGCTACCGTTTTGACGATCTGGATGGCGTACTCCAGTTGCTCGCGCGTCAGGGCTGCTGCCATGGCATTGCCCCGTTTTTCACTGGGCGACGTATCGCGGATCAGCAGGCTCATATGGGTTCCTTGGATTGAAAGTGGTGGGCCAGTATGGGGCTGGCAAGGCAGGCGTGCCGACCGGGGGTGATGACGCCAGGAGCGCCGGTGCCAGGCGGCTACCCTGCCAGCATGCGCGCGGCCCACGCTGGTGGCGGGTCTTGCAGCAGCGTGGTGCCCGCCGGTGTGCGCAGGGCCACCAGCTGCGGGCCGCCGCGGTCGATGTCTTCGCCGTCGTACAGATAGGAGACGTCAGCCGTGCGCACGGCCTGGGCCAGGTGGTGCAGCGTGCGCGGGTAGCGCGCCAGGATGCGTTCAGCCGGCACAGGGTGGCCGCCTTCAAGCACGCGCCGGGCCACGCGGGCGGGCAGGCGGGCCGGGTCATCCAGCGCCACGATGTGCAGGGCCACCGTGAAGCCCAGTTGCTGTGCGTCTTGGATCAGTCGCAGCTTGGACGGGTGCGAAAACACGGTTTCGCTGGCAAACGGGATGCGGCTGGCCAGCAGCTCGGCACGGCGGGCATCGGCCCACTGCCGGGCGGCCTCGGAGCGCGCCTGGGGGTCGGCGATGTGCTGCAGGTGGCTGGCCTCGTGGAGGTCGGCATTCACGAATTCCAGCGGCGGGCCCAGGATGCCTTCGCGCACCAGCGCGCGGTACAGGGTGGATTTGCCAGCGCCGTTGGGGCCTGCCAGCAGATGAAACCACAGGGGCGCAACGTCGGTCGGCGGGGTGTTGTGCGGTGGCCTGGACTGACCGGCCTTGCGTGCCGCCATCTCAGGCGCTGGCTTTGGCCTGGTTTTCCAGCACCACACTGCGCACGCGCTGGGCCAGCGTGCCGCGGGCCTGGGCCGTCAGCAGCCGGGCGGTGAGGGCGTCCACCGATGTGGGCGCGGTGGCCTGCTGGCGCTGGGCAGCGGCGGTTTCGTACTGCTCGATGGCCAGGCGCGCCTCCGGCACGCTCAGGCCGGTGTGCTCGACGATCTGGCCCAGCGTGGCCCAGTACTCGATCTGGCTGGCCACCGAGCGGCGCATGGGCTGCGCGGCCTGGCGCGCCTGTTCGACCAGTGCGCTGGGAAGCTTGACGGAGGCAAAAGCAGTGGTGGCCATGGGGTTCTCCTGATTGGCGCATTTTGCGCCAATTGGGCGATTCTTGCCAAGGTGGTGCGGGTTTGTTGCCGTTTGAAGTGCCGATGCAGGAATCATCAAAATGCATAGCACTCCCGGCAATGAGTGCGTGCACTTCAGGTCGGATCGGGCATGAAAAACCTGCACGGTGCCCGCTTCGGCGTTTGCCTGGCGTTGCTCAGCCTGCGGATTCTGGCGGGCACTTCCTGGGCGCCAGGCAGTAATCCGGGTGTTGGCCAGTGAGCAGCAGGAACAGGGCGAAGGCGGGTCCCTGCATGTTGCGCTCGTCACTGCTGCTTTCCAGCGCCTGCCAGGTGCGCGATTGCACGCCGCCGCGGCTTCCGGTCTGCAGCGGGTAGCCCATCAGCTCGGCGGCCTGTGCCTGGCTCAGGCCGGCAGCCATGCGGGCCGCCTTGAGCTGTTCGCCGGTGGGGATAGGCAGGTCAAGCCGGATGGCTGGGGCGGGGGTCATGGCAGGGCGGTTCCAGGGGCAGGGGGGAGATGGCGGCCGGGCCGGCAGGCACGCGGCCACAAGGGATGGCCCTCAATTGTGCCGCCGAGTCCTGTGCACTCTCTCCCGGAACGCCCCCTCTGCGGTATCCACACAGGCACGCGGGCACGCATGTCTGCCGCCTGGCCCGGCCGCGGCGGCTGGGCCGGGGTGCCGTCTTCTTACTCTTCAGCAATGCGCCGCTGGCCCGCCTCGATGTGATGCTTCATCGCGGTGATAGTGGACAGCGGGTCAAGGCTTTCACATCAGCAGCGTGATGGCGATGATGGCCACGCCCAGCGCCAGGTTGACGGCCACCCATGTGCGGATGCTGGCCAGTGCCTGCCCGCCTGTGGCCCAGTCAGAGGCAGCCACGGCGCGGGTCAGGCGCTTGAACAGCGCGAAACGGATGTGCCCGAAGATCGCCATCATCAAGATGCCGAGCGCCGCCATCAGGGTCCAGTCCAGGGGCATGGCAAAGCTGCCGCCCGACTGCACGGCCTGCTTGGCCACGCGGCCGATCATCCACAGGCCGGTCACCAGCACCAGGCCGATGGCCACGGTCACCCCGGCGAAAAAGCGGCGCAAGACGTCCTGCATCAGCCGCAGGCGCTCGGGCGGGGGCAGCTGCAGCGCCGCGGGCCTGAGGAAAAAATGGGCAAACACCATTCCGCCGATCCACACGATGATCGAGAGGACGTGGGTCAGCTTCAGCAGGTTGTAGATCATGGGTTGGAGCCTTGCAGGCAGGGGTTGCGGTGGAAATCGCCACGGGCGACGGATCGCCAGGCTGGCCGATTGTGCAGTGGCGGGCGCGGTCGCGCATTGCCCCTAGGGCACGGCTGGATTGGGGGGCGGTGTCGCCGGGGCAGGGCGCTGCTGCGGCGGCGGTGTCAATGGGGCTACGCCGAGAGCGGAACCGTCGCCACCTGCACCCGGTTTCCGCCGGCTTTTTTGGACAGGTACATCGCGCTGTCAGCCCGCCCCAGCAGGCGGTGCTCGTCGGTACCGTGGTCCGGGAAGAACGCCACGCCAATGCTCGGCTGGACGGTGACGCTGACGCCCTCCAGGTCAAAGGGCTGGCCAAAGGCGGTCAGTATCTTGTGGGCCACCACCGTGGACTGTTCGCGCGCGTGGCCGCTTTCCAGCAGCACCACGAATTCGTCGCCACCCAGCCGTGCCAGGGTGTCCGTACTGCGCACGCACTCCAGCAGTCGCTGGGCCACGCGTTGCAGCAACAGGTCACCCATGGCATGACCGTGGGTGTCATTGATCGACTTGAACCGGTCCAGGTCGATGAAAAGCAGCGAGAGCAGATGGCGCGATTCCCGCGCGCGGTCCAGCGCCACGCCCAGCCTGTCCATGAAAAGCTGGCGGTTGGGCAGGTGCGTGAGCTGGTCGTAGCGGGCCAGGTGCTCCAGCCGCCCCAGCATCTGCGTGCGTTCGACCGCTGCAGCCACTTGCGTGGAGAGCAGCTGCAGCATCTGCAGATCACGCTCGTCGTACCCGGCGGTGCCTGCCGGGCTGTGCAAGACCAGCGCACCCATGGCACCGCGCGAGGTGACCAGTGGCACACCCAGCCAGCAGTGGTTCCCGTCGTCGTGCGCAAGGCCGTCGGCAGGCCCGGATGGCGATGGGGGGCAGGTACCACCGCACGCACCCTTGCGCAGCACGGCACGCGCGCTGCCAATGACTTCTGCACACAGCGTGTCGCGGGACGGCTCGGCGGCGCAGGCAGCGTCACCTGCCGCATACGGGAACGCCAGCTGGCCCGAGGCCGCATCGTGCAGCGCCACCGCAAAGTAGGACGACGGCATCAGCCCGCCAATGATTTCGTGGATGCGCAGCAGCAGCGCTGCGAGAGACTCGGCTGCATGTGCAGCTTCGGAAATGGCGAGCACCGCCATGTGGATGAATTCGGTGCGCTTGCGCTCGGTGATGTCATGCGCCACGGCCAGCCGCACCTGGTGCTCTGGCAGCCAGCGCGCCGTCCAGCGGACGTGGACGATCTTGCCGTCCTTGCGCACGTAGCGGTTTTCAAACTGCAGCTGCAGGTTGCCTTCGCTCACGCGCCGTGCCTGCTCCCGCGTGGCATCCACATCGTCGGGGTGCACCAGGTCCAGCATCCGCTTGCCCAGGGCCTCTGAGGGCCGGTAGCCAAAAATGCGCTCAAACGCAGCGCTGGCAAACACAAGCTCGCTGTCTGCCCGCACCATGCACACGGCGTCCAGCAGAAGGTCCACCACGTTCAGCGAGGAAATGTCTTGCATGGGTCAGGGAATGTGCGTGCCGGGCAGGTCGCCCACATTGTGATGCCCGCGGCACGGTACGGACGCAATGGCCCGGCCTGCAGACACCGTGGTGTTGCGTTCGCGCTGCATCGAATGCCTTTTTTGACCAATGCGTGCGTGGGTCGAGGGGATCCAGGGGAGCGAGGGGATCGAACCCGAAAGCGGGCTCCGCCGCAAGGCCCCCGCTGCAAGCGCAGGCCCAGCTGCGCAGAAGCTGCCCCGGTGAAGCCGCTCTGGGCGCTCATTTTTTGATAGCTGAAGGCGCTTTCTTTGCTTGCACCCTGCACGCTTTTTATATAAAACCCGAAAGTTACGAAACGTTGAATCGCGTCACAGATGATTGCTGGTACGCTGCTCAGCTTTGCCGATGCGGCCGGTCGTTTTCAGCGGCTGGCCGGTGGCTGTGCACCGTCCACCGAGGTTTTTCCCTGACTGCTCACTCCGCATTCACCCCGCACGAGCGGCTGGCCAACAGCCGCTGGCTGCATTGGCTCGCCGGTGCCGCCGTGGGTGCACTGGGGCTGCTGCTCACGGCGTGGCTGGTGGTGCAGCAGGCGGGCTCGGTCCGCGAAATGGGGCAGGGCCGCTTTGTGCAGGAGGCCCGTTCGTTCTCGGAAGCGCTGGGCCAACGCATCTCGGGCAATACCGAAGTGGTGCT
>Ga0181554_1003755_pt1 | contig 12700 bp, 8 predicted proteins | sample 011ome_16_FD_145602 | JGI IMG/M metagenome (GOLD analysis project Ga0181554, IMG submission 145602) | Coastal salt marsh microbial communities from the Groves Creek Marsh, Skidaway Island, Georgia - 011503CT metaG (spades assembly) | ecosystem: Environmental > Aquatic > Marine > Intertidal zone >... | reverse complement strand
CGAGGAACGACCAGTTTTCGACCAGTCTTCTCCGTCCGGTCCGGTCCGGTCCGCTCGTCGAAAGAGGCGGAAGCCGCGCGGGGGGGGGTCCTTCGGCGCCTCGCCTTTTCCCGTCCCCCCCCCCCCAGGCCGCCGCCTCGAAAGAATCTGAATATGTCTTCTCTTCCATCGATCGTCCAAGTCAGTCGTCGATCGATCAGTGCGCCGCGGTGACCATGGCCTTCACCTTGGCGATCGCGTGCGCCGGGTTCAACGACTTGGGGCACACCTTGGAGCAGTTCATGATCGTGTGACACCGAAACAACTTCATCGCGTCGTTCACCTTATCCAATCTCTCCTCCGTCTTCCCGTCCCTCGAGTCGATGATCCACCGGTACGCTTGCATGAGCACCGCGGGGCCCAAGTACTGATCGCTGTTCCACCAGTACGACGGGCACGACGTGCTGCAGCACGCGCACAGGATGCACTCGTACAAGCCGTCCAACTTAGGGTCGTGCCATACGAGCGATGATATCGGGGTGGAGTTCAAAGGCGTCAGAAGCGGAGTTGAAAGGCGTCGAGGGAGGTGTGTCGGGATTGAAACCAGCGAGGTGTGGGCGGAGAGAAACGCCGGGAAGAAAAGTCCTTAAGGATCGGCGTTCACCACGCGAACGCGGTCGTACGGGGACCAGTGTGAGATAGAACAGAACGCGCCTTAGCGCGGTCCTCCTTGCTCTGGTGATACTCCGTCCCCTTCAGCACCTCGCTCCCGTCCGCGGTCTGCAAGTACGGCTCGATCGACTTGTACTGCGCGTAGAAGTTCGCCATGTCCACGACGAGGTCGCGGACTACGAACATGTGCGGCAGCGGCGCGATCTTCAACGGCGCGTCGGAGGATTTGTCAACCTTGCACAGGCACGCGAGACTGGGTGGGTGAAGCGATCGGTCAGTCGAACGTCTTACCGGTGAAACATTGAAAGGGAAGCGCGGGTGAAGAGTGACGACGAGAAAAGTCCTTAAGGATCGGCGTGCACCACGCGAACGGGGTCGTATGGGAAGCAGACTCACGTGTTCACGCCGTCGATGTTCATCGCGCACGACCCGCAGATGCCTTCGCGGCACGAGCGACGGAAGGACAGAGAGTTGTCCTGCTCGTCCTTGATCTTGAAGAGGACGTCGAGCATCATCGGGCCGCACGCGTTCGTGTCCACCTTGTACGTTTGGTACCGCGGCTTCCCGCCCGTCTCCGGGTCCCATCGGTAGATCTGAAACTCCTGGAGGTTGCTAGGTTTCGACGACGCGGAAGACGCGGCGGCTTCCGCGGCCGCGGCCGCGGGCGCGGACGTGGTCACGACGCGCGCGACGTCGAACTGCGCGGACGACCGCGCGGAGGCGAGGGAGCTCGCGGACGCGCGGGAGGCGATCCCGGCCGCGCGCTTCGCGAACGCAGCCAACATCGCGTCGTCGTCGACGGACGCCCTCGAAGAGTCGCCGATTAAAGAAGCGCGTTGGGTTCTTAAAATATCGCGCGGGCGCGCCGCGGGGGGCCGCGCGGGTCGATCTGAAGGCTTCGAAAGCGCGCGGGTTCGTTCGCGCGACGAGATCGACGCGTGAGCGCGACGATCTGCGGTGGACGCGCGCGAGTGGAGCGCAGACGCGGTCGCGACGCGCGCGATGCAGTGCCCGGGCGCGTCCCCCCGCGAAAAGTGACGTCGTCGCGTCGGCCGCAGAAAAAATCTCCTCGTTGTACGCGTACGAAAGTACGCGCGCGAAACGTACGCGCACCAGTCAGGAGGTTAGGAAACCGTTGGACGCCGTGATGACCAGGAGGAAGAATGCGCCACACCACGACGCGCGCCCGCACGCGCGTTGGCCCTTCGCCGACGAACGAACGAATCGCGCCGCGCGATGTCGTCCAGGACGACCGTCGCGCAGCTCCGCGACGCGCTCCGCGCGAAAGGCCTGGACGCGACCGGGAACAAAGCCGAGCTCCTCGCGCGCCTGGAGCGAGCGTCGGGCCCGTCCGAAGGCGCGACGACGACGACGAATGATAACGCGACGACGAAAACCAAGAGGACGCGATCTCCGGCGGGGAAGACGCGCGCCGCCGCGCCAACGCGGTCGACCCGCCCGCTGAAACGCCACGCGCCCGCGCTCGTCCTCCTCCTCGCGCTGACGCTCCTCGTCTCGAAGGTCTACTTTCCAAACTCCGCGCTCGGCGTCCTCGCGACGCGCGCCAAGCCGCATCTGATCCGAGCGATGCGCCTGCCGATGCGCGTCTTCGGCGGCGCCGACGACGACGACGCCAAGTGGCTCGGATTCTTCAGCGCCAAGGTGGAGCCGCTCCTGCAGATCCCAGTTGTGTTTGCGTTCCTCGGGATCTACCAAGGCATGTTCAGCGGCAACGCGCTGGAGATCCCAGAGCGACTCACGAGGATGTTCAACCGCGACTGGTTCAAGTTCGCGTCGCTATGCGCCATCGCGTTGCAAAGCACGGGGGGGGACCTCGAAAATGCGGTGCTAAGCGCGAGCTTCTTTCTGCTCGTGATGTACGCGCTGAAGACGCCGGAGGAACGCGCGAGGACGGGGTTCGTGTGATGCTGATGCGGTGGGGGCGCGAGGACGACGACGACGACGACGGACGGACGGGCGGGCGGCGGCGGCGGCGGCGGCGACGGCGATGACGCGCGCCGCCGCCGCCGCGGCGCCGACGCCGCCGACCGGACCGAGGTCTCTCGGACGTGACGACAATTCGCGAGGAGACCCTGGACGTTTTGAAAGTTTAAACGTCTCTTCGTCGCGCGTTCGTCCGTCGCGTCGACGCGCGACGCGCGCGCGGGGGCGCCGCGGCGGCGCGCGCGGCGAGGCGAATCGCCATGTACCGGCGGCGTCGCCGTCGGCGGCGGAGGGTGAAAGATGGAATACGAACCCGTCTTTGGCAATCCTTCCGGAAGGTTGGCGGCGGCGGCGGCGGCGCCGACGCCGCCGCGGCGTCGCGCGACGCGCTCTCGCCGCGGCTCCGCGCGCGTTCGCCAGAGGAAGGGTCTCCGCGGGTGCCCCGGCGCGCTCGGGGCGAACGCGGCACGGAACGGGACGGGGAGAGGACTTTTCAGGTCGAAACTGGGAGGAACTTCTATGCTTGCGGAGCTTTTGCCCGAACCATTTTCTGCTGCGAATTTTTTTGGTTCTCTGGCCGTTTCGGTTTTCATTAGACCGTGATTTAGGAGTTAACGGCGAATACACACGACGTAGTACGGAGTAGCGTACACTCGTACCGCGAACCAGTCAGGAAATCCGCCCGCGTCTCGCCAGCCGTCGGTCGGCGGGAAAAGATTGCCGGAACGCGTCCTGAGCCGTCGATTTTGCGGCGGGCGGCGCGAAACGCTCTTCAAGACGAGACAGCTGCGCGCACGCTCCGTCTCTTTCCACGCACACGCACACGCGTACCCGCAAGCCTTTCGGCTGCCGACGAACTCGACAGGTGCGCGCACGCTCTCCTCGCCCAGCCCGCTCGCTCGCGCGCTCGCGCGCGTCTCCACGCGCGCGTTTCCGACGCCGCCGCCGTCGCGCGAAATCAAAACCATCGCATCGCGCGCGTACGACGACGTTACGCGGAGCCGCCGAGGGGGACGCGCGGACGGCCGCGCGGCGCGACGCGCGACGCGTCTCCGCGCGTCTCCGCGCGCGAATCGCGCGCGCGATGGTCGCTCGCGGCGATTCTCCGCGCGCGGCGACGCGTTCGCGCGTTCGCGCGCGCGTCGCGGCGCGGTTACCGCGCGCGCCGACCACGCGCGGCATCCTGCGGTCCACGCGAAGACATTATCATTCCTCGCGCGCCGCGGCGGCGGGAGGGAGGTCGCGCGCGCGGTCGCGCGCGCCGCCGCCTCGAAATCCGCGGCGGCGAATCGACTCGCGTCGCTCGTCCCGCGCGTTCCCGCGCGTCGCCGGCGCGTTCGCGCGACGCGTCACGCGCGCGGCGCCCCCCCGCGCGCGCGACCGCTCGTCGTTCGAGTCTGCGGCGCGCGCGTGAAGTCTTTTTATCTCCTGTCGAGTCAACCAGTAACAATCGACGATCGCGCGCCGGGAACCGAAGCCCTGACCCCTCCGTCCATCCATACCCCCACCCCCACCCACCCCCATCCCGCAGCTACAATGGCTCCCACGAAATGCAAGACCCCCTCGGCGCCGGCGATCACCAAGACGATCGTCGCGTCCCTCCTCGAGGACTCACTCAAGAAGAAGGACGAGGACGCGCGCGTCGCGGCGGCTAAGAAGATCAAGGAGCTCGTCGACGCCGCGACGACGGCGGACGAGCCCGCGTGCGTCGAGCTCCTCACCATCGCGATCACGCTCGCGGGCGATAACAAGTCCAAGAACGTCCGCGAGGCTGCGGACGAGGCGATGAAGTCGTTCCCGGCGAAGCTCTCCGAGTTTGCGGTCCGCGCGTGCCTCAAGCCCATCTTCACCGGCTTCCAGTCGCAGTTCTGGCAATCCAAGATGGCGGCGCTGTGGCTCGTCGACGACTTCGTGGCGCGCAACCCGAAGGCTGTCGCCGCGTGCCTCCCGGAGATCATCCCGGAGCTCGCGCAGGTGATGGTGGACATGCGCGACGAGGTGAAGGAGAAGTCCACGGACACGATGGCCAAGGTCGGCACGTGCGTCGGCAACATCGACATCGACCCGTTCATCCCGACGCTCATCGAGTGCATCCACAAGGTGGACGAGGTCCCGGAGTGCGTGCACAAGCTCGCGGCGACGACGTTCGTGCAGCAGGTGGAGGCGCCGACGCTCTCGATCATGGGCCCGCTCCTGCAGCGCGGTCTCTTCTTCCAGCAGGTCACCGCGATCAAGCGTAAATCCGCGGTCATCATCGACAACATGTGCAAGCTCGTCGAGGACCCCATGGACGCGGCGCCGTTCCTTCCCAAGCTCCTGCCGCTCCTGAAGCGCGCGATGGACGAGGTCGCGGACCCGGAGTGCCGCCAGGTGTGCACGCGCGCGTACAAGACGCTGCTCATCGCCGCCGGCGAGTCCTCGGACGCCGTCGTCGACGAAAACTCCGAGTCGAAGCGCACCGACGAGTCCACCGTCCGCGCGCAGCTCACCGAGATGATGACCGAGATGACGGGCGCGTCCGAGGCGGACATCACGGCGTTCCTCAAGACCCCGGAGGTTGAACCGTACTTTGAGTACATCTGCACGCTCGCCACGAACGCGCTCCTCGCGAAGAACTTTGACCTCCCGACGTGGAAGAAGTCGTGCGCCGAGCCGTACTTCGCGCTCTTTTTCGACGCCGCCGCGGAGGCGACCAAGGCGCTCGTCGAGAAGGCTGAGGCTGCCTACGAGGCGTCCAAGAAGGTCTTCATCGTCGAGGACGAGGAGGGCGAGGACCTCTGCAAGTGCGACTTCTCCCTCGCGTACGGCGCGCTCATCCTCCTGAACAACGCGACGCTGCACATGAAGAAGGGGAAGCGTTACGGCTTGTGCGGTCCCAACGGCTGCGGCAAGTCGACTCTCATGAAGGCCATCAACAACGGCCAGGTCGAGGGTTTCCCGCCCCCCGAGGAGCTCCGCACGGTGTACGTCGAGCACGACATCCAGGGCGACCAGCACGACATGTCCGTCGTCGAGTTTGTGCTCGACGACGACGTCATCAAGGGCCACGGCGTCACCGCGGAGGATGTCACGAGCACGCTGCTGTCGTTTCAGTTCACCGAACGCATGATCACCGGTCCCGTCGTCGCGCTCTCCGGCGGCTGGAAGATGAAGCTCGCTTTGGCGCGCGCGATCTTCATGAAGGCGGACATCCTCCTCCTCGACGAGCCCACGAACCACCTCGACGTGAAGAACGTCGCGTGGCTCGAGGATTACCTCTGCTCGCAGACGACGGTGTCCTCCATGATCGTCTCGCACGACTCTGGCTTCCTCGACCGCGTGTGCACGCACATCATCCACTACGAGACGCGCAAGCTCGTGACGTACAAGGGCAACCTCACGGAGTTCATCAGGCAGTGCCCCGCGGCGAAGAAGTACACCGAGCTCAGCAACGACGAGCTCAAGTTCATCTTCCCCACGCCCGGCTTCCTCGAAGGCGTCAAGAACAAGGACAAAGCCATCGTCAAGGCGACGGGCTGCGCGTTTACCTACCCGGGCACCGACCGCCAGATCATTAAGTCCGGCACGATCCAGCTGTCCCTCTCCTCGCGCGTCGCGTGCCTCGGCCCGAACGGCGCGGGCAAGTCCACGTTCATCAAGCTCCTCACCGGCGAGGCGGAACCCGACGCGGGGACGGTGTGGAAGCACCCCAACATGCGTTACGCGTACGTCGCGCAGCACGCGTTTCACCACGTCGAGCAGCACCTCGAGAAGACGCCGAACGAGTACATTCGGTGGCGCTTCGCGACGGGCGAGGACAAGGAGAACCTCACGAAGGTGACCGCGCAGTACACCGAGGAGGAGGAGCGGCTCATGAAGGAGAAGATTCCGATCGAGCAAGAGAACGAGGACGGCAGCAAGACGATGCTCAAGCTCGTCGTCGAGAAGATTTTGTCCCGCCGCCAGAAGAAGTCCAAGTACGAGTACGAGGTGCAGTGGAAGGGGATGTCCATGGACGCGTCCTCCTGGGTCGAGAAGGAGAAGCTCGAGAAGTTTGGCTTCGCCAAGTACATGACCCGCATCGACGAGCGCGAGGCTGCGCGCGCGGGTCTCTACGCGCGCCCGCTCACGCAGGCCAACGTCGAGAAGCACCTCATCGATTTCGGCCTCGACGCCGAGTTCGGCACCCACAACCGAATCAAAGGTCTCTCCGGCGGCCAAAAGGTCAAGCTCGTGCTCGGCGCCGCGATGTGGCAGCAGCCGCACATCGTCGTCATGGACGAGCCGACCAACTACCTCGACCGCGACGCCCTCGGCGCGCTCGCGATGGCGGTGAAGGAGTTTGAAGGCGGCGTCCTCCTCATCACCCACAACTGCGAATTCGCAGACGCGCTCAAGGAGGAGACGTGGAACGTCCCCGGCGACGGCGTCGTGTACGTCGAGGGCAACAAGTGGGGCCAAGGCAAGAAGGGCAAGGGCGAGGCGATCAATCAGGATCCGCTCATCGCGGAGGATGTCGTCGACGCGCTCGGGAACATCGTCAAGGTGAAGGGGCCGAAGAAGAAGCTCTCGCGAAAGGAGATCAAGGCGCGCGCCAAGTCTCGCGCGAACAAGCTCGCCGAGGGCCAGGACCTCAGCACGGACTCCGACTGGGACCTCGACGAGTACATCGGCGAGGCGAAGGAGAAGAAAACGAAGGCGTAATAAGCGCGCGTTGAACACACGTTAGTCAATACCATATTCATGGCAGGAACCAACGCCAATGAACGCGGAGCCGCGCGCGGCGTCGCGTCGCGGCGTCGTCTTTCGAGGAAATACACGTTCTGTTGAAGACGACGACGCGCGCGTCGACGGACGGACGGATGACAATCACCACGCGTCAACATCGGGACGTCGACGTGGACGACGACGCGAGACATGCCACACATCATCAATCACGAGGGGGAGCACCGAGTTCGCTCGGACTCGACCTCGCGGTCCCGTGGGTGTTGCTGCGCTGCCATCGCTCGCTTATTTTAGTCTTTATTCTAGCTCCAACCAATTTTTTCACTCACGGACCAACGCGCGGTCCCTTGCATTTAATTTAAGAGTACGACGTGTACGCATAAACCCTTTTCATCGTTATCACAACGCGCGTCAGCTCTGGAAGTCCGCCCAGTCGTCGCCCCCGCCCGCGTTCGACGCCGGCGGGTCGTCGAACGTCGCCCACCCCCCGCCCGCGTCGTCCGCCGGCGGCGGCGGCGGCGGCGGCGGCGTCACGCTCATGCTCGCCGGCGACGGCGCCGCGCCCATCCCCGCGCCCGCGGTCGGCGACCGTATCATTCCAGCGACCCGGTTTTCGATGTGCGGCGGGAACCCCCCCGGCGGCGGCGCGAGCACCGGGATCGGCGCGCCCGGCGGCGGCGGCGCGATCGTCGCGGTCGCCGCGGTCGCCGCCGCGCCCCCCGCGACTCTCTTCGCGTGCGGTTCGCGTCCGACGAGCTTCGACGACACGTTGATGTTGATCGTCCCTTTCAAGGAGTAATCGTGCAGCCTCGGCGGGCCGCCGCCGTCACCGCCGTTACCGCCGCCCGCGGCCGCGGCCGCGACGGCTCTCTCGCGCTCCTCCGCGAGCGCCGCCGCGGTCCTCTCTCGATCCCTCTGCTGCTGCTGCTCTTGCACCGCGAGCTTAAAATCGCTCGCGGCGTCGCGCTCTCGAAACCCCAACCCCAAGAACGCGTGCCGCCGCGTCGCCTCGTCCTCCACGCGCAGGACGAAGTACCTCGAGCTGTCGATGACGGGCTCCACGACGGTCGCGACCTTCGCGTCTTTCGGCAGCGGACACTCCGCGAAGAGCTCGCCGGACTCGACGTCGAGCAATTTTATCGACGCTCGCGAGCCGCGACTGGTGACTTTGACGCGCACCGCTCGGAGCCACTTCTCGACGTCCCAGCTGTCCGCTCGGTGACCCGCGTGCGTCGCCGTGGGGGGAATCGCGTAGACGTACTGCGGCGGAGGGGTGGGTGGGAGACGGGGAGGCGCGTGATGAGACGGGAGGAGGACGGAGAAGGTGCCAAGTCGTCGGTCGACTGATTCTTCTGGGAGAACGCGACGACGACGACGATATACTCCGACGCCGAAGCGGAGCCGAGCGCGACGGAGGCGCGGGGGGCCTCGCGGGGAGCGCGACGACGCACCGCCTCTTCGATCGTGAACGTCACGATCTCGACGTGGTCGTCGTCGTCCGCGTCCGCGCCGGTCATCGTCGCGGCGGGTCGGCGCGCGCGCGGCGAACTGGGGCGGTTTCGCCCAAGTTATGCGTCGTCGATCGATGATCTGAGAAGCGTTCAATACAAAAGTTTTTCACCCATCGTCCGGTTTCAACATTTGATCGCTTCCCCTTTCAACTGACCGGTGAACTTTTTTTATGGAACGACCCTCAATGATGAACGAGAGCGACGACAGCTGTCGCGTCAACGGCAACAACGACGGCGCGCGCGCCTCCCGCCGCCGTCGTCGTCGCCGCGCGCGAGATGTTCGACCCCGACGCGGACGTCCCCCCCGCGCCGCCGCCGTTCGGCGACGGCGCCGCGTACGCGATGTCCCCCGACGCCTTCGACGCGCGCGTCGCCGCGTGGCGAGACGTCGCGCGTGACGGAAGTCTCGACAGCGCCATCCGCGGCTCCGACGCGTGGGCGCGGATGACGCGCGCGAGGGAACTGCGGAGCATCGGGCTCGCGGTCGCGCTCGCGAACGTCGTCGCGACCGCGTCCATGTTCAACGGAGCGACGCGGGCGATCGAGACGGACCCCGCCGCGGTCGTCGCGGCCCTCGAGGGCGAGTGCGCGCGGGGAGACGACGACGTCTCGTCGTCGTTCTCTCGCGCGCTCTTCCTCCTCGCGCGAACGCTCGCGCGCGTCGCCGCGGCGTGCGCCGCGCTCGTCCTCGCGCGCGTCCTCGCGAGAGCGAAGACGAAGACGAAGATGAAGACGAAGAGATCGACGACGCGCGTCTTCGCGGCGTCGCCGAGCGCCGCGCGCGTCTCGCCGACTCCCGCGGAGGCGCATCGCGCGGAGGACGCGGCGCGGTGGTCCGCCGTCTACGACTCGCCGCTGTTCGAAGACGCCCGCGCGTCTTCTTCTTCTTCTCATCCGACGCCGCTCACGCCGCTCACGCCGCCGCCGTGGCGATCACCGGCCGCGGCGTCGCCGTCGTGGGGCACCGCCGGTTTGATGGAAGGACTGTCGCGGCGCAGCGCGTCGCCGTCGCCGTCGCCGTCGCCGCCGCGCTCGCCCGCGGAGAAGAAGCATCTCTCGTTCGCGCCGCCGCCGCCGCCGCCGCCGCCGCCGACGCGCGGACGCACCGCGCTGTCGCCGCTCGTCGCGCCCGCGCGATCAAACGCATCGCCGTCGACCCAGGTGCCGGTGCCGGCGACGCCGCCGTCGACGCTGCGACGCAGCAGGGCGATGAGTGAGGTCAGACGGACGATATCCGCGCGCGCCAACGCGCCGTTGCGCGAGAGAAACGCCGCGGAGCGGGAGCGGTCGCGCTCGGCGGCGTCCACGTCAGCATCCACGTCAGCGTACACATACACGTCAGCATCATCCACGTCATCAACACCGAAGATGAAGATCAACCGCGCGGCGGTCGCGGCCGCGGAGGACGTCCTTCGCGAGCTCAAAGCGAAGAGCCCGTTTCTCCGCGCCGTCGAGCGAGAGGCGAAGGAACATACGCGCGAGATCCACGAGCTCCGCGCGAAGCTCGAAGCGCTCGACGGCACGTCCGACGCGTCGGAGCTCGCGGCGCTTCGCGCGCACGCGGAGCGCGTCCTCGCGCGCCTGAGCGACGAGCGCGGCGTGCTCGAGCTTCTGCAGTTCCCGACGCACCGGTTGGAGTGCCTGCGCGCGGCGACGAACGATCGCGACGCGTTGGCGTCGACGCGCGCGGCGTTGGACCGGCTCTTCGTCGCGGAGGATACAGAGAAAGAGAACGTCGCGCCGTCTAGGGATAGTCACGACAGCCCGCGGCGGCCGAGGGACATGCGACGCGCGGAGAAGGCGTTGACGAAGTGCGCGGAGATCGTGCGCGGCGTGGAGCGAAACGAGGCGGAGTCGAGCGCGAGGTTCGCCGCCGCCGGGGTGCCGTTTTACCGGGACGAGATCTCGCGGCTGAAGGAGGCTGCGGTGGCGATGACCGGGCGCGTCCTCCGCGCGGCGCTGAGACGCTCGAACGAGATGTGGGCGGCGACGCGCGCGAGAGAAGAAGAAGAATGTGTCGGACGAGAAGAATGTGTCGGAAACATGTCGGAAGGTGTCGGAGAAGTGTCGGAAAAACGCGCGGCGGCGTGGAAGCCGCCGACGCCGGTGCGCGGGTCGAGCGAGCTCTGGGCGTTGCGCTTCGCGTCCGATTTAGCGTACAGAGCGTACTCGTCCTGCGGCGGCGTGGACGACGTCGTGGAGGATTTGTCACTGAGGGCGTTGGAGGAGATGCGGGCGTACGGCGACGACGCGTGGGCGGCGGCTTCGATCACGCCGCCGTCGTCGTTCGGGGACTGAACGAGCGAACAGACTTCGCGCGTAGCGTAGTAGACGTCATCGACGACGACGACGACGACGACGACGACGACGACGACGATGTGAGCAGAACTACAGGTGTCGCGTATATATAACATATGTATACGACGGTCACGTTTCGTGCGTTACTACGCCTCGCCGATGGCGGCTTTCATCTTCGCGACCATCGCGTCCGCGGCGTCCTTCCCTATCGCCTCCCCGCTCTTCCCCAGTCGCACCACGCCGTCCTTCTCCCACCGCGGTATCACGTGCACGTGGAGGTGGAACACGACCTGCCCCGCGGTCGCGCCGTTGTTCTGAACGACGTTCACGCCGTCGCACCCGGTCGCGGCCTTCACCGCCCTCGCGAGCCGCGGGAGCTCCTTGAGGACGTTCGCGGCGACGTCTTCGGGGAGGTCCATCATCGTCGCGGCGCCCGTCGTCTTCGGGACGAGGAGCGCGTGCCCGGGCGCCATGGGGAACGCGTCTAAGAACGCGAGCGCGTGCTCCGTCTCGAAGATCTTGTAGCACGGGATGACGCCCTCGATGATCTTCTTGAAGACGTTGTCGTCGTCGTAGGGGATGGAGGACGCCATCGGGGCGCGACGGAGTGAAAAAGAAACAACCACGACGTTCGCGTTCGTCTCGATGCGTTATTCAGTTCTCGATGCGCTACGAGGCGGAGTACGCGTACTGTTGGCGCGAATGCGGCGCCATCCCTATCGGTTGGGGCGCCGATATGGCGCGAGAATTCTACGACATCCTCGTTTACCCCGATGTCAAGGAGGCGGACTCCACTCGCCGATGGCGAGCCTCGCCGAAGAGCTACACGTGCGAATTTCGGATCTGGCATCCGTCCACGCTCACCCTAAAGCCTGTTCCCGCGGGCATTGAGATTCTGCTGTATCGCACGTTCTCGATGGACAAACTCCTCGATCACGTCGCTGAGGACCAGGCCCTGAGCTTGACCGTGGAGGAGACGCTCGTGCTCCTGCGCAAGACCCTCCGAGCGGCGACTTTCGAGACGGTACGATTAGATTTGGACGACGACGAAAACGAATACGGGCTTCCCTGCGGGTTGCTCGTGACCGCGGTGCTGGACGAGAAAGAGGACACGAAAGCGACGCTGCGATTCCCACCGACCGGCGGGTGCGTGTACGGCACGCGGTTCGATGGTGGGATGGCCTCGTGGGGCAAAGCGCTCGTCGTGATGACCCGCACGATCGCGGCTCGGAACGAGGAATTAGAACGCGCCGTCGAAGGCGACCGCAGAGCGCTGCGGGCGCTTCGCTCGATGCTGTCGCTCTACGACGCGTCCTTCGCGTCCGACGGGGAGAGCGTCAAGATCGCCGGCGTGAGCGCGCGCGTCGGCGGGCTCGCGGGGAGCAGCCCGCTGAAGCCGTCGATGTGCGCCGACGCGCGAAGAGTGCGCGCGGAGGCGGCGGCGGCGATCGCGGAACTCGAAGCGCGCGTCGAGGCGCACGAGAACCGCGCGCGGGGGCTCGTCATGGGCGCGGAGGAGGAGACTCTGGCGTTCTACGGCGCGGCGAAGACGCGCGGCGACGACGATGGGGGCGAAGGAGAGGGTGGGGGGA
>Ga0181554_1003753_pt1 | contig 12705 bp, 10 predicted proteins | sample 011ome_16_FD_145602 | JGI IMG/M metagenome (GOLD analysis project Ga0181554, IMG submission 145602) | Coastal salt marsh microbial communities from the Groves Creek Marsh, Skidaway Island, Georgia - 011503CT metaG (spades assembly) | ecosystem: Environmental > Aquatic > Marine > Intertidal zone... | reverse complement strand
GTGGCGGAGGAAGCCGACGACGCGCGCGCGTCGCCGCCGCGACTCTCGAACCCGGACGCGATCAACGCGTTCTCGACGCCGCTGCGCGGGGCGACGACCCCGGCGCGCCCGTCTCTGCGGTCGATCAAACCGAGGGACGCGTCGGGCGCGACGACCGTGGTCACCATTTCGGGACCGGGCGCGCTCGATCGCGACAAGCCCCTGCCGACGAAGTTCACGCGAGAAAAACCCCCGGGCGCCGCCGGCGACGTCACCGCGCGAAACTCCCTGCGGATCTTCTTCGCGAAGGTGATGCGCCTCAGCGCGCGCAGGCTCGCGGACTTGTGCGACCGCCTGTCGTTGCCGTCGTCGCTCACGCAGCAGGCGTACTCGCTCGTGGAGCACGCGCTGTACGACAACACCTCTCTGCTGTACAACAGGCACCTCGACCAGATTATCCTGTGCGCCGTGTACGGAACGTGCAAGGTGAACAAAGACGGCGCGCTCAAGGGAAAGACGGTGCCGTTCCGCGACATCATCTACCACTACCAGAAGCAGCCGCAGTGCCGCGAGGAGGTGTTCTGGACCGTCGTGATGTCGCAGTCGGACCCGGAGCTGGAGGTGATCACGCAGGGGGACATCATCGCGTTTTACAACAAGGTGTTCGTCCCGGCGGTGAAGCAATTTTTGCTGTCGCTGAAACCGCAGGCCCGGGTGTCGTGCCACGAGACGCAGGAGACCGCCGGCGCGGACGCCGCGACATCCCCGCCCGCGTCATCCGCGCAACTCCCCGTCGGGCTCCAGTCCCCGCGGAAGCAGCTCACCGCGGTCGGGACGGGCCCCGCGGGCGTGATCAACCGGAACGTGTACGTGTCGCCGATGCGCGGCGGCGCCGCGGCCAGAGCCGACCTCCACGCGGGCGGCTCGGTCGGTCCGTCGCCGTCGCCCGGCGGGGTGCCGTACGTGGGCGCCCCGGGGACCCCGCTCCCGCTCGGGGCGATGACCCCCGGGTCCAAGTCGCTGTTCGCGTTCGTCGGCGAGAGCACGCACGCGTACGCGTCGCCGGCGCAGGACTTGGCGTTCATCAACCAGAGAGTCGCGGCGGCGGCGGCGGCGGATGCGGGGGCGGGGGGCGTGGCGTCCGTCGCGGAGGCTGCGGAGGCTGCGCGCGCGGCGCCGCCCGCCGCGGTCGGGCAGACGCGCCGGGCGCCGACGTTCGACGAAGCGGACGACGGGCGGCCGCCGAAAGCGGCGCGGCGGTGATCGTAGAGCTTAGCATCGCGCGAGAGTGGGTACATACGACGCGCGCACTTGTTAGCTGTAAAGAAATTGAGAAAAATGCTGGGACAGCGCGATTCCGACGACGAAATAATGGTCAGTTTACGTCCAAGTATCCAACAGCCTACACGCGGTCAGTCAAGACATTTCCTTTGAACTGTTTGGTGCGGAGCGCGAAGGGATTTGCGAAGGGATTTTCGGCGGAAATCCCTTCGCTATGAGGTTGAAAGGGATCGCGATCAAAGTTGAAACCAACGGGTGGGTGAAAAACGTTTGATAGTTTCAAAAAAAATTCAGCGTAGCGACCGACCGACCGTTCATTTTCTTACGTACCCCCGACAGCTGTCGCGCGCTCGCATTCACTTCTCGCGCGCCACGCGACGCGATGGAGGTTGAACCGATCGCCATGACGCGCCGAGAGGCCGTCGAGGCAAACGTGCGCGAGGACGCGCGCGAAGTCCAGCCGCGGCGGTTCGAGATCGTCTTACGGTGCGCGCGCGCGACTCGCGCCCCGCGGACGAAATCTCGCGACGCCGATTTCGCGCGTCTCGCGACCCGTGCATTTCTCGGAAAACGCTTCGTGACGCGCGTCGCGGACGCGTCGCCGCCGTTCACACCGCGCCTCACGCGCGGCGTTCGCGCTCGCATCGCGCTGAACATCCTTCAAAACTCTCCCTCGACGCGCAGGAAACCTCTCGCGATGCGCAACCCGAACGTTCCCGCGAACGGCGGCGGCGCGTTCAAGTCCGCGTTCAAGACGCCGAAATTGCCAACGAGCGACGCCGTCGCGTCCTCCCCCGGAGGCACGACGCGCCGCGTCTCCTTCAAGTCGTCCATGGCCACGGGCGCGGTGACGTTCGGCGACGCGATGGACATCGGCACCCCCACCGCGAAGAAGGAACGCTCAAAACCCCCGCGCGTGACCCACCGCCGCGGAATGATGCGCACGCGCCCGGGCACCGGTCGACGCGTCGCCGCGCGGACCTTCTCCCTCGTCCTCAAGACGGTGCCCACGAGCATGCGAAAAGAGGGCGAGATCTACGCGGACCCGGCGCCGCCGCCTTCCGCGGTGACGTTAAGGGGCTCCTTGGACGGCTCCGCGAGCGGCGTCGCCGCGGGCTCGGGCGGCTCCGGCGCGTCGTTCGACGGCGCGTTCGGACTCACGGGGGGGAACGCGAACGCGACACAAAGCGGCAGCGTCGAGCAAGGCGGCGCGTTCGCGGAAGCGCGAAGGCGCGGCGTGTCGTTCGGCACGGAACCGGAACCGCCGCTTAACGATGTCGGCCCTCCTGGCGGGTTCGGAGGAGATGAGATGGACGACGGCGACTTTGGCGGCGACGGCGGCGGGTACGACGGCGACGATTGGGGCGAGCGGACGCCCGCGGCGTTTAACTACCATCATCACGCGAGCGGGACGCTCGTGGACGGGTACAACGATCCGATGACGGTCGACGGCAAGGGCTTCTTCGGGCGGAAGCGGAAGTTCATCGGCCCGCGGAAGCCGGCCGGGACGCCGCACAAGCGCGAGCGGAAGGAGTTTTCGCGACGGAAGTCGCTCGTCGCCGCCGGGTCGCGGCACGACTTGGAGCATATCGACGGGCGACCGATTCGCCGGTCGACGCGGCAGCGGTGCAAACCGCTGGAGTACTGGCGCGGGGAGACGAAGCACTACACGCGCACGCACGCGTCGTTGCCCACGGTGGAGGAGGTGACGACGCGGACGCCGAACCCGTACTGGCCGATGAAGACGCCCGCGGAGAACCACCGCGCCGGGGGCGGGAAACGCGGGCGGATGGATTCGGCGAAAGCCGCGGAGGAGGCGCGGCTGCGCGCGCTGCAGCTCGCGAACATCGCGCACCTGACCGACTCCGAGGACGACGACGGCGACGACGACGACGACGTCCACGCGAACGACCGGTCGCTCGTCGTCATCGACGAGTCCATGGAACGAGAGGCGGAGGAGGAGGAGGCGGAGGCGGAGGAGGACGTCGCTCTTCTCGTCGAGGAGGAGGAGGAGGCGACGGCGGCGGCGATCGACGCGGACGCGGAGGCGGCGCTGGACGCGGAGGAGATGGCCATCGTCCCGGTCGATGAGGATGACGCGGACGAGGACGCGGACGCGGCGGCGGCGCCGACGGAGGATGTCCTGATGCTCGAAGACGCGCCGGCGAAGGAGGCGGCGGAGGAGGCGCCCGACGAAGAGGACGACGAGGAGCCGTCGGAGCTGGACGTCACCGCGGAGGTCGTCGCCGCGCCGGCGACGACGCCCGCGCCGCCGGCGTCCACGGGGCTGCGACGATCGTCCCGCCGGGCTGCGACGGGCGGGTCGCCTCCGGACGCGGCGGCGGCGGTGGCGACGACGACGACGCCGGCGGCGACGCCGGCGCCGCGGTCGACGACGAGACGGTCCGCGAGGAGGGCGAACGCGTCGCCGGAGACCGCGGTCGAGCCCGCCGCGGTCGAGACGGAGACGGCGGAAGCGCCGGCGGCGGAGGAGGAAGGAGAGGAGACGGAGACGGAGACGGAGAAGGAGACGGAGAAGGAGACGGAGACGGAGGAGGAGAAGGAGGAGGAGAAGGAGGAGAAGGAGGAGAAGGAGGAGAAGGAAGCGAACGAAGGCGAAGGCGAAGACGAAGACGACGACGAGAAGGAATCCGACGCCGCGGAGGAGCGGCTCGTCGAGGCCGAGGCGGCGGTCGAGGAGGCGCCCGTCGAAGCGCCCGAGCCGCCCGCGCCGACGGTCACGACGCGTCGATCCACGCGCCGCGCCGTCGTCGGCGACGACGACGTCACCGAGGAGATCCCGAAGGCGCCCGCCGCCGCGGAGGCGGAGGCGGAGGCGGAGGCGGAGGCGGATGAAAACGACGCGGCGGCGGCGAACGCGTCGGACGTCACCGTCGAGGTCGCCGCGGAGACGCGACGGTCGTCGCGGAGGAAGGGGAACTCCGCGCCCTCGCCGCCGGTGGAGGAAGAGGCGACGACGCGGCGGTCGTCGCGACGCTCGAAGGAGGACACGCCGTGAGCGTTCGACGATCGACGGACGGCCGCCGGCGAGGGCGGGGTCGGAGAGGACGACGAGGCGTCCGTTCGCTCCGTCGTTCGCCGAACGGAACGGAACGCGACGCGACGCGCTCGTAACATACTTTGACACGTACTACATATGATGGAGGTTAACCTACGTACCTACGCTAAATAAACGAATCGAACCGAACCGCGCGCGTCGTTCTTCACGCCGTCGCGTCCGCGGCGACGGCGCGGCTCCGGATCACGCGCGTGAGCTCCGCGCCGAGCTCGGTGAGCCGAAACCTCGCGCTCGCTTCCCCGGCGCGCGCCGCGTCGCCGTCGCCGTCGCCCGGCGGCGGCAGCATCCTCCCCGTCCGATGCGTCGCCGTGATCAACCCGTGGACGTCCGACGCGACCCCCGACGGGAGCGCTTCGACGCGCGCGACGACGTCCGCGTCCGACGTCAACCGGCGCAGCCACCCGCCCGACTCGATCGCTTCCCCGCCCGCGGCGTCCGCGTGCGCCAGCGCGACGACGGCGACGCCCGACTCGTGCGCGAGCAGCGATCGGACCATCGCGTGGACGCGGCCTCTCGAGGTGACGGGCGCGCGGGTTCGATCCCCGCGGCGACCGCGGCGGCGCTCGAGGGATTCTTCCGCCTCCGCGATGGCGTCGACGCCGTCGAAGACGACGACCCTGGACGCCGCCGCCGACGACGACGACGACGACGACGACGACGCGCCTCCGTCTTCGTCGCCGGCGCCGTCGTTCAGCCCCAGCGCGCGCGCGATCTGCTCGTACACGTCCTTCGCCGGGCTGCTCTCGTCGATCACCGCGTCGCCGTCGCCGTCGCCGTCGCCGCCGCGCGCGCGTGTTGTTGCCCATCCCGGGGTCGAATCGTGCGCGTCCACGACGACGAGCTTCCCGTCCTTCACGTCCGCTCTCAGGTTCCTCCCCCACTTCCGCATCGCGTTCGCGTGATGCGCGACGCACCGCTCCGAGGTCACGAGGCACGTCTTCCATTCGCCGCCGCCGCCGCCGCCGTCGGCGGCGTCGGCGGCGGCGCGCGCGGCGTCCGACGCGGCGAGCGCGCGTCGAAGGAAGTGGCTCACGACGAATTCCGCGCTCGTCTCCACCGTGTCCGTCACCAGCACGAGCGCGCCGCGCGGGAGGACGTCGCCGCGCACGCCGAGCGCGGCGTCCACGTTCATGATTGCTGCGACCGACCACGCCGAGAGAAGAAGACGCGCCGCCCGCGACGATCTGTTCGGTCGCCCGCCGCCGCGGCGCGCGTCGAGCAATGCCGACACGATAAATCATTCTGTGTTAGATAGATCCGAAGCGATCTGAGTCGTCTGGCATCAGTTCTCGCCGCGCGCCGCACGCGATGTGCCGCCTGTGCCGCGCGCGCGGCGTCGGCGGGCCGTTCGCGCTCGTGGAGAACGACCCGCCGTCGTCGTCGCACGTCGACGACGACGCGTTCGTGCCGTGCCGCGTCGCGCGTTCCGTCCTCGCGGAGGCGTCGCCGCATCACCATCGATCTCAACGTCGCGTCGACGCGCCCGGATCCGCCGCGCGCGTCGCGCGCGTCGTCGTCGGCGCCGGCGTCGCCGGCGCGTGCGCCGCGGAGGAACTCTGCCGCCTCGCCCCCGACGACGACGTCGTCCTCGTCGCCGCGACCGACGCGGTGAAGGCGGTCCTCGACGTCGAGCGCGTGACGCGGCGTCTGTCCGTCGTGAACGTGGTCGAGCGGCCGATCGATAGCGCGCTGGCGTACGAGAACATCCGCGTCGCGCGCGGCGTCGTGACCGGGATGGACCCCGCGGCGCGGACGCTGACGCTGAAGCTGAAGCGCGCGCCGCCGACGAGCGGAGATGAGAGAGACGCGAGACGCGAGGGCGAGGGCGAGGGCGAGGGCGACGAAGAGACGACGCTGCGGTACGACCAATTATTCGTCTGCGTCGGCGCGGCGCCCGTCGTCCCGGAGGCGTGCCGCGGAGACGTCGCCGCGTCGGTGACGCGGACGGTCCGCGACATCGAGGACGTGACCGGGCTGTGCGACGCGCTGCGACGCGCGAGGCGGGCGCTGCTCGTCGGGAACGGCGGCATAGCGATGGAGATCGTGGGCGCGCTCTGCGGCGGCGACGGCGGCGGCGGCGGCGGCGGCGGCGACGACGACGCGCCCGCCTCCGACGCGCCGCCGCCGCGCGAGTTGGTCTGGGCGCATCGGCACTCCACCATGGGGGATTCGTTCTTCGATCGCGACGCGGGCGCGTTCTTGATGGGACTGTTGTCCCGGGGCGGGACGAGGCGCGACGGCCGAAGCCGCGGCGGGAACGCCGCGGAGAAGACGAGGAAGCGGCGGCGGCGGGGAAAAGACGACGGCGACGGCGAAGACGAAGACGCCGCCGGCGTCGTGGAAGGTGGAACGTCAACCGTCGGTGGCGGCGCGGCAGGGCCGAGCTGGGTGAAGACGATGACGTCGGCCCTCGAGTCCGGGACGCGCGAGCCGTTCGCGCTGCGTCCGCGTCCGGACGTCGAGCTTCGCGCCGTGGAAGCCGCCGGCGACGACGACGACGACGCGGACGGGTTCGCCGCCGTCGCGGTCCTCTCCGACGGCGAACGCGTCCCCGTGGACCTCATCATCGTCGCCGCGGGCGTGGACCCGGCGCCGCGCGTCGCGTTTCTCCCGCGCGACGTCTACGCGAGAGGCGACGACGGCGGCGTCGAAGGTGCGTTCTATCTCACACTGGTTCCCATACGACCGCGTTCGCGCGGTGAACGCCGATCCTTAAGGACTTTGCCCGGCGACTCTCTCCGCCCACCCCTCGGTTTCAATCCCCGTCCTCGATGCCTTTCAACTCCAACTGACGCCTATGAATTCCACCCCGCCATCGCCTATGAACTCCACCCCACCAGTCGACGCGTGCTTCCGCGCGAAGCGCGCGGCGGCGGCGGGCGGCGGCGTCGACCCGCGCGTCTTCGTCGCCGGCGACGCCGCGTGCGCGACCGACCGCACCTCCGACCCCTCCACGCGCTGGCACCAGACGCGTCTGTGGTCGCAGGCGAGGCACGCGGGGACGTTCGCGGCGAGAGTAGCGACCGACCACGCGGACGAGGACGCGTTCGGGTTCAACTACGAGCTCTTCACGCACGTCACGTCGTTTTTCGGTCTCAAGGCGCGACCGGTTCCCGTACGAAAACGCGAGATCTTACGATGCATTCGCTGACGCACGCTCGACCACACGCTTTGACACGTATTCACACGTTCAACCAATCACACGCACGAATGACTGACACTTGTCTGCCCTCGACCGACCGAATGAATCGCTCTCCAGACGATCTTGCTCGGATCCTACAACGCGCAGACGCTGGAGGGCGAACCGGAAGAAGACGTCGTGATGTACGTCAGGCAGACGTACGACCCCGCGCCGTGTTTCATTCGGGTGTTGCTGCTCCGGGGGCGGATGATGGGCGCGGTGTTGATCGGGGACACCGGCGGTCTGGAGGAGACGTTCGAAAACCTCATCTTGGACCGCATAGAGTTGAGCCGATGGGGGCCGGCGCTGCTGGACCCGGAGTTCGACGTCGAGGACTTCTTCGATTAGATACGAGAGATGTAGGAACAGACGACGACGCGACGCGAGACCGTCGCCGTGTTTTTGTCGCGGCGTACTATGAGAATTTAAAATTAAAAGAATTACTGAACTACTGCAGTCGATCGGCCCCTCTCAATGCGAGAGGTCCGACCCCGATGAATCGCGCGCGCGTCGTCTTGTGTCGTAAAAAATCGTCGTCCCTTCGCTCGTTTAGAGCGTGGACGCGAAGACCGCGGCGCGCTCGGCAGCCTCGAACGCCTTCGCGCAAGCAGCCTCATCCGGAGCACCAGTGCACTGAGCCTCCATCGCCTTGAGCGCGCCCTCCTTGCCCATCTCGAGCACCTCGTCCGCGGGGATGAGGTTGAGGCCGTTGACGAGCTCCTGCGCGACCATGCCGGAGATGGCAACCATCGCGACGCGGCCGTTGTTGATCTCCTTGAGCTTCATGTCGTTGAGCCACGCCTCGTCCTTGCCCTTGGAGAGCTTGAGCGGGTCGAAGTTGTAGTCGCCCGGGGTGTAGTCGTCCTTGAGGAGGAAGAGCTTCTCCGCGTCGAAGGGGTTCTGCCACGCGTACTGGACGCGGGACGCCTCGACGGTGAAGATGGCGGCGCCGAGGAGACCCCAGAAGAGGCCGGGCACCTGCTGGAAGTGGTTGATGGCCGGGCCGGTGACGTTGGAGTCGAAGAGGAAGGAGGAGCCCTCGACCTGCTCGCCGACGAGGAAGCCGAGAGACGCGAGCATGCAGATGCGCGCGTGCGTGATCTCGACGTCCGCGTAGCGCTTCGCCTCGCCCTCGGAGATGCCGTTGAAGAAGCCGAACGCGTCGATGCCCTCGGGGAAGGGCGCGGTGCCGCGGACGAGGCCGGCCTTGACGGCGGCTGCGGAGGGGAGGGATGAGGATGAGGAGGAGGATGGGGGGGCGGGATTCGTCAGAGGACGCGGCGGGGGAAGGGCATCGCGAGGAAGAGGAGCGCGTGAACGACGTTTGACGTCACGTCATCGAGGAAGGATTCAGAAATCGAGCGTCGACGCACCGCCGAGGTCCTTGTACGTCTTGGACTGGGACGTCTTGACCTTGCCGGTCGTCGCCGCCTTGGCGACGATGTTCATAGCGCAGATGGCAGCCATTTTTGTTGGAAGGTGGGGGGTGTGTGTGCGGGCGGGTGGAGGTGCGCGTGCGTGTTGTGAGCAGGAAACGCGTGCGAAAGTTCTTTTCTTTCTCGAATCGTCGGATTTCACGGTCCTCGTTCGTTTCCGTAATCCGGTGCTCGTGGCGCGGAGGCATTTCGCTGCCAGCTGGCGCGAAAAGTGCAAATACGTGTCCGAGATTTGTTTTTTGTCGACGTGGCCGCGCGAGCGTGCGAGTTTCGCAAATTCGCAGTGTGTGACTCGCGCGAAAACCAAAAAAATGCCGCGATGAAACGAAACGAGGTGAAAGGAGCTTGAAAGGGAAGTCGGTCAGTCGACCGCGACGACGACGCCGCGCGCGCTTTCAGCCGACGACGGTTCGGACGATTCGAGCGGAGCGACGCAGAGTTCGGGTACGTGTACTGTTGATTTTTTCCAGACTAAAAAGTCACATGCCCGGATGCGTGATGTTTGGCAAGGGCGTCCGGCCGCGCGGGCGAGAGGAAGGAGGGAGACCGCGAAACTCTCGTCGGGGGCGGCATCTTGATAAAGTTTCATCTTCATCATCAACGCCGCCAAAAAACCTACGTCCGCCGCCGTCCCCCCGCGCCGCTCCCTCCCCTCCGCGCGGGCGCGATGGTAAAGAATCCCTCCCACTACTCCTCCCCCGCGACAAAAGTCTCTCTCCTCCGACCGATCGCGATCGATCGATCAGTGCGGCTTGGGCACGAACCCGTCCACGGCGAAGTTCCGCGTCGCCCTCGGGAGCGACAGACGCAAGCCGTCGATCTCTTTCGCGGCGATGACCTGGCACCCCAACCGCGACGTCTCCGTCAACCCGAACGCGAGGTCGAGCATGTCGTTCTCGTCGTCGTCCGGCTCCGGCAGCGCGTCGTAGACCTTCTCGTCCTCGATGATCACGTGACACGTCGAGCACGCGAGGGAGCCCTGTCGATGGGTCGGGGTGGGGTTCAAAGGCGTCAGAAGCGGAGTCGAAAGGCGTCGAGGTGTGTCGGGATAGAAAGCGAGGACTGGGCGGAGAGACACGCCGAGAAAAGTCCTTAAGGATCGGCGTTCACCACGCCGACGCGGTCGTATGGGGACCAGTGTACAGAACGCACCTCGCACGCGCCCTCGAGCTCGATGTCGTTCTTGTGCGCCACCTCGAGCATGCTCTGTCCGATCGGCGCCTGACGAGGACGGAGAGGATAGAGTGGAGGGAGGGGAGGGAGGGAGGGAGTGAGCGTCGGTCGGGGTGGGCGTCGCACGGCGCGCGGCGAGGCGGGTCGCGATCGATCGATCGATGGATGGATCGATCGCGGTGAGACTGCTTCCCATACGACCCCGTTCGCGATGTGAACGCCGTTTCTTAAGGACTTTCCCCGTCCGTCGTCACTCTTCACCCGAGCTTCCCTTTCAACGTTTGTTTGACCGGTGAGACGTTCGACTGACCGACGCGTTCCCGATCGCTTCGCCCAGGACGCGATGGAGAGCATCGAGGTCGGCAGCTTCGACGGCGTGTGCGCGGCGTCGCTGGCCGAGGGGAGAGTCCGATCGAGCGCCGCGCGCGGACCTTCACTTTCGTCTCCGTGCCGTCCTTCTCGATGAACGTGACGTCTATCGTCTCCGCGTTCGGATCGTCCTTCCCGTGACCGTGCATGAGCGCGCTCGAGCCGCCGACGAACCCGCGGACCGAGGTCGACGCGGACTCCATCGAACCCCACCGCGACCCTCGCCAGCGAGTGCCGATCCCCCCGCCCGCCCCCTCGCCGGCGCGTCGCGCGCTCGACGCCGCCGCGTCGCGAGCCACCGCGCGCCGCGCCGCCGCGGCGATCGCGGTCGTCGCGCCTCTGCGCATCGTTCGCGCGTCGTCGCGTCTGACGTCGACGTCCGCGGGCGGGTGCCCTCTGCCGCCGCGGGGACCTGACGGGAGGGAGGAGACCGGCCGCGGGCGGGGACTCTGCGACTTCGCCTCAGGCGCGTTCAAGACAAACGTTTTTCACCCACCGCTCAGTTTCAACATTTGATCGCGTCCCTTTCAACTGACCGATGCGTATGGATTGGCCCTGAGCGCACTGCTGCGAGATCGGGGATTTCCGAAGGTTCTGTTCGTCAGGGCGACGCCCGCGGGAATTGGGCCAAACGGGCGGTCGCGCGAGGCGACGGGCCACGGTCGTTCGCCGCGCGATGACCGCGATCGTGCGAACGTCCCTCACGGGGCTGCTCAAGGATGCGGCTCTCCTCGAGAAGGCGCGTCCGCGTCTCGAACCCGCGCCGATCGCAGCGTCGCGCGACGCGAATTGACGCGCGGCGAAATCGCCAGTTGTAACATCACGAATTCGTTGATCCGCCTCTGCTGTCCCCGTCCGTCCGTCCCTCGCTCACGTCCTCCTCCTCCTCCTCCCTCCCTCCCTCCCTCCCCCATCGCACACGCAGTCCCTCGGCGGCGCGGACAAGTCCTCGCGCGCGACGCTCGAAGACGCGCGCCGGATCCTCGGCGTCGCGATGGATCCTCAGCAGTACGACCTCAGGTACGTTCTATACACTGGTCCCCATACGACCCCGATGGCGTGGTGAACGCCGATCCTTAAGGATTTTGCCCGTCGTTTCTCTCCGCCCACCCCTCGCTTTCAATCCCCGACCTCGACGTCTTTCAACTTCAACTGACGCCGTTGAACACCACCCCGTCTTCGCTTTGTATGGAATGGCCCTCAGCGGCCTCGACGTCGGCGGCGCGCGCGCGTCCTCGCCGATGCACAGGCAGTCCCTACGCCGACTCCTGTCACCCTCCCTCGGCGCGCCGGAGTCGCCGCACGCGCACGCCAAGCCATGGCTCGAGGAGACGAAGATCGCGCGCTCGACCAAGCCAAAGTTCGACGAGCTCAAGACGGAGACGGCGCGCGCGATGTTCGATCGGTACGACGCCGACGACAGCGGGTCGCTCGAGTACGAGGAAGTCGCGTTCGCGCTCGCGGACATGGGCGCGCTGGACAGCGTCCTCGCGTCCGCGGCGTCGGACATCCTCGCGGAGTTTGACAGCGACGGCGACGGGAAGATCAACTTTGACGAGTTCAAGGTTATGGTTAAAAAGATAAAGGCGCTCACGACCGCGGGCGGGTCGCGCTCTCTGAAAAAGATCGTCGCCGTCCCGGACGGATACAAAGACAGCGACGGCGCGTTGCCCGTCAAGAGCGCGTTCGAGGGGTACGTCTCCATGGGCAAGGGGAACGACTACCTCAGCAGCAAGGACTGGAACCGCATGGTGAAGGCGTGCGGCCTCGTCGGCGGGTTGGTGAACGGAACGAGCGCGGATATCGTCTTCGCCAAGTCGTGCACGTACGGCAAAAAGGTTTTAGAGTGGGACGACGGTTCTTTTCTGGACGCGCTCGCGAACCTCGCGACGGAGCACAAGGTGACGTTCGGGCAGGTGGCGACGCGCGTTGCGCAGTGCGCGCCCGTGGGCTCGCCGAAGTTGAAGCCCAAGGCGAAGCCGAAGGCGAAGAAGAAGGCGGCGTTCGCCGCGGAGACGATCAGGGCGATGTTCGATCGCTACGACGCCGACGGCAGCGGGACGCTGGAGCTCACGGAAGTCGGCTTCGCGCTCGCGGACCTCGGGGTCATGGAAGACGTCCTCGCGACGCAAGCCGCGGAGCTGTTCGAGGAGTTTGACGACGACGACAGCGGAGGATTGGACGTCGACGAGTTCGAGAAACTCATC
>Ga0181554_1003732_pt1 | contig 12762 bp, 10 predicted proteins | sample 011ome_16_FD_145602 | JGI IMG/M metagenome (GOLD analysis project Ga0181554, IMG submission 145602) | Coastal salt marsh microbial communities from the Groves Creek Marsh, Skidaway Island, Georgia - 011503CT metaG (spades assembly) | ecosystem: Environmental > Aquatic > Marine > Intertidal zone... | reverse complement strand
GTCGTCTCTCTCCGCCCAGGGTCCCTCGCTTTCAATCCCGACACACCTCGACGCCTTTCAACTCCGCTTCTGACGCCTTTCAACTCCACCCCGACATCGCTTCGTATGGACCCTCGACCCTGAAAGTGTCGCGGGGTGGCGCGTTGCCGCGGGCCGTTCGGCCGGTGCCTCGGCGTGATCATCGCGATCGCGTTCGTGTGGATCGTCAGCGAGAGTTTCTTCGGCGCGCCGTCTCCCGCGCGCGTGGGGCGCGACAGCGGGCGGTGGATCAACAAGCGGACGTATCTGCATCGCCATCATCGCGCCGGCGGCGCGGCGGCGGAGACGCGCGCGCGAGCGGAGACGCCGTCGGCGGCGGCGGGACGCGCGGGCGGCGTCGGCGTCGGCGTCGGCGACGCGACGTGGGAGCAGCGCGTGCACGGCGTCGACGGCGGCGGCGCGTCGACGTCGACGTCGACGTCGACTTCGGCGTCTCTGGGCGATTGCGGCGGCGGGGGGGGACGGATCGAGCGGCGGATCGGCGGGGAGGCGGAGGAGGAGGAGGCGACGGCGACGGCGGCGGCGGCGACGGCGGATTTCGACGGCGGCGGCGGCGGCGGCGGCGGCGGCGCGTCGACCGACGACGGGACGGAGACGACGTCTTCCGCGACGACGACGACGACGACGACGACCTCTGCGGAGCGCGCGCTGAGACGGCGCGCGGCGAGGACGGTTTAGACGGCGAGGAGCGATAGGCGAGACGCGCGTTGTAGAGAACGACGCTCGCCGCGATCGAACGACGCGACTCTTTCGAAGAAAAAACACCTCGAAACGACGCTCGACGACGCCGACAGCGCGGCTGGATGCGTCACGCTGCTTAGCGAGCACGACGCGAGAGGTTTCCGTTGTTCGCTCGAGAGCGAGAGGAAGAGACGCCACAGACGGCGACGCGAGCGAGCGAGCGTCACGCGCACGCCGGACTACCCCTCCGCGCACGCGTCGGACCCGCGCGCGCGCGTCGACGAGGCGGTCGCGTCTCGAGGGCGCGCGCGCTCGGGGCGCGACCGGGGCGACCGAAGGTGCGCGAAAAATGCATCCATCCCGCGGCTCGTCATTTTTTTCTTTTTCTCGCCGCGGCCGCGCGACGCCTCCGGCCGGAACGCCGCGCTCGCGCGCGACTCGACGTCGTTCGAGGCGCGGGTTCGCGACGACGACGTCATTCGCGCCGCCGACGTCTCGACGCCGCCGCGAAGACGCCGTCGCGCGGCGTCATCGCGCGTCGCCGCGGCGTCGATCCTCGCGCGTCTCGCGCGCCGTTCGACGACGACTTTTCAGACGATCTCCTCGCTCATCACGTCTCCACCCTCCCTCCTCCCTCCCCACCCCAGCGCGCGAAGCCCCGCCCCGCCGCGATGTCGTTCAAGCAGCAGGCGTCGTTCAAGAACCCGATGTTCGCCGGGCCGGACTCAGAGGACGACGACGACGCGGAGCGGTACGACTACGACGAGCGCGGCGGAAGAGGCGGGCAGAGCAGCGGCGACGATCGATTCGACGACGACGCGCCCCCGCCGCGGTTCGGGCTCGCGCCTCCCGCGGGCGGCTTCGTCGAGATGAACGCGCCCGCGCCGTCCGCGCCCGCGTTCCCGTCGAAGGGCGGCGGCGGAATGGGCGGCGGAATGGGCGGCGGCGCGGACGTCGCGGAGATGGAGGGCGGCGGCGAGGACCCCGCGGTGGCGCACGGCGTCGTCTCCGCGCTGTACGCAAAGTACAAGAAGAATTACGCGCGGCGGACGGATTACGTCTCTCTGTTTTCGTTCGTCGTCTTCGTCGGGTTTTACCTCGCCATCTTGTTCATGCAGCGACAGGCGGAGGAGGCGTACTCGCTCACGTCCACGCTGAAGAGTGAGATGATCCCGGAGAAGCTGGAGCTGCAGAGCGGTAACGAAGTGCGCCAGTGGATCAGCGCGTTGGTGAAGAAGTCGTGGACGGATCCCAGATGCGGCGACGGCAGATGCGAGATGCCGTTCGAGTACCCGGAGTACGGCCGGTTCGGGTGCAAGGCGGACTGCGACTTGCTCACGGTGAAGGCCAAGGTGACGCCGATACAGGTGGACGTGTACTACAACTTTTCGCACCCGAAGGGTTCGGTGTCGCCGATCGATCTCATGAACGACGCGTCGTGGAACCTGTGTCCGATGGAGGTGGACGACGTCCTCGGGGGGACGAATAAGATCTACCACGGCGCGGACTGCTACTACGAGAAGGACCAAAAGTTCGACACGCAGGTTGGGCACCAGAGCAGGGTGATCGAGGACGTCCCGGATGGGGAGTGGACCATCGTCGTCAAGAAGGACATCTTCAAAAAAGTCGGCGGCGCCGTGCGCGTCCGCGCCAACGTCGTCAAAGAGGCGGACAACAAGCGCCTCCTGCTCGCGTCGCACTACGCGCAACTGCGGCGTAAGACGGAGCTCGCGGCGTACGACGCGACGCTCACGACGTTGGGGAAGTCGAACCAGACGCTGGCGCTCGAGTACCTCGAGAAGTTGTACCTGGCGGAAAACACGACCATCTACGCGCGAAACGACGCCGGCCTCGCTGGGAACAAGACGGCGAACGAGGCGGCGTGGGCGCTGAATAAGACGCTGGTGAACGGCGCGTACGAGGCCGCGGGGTACTGCGTCGCGAACTCGGTGCGGCTGAGGACGGCGATGGCGACGGGCGGGACGTACGCGAATTGGTACGACCACTCAAAGTTCACGACGCAGTGCACAACCCCGAACGGCGCCTCCGGCTGCGTGTGGAACGAACGCGGGCACATAAAAGTCTTAGTCGGCGGCGCGTACGTCAACAAGAACCCCGCGTGCACGTGCAACGCGGGACCGCCGATCTCGTGCCAGTGTTACAGCGGTTTAACCCCCACCGGCGGCGCGGCGGCGGTGTCCTCCGCCGACGCCAAGGACATCGCGTGCGTGGAGACGTTTCGGTGGATCGATCAGCTGTGGGTCACGACGCTCGCGCAGCTGTGGACGGACACGAACAACGTCGTGACGACGACGAAGGCTACCGCGGACGCGGAGTTCGCGTCCGTCCTCCTCGCGCTGCAGACGCAGTCGCCGGTGACGCACTACGAGATCAATAAGATGGTGGGCACCAACGCGCAAGACTTGAAGACGGCGTCGCTCAACGTGCTCAAAGACGCGGACGTCCTCAAGGAACACAACGCCGACGCGACGCACGCGGCGGTGATCGCCGCGCGCTCGTCCTCGACGCCGTATTGGGAACAGCTCCGGGATATCATAACCCCTCGTCGTAACTCGTTACAGAACGTCCAGAAGTCGACGCCGATTTACCCGTCCCCGGTGACGTCGGCGTTTACGTTCACCGCCAACGCCGCGGCGGTGGGATACGTCCGGGCCAATTACCCCGGGTACGGCCTCACCGACGTCTTGACTCTGTCGCTGAAGGAGTGGAACCCCTCGGTGTTGCTGCGACAGGATTACGCGTTCACGCAGTGCGAGCTCCCGTCGCGTCTGCCGGAGGTTGTCGGCGCGTGTAAGACGCCCGCGAGCGTGACGACGCCGACGGTGGCGAATCCCGCGAACACCGCGCAGATGCAGCCGTTTCTGCAGCAGACGCGGTTCCAAAAGCTCTGCGACGCGGTGTGCGACTGCGCGGTCGCGACGAACGGCGCCGGGTGCGCGGCCGGGTCGCACTGCGTCTGCCCGGTGTGCTCGGTCACGAATCAGTTCGCCAACGTCATCTATCCGACGGGGTACACGGGTCGGAGGAAGCTCCTCGAACACGAGTACGTGGACGCGGGCGACGTCAGCGACGTCGCCGCCGCGCCGAAGTACGACTTCACGGCGCCGTACCGCCGGCGACTGCAGGCGGCGACGCTGGACAGCATTCAGACCGCCATCTCCACGCTGACCACGAAGCAGGCGTCCCTCGACACGGCCATCACGACGATTCAGACGACGCAAACCAACGCCAACGTGCAAGCCAACGCGCACCACGCGGACACCGCGCTCGACACGCTCATCACGCGAGGGTTCATGGACGTGAACAACGCGAACGCGGCGCTGCAGACGACGATGAACACGATCCTGTCGAAGCAGCAGCTCGCGTTGGATAAGGTTACGGAGTCGCTCGCGATTCAGCAGAGGACGGAGACGCTGGCGGCGAAGGGCGTCGCGCAGATTGAAAAGCTAGCGCTCGCGGTGGAGAAGCAGACGGCGTCCATCAGCGCCGCGTGGGCCGCGGGCGCGTTCACGAGCATCGACCAATACGTCCAGATTCAAGAGAACGCGGTGGTGACGAGAGAGGTGACGGCGAAGACGAACTCGCTGTCCAACTCGCCGTGCACGACGCAGGAGCAGTTTAACAACTTCGAGCTGGACAACCACGAAAACGTGTACGCCAAGGACGCGTTCCGCGAGCGGTACATCGGCTTGAATAACCGCGTCATCGCGGGGATGTTGATTTACACGAAGCGCAAGAACTTGGTCAAGTGCGACAGCAACCGGTTCGAGAAGATCGACGACGCGTGCTCGGAGGGCCGCGACGTTTCCTCCTACGGCGTCGACCCCGTCTTCAAGCTCGGCACGCCCATGTACAAGCCGACGTACGATAACAAGCCCACGGTGACCAAGGTGTACAACTGCTCGGAGCTGAACAACCCGAGCGAGGGGATCTCGCCGACGTATAACCCCCCCGGGAGCACGGACGGGAACAAGTACCCGTACTGCAAGGAGCTGTTCAACCCTCGCGACATCCCGTACGGATTCCGCGTCAAGAGCATTCCGGGATACGCGGATGGGTTTCCGTACATTTTCGACATCAACCTGAGCGCCAAGGAGGCGGAGACGTGGGTCGATTACATGGAGTACGGGCTCATGATCGACGACGTGAAAACCGACGTGGTCTCCGCGCAGGTGGTGGTGTACAACGCCGAGCTCGGGTATTTCGGCAACGTCGTCGTGTACTTTGAGTTCACCGACGGCGGCAAGATCGAGGTGACGTACGGCATCGACACGATCAAGGTGGAGCTCTACGAGACGATCCAGGACTGGATACGGCTGGCGATGGAGTGCCTCCTCGCGATCGGCGCCGCGCACTCCGTGTACGCGGAGATCATGGACTTCATGGACTCGAAGAAGACGCGCGGGTCGTATCTCGCGTACTTTCAGAGCGCGTGGAACTACGTGGACATCGTGTCCATCTTCGTCCACGTTTTGACGATTTTCATGTGGTTTTCGTACGCGTGGGCGATGGCGACGGCGTTCGCTCCGTCGATCCACTACAAAATCTACAAAAACCTCGCCGCGAGCGCGCACATCACCAACCTGAAGGTGCCGAACGAGATGGACGAGATGGCGTCCATGTTCTTGGAGATGAAGAGCCTCGTGACGTACTTCCAGATGTACATGACGCTGTCGGGAATCAACATCATCTTGATGCTCGGTAGGATCTTGAAGCTGATGGACTTCCAGCCGAGGCTCGGCGTCATCACGCGCACGCTCGCGCTCGCGACCGCGGACTTGGCGCACTTCTTCGTCATCTTCGCGTTGGTCTTCGTCGGGTACGCGTTCATCGGGCACGTCATCTTCGGCTACGCGTCGGAGCACTTCTCGGACATGACGTCGTCCATCAACTCGCTCTTCATGAACCTCCTCGGCGACATCACGTACTTCATGGAGGATTTGAAGAACCTCACCGGCATGATCTTCTGGGTCGGGATGATTTACTTCTACACGTACAACATCTTCGTGTTCATGATATTGTTCAACTTTCTCCTCGCCATCATCTGCGACGCATTCGGCGAGGTGAAGGCGAACGCCAGCGAGGCGGTGTCGGTCACCGCGGAGATTGGACCGATGCTCCGCGACAAGTGGCGGTCCGTGTGGCGGCCGCTGTTTTACCGCGACCACATCCCGGAGGAGCGCGTGCGGCGGCAGCTGCGGATATGGAAGGGCGAGGACCCGGACGAGCCGGAGTACGAGGAGGACCGCCGGCCGAAGGAGCGCGTCTTCACCTACGCCAACGGCGAGAAGGAGCTGGACGCCGCCGGGTTGAAGCGCGTGCTGCGGCGATGCGTCATCGAGACGTATCAAAACTCGGACAAGACGTTCAACACGTATCTGCTGCGTCCGAACGGCGTGGGGAGCTCGAAAGCGCTCGCGACCGCGGCGGAGATCGATCAGGCGGCGGCGATGCTGATGCGACAGGTTGGGCACAGGCCCAAGAGGGGCCCGGACGGCGAGGGCGGCGTCGGGCACGAGAACGAGGTGCAGACGTTGCAGCGGAGCTTGGAGCGTCTGATCAAGTCGCAGCAGAAGCTCGTGGAGGGGCAGGTGAAGGTGATCGACGGGCAGTCGAAGATGGCCTCGCGGCAGGAGCGGCTGAGCGACTTGGAGCACAAGATTTTGGGCGTTCTGGAGAAGCCGCCAGGCTCGAAGTAGGGCCGGGCCGCCCGGGGCTGCGTTCGTCGTCGTCGCTGAACTTAACCTTATTTTTATTTCTATCGCGCAAATATTAGTTCAACCATTCGTCTCTCGGAACCGCCGCGGCCAGTCCGCCGCGCGCTCGTCCTCGTCGCGTCACACCCCCCGGTGCCCGTCCGCGACCATCTTCGCGTCCAGATCCTTCCGCGCGGCTTCCTCTTTATTTCTTTTACTCCCGCCGTCCTGCCCGCCGCGCGCTTGGAACTGCGCGACGACCGCCTTCTGTCGAAACTCCGCGAGGTGATGCATCAGCCTCGGAAACTGCACTTGGTAATCGGGCGGGTCGGAGTACTCGCCCGCCAGTCCCTGGAACTTGTAAATTTCCGCCTTTATCTCCGCGGCGGTCATGCGCATCATGATGGCGTTTTGGTTGAACTGCCCGACGTTGGCGAGCGTCCCCGCGAGCGTCTGCAAGAGCGACAGCGCGATGGCGGCGTAGGACATGTACATCGCGACGCTCTTGTCCTCCAGCGTCGTCTGCACGCCGACGACGACCGGGACGACGGCGCCGCATATCGCCGCCAGCGTCATCAAGAAGATGTGCTGCGTCATGCTCTTCTCCGCCTGTGATGAGGGTAATTTTCCATACGAACCGAACCGAACGACGGGGCGGAGTCGAAAGGCGTCAGAAGCGGAGTTTAAAGGCGTCGCGGCGCGCGCGTCGGGATGGATCGAGACCGAAATCGAGGTGCGCGCGGAGAGAGACGAACGAACGCCGCGCGGGCGAAGAGAGTCCTCGAGAGACGGCGCGCGTCGCGCGAGCGCGGTCGGTATCGCGGGGACAGGCGCGATCGGACGGATGGATCGACGACGAGACGAAGACGACGACGGAAGACGAAGACGCGCCTTGTACTGCAACCCCATGGCGACGCGGACGAGCGCGTAGAGCTGCTGCGCCTGCAGCTGCGTGATGTGCGAGCAAATCTGGAGCTCGTCCACGATGTCGTACATCGTGCCCTCGTACGACCGCTCGCCGAATCCGAACGCGCGCGCGAGCCTTCTGTACCATTTATTCGAAACGGGCGCGGTGAACTTGGGGTCGTTCCAACCACGTTCAAAGCGACGTCGGGGCGGAGTCGAAAGGCGTCAGACGGAGTCGAAAGCGGGGATTGACACCGTGGTGAGAGCGGAGAGATGCGACGGAAGAGAAAGTCCTTAAGGACTGAAGTTCACGACGCGGACGGGGTCGTATGGGGACCAGTGTATAGCTGGAAACCCTAAACCCTGACTGACGCGCCTCGTACGCGTCGTCCCACGACACGCCGAAGCAGCACACGGACGCCTTCGCGGGGAGGTCGTGGCGGTTCGGCTCGCGCTTGATCTCGATCCTGTGCGCGCCGCCCTGCTCGTATCCTCTCTGCTTGTAGTTCGGCGCCGCGTTCTTCGGCTTCGTCGGCGTCGGCGACACCGCGGACATCGCGGCGAGCGATTCGATTGATTATAACGAGAATTCGATCACGACGGAACCGAGCGCTCGCGGCGTTCGTCGCCGCCCGTCGGCGGCGCGGCGTTCGTTCGTCGCGCGCGCGCGCGCGAAAGGAACGATACGCGTCCGCGAGCGATGCTCGTGGGCGCCGCGCGCGCGGGTCTCCGACCTCGGGGTGAGATCGTTCCCGATTTGGTCGTCACGGAATGTGGCGCGGGCAGTCTGATGAGTCACTGATCCGAACCGGTTTTGCATTTCTTTCAGACTAAAAAACCTGTAAAAGACCGCGCCCGGACACGCGATAAACGTCAAGAGGGCCGCGATCAAATGACCGGCGTCGCGGTCGACGTTTCAAACCTAGCGCAGGGTGAAAAAAGATCAGCAGAAAGAGATCGGAATCCGTCGACGCGCGCTGATTGGCTCGAATCGCGCTCGATGCTGACGGTCGATTTCACGGTCTCGCCGGCGTCGCGCGCGCGCGCGTCGGTCACACCCGGCCCGCGCCGCGCGCTGCCACACTCCCCGCCCCGCGCACCCTCGAAGACGATGCGCGCGTGCGCCGCGACGCCGGCGGCGTCCGCCGCGGCGTCGCCGCGGCGTCGCGCGTCGTCGTCGTCGTCGTCGTCGTCGTCGTCGCCCTCGTCGCTCCGATCGCATCGAAAAACCTCCGTCGTGGGCCGACGATCGACGACGACGCGCGCGATCGATCGCGCGCGCCTCCGCGCGACGTCCACGGACGACACGACGGCGTCGTCGTCGTCGTCGTCGTCGTCGTCGAGCGGCGACGAGAAGAGCGACAACAGCGGCGGCGAGTGCCCGCTCGGCTTCGGCAAGAACGGCCGCATCACCAACGCGGTGAACGGCGTCAAGAACGCGGCGTACCTCGCCTTCATGAGCTCCTCGACGCCGCTGACGATGGAGGAGGCGCGCGCGTCCGCGGCGGCGGCGGACCCGAACGACATCACCATCTTAGAGAACAAGGTGTTCCTGAACTCGCTGAAGGAGGCGATCAGCGACCCGGTCGGGATGCCAGCCGCGATGCTCGACTGGCACAAGTACTACGACCGCGACACCGTCGGCATCGTGAACCCGCTCGGTCCTGGGTGCGTCTCCACGATCGACCCGCGGACGGTGGAGTACGTGTGCAAGACGAACGCGGCGAATTACCGCGACCGGCTCCTGCCGGACGTGTTTCGCGTCGTGTTGAAAGACCTGGGGGTGACGGGGAGTCAGGGCGAGTACAACCGGCAGCACCGCAAGGTGTGCCAGAAGCCGTTCATCAACGCCAACTTTCTCAAGACGTTCAGGCGCGTTCTATCTTGTCACACTGGTCCCCGTACGACCGCGTCGGCGTGGTGAACGCCGATCCGTAAGGACTTTCTCTCCCGGCGCATCTCTCCACCCATCACCCCTCGGTTTCAATCCCGACAACACACCTCGACGCCTTTCAACTCCACCCCTGACGCCTTTCAACTCAACCCCGACGTTCGTCGCTTCGTGCGGACCCTCGACCCTCAGCTCGGTGGTGGAGAACGGCGTGGGGCACCTGTGCGACTCGTGGGACATGGCCGCGGCGATGCCCGGGAACGAGAAGGGGTTCACGCAGGACGTGGACCTGCACTCGCAGCACTTGCTCCTGGACATCATATCGCCCATCTCGTTCGATTACTCGTTCGACCTGCTCGGGAAGTCGCGCAACGTCATCACCGGCGTAGGTGCGTCCTATCTCACACTGGTTCCCATACGACCGCGTTCGCGTGGTGAACGCCGTTCCTTAAGGACTTTTGCCGTCGTCTCTCTCCGCCCAGGGTCCCTCGCTTTCAATCCCCGTCCTCGACGCCTTTCAACGCCGCTTCTGACGCCTTTCAACTCCACCCCGGCGTAGGCACGTTCAAACCGAACAAGATGCTCGAGGCGTACCACAGGAGCGCGGAGATCATGGGCGAGGTGATCCTCGTCCCGCTCCCGCTGCTGAAGCTCGGCGAGCGGTTCGGGATCGGACGACTGCGGGAGCTCATCGAGGCGTACGACTCGCTCGAGGTCATGGGCGAGGAGATAATCAAGCGCCGCCGCGACGCGCACAAATCCGCCGAGGCGGAGGGCAAAGTCTTCGAACAAAACTGTCTCCTGGACACGATGCTCTTCATGGAAGACGAGGACGGGAACCTCGCGTACACGGACGAGGAGCTGTGGGGGGACGTGAACGACATCATGGCCGCGGGGCATCAGACGCAGGCGGCGACCATGAGCACCGCGTTGCTGTACGTATCTCGCGACGAAAAGGTGAAGCGCGCGATCGAGCGAGAGGTGGCCGCGTTGGGCGGCCGCGCGCCGACGTTCGAGGACGTCAGCGAAGGCCGACTCGCGTACACGCAGAGCGTCATCAAGGAGACGCTGCGGCTGCACCCGCCGATTCACATGTTTCCGCGGCTCGCGGCGGAGGACGACGTCATGCCGACGGGGCACGAGGTTAAGGCGGGGGACCTGATCTTATTGAGCACGTGGGCGATGGGTCGGAACCCGAGCGTGTGGGAGTCGCCGCTCGAGTTCGACCCCGACCGGTTCACGGACGAGCGGCTCGTCAAGCTCGCGCGCGATCAAAACCCGGGCGCGGACGACGAGGAGATCGACCGCGCGGTGACGATGTTGAAGTCGGGGAGAGATTTCATCTACACGCCGTTCGGCGCGGGGCCGCGGAGTTGCATCGGCGGGCTTTTCTCGCTGCTCACGGTGACGACGATCGTGGCGTCGTGCGTGCAGAGGTTCGACTTCACGCCGGACGAGGAGTCGCTGCCGGCGGACGCGGAGATTCCGCTGCGGTACGACGTGACGATGTGCTTTCCGAAGGGGTTGAAGATGCGGCTGCGGCGGCGCGATTTGGACGGCGCCGCGGAGGCGGCGACGCCGGGGCCGGCGGTCGCCGCCGCTCGGTGATGAGCGTGAACGAAAGTACTTTATACGACCGATTACGCGTACTGTACGTTGTTGGGAGTATTTTCCTGTAACACGAAGTTTGTTAAATAACGCGAAAAGACCCGACCCGACCCGCCCTGACCTCGTTCGCGCGCCGTCATCGTCGAAACACGCTCCGCATGATGGCCTGCAAGATGACCTCCACGCCGCGCCGCGCGACGCGAGACGCCATCTGCGCCGCGAACGCCTTCGCCACCTGCCCGGCGACGCCGCCCATCTGACTCAGCGGGTTCATCGCGTCCGCCGCCCCCCGCGTCGCGCCCCCCGCGGTCGGATCGTACCCGCCGCCGTGCCCCCCCGACCCCGGCGGCGGCGGCGCGCGTCCGCGACTCTCCCATCCGCCGCTGCCGAACGGTCCGCCCTCGCCGACGACGCGTTCGGTGACGTCTCGCCGCGCGGAGCCGTCCGGCGAGATCGTCGTGACCGTCCGCCGCACGATACGGAGGCCGTCCGAGCGCGTGTAGATCTCCTCCTGGACCGTCACGCGCTCACCGCCGCCCGCGCGCGCTCGCGACGACGACGACGAGGACGACGAGGACGACGACGACGACGACGACCCGCCGCGTCCGTTCGATCCGCCGTTCATCGCGCCGAAGATATCTCTCACCACCTCGTCCCATTCCCGCTGCGACCGACCGCCCGGGAACCCGCCCTGGCCGAACGGCCCGCCGCCCGGGAACCCGCCCCCTGGCCCCCCGGGGGTCCCGAACCGCCCCGCGCCCGGCCTTCCGGGCTTCGTGAACTCGCGCATGAAGTCCTTCATGAACTGAGGGCCATTCCATACGAGCGAATGAATGTCGGGGTGGAGTTCAAAGGCGTCAGTTGGTGGAGTTGAAAGGCATCGAGGTGTGTCGGGATTGAAAGCGAGGGACCCTGGGCGGAGAGATACGCCGGGCAAAGTCCTTAAGGATCGGCGTTCACCACGCCGACGCGGTCGTAAGGGGACCAGTGTGACATAGAACGCACCTGATTCTTCCCGAACATCTCCTCGAAGATCTCGTCCGCGTCGCGTCGCGAGTCGCGGTCGCCCGCGCCCGATCGCGCGTAGTAGTTGCCGTCCGGACCGCGCGCGTAGTACGACCCGCCTGAACCGCCGCCGCCGCCGCTCGGGGGGCGCTGTCCTCGATGCGGCTGACCGCGACTCGCGAAGCCCCCGCCCCCGGGCCCCGCGTACCCACCGCCGCTCGACAGCGCCTGGTACGCCTCGCTCACCTGCTTAAACTTTTTCTCCGCCGCGCGCTTCGCCTCGCCCTCCGGATGCCGGTCCGGATGCCATCGCATCGCTTCTCTGCGATACGCCTTCTTCAGCTCGTCCGCGCTCGCCCCCGGCTTGACGCCGAGGAGGGCGTAGTAGTCGATCGGCCCGCCCGCGGCGAAGGATCGCGCGCCGGCGAGGCCGAGGCGCCAGCGATCGAGCGGCGACGACGTGCGAGCGGACGACGACGCGATCTGCCACGGCGCGAATCTCGCCGCGCGCGCTGCGAGGCGGTCCGTCGTCGTCGTCGTCGTCGTCGCGGTGGCGGCGCGCGAGGAGGACGTCGCGAGCCGCGCGGCGGCGGCGATCGCTCGCCACCGGACGGTGGTCATCGCGCGGCGCGGGCGCGACGCGAGCGGGAGCGCGCCGCGACGCCGTCGCGCGAGTTTTTGGCAACGTCTGGTGTGCGCTGCGACGCGACGCGACTTCAAGTCCGCTTCCTCAAGTGTCCGTGATGAGGGTCGTCGACCGACCGTCCGGTGTTTCAATTTTTCTCGTCGTAGTACGCGAAAAACGTACTCGGTGACCGAATGCTCGTACGAAGAAATCGGGGTCGGTCACCGCTGCCAGCTCGACATCTCCGCGCGGCCAGAGCCACCAGGAGTGCATCGTGGCGAGCGTCGGGT
>Ga0181554_1003728_pt1 | contig 12765 bp, 12 predicted proteins | sample 011ome_16_FD_145602 | JGI IMG/M metagenome (GOLD analysis project Ga0181554, IMG submission 145602) | Coastal salt marsh microbial communities from the Groves Creek Marsh, Skidaway Island, Georgia - 011503CT metaG (spades assembly) | ecosystem: Environmental > Aquatic > Marine > Intertidal zone... | reverse complement strand
GGCCCATATCGGCGCGTGGGACACGGGCCTGCCCGTGATGGCGGCCGGCATGATCACCTCGCGGCAGGGCTGGATCGAACTGCCCTATCTCCCCTGCCCCGCCAGTGCCGCCGATCTCGCCCGCGCCCTCCACATGCACACGACAGCATCGGGCCGCCGCATCGCCTTTGCCACGGGCCTGAGCTACCGCGCACCGAACGGCATGCCGGACGTGATGCGGAGCGAGGAGACGCAGGTCTTCGGCTCCCTCGACTTGGGGCTGAACCATTTCGTGACGCCGGGCACCCATTCGAAATGGATCACCACGAAAGGCGAGGCGATCACCCGCTACACGACCTATGTGACGGGCGAGGTTTTCGCGGCGCTGAAGGACCACACCATTCTGGGACGCCTGATGAAGCCGGGTGCGGATGACGAGGAGGCCTTCGCCATGGGCGTGCGCGCGGCGCTTGACGACCCGGCGGGCTTCCTGCACCGCATCTTCTCGGCGCGTTCGCTGGGGCTGTTCGGCGAGATCGCACCCGAGGCGATCTCCTCCTACCTCTCGGGCCAAGTGATCGGCACCGAGGTGGCGCATGCCATCCGCGACAATCCGAGGGATGCGGAATATGCCGTGCTCGCTTCGCCCGGCATCGGCGCGCGCTACGTGAAGGCCATCGAGATCGCGGGCCTCAAGGTGCGCTATGGCGATCCGGAGGCGATCGTGAAGGGACTGGCGCTCATCGCACGAAAGGCGGGGATTATCTGATGACCTTCGAGGAGACAGCCAAGGCCTGCGGCATCATCGCCATCCTGCGCGGCATCACGCTGGATGAAGTGGCGGATGTGGGTGACGCGCTTTACGCGGCGGGCATCCGCATCATGGAGGTGCCGCTCAATTCGCCGGAGCCCTTCCGCTCCATCACGGCGCTCGCGGCACGCTTCCAGGGTCGCATGATCGTGGGGGCGGGCACCGTGCTCGACACAGACAGCGTGGACCACGTGAAATCGGCGGGCGGGCAGATTTCCGTATCGCCCGATTGCAACCCCGCCGTCATCGCCCGCGCGGTGGAGCGTGGCCTGGTGCCGCTGCCCGGCGTGTTCACGCCGACGGAGGCCTTCACGGCCGTGCGCGCGGGAGCGCGGCACCTGAAGCTGTTCCCGGCGGAAGCCGCAAGCCCCGTGACGGTGAAGGCATGGAAGGCTGTGCTGCCGCGTGAGATGCATGTCTATGCGGTGGGGGGCGTGACACCCGCCAACATGAAGGCCTGGGCGGATGCGGGCTGCTCCGGCTTCGGCATCGGCTCCAACATTTACAAACCGGGCATGAGCGCGGAAGATGTGGGCAACGCCGCGCGCGGTTTCGTTGCTGCGTGGCAGGCACTGAAGGGGGATTGAGACGGCGATGAAGGTTGCGATGGTGACGGGGGCCGGTTCGGGGATCGGCAAGGCGGTGGCGCTCGCCTTCGGGCGCGAGGGCTATGCGGTGGTTCTGGCGGGCCGCCGCGCCGACCTGCTGGACGAGGTGGCGAAATCCATCGGCCCCAACGCGCTGGCGGTGCCAACCGACGTGGCGGACCCGCAGTCGGTCAAGGCGCTGTTCGCCGCCTGCCAGGAAAAATTCGGCCGCCTCGACGTACTGTTCAACAATGCGGGCACGGGTGCGCCCGGCACCATCCTGCTCGAGGACCTCTCGATCGAGATGTGGCAGAACGTGGTGAACGTCAATCTCTCGGGCGTGTTCTACTGCATGCAGGAGGCCTTCCGCATGATGAAGGTGCAGAGCCCGCAAGGCGGGCGCATCATCAACAATGGATCGATCTCCGCCCATGTGCCGCGCCCCAATTCCGCACCCTACACCTCGACGAAGCACGCGGTGACGGGCCTCACCAAGGCGGGCTCGCTCGATGGCCGGAAATACGACATCGCCGTCTGCCAAATCGACATCGGCAATGCCGGAACCGACATGACGGAGCGGATGAAGACCGGCATGCCGCAGGCCAACGGAACGGTTGCGCCGGAACCCACGATGGATGTGGAGAACGTGGCGAAGACGGTGCTCTACATGGCCGCCCTGCCGCTCGAAGCAAACGCCCAGTTCGTGACCGTGATGGCGACGAAGATGCCATATATCGGGCGGGGGTAGAGGGCCCTCATCCGGTGCTGCGCACCACCTTCTCCCATTGCTCTGCAACGGGAGAAGGCAAAGTTACTGTCCTTCTCCCGCCGTCAGGTGGGAGAAGGTGCCCGAAGGGCGGATGAGGGCTTGCTCAATTCCCGTCTTCCGGAAGCCGCGGCAGCGGGTGGACGGCGATGCCTTCCTCGATCAGGGCCTCGGCCTCGTCAGGGCTTGCCTCGCCATAGATGCCGCGGTACTCGGTTTCCTCGTAATGAATCTTGCGGGCTTCCTCAGCGAAGCGGTCGCCGACATATTCGGCGTTTTCTTCCACATGCTTTCGCATTTCGCGCACCATCTGCATCATCATGGCGAGGCGCGGATCGACGGGACCTGAGACCATCGTCTTGGCGGGTTCCGCCTTGCGGTTGGACTTCACCGGAATGCCCGGCGCCATCAGCTGCTTCTCGATCTTGGCCGAACCGCAGGACGTGCAGGTGACAAGGCCCTTCGCCGCCTGCTCGTCATAGGCGGCGCTGTCGCGGAACCAGCCGTCGAAGGGGTGGCCCTTGTCGCAGATGAGGTCGTAGTGGATCATGATCTTCAGGTAGCAACAGGCAAAAACGGTTTCAAGATTTCTACTGGAACGGCGCGCCCGTGGATCAGTGCGGGGATGCGGGCGCGGGCCCGGTCAACCTCGCTGAGGTCGAGATCGGACAGGATCACGCCGGGCTCCGTGCCGCCTTCCGCCAGCACCTGCCCCCACGGCGAGACGATGAGCGAATGCCCATAGGTTTCACGGCCGGATTCGTGGGCGCCTCCTTGCGCGGCGGCCAGCACGAAGCTTCCCGTCTCGATGGCGCGCGCGCGGAGCAGCACATGCCAGTGCGCCTGCCCCGTGGGCACGGTGAAGGCCGAGGGCACGGTGAAGAGCTTCGCGCCCTTTTCTGCCAGCGCGCGGAAGAGGTGCGGAAAGCGCATGTCATAGCAGATGGTGAGGCCGATCCGCGCCAGCGGTGTCTCCGCCAGGACGGCGGCGCGCCCAGCCTCATAGGCCTCGGATTCGCGCAGGCGCTCACCGGTGGGAAGGTCGACGTCGAACAGGTGGATCTTGTCATAGCGCGCGGCAACGCTGCCATCGGGCGCGAAGAGCAGCGAGCGGTTGATGAGCTTCTCGCCATCGCCCTTCAGCGCCAGCGAACCGATATTGAGCCAGAGCCCGAGTTCGCGGGCCAGAGCGGAGAAGCGCCGCACGCTCTCGTCCTCGGCCTCAGGGCGCGCCAGCGCCTTGAGGCGCGGCCGGTCCGGCTCGAGGATGTTGGTCATCTCCGGCGTCGAGACGAACTGCGCGCCCTGGGCATGCGCCGCGCGGATCATCTTGGAGGCATCGGCGGCGTTGCGGGCCATGTCGCGGCCCGCGCGCATCTGGACGAGGGCGGCGCGGATCACTGCACCTGGAGCAGCGGGTCGAGCGCGCCGCGCCGGTCAAGCTCATGGATGTCGTCGGAGCCGCCGACATGGGTTTCCCCGATGAAGATCTGCGGCACGGTGCGCCGGCCGTTGGCGCGCAGCATCATCTGCTGGCGCGTGGACGGCTCCTGCACGTCGATCTCCTCGAAGGTCACGCCCTTCTTCTTCAGCAGCGCCTTTGCGGCGTGGCAGTAGGGGCAATAGGGCGTGGTGTAGATGGTGACTTTGGGTTGCGCGCTCATCCCTTAAATATGAGGCTTCGCCGGAGCGGGGACAAGGGCGAAGCTCAGGACCAGCACGCGCGCGGCATCCGCCTGCCGCAGCGCCAGCGTGCAAGCCTCCGCCGTGGCGCCGGTGGTGCGCACATCGTCGATGAGCAGCACGGATTTGCCCGCCACCAGCGCAAGCCTCTCGGGCCGCACCGCGAAGGCGCCCTTCACGTTCTTGCGGCGCTGCGCCTCGTCGAGGCCCACCTGCGCGCGCGTGCGGCGTGCCCGTGACAGCACGTCATGCCGCCAGGGCCTGCCGGAGATCTCGGAAAGCCTTGCGGCCAGCAGGGCCGACTGGTTGAAGCGCCGCCGCCACAGCCGCAAGGGGTGGAGGGGCACCGGCAGGAGCACATCGGCTTCCGCGAGAAGGCCACGGCCCGCCCGCGCCATCATGCGCGCCATGAGGCGGCCCGCTTCCGGCTTGTCGCGATATTTGAGGCCATGGACGATGCCCGCCGCGAGATCGTCGAAGATCACCGCGGCGCGTGCCCTGTCCCAAGGGGGCGGGTTAGAGAGAGCCGCCGCCGAGACGGCCCCCGGCCCCTGGTCATAGGCGAAGGGCGTGCCCAGCGCATCGCAGACGGGCTCATCGAGATGCTGGAGATTGGCCCAGCAGGCAACACAGAGGCTTGCGGGCTCGCCCACCGGCGCAGCGCAGCCGAGGCACAGGCTCGGGGCCAGCAGGTCCACGGCGCCGCGCCAGAGCCGCGCGGGAAGATGCGAAAGGGCGATCTCCATGACGTTACGTTAACACGGCTGAGGGAACCCGTGGATTCGGAATCGCATTTCGTCTAGGAGCGGCGCCGCAACATCACCCGGAGCCCCGATGCCTTTTTCCCGCGCCGATCTCGACCGCCTCTCCGCCATTCTGGCCGAAGCCGCTGAAGCTGAAATCATGCCCCGCTTCCGCAGCCTCGAGGATGGCGGCATCCGCGAGAAGACGGGCGCACTCGACCTCGTGACCGATGCCGACGAACAGGGCGAATGGCGGATCCGCGATCTCTGCGCCAAGGCCTTCCCAACAGCTCTGTTCGTGGGCGAGGAATCGGTGGCGCGCGACAAGGAGCTCCTCGCCAAGATCGCCGGGGCAGACCTCTCCATCATCGTGGACCCGATCGACGGCACCTCCAACTTCGCCTGGGGCCTGCCGCTCTTCGGCGTGATGGCGGCCGTGGCCGTGAAGGGCGAGACGGTGGCGGGCCTGATCTATGATCCCGTCGGCCGTGACTGGCACAAGGGGCTGAAGGGCGAAGGTGCCTGGGGCGAGAGCGTCAACGGCCGCACGCGTGACCTCAGCGTGGCGAAGCCGGACGTCATGTCCGAGATGACGGGGCTTTCCTCCTGGTACCTGATGCCGGAGCCGCAGCGCGGCAGAACCGTGGCGAACCTCGCCAAGACCAAGGCCTGCTTCAACTACCGCTGTGCCGCCTATGAATACCGGCTGATCGCCGAGGGCCTCGTGCACTTCACGCTGCAATACAAGCTGATGCCCTGGGATCATGCGGCGGGCGTTCTGATCCACGCGGAAGCGGGCGGCTATTCAGCACTTCTCGACGGCTCGCCCTATGCGCCCACCAAGCATGAGGGCGGCATCATCTCCGCCCCGGACCGCGAGACTTACGACCTCATCAAGCGCGAGATCGTCGGCTGATGTCCGGCGCCCCGCCGCTCTTCGACCGGAGCCTCGCCGCCCGCCGCCGGGCGCGCAGGCCCAGGCCCGAACCCGACATCCTCACCCGCACCATCGCGGAGGAGCTGGCCGACCGGCTCTCCTTCGTGAACCGGCGCTTCGAGGAGGCCTGCCTCATCGCGGCGGAACCGGATGCCATCGCACAGCGCCTGACCGAGGGCGGCCAGGTGAAGGCGGTGGAGCGGCGCACGCCCTCCGCAGGCGATGACCTCGCCCTGCCGCAGGCGCGCTATGAGGCGATCTTCAGCGTCCTCGATCTCCAGACCTTCAATGACGTGCCGGGCGCCCTAATCCAGATGCGCCGCGCCCTGAAGCCGGACGGGCTGCTGCTGGCCTGCCTCTTCGCGGGCGATACGCTGACGGAGCTTCGCCAAGCCTGGCTCGCCGCCGAAACGGCGGTCGCCGGCGGCGTGAGCCCGCGCGTGGCGCCGATGATCGACGTGCGCGAACTGGGCGGGCTGTTGCAGCGCGCAGGGCTTGCCCTGCCCGTGGCCGACCTCGACCGCACCATGGTGCGCTATGCCGACCCCGTGGCGCTGATCCACGAGATCCGCGAGCTGGGCCTTTCCAACAGCCTAGAGGGCCGCTCGCGCATACCGGTGAGCCGCCGGCTGATGGCCGCCGCCGTCGATCACTACCAGCGCAATTTCGCGGACGCCGACGGCCGCATCCGCGCCACCATCGAGATCGCCTGGATCACCGGCTGGGCCCCGCATGAAAGCCAGCAGCAGCCCCTGAAGCCCGGCAGCGCCAAGGCGCGGCTGGCGGATGCGCTGAAGGTGGACGAGAAGAAGGTTTAGGCTGGGGCAGCGCGCGGTGTTCATCATCGCAGGATGGCGGCTGACCCAAACAGGCGTCATGCCGGCGCAGGCCGGCATCCCGCTTTGGGCCTGCAAATCTGGACCCCGGCCTCCGCCGGGGTGACGTGCCGAGGACAATCACCTTCCCGCTCGCTCATCCGGAGGATGTGCGGTGCCGCTACAGCAAATCGATCAGGTGCGGGATCAGCGGTATGTCCGCGGGCGGCATGGGGTAGTCCTTGAGCTTCAAGGGCCGCACCCAGGCCAGCTCCTGCCCCTCCGCCCCATGCACCTGGCCCTTCCAGCGGCGGCAGACATAGAGCGGCATGAGAAGGTGGAACTCCTCATAGGCATGGCTGGCGAAGGTCAGGGGTGCCAGGCAGGATTCGGCCACGTCGATGCCGAGCTCTTCCTTCAGTTCACGGATCAATGCGGTCTCGGGGCGCTCGCCCTGCTCCACCTTGCCGCCCGGGAATTCCCACAGGCCGCCGAGCTGCTTGCCCTCAGGCCGCTTCGACAGCAGCACGCGCCCATCGGCATCGATGAGCGCCACGGCGGCAACGAGGACGATCTTCATCTCTAGCTGCGGTAGGAGCCGTTGATGTCGATGTAGCGGTGGGTCAGGTCGCAGGTCCACACGGTGGCGCGGCCCTTGGCGACGCCCACATCCGCCTCGATCACGATGTGGCGGCCCTTCATGTGCGGCATGATCTCGGCCTCCTTGTAGGAGGGATCGCGCATGCCGTTCTTCGCCACGGTGATTCCGCCGATCCTGATCTTCAGCTTGTCGCGGATCGCCTTCTCGCCAGCCTTGCCGACGGCCATGACGACACGGCCCCAATTCGCATCCTCGCCCGCCACCGCCGTCTTCACCAGCGGCGAATTGGCGACCGACATGGCAATCCTGTGCGCGGCCTTGTCATTCTCGGCCCCGGTGATGGTGATCTCGATGAACTTCTCCGCCCCCTCGCCATCCTTGGCGACCTGGTGGGCGAGGTCCATGCACAGCTGGTCCAGCGCCTTGGCGAAGCCCTTCAGCCGCGCATCCTCGGCTGAGCGCAGCCCGGTGAGGGCGCCGCCCGCGGCACCCGTGGCGAACATCAGCACCGTATCGGAGGTGGAGGTATCACCATCGACGGTGATGCAGTTGAAGCTGCGGTCCACGCTCTTCGAGAGCAGCTTCTGCAGGATCTTGGGCGGAAGCGCCGCATCGGTGAAGATGAAGACCAGCATGGTCGCCATGTCGGGCGCGATCATGCCCGAACCCTTGGCGATGCCATTGATGGTGACGGTCTTGCCACCGAGCTTCACCCTGGCGGTGGCAGCCTTCGGGAAAGTGTCGGTGGTCATGATGGCCTTGGCGGCCATGGACCAGCCGTCACCCCGGGCTTCGCCCGCCAGCTTCGGCAGGGCCTGGGTGATGAAGGACGGATCCAGCGGCTCGCCGATGACACCGGTCGAGGCCTGGAAGATTTCCGAGGGCTCGCAATCGAGCAGTTTCGCGGCAGACTTGGCAACCGCCGTGACGGTGGCAACGCCTGCCTTGCCGGTGAAGGCATTGGCATTGCCGGCATTGATGACCACGGCGCGCGCCCGGCCCTGGCTCAAGCTCTCCGCGCACCAGTCGACGGGGGCGGAGCGGGATTTGGAGCGCGTGAAGCAGCCCGCCACGGCGGTGCCGGGCTCCATGACGGCCAGAAGCACGTCAGGCCGGTTCTTGTAGCGGATTCCCGTTTCGGCCGCCGCCAGCGTCACGCCGGCAATGGACGGAAGCTCCGGAAACGCCGCCGGTGCCAGCGGCGAGACCTGATGTGCCATGAACAGCCCCCCTCAAGGATGTCCGGCGTGGTGCCGGTGGTGTTGGTTACTGGGCGGGCAGCTGCAGGTCGCCCTTGCCGCCGGTATCCGCCGGAGCCGCTTCGCCGCCCTCCGCGGCACCGCCCGTGGCAGCGCCGCCATCGAGCGCCTTCTGCTGCTTGTCCTGGAAGGCCTTGGCGGCCTTGGCGGCCTCCTCGGCATATTTCTTCAGGTCCTCGTCGATGATTTCGACCTTTGATTCCGCGCGGATCTTCTCCATCGTCTCGCCCACCTTCCGGCGCAGAAGCACGTTGCGGATGGCGTTCTTCACCTGGTCATACGGCTGGGCAGCGCCCTGCTTGCGGTCTTCCAGGAAGATAATGTGCCAGCCGAAATCGGTCTTGATGGGCTTGGAGGTCTCGCCCACCTTCAGCGCGAAGGTGGCCTTGGAGAATTCCGGCACCATTTCGGGAGCGGTGAAATAGCCGAGGTCGCCGCCATATTCCTTCGAGCCGTCGAGGCTGTATTTCTTGGCGAGGTCCTCGAACTTCTCACCCTTCTCGAGGCGGGCGAGGATGTCGAGGGCCTCCTGCTCGGTGCCGACGAGGATGTGGCGGGCCCGCACGCGCTCCGTCTGCTGAAGCTTGGACGCCTCCTCGTCATAGACCTTGCGCATCTCCTCCTCGGTCACCTGAGGGCGGATCTTCTGGGCGAAATAGGCATCGCGCAGCGCCTTGGCCTGGTAGAGGGCGAGGCGGCGCTTGTACTCCTCGGTCTCGGCAATGCCTTCCTTGACGGCGTACTGGGCCAGCAGGTGGCGCTCGATCAGGTATTCCACCACGAAGGGGTAGCGGAGCTTGGGCGGCAGGTCGGGCAACTGGCCGATGATGTCATCGGTGGCCATCTGCACTTCCGAGACCCGGATTTCATGGCCGTTGACGATGGCGACCACCTTGTCGTCCTTCGGGGCCTCTTCCTGCGCCGCGGCGGGCAAGGTGAGGCTGAGGCACAACAGCGCCGAAGCCGCGCAACCGTAAAGAATCTTTCGAGAAAACGACATAAAGTCCACCGTTCAGAAGCCTATCGAGCGGCCCGCCTCAGGCTGCGGGGCGCTGCTCTTTGTCTTCCAAAGAAGGCAAGAATAAGCCCCCGTTCATGCTCCGGGCGACCGCAAGTCGAGGGCACATTGGTCCGGCTGACAGTGGGTTGCAAGTGGGCGTGGCAGAGAATGACCCCCCTGTTGCGCTAGAGCAACACATTGAAATTGCGTGACCTTGGCCCCATCTGCGCCGCGAGGCCGGGAGAAAGTGTCAGGGGCAGATTGCTCCCGGCCGTCAACTTGACTAGAAAGCGCCTCGACCCTGGGGCCGGCAGCCCCTCCTGAAGGATAAGAATCAATGTTCGGATTGCGCGGCATCGCCGCTAAGATTTTTGGCACAAGCAACGAGCGGCGCGTGGTGAAGTACCGTGGCCGGGTTGCCGAGATCAACGCGCTGGAGCCCGAACTCGCCGCCCTCTCCGATGACGACCTGAAGGCCCGCACCGCCATGTTCCGCGAGCAGCTGGCCGCGGGCAAGAGCCTGGACGAGCTGCTGGTGCCCGCCTTCGCCACCGTGCGCGAGGCCGCCAAGCGCACGCTGGGCCAGCGCCACTTCGACGTGCAGCTGATCGGCGGCATGGTGCTGCACGAGGGCCGCATCGCCGAAATGAAGACGGGCGAAGGCAAGACGCTGGTCGCCACGCTGCCCGTCTATCTCAACGCGCTCGCCGGCAAGGGCGTGCATGTCGTGACCGTCAACGATTACCTCGCCCGCCGCGACGCGGGCTGGATGAGCCAGATCTACGGCTTCCTCGGCCTCACCACCGGCGTGATCGTGCACGGCCTCACCGACGAGCAGCGCCGCCAGGCCTATGGCTCGGACGTGACCTACGCCACCAACAACGAGCTGGGCTTCGACTACCTGCGCGACAACATGAAGTACCATCTGGAAGAGATGGTGCAGCGCGGCCACAATTTCGCGATCGTCGACGAGGTGGACTCGATCCTCGTGGACGAGGCGAGAACACCGCTCATCATTTCCGGTCCGGTGGACGACAAGTCGGACCTCTATAACGCGGTCAACCAGTTCATCCCGGCGCTCACGCCCGAGGATTACGAGCTCGACGAGAAGCAGCGCTCCTGCACCTTGACCGAACAGGGCAACGAGCACCTCGAGCAGGTGCTGGGCGAGGCGGGCCTCCTGCGCGGCACCAACCTCTATGACGCCGAGAACGTGACGATCGTGCATCACGTGCAGCAGGCGCTGCGCGCCCACAAGCTGTTCCAGCGCGACAAGGATTATATCGTCAAGGATGACCAGGTCATCATCATCGACGAGTTCACCGGCCGCATGATGCCGGGCCGCCGCTATTCGGAAGGCCTTCACCAGGCGCTGGAAGCCAAGGAACACGTGGCGATCCAGCCGGAGAACGTGACGCTCGCCTCCATCACCTTCCAGAACTACTTCCGCCTCTACGGGAAGCTCGGCGGCATGACGGGCACCGCGGCCACCGAAGCCGAGGAGTTCATGGACATCTACAGCCTCGAGGTGATCGACATACCCACCAACGTGCCTGTGGCGCGCCTCGATGAGGACGACCAGGTCTATCGCACGGCTACTGAAAAATATAACGCAATCATCGACACCATCGACGAGGCGCGCGGCCGCGGCCAGCCGGTGCTGGTCGGCACCACGTCCATCGAGAAGTCGGAAGTTCTGTCAGATCTTCTCAAGGCCAAGGGCGTGCCCCACAGCGTGCTGAACGCGCGCTACCACGAGCAGGAAGCGGCCATCGTGGCGCAGGCGGGCGTTCCCGGCGCCGTCACCATCGCCACGAACATGGCCGGCCGCGGCACCGACATCAAGCTCGGCGGCAACCTCGACATGCGCATCCAGACCGAACTCGCCGACATGCCGGCGGGGCCGGAGCGCGATGCCCGCATCGCCACCATCAAGCAGGAGATCGAGGTCAACAAGCAGAAGGTGCTCGATGCCGGCGGCCTGTTCGTCATCGGCACAGAGCGCCACGAGAGCCGGCGCATCGACAACCAGCTGCGCGGCCGCTCGGGCCGTCAGGGCGACCCCGGCCGCTCGCTGTTCTATCTCTCGCTGGAAGATGACCTGATGCGCATCTTCGGCTCCGAGCGCCTGAACGCCATGCTGAAGATCAGCGGCCTGAAGGAGGGCGAGGCCATCGTCCACCCGTGGATCAACAAGGCGCTGGAGAAGGCGCAGCAGAAGGTCGAGGCGCGCAACTTCGACATCCGCAAGAACCTGCTCAAGTTCGACAACGTGATGAACGACCAGCGCAAGGTGATCTTCGACCAGCGCATCGGCATCATGAAGGGCGAGGAAGTGTCGGAGACCATCGACGACATGCGCCACAACACGGTGGAAGAGCTCGTCACGAAGCACATTCCGCCCAATTCCTATGCCGAGCAGTGGGATGCCGCTGGCCTTCGCGAGCGCCTGCAGGAGGTGCTGGGCCTCGATTTCGCCGTGGACGAATGGGCCAAGGAAGAAGGCATCGCCGAGGAGGAGATCCTCGAGCGCGTGATGAAGAAGGCGGACGAGCACTACACCGCCAAGCGTGAGAAATACGGCCCCGAGATCATGAACCAGGTGGAGAAGACCTTCCTTCTCCGCACGCTCGACCAGCTGTGGCGCGACCACATCATCACGGTGGAGCAGCTGCGCCAGGTCATCCATCTGCGCGGCTACGGCCAGCGCGACCCGCTCAACGAATACAAGACCGAGGGCTACTCGCTGTTCGAGAGCATGGTGAACCGCCTGCGCGAGAACGTCACCGCCCAGGTGATGCGCGTCGAGGTGCAGATGCGCGACGCTTCCGAGCTGATGGACCTTCCCGACGAAGACGAGCTGCCGATGATGGAAGCCCACCACATCGACGCCACCACCGGCGAGGACGACGTTGGCGAAGGCGGCCAGCTGCTGATCGACATGGAGAAGCAGGTGAAGGCGGCAGCCCGCGGCAAGCCCGCCATCAACCCGCAGGACCCCAAGACCTGGGGCAAGGTCGCCCGCAACGACCCCTGCCCCTGCGGCTCCGGCAAGCGCTACAAGCACTGCCACGGAACCTTTGTTTGATCAATAATATCAAACACTTAAGTTCCGTGATTGCCCTATACAAACCTATACAATATGCTGGTTTTGGCTTGAAACCTGTGCAGAACCTGTGCAACCAGCATGCAAGACGAAGAGCGCATTTTTGACGGAAAAGGTGTCGTTTATCTCAGAAACGGCACCTTCTATGTGCGGCTGCGTGTTGGCCCAAACAAATACAAATACCACAGCCTGAAAACGGCGAATAAAGCGGTGGCTGTGAAGGCTGCTGAGAAACTCTGCTACGAGATGGAGTTTAAGGCGGCACACGGCATTCCCGTTGATGCCAAGCCCTTTGCGGATGTGGTTGAGGAATATGTTGCCTTCCGCCGCAAGCAGCATGAGCAAGGCTACACCTCAGTCCACAGTATGCGCCAGATTGAGCGTGTCTCGCAGTTTTGGGTGGCCTACGCTGGCACGAAACTGGTCACAAGCATTGGGAACAATGAACTGAAGGACTATGTGACCTGGCGGAGAGACT
>Ga0181554_1003723_pt1 | contig 12783 bp, 14 predicted proteins | sample 011ome_16_FD_145602 | JGI IMG/M metagenome (GOLD analysis project Ga0181554, IMG submission 145602) | Coastal salt marsh microbial communities from the Groves Creek Marsh, Skidaway Island, Georgia - 011503CT metaG (spades assembly) | ecosystem: Environmental > Aquatic > Marine > Intertidal zone... | reverse complement strand
GAGCACGAGTTTTCGCAAGGCCATTCAGGGTTTGCTTTTTGGGGCCGGGCATGAGGTCCTGCTCCGGGAGCGAGTGGCTACCGTGCAAACCGTTGGCTCCAGTGGCGCGCTCAAGGCAGGGGCCGAGTTTATAAGCCAGTGGTTTCCGGCCAGCGCCGTGTGGGTGAGTGATCCCACCTGGGACAACCACCCCAGCATCTTTCAGGGCGCGGGTCTGGCTGTTCACACCTACCCGTACTACGATGCCAATGGCGGCCTACGGTTTGAGGCGATGCTGGAGACGCTGCGGGCATTGCCTCGCCAAAGCGTGGTGCTCCTTCATGCTTGTTGCCATAACCCCACGGGCGTGGACCTGACCCCTGCGCAGTGGCAGTTACTGATACCTGTGTTGCAGGAAAAGGCGCTGATTCCATTTCTGGACTTGGCGTACCAAGGGTTTGGAGATGGGTTGGAGGAGGACGCTTACGCGGTGAGGGCCTTGGCGCAATCGGGTGTGTGTTTTTTGCTAGCAAATACCCTGTCAAAAAGCATGGGGGTGTACGCTGAACGTTGCGGTGCTCTCAGCGTGGTGTGTGCTGACGCCGTGCAGGCCGAGCGGGTGCTCGGGCAACTCAAATCCACGGTGCGCCAAAGCTATTTCAGTCCACCTGCCCATGGCAGCCAAGTGGTGGCTCGTGTGCTGGATGACCCCCGGCTTCGTGCATCTTGGGAGCGAGACCTGACGGCCATGCGCGAACGGATTCGTCGCTTGCGTCATCTATTGCATGCCGCTCTGAATCGCCGTTTGCCTCGGCATGACTTTGCCTACTTGCTGACGCAGCGCGGCATGTTCAGTTACACCAGCTTCACGGAACAGCAGATTCAAGAGCTGCGCGAAAGGCATGCGATCTATCTAGTGAACTCTGGCCGCATGTGCATCTCAGGTTTACGATCCGACAACATTGAGCGGGTAGCCGATGCGATCGCATCCGTTTGTGCAGACGCTAGCACCATTGCTCGGGTTGCCGCCTTTGGTGGTCAAGTCTTTTCGGATACCCCAGTAAGGGATGTTCAAGATCAATGAGTTGCCACCGCCTGCTGCAATTCGTGACTGTTGGGGACTGCCATTCTGGGCGCTAACCCAGCCGCTGAAACGTCAGCACCAAGGCGACACCATCGGCCGTGTTGCGCGTATTGATAGTCCCGCCCATCTTGGCCATGTAGGTCTTGGCCACAAAAAGGCTCTGGCCCCGGTGCTCGCCCTCGCCCAGCGGGACTGGCGGAGTCTGACACGCCCAGTTCGAATACACGCTCCAGCAAGTCTTCGGCAAGCGTCGAGCCGCGGTTGTGCCGCGTGGCGCTCGCGGTGGATTCTGACGCCGCGAGCGTCAGCGTGATGGGGCTGCCCGCGGGGCGGTAGCGGTCGGCATTGCGCAGGATATGGGTCACCACGTTCTCGAGCGCAAACGCATCGGCCCGCACGATGACCGGGCTTGGAGAGCGCTCGTAGACCACATGGGCAATGCCCGCAAAGTGTGCGTTGCCGGCGACGTCGCGCAAGAAGGCATCCAGGTCCAGCCGCCCTTCGGGCACATCGGCGGCTTGCAGTGCCTTGGCTGGTGACGCCTGCCATACAGCACATGCACGGCCTGCTGCATGCGCTGCACATAGCGGTGGCCGGGGTCGTCCGGTCCGTGCAGCACCATCAGCGACTGCAGGGGCGACATGATCTCGTGGCCCACGGCATGCCACATGTCACGTTCCTGCCCGGCGCGCAGCTGCTCGCGGTGCATGTCGTCCTTCACCCGCTGCAGCAGGTCGGCCAGGCCGCCCGCCAGAATGCCCAGCTCGTCTGATCCCCGAAGGTCCGACACGTCCAGGTCACCCAGGCGCGGGCCGGTGTGCCCGGGCTGCACGTTGTAAGACACGGCGGCAGCCCGCCGCGTCAGGGCCGTCACGCCGCGTATCAGCCCCACCTCGATCACCGGCCATGCCAGCGCGATGGCCCCGAGCATGGCGCCCAGGTACCACGACAGGCGCGTGGCCACTGCGGCCAGCCCCAGCTCCACGCCGCGCAGGTGGCCGGTGAAAGCCACGGTGTAGGTGCCCGGTCAGGCCGGCCGGAATGGCGCTGCCGACCCCGGTGTGGTTGCTGCTTCCGCACGCGCCCTGACGGAGTTCACGGGTGTGAGCAACGCTGATCTGCCCGACGAGGACCGGAGCGCGTACAACGACGCCGCCGTGCGCTGGGCCCTGGTTCCGGCAGCGCCAGTGGCGCCGATGGTCGGTTCGCTGCCCACGCTGCTGACCGAGCCGCGCGCACCGGGTGAAACCTTTGTGTTACTGGTGGATGCGCAGCACGGCGCCAGCGCGCCGCTGCTGCCCCGCCGCACCTACGGCGTGGTGCGGGCGGCGTCGGCCACCACCCACCGCGAAGGCACGGCCGTGGCGCTGGCGGTGCAGCCCATGGAGGACTGGCGTGGGCTGTGGGTGCTGCGCAAGACGGCAGGCGGCTGGCTGGCTGATGTGCTGCCGCCCGCCGCCGCCACGCCCGAGACGGGTGTGGCCGGGTGGGCAGGCTGGGTGCCCGGCGGCCAGCAGATGCTGGTGGCCCGCGAAGCCCGGGGCCAGGGCCGCTACCGCAAGAGCTTCGAGGTGGTGCGGCTGGATGGCCTGGCTACCGAGCGGGTTACGGGCGATGTGGCGGCGCTGCCCCTGTTCCAGCGCTGGCAGGACCCGGCGTGGAAGCGTCAGACGTTGAGCCGACGCTGAAGGAGCACAGCACGGATTGGACCATGGCCGTGCGTGCGCGCGGCTACACTCGGCCGCCCTTTTCATCCAGCACCTCTAGTGAGCCCCGACATGCCCCCACCCACCGAACTGACCTCCCTGCTGTCCCGCGTGGATGCCGTCATCGTGGACCTCGATGGCACCATGGTCGACACCATGGGCGACTTCACCGCCGCCCTCAACCGGATGCTGGGTGAGCTGTCACTGCCCGGCATCGCCGCGGCAGAGATTGAGCGCATGGTCGGCAAGGGGTCCGAGCACCTGATCAGATCTGTGCTCAATCATGTGCTGGCGCTTGAAAAAATTGCCGATATTGCTATCAAAACAGAAGCATTGTTCCCGGCGGCATGGGCCAGTTACCAGCGCCACTATCTGGATATCAACGGCAGTTGCTCGGCGGTGTACCCGGGGGTGGTGCAGGGGCTGGAGGCCCTGCGGGGTGCTGGCCTGCCGCTGGCGTGCCTGACCAACAAGCCCGTGGCGTTCGCGCTGCCGCTGCTGCAGGCCAAGGGGCTGGAGGGCTACTTCAGCCAGGTGTTCGGTGGCGACAGCTTCGAGCGCAAGAAGCCCGATCCGCTGCCGCTGGTGCGCACCTGCGAGGCGCTGGGCACGGCGCCTGCGCGCACGCTGATGCTGGGCGATTCCAGCAACGACGCCCAGGCCGCCCGGGCCGCCGGCTGCCCCGTGGTGTTGGTCACCTACGGGTACAACCACGGCCAGCCAGTGCGCGGGGTCGATGCCGACGGATTCGTCGACTCGCTGGCAGAGTTGGCAGGGCTGTTGGCGTTACCGCGCCAGTAGGCGGGGCGCGCCGGCGCTGCCGCTGCGGGCATTGCCCAGCGAGGGCGTGCTGCGGGGTGCCGGTCTGGCGCCTGCCATGGCATCGCTGCCTGGGGCCAGGCGGAACACCGCCACGGCTTCCACCAGCTGCGCGGCCTGCGCTTTCAGGCTGTCGGCTGCTGCAGCGCTTTCTTCCACCAGGGCGGCGTTTTGCTGCGTGGTCTGGTCCATGTGGGTGATGGCCTCGGCCACCTGGGCCACGCCCTGGCTCTGCTCGCCACTGGCGGCGCTGATCTCGCCCATGATGTCCGTCACGCGGCGGATGGAGCCCACCACCTCGCTCATGGTGACGCCGGCCTTGTCGACCAGCAGCGTGCCTTTTTCCACGCGCTCCACGCTGGCCATGATCAGGCTCTTGATCTCCTTGGCCGCTTCGGCGCTGCGGCCCGCCAGGCTGCGCACTTCGCTGGCCACCACCGCAAAGCCGCGGCCCTGTTCGCCGGCCCGTGCTGCTTCCACCGCTGCGTTCAGTGCCAGGATGTTGGTCTGGAAGGCAATGCCATCAATGACGCTGATGATGTCGGCAATCTTGTTGCTGCTGGCGTTGATGCCCTTCATGGTCTCGACCACCTCGGCCACCACATCGCCACCCTGGACCGCCACGCTGGATGCCGTCATCGCCAGCTGGTTGGCCGTGCGCGCGTTGTCGGCGTTCAGGCGCACGGTGGAGCCCAGTTCTTCCATCGATGCGGCGGTTTCTTCGAGCGCACCGGCCTGCTGCTCGGTGCGGGCCGACAGGTCGTTGTTGCCTGAGGCGATCTCGGCGCTGGCGGCGGCCACGCCTTCGGCTCCCAGCCGCACGTTGCCCACGATGGTGGCCAGCCGCTGCTGCATGGCGGCCAGGGCCTGCAGCAGTTGTGCGGTTTCGTCCGTGCCCTGAACCGCGATGGTGTGGGTCAGGTCGCCATCGGCAATGCGCTCGGCCGCCTGTCTGCCACGCAGCACCGGCAGCACGATGGAGCGGGTGACCACCCATGCCAGCAGGGCGCCAAGACCCACCGCCACCAGCGTTGCGCTACCCAGCAGGGCCCGGCTGGTCCGAGCCAGGGACGATGCTTCCTCTTGCCCCTGCGCCAGTTGTTCGGCCATGGTGCTGCGCAGCGCATCCAGGGACAGCAGGTACTTGTCCGCCAGCGGGCGCAGGTCCTTGTCGACCATGGTGGGAACGTTGGGTTCTCCGCCGCGGTGCAGTTCGCGGATTTCAGCGAGTTTGTCGTCATAGGCCTTGCTGGCCTGCGCGATGGCCGTGAGCTGGCTGCGGCCCTTGTCGCTTTGCACCAGCGCTTCAATGCGGCGGACCTTTTCCTGTGTCTTTTTCGCGGTGGCCAGCGTGTCGGTGGTGAGCTTCTCCATGTAGGCGGGGTCAATGGCCTTGAGGAATGCCTCGGTGCGCACCCAGTTCAGGCGGATATCCGACGCCCAGTCTTCGACCAGGGTCTGCTGCTCGATCTCCTGCGTGGCCACGCGCTCGCTGGCGACCTGCAGGCTGCTGATGCGCCACATGCCGGTGGCAGCAATCAGCACCGTGATGACAAGGATGATGACGAAAGAGATGCCGAGGCGCAGGCCCACGGAAAGGCGGCTGAGATGCATGGTGCGGGGGCTCTGAAAGCGGTCCGGAAGGCGGTTACGGGAAACAACGGGCATACGGTTCGTCGGGGTGCGCGGGTCACGCATCCGACGCCGCTGCAGGCGTGCTGCATTGCTTTTGCAGATCCTGCCTGGTGAGGGTAGGGCGGTGGCGCTCCGCGCGCTGTCCGCGCGGTGACAGCGGGGCGGGAGCAGATTGCACGGGCGACCGGACAGGAGGGCGGAAGCGGGCGGAGCGCTCAGGCAGGCTTGCCCAGAAGTGCGTCCTTGAGCTTCCAGTCGGCCGGCGCATTGCCCAGCCAGATGCCCAGCAAGGCCGCGAAGAACTCAGGCTCCTTGAAAGGCTCGCCCTGCGGCTTGCCCTTGACCGTGATCACGGTGCCTGTGCCGGGCACCCAGTCGATCATGAACTGGTCGCCCGCAGACAGCTTCTTGTGGTCCGAGAAGATCTGGCTCATGCGCAGCACGCCGGGAATCAGCTTGGAGAAGGCGGTGCGGTCCATGTTGTCTTCCATGCCGCGCGAGAACAGTTTGCCCAGTTCGGTCGAGTCGATCTCGCGCAGCATCGTGATGCTGATGCGTTTGGGGCCCTTGAGCGCCAGCACCTCGGCCGGTGTGGAGACCTTCCGTTCCAGATAGAGCCCCGCGGTGTACACCTTGAAAACGGCTTTGTAGCGAACCCCCGCGCCATTGAGCTGCAGGCTGGCATCGGCCACCTGCAGGGTTTCGCTGTACTTCACGTCGGCCACAGTGACAGCTTGCGCCGACGCTCCGGCGGCCATGAGGCAGGCACCGGCCAGCAGTGCAGATCGCAGCAGGGTGTTCATCAACAGACTCCAAAAAAGAACGGTCGTTCGTTTCTGATTGTTAACCCAACCCGGCGGGCTCGCAACAGGGTTTTCGAGGGTTTTGTCCCTGCGTCAGGTCTGGAATGGGCATGGCCGAGCCGCGGCTTGCCGCAGGTCAAGGCGCCGGGGTGCTGCCTGCACCGCGCCGGGCGGCCTGCATGGCGCCGGCCCGCGGGCCGCTTGGGCCCCGGGCAAGCTTTGCTACACTTTGCCCCCATGTTCATTCACCACGTGTTCATCACAGGTTGCAGCGACCGGGGAGCCTGGCCCTGGCGGTCGCCTGTCGCTTTGAACACCTGATGGCACCGGGGCCGGCAACGCCCCAGCGTGCACCACCCGTGGCCTGACTCCCTCGTTGATGCGGAGAGGCCGATCGAATGAACCGCAGCGCCCCTGATCCACTGCACAGGGATGCGCGCTGCGACAGCTGGGAGCTATCCCCGTGATCACTGAACTTGAATTCAAAAGCCTGGCCGGCGAAGGCTACAACCGCATCCCGCTCATGGCCGAGGCCTTTGCGGACCTGGAAACCCCGCTCTCGCTGTACCTGAAGCTGGCGCACACCAAGGACGGCGGCAAGCACAGCTTTCTGCTCGAATCCGTGGTGGGCGGCGAGCGCTTCGGGCGCTACAGCTTCATCGGCCTGCCCGCACGCACCCTGCTGCGCGCCAGCGGCTTTGGCGCTGCGGCGCGCACCGAGGTCGTCACCGACGGCCAGGTGGTCGAGACGGCCGAGGGCAATCCGCTCGACTTCATCGAGGCCTACCAAAAGCGCTTCAAGGTGGCACTGCGCCCCGGCCTGCCGCGCTTTTGCGGTGGCCTGGCCGGCTACTTCGGCTACGACGCGGTGCGCTACATCGAGAAAAAGCTCGAAGCCACCTGCCCGCCCGACACCCTGGGCTGCCCCGACATCCTGCTGCTGCAGTGCGAGGAGCTGGCCGTCATCGACAACCTGTCGGGCAAGCTCTACCTCATCGTGTACGCCGACCCGGCCCAGCCCGAGGCGTATGCCAAGGCCAAGAAGCGCCTGCGCGACCTCAAGGACCAGCTCAAGTATTCGGTGAGCGCCCCGGTGGTGAAGGCCACCGAAAGCCACCCCGCCCAGCGCGACTTTGCCAAGGCCGACTACCTGGCCGCCGTGGACCGCGCCAAGGAGCTGATTGCCGCCGGCGACTTCATGCAGGTGCAGGTGGGCCAGCGCATCCACAAGCGCTACACCGAATCGCCCCTGTCGCTGTACCGTGCACTGCGTTCGCTGAACCCGTCGCCGTACATGTACTTCTACGACTTCGGCGACTTCCATGTGGTGGGCGCCAGCCCTGAAATTCTGGTGCGGCAGGAGAAGACCGACGAAGGCACCAAGGTCACCATCCGCCCGCTGGCCGGCACCCGCCCGCGCGGGGCGACGCCCGAGAAGGACAAGGCCACCGAGGTCGAACTCATCAACGACCCCAAGGAACGCGCCGAGCACGTGATGCTGATCGACCTCGCGCGCAACGACATCGGCCGCATCGCCAAGACCGGCACCGTGAAAGTGACGGAAGCCTTTGCGGTGGAGCGCTACAGCCACGTGATGCACATCGTGAGCAACGTGGAAGGCATCCTGCACGACGGCATGACCAGCATGGACGTGCTCAAGGCCACCTTCCCCGCCGGCACGCTGACGGGCGCGCCCAAGGTGCATGCGATGGAGCTGATCGACCAGCTGGAGCCCACCAAGCGCGGCCTGTACGGCGGCGCCTGCGGCTATCTCAGCTACGCGGGCGACATGGACGTGGCCATTGCGATTCGCACCGGCATCATCAAGAACGGCACGCTGTATGTGCAGGCCGCCGCCGGTGTGGTGGCCGATTCGTTGCCCGAACTGGAATGGAAGGAAACCGAGCACAAGGCCCGCGCGCTGCTGCGTGCCGCCGAGCTGGTCGAGGAGGGGCTGGAATGACGGACCACCGCACCCCCGCCATCGACCTCGTGCAGCCCTGCACCACCATGGCCGATGTGCGCCGCCACATCGATGCCCTGGATGACATCCTCGTGCCGCTGCTGGTGCAGCGCACCGGCTACATGACGCAGGCCGCGCGCATCAAGCCCAGCGCATCGCTGGTGCGCGACGAGGCGCGCATCGAAGCCATCGTCCAGCGCGTGCGCGCGGCCGCCGCCGCCCATGGTGGCCAGCCCGATGTGGTCGAAGCCATGTACCGCAGCCTGATGGAGCATTCCATCGCCTATGAACACCGCGAGTTCGCGCGCCTGCGCGCAGGGCAGGCCGATGCCGCCCGGAACTCGCCAGCGGCCCGTGACGCCGCAGGGAGCGCCGCATGAAACTCTTGATGGTCGACAACTACGACAGCTTCACCTACAACATCGTCCAGTACTTCGGTGAACTGGGCGCGGATGTGGAAGTGTTCCGCAACGACGAGATTACCGTGGCCGAGATCGAGACGCGCCTGACGGCCGGGCAGCTCGATCGCCTGGTCATCTCGCCCGGCCCCTGCTCGCCCGCAGAGGCAGGCATCTCGGTGGCCGCCATCCAGTACTTTGCCGGCAAGCTGCCCATCCTGGGCGTGTGCCTGGGCCACCAGGCCATTGGTGCGGCCTTTGGGGGCAACATCATCCGCGCGCAGGAGCTGATGCACGGCAAGACCAGCGTCATCACCACCGCCCAAAAGGGCGTATTTGCGGGGCTGCCCGAGCAGTTCACCGTCAACCGCTACCACTCGCTGGCCATCGAGCGCGCCACCTGCCCCGATGTGCTGGAGGTGACGGCCTGGACGGCTGACGGCGAGATCATGGGCGTGCGCCACCGGGCGCTGGCGATTGAAGGCGTGCAGTTCCACCCCGAAAGCATCCTGACCGAGCACGGCCACGCCATGCTCAAGAACTTTCTGGAGCAGCGCACATGATCATCGACAGCCACCAGCTGGTGATGTTCATCGCCGCAGGCTGGCTGCTGAACCTCACGCCCGGCCCGGATGTGCTCTACATCGTGACCAACGCGCTGCGCTCCGGCACGCGCGCGGGCATCGTGGCGGGGCTGGGCATCACGGCCGGGTGCTTTGTGCACATCTTTGCGGCAGCGGTGGGCGTGGGCGCGTTGCTGGCCACCTCGGCCACGGCGTTCACGGTGCTCAAGTGGATCGGCGCGGCGTACCTGATGTGGATGGGCGTGCGCATGCTGCTGGCAAAGCCCGGAGCCGATGGGGGCAACAGTGCAGCGCTGGCGGCTGCGCAGGCGGCCCCTGCGCCGCACACGCCGCTTCGCAAGGTGTTCCTGGGGGGTTTCTGGACCAATGTGCTCAACCCCAAGGTCGCCATCTTCTTCCTGGCCTTTGTGCCGCAGTTCATTGCGCCCGGTGCGGACAACAAGGCGCTGGCCTTTGTGCTGCTGGGCGTGCTGTTCAACATCAACGCCATTCCCGTGAATGTGGGGTGGGCGCTGGCGGCCTCTTGGATGGCACGGCGCGCCACGGCCATCCAGCGCGGCATGCACTGGCTGGACCGCGTGGCGGGTGCCATGTTCATAGGCTTCGGACTCAAGCTGGCCCTCACAGACCAGCCTACCGTTTAAAAAATCAGGAGACTGTTTCCATGCCCATCACCGCACAGGAAGCGCTGCAGCGCACCATCGAGCACCGCGAAATCTTCCACGACGAGATGCTGCACCTGATGCGCCTCATCATGCAGGGCGAGCTTTCGCCCGTGATGACGGCGGCCATCATCACCGGCCTGCGCGTGAAGAAGGAAACCATTGGCGAGATCACCGCCGCCGCGCAGGTGATGCGCGAGTTCAGCACCAAGGTGCATGTGCCCGACAGCAAGCACCTGGTGGACATCGTGGGCACCGGTGGTGACGGTGCCAACACCTTCAACATCTCCACCTGCTCGATGTTCGTGGCCGCCGCAGCGGGCGCCAAGGTCAGCAAGCATGGCGGCCGGGGTGTGTCGAGCAAAAGCGGCAGCGCTGATGTGATGGAGGCCCTGGGCATCCACATCAACCTCAAGCCGGAGGCCATCGCACAGTGCATTGCCGAAGTCGGCATCGGCTTCATGTTTGCGCCCAACCACCACCCGGCCATGAAGAACGTGGCCCCGGTGCGCAAGGAACTGGGCGTGCGCACCATCTTCAACATCCTGGGCCCGCTCACCAACCCGGCCGGTGCGCCCAACATCCTGATGGGCGTGTTCCACCCTGACCTCGTCGGTATCCAGGTGCGCGCGCTGCAGCGCCTGGGCGCCGAGCATGCGCTGGTGGTGTACGGCCGTGATGGCATGGACGAAGTCAGCCTGGGCGCTGCCACTTTGGTGGGTGAGTTGAAAAACGGCCAGATCACCGAATACGAAATCCACCCCGAAGACTTCGGCCTGCCGATGGCGAGCAACCGCGCGCTCAAGGTTGAAACACCCGAGCAGTCGCGGGAGATGCTGATCGGCGTGCTCAAGGGTGAGCCTGGCGCCGCGCAAGACATCGTGTGCCTGAACGCAGGCGTGGCACTGTATGCCGCCAATGTGGTCGATTCGGTGCCCGCAGGCTTGGCCAAGGCCCGTGCCGTGATTGCGTCGGGCGCCGCGCTGGCCAAGCTGGAGCAGGTGGTCACGCGCACGCACGCGCTGGCCACGGCGGCCTGACACGGCCATGTGGCGCGACCCTGGCACCTGGATTGCACTGGGCATCTCAGCCCTTTTCATCGTGGCCGGGTTCGTGATGCACCGCGTGTTTACCAAAATTCTGAAACAGGGCTCCCCTGAGCCCGACGACACCGAAACCGACAACCCAAAGGCCGCGCACCATGAGCAGTGACATCCTCAACAAAATCGTCGCCGTCAAGCACGAAGAAGTAGCGGCAGCCAAAAAGCGCCTGTCCTTTGAAGCCATGCGCGCCGACGCCGAGAGCCGCGTGCTCACGCGCGACTTTGAAGGCGCGCTGCGCGTCAAGATCGCCAAGGGCCAGGCGGCCGTGATTGCCGAGATCAAGAAGGCCAGCCCCAGCAAGGGGGTGCTGCGCGCCGACTTCGAGCCCGCTGACATTGCCCAGAGCTACATGGAAGGCGATGGCAAGGTGAGCGCGGCGTGCCTGTCGGTGCTGACCGACCGGCAGTTCTTCCAGGGCCAGCCCGACTACCTGAAGCAGGCCCGCGCCAGCACCTTGCTGCCCGTGCTGCGCAAGGATTTCATGGTCGATGCGTACCAGATCTACGAATCGCGGGCGATGGGCGCCGACGCCATCCTGCTGATCGCGGCGTGCCTGGACGATGCGCAGATGGCCGACTTTGAAGCCATTGCGCGCAGCCTGGACATGGCGGTGCTGGTGGAAGTGCACGACCGCGCCGAGCTGGAGCGGGCGCTGAAGCTCAAGACCCCGCTGGTCGGCATCAACAACCGCAACCTGCGCACGTTCGAGGTCACGCTGGACACAACGCTCTCCCTGTTGAAGGACGTCCCGCAGGACCGTCTGCTGGTCACCGAGTCCGGCATCCTCAAGCCCGCCGATGTGAAGACGATGCGCGACGCCGGCGTGCACGCCTTCCTGGTGGGCGAGGCCTTCATGCGGGCAGACGACCCCGGGATGGCGCTGGCCCAGCTGTTTGCCTGAAGGCTGGTTTACTATGTTTTTGATAGCTAAAGGTGACCGTCCGACAAGCACCTTTGCGCATTTTTTCCATGAATTCACCTGACACGGCCGCCACACAGCTCCAGACGGCCCATCCCGCAGGCTGGCCGGTGGCACCAGGCTGGCGGCCCGTGGTGGACGCCTTTTTTGGTGGAATGCGCGGGCAGGCGTTGCTGGCGTACCTTCAGGCGCGGCTGAGTGCCGGCGCAGCGATTTTCCCGCCCCAGCCGCTGCGCGCGCTGGAGCTGACGCCGCCGGACGACGTGCGCGTGGTCATCCTGGGCCAGGACCCGTACCACGGCCGTGGGCAGGCCGAGGGGCTGGCGTTCTCGGTGGCGCCCGGCGTGCGCCTGCCGCCGTCGCTGCAAAACATCTTCAAGGAGATGCAGCGCGACCTGGGCGTGCCCTTTCCGCCGTTCCCGAATCCGGGCGGCAGTCTGGTCAAGTGGGCCAAGAATGGCGTGCTGCTGCTCAACACCTGCCTCACCGTGGAAGAGGGCCAGGCCGCCAGCCATGCGGGCAAGGGCTGGGAGGAGCTGACCGACACCGTCATCCGCCACGTGGCCGAGGGCCCGCGCCCGGTGGTGTTCATGCTCTGGGGCGCGCATGCGCAAAGCAAGCGCGCGTGGATTCCTGCCGACCGGGGGCACCTGGTGCTCACGTCCAACCACCCCTCGCCGCTGTCGGCGCTGCGCCCGCCTGTGCCCTTTATCGGTAACGGGCACTTTGGCCAGGCGCGTGAGTTCCGCGCGCAGCACGGGTACTGAGCTGGGTTCGCAACACTGCGAGTGCTCCATGACCGACGCAGACGTGGAGGGGCAAATCTTCGCCTTGCTTGCGCAGCGCAAGCCGCACACAACGATCTGCCCGTCAGAGGTCGCTCGGGCGTTGGTGTCAGAGGGCGGTGACTGGCGCCACTACATGCCTCAAGTCCGGCAGGTGGCGCGGGCTTTGGCGCATCAACAACGCCTGCGCGTCACGCGCGGCGGGGTGCCGGTGGATGCCATAGCGCCTGGCGGCCCGATCCGCCTAGGCCTGCCGATTGATGGCCAGCCCAGCGAATAACCCCCCGCCAAGGGCTACCACGGCTGCGGTAGCCGTTCCTTGAGCAGTTCCAGAAACGCTTG
>Ga0181554_1003719_pt1 | contig 12784 bp, 15 predicted proteins | sample 011ome_16_FD_145602 | JGI IMG/M metagenome (GOLD analysis project Ga0181554, IMG submission 145602) | Coastal salt marsh microbial communities from the Groves Creek Marsh, Skidaway Island, Georgia - 011503CT metaG (spades assembly) | ecosystem: Environmental > Aquatic > Marine > Intertidal zone... | reverse complement strand
TATTGTCTCCTGGTGACCTTCTGATTGACGGTGGAAATTCACATTTTCTCGATACGGAAAAAAGAGCAAAAATGCTGAAGGCAAAAAAGATTTTATTTTTAGGAATGGGTGTTTCAGGGGGTGAAAAAGGCGCTTTAGAAGGGCCTTCTCTAATGTTGGGGGGAGATGCAAAAGCTTACGAACGAGTGGTTGAAGACCTCAGTGCTGTTGCCGCAAAAGACTCGAAGGGAAGAGCCTGTTGTGGCTATCTAGGAGAAGGTGGTGCAGGACATTTTGTTAAGATGGTACACAACGGAATTGAGTATGCAGAAATGCAGCTTTTAGCAGAAATTGTTGAGCTGTTTCACAGCAATCCCAACACAAACTGGGTTGAGATACAAAAAGAATTAGAAAATTGGCAAAAAGGAGAAAACCAGAGTTATCTACTGGGAATTACTTCTACAATCATGACCTATAAAGATGCTGAAGGTCCTTTTATTGATAACATAGAAGACCGTGTTTCCAGCAAAGGAACAGGAGCTTGGGCCACAGCTATAGGTGCTGAATTAGGCGCCTCCAACAGTCTTATGGCCGCAGCGCTTCATGCCCGTTTTATTTCTTTATCTCAAAGGGAAAGAAAAAAGAACGCGAGCCTGTTTATTCAGGAAAAAAAAGAAAGTGAACTTTCCAGTGAATCCCTAAAAAGAACCTATGCTGTGTGTCGTTGGATCAACCATCATCAAGGATTTGAAATGCTGCTACACGCTCAAAAAATATACGGGTGGCATTTTAAATTGGCTGCGGTTGCTCAGTTGTGGTCAGAGGGGTGTATAATCAAATCCCAACTGATGGAAATACTCGCAGAAGCCTTTCAAACTCAGAATTCAATTTTTGAGATGGCACTCTTTAAGAACGGTTTGGAATCAGATCTGGACGCTTGGGGACAAACCTTAAAATATGCAGTCGATCGGGGGGTTCCAGTACACTGTATTCAAACTGCTTGGAATTATTGGCTGTCAATCACCCAGCCCCGAGGTAGTGGGGCACTCCTACAAGCCCAGCGGGATTATTTTGGTGCACACGGTTTTGAGCGTATTGATGATCCTACTGGAGTATTACATCACGGCCCCTGGAAGAAAGACTAATCAACTCTTCCTACAGGTCGTACCTCTTTGCCTTCTATACCCTTTAATCGATCACCTAATACAGCCCGAATAGAGTCTGCAATTTTAGTGATTTTCTCAACCATTTCTGGATGATCTGCAGCAACATCAAGCGTTTCACTTGGGTCATTTTCTAGATCAAAAAGCGCCGGTGTTTCGATCGTATTCATTTCATATGGTATGGGAAAACCATCGTTTGTTCCTACTCTTCCATTTAAGGAACGGTAGGTGTGAGGAACATACAGCTTCCAGTTTTGGTGTCGTACGGCGTGAAGTTCATTTGTACGGTAGTAAAAAAAGAAATTTTCATGAGGAGCATTGGTTGTAGTTCCCGTGAGAAGTGGTACGAGTGAAGCTCCATCTATTTTTTTTTCAGGAAGCTTACTCCCTGTTAATTCAGCAAGTGTAGGTAACCAATCGATCCCCATTGCAGGAGCATCTATACGCGTGTTCGGAGCAATTTTTTTTGGATAATAAACAATCCCTGGTACACGATGCCCTCCTTCCCAATTTGTTCCTTTTCCTTCTCTAAAAATCCCTGATGATCCAGAATGACCTCCATAGGAAAGCCATGGTCCATTGTCTGAAGTATAAACGATGATAGTATTTTCATTTAAACCTTCATCTTTAAGCGTTTCCCAAATACGTCCTACGGAAGCATCAATCTCTGCAATTACATCTCCATATAGACCTCGGTCTTGAGTGTTTCTAAACTCTTGACTAGCAAACAAGGGGACATGCGGTTGCGGGTGAGGGAGATATACAAAGAAGGGGGTGTTTTTATTTCTTTTTATGAATTCAATCGCCCGATCTGTAAGTGCTTGGGTTAAAAAGGTTTGGTCTTCAAGTAGTTGTATAGGTGTTTCATTCTCATAAAGGTAAAGGTCTGGAAAATTAAAACCTGAGCCTTGTTGTGGATGTTTGGGCCACATGTCGTTAGAAAATAAGATCCCATAAAATGCATCAAAACCGTGTTTTCTAGGTTGAAATTTAGGTGCGTCTCCCAAGTGCCATTTTCCAAAAATACCAGTGGCATAGCCCTGTTCTTTGAGCAGTTCAGCAATAGTTGTTTCCTCCGGATTGAGTCCTACTTTTGAACCTGGACTGTAGGCATTGTGAATCCCAATTCGATCGGAATAACAGCCTGTCATTATAGATGCTCGAGAAGCTGAACAAACAGGTTGCGTAGCATAATAGGAGGTAAAATAGGCCCCTTTCTTTGCCAATAGATCTAGATTTGGTGTGGTGATGTCTGTAGCGCCGTAAATTCCTAAATCACCATATCCTTGATCATCTGTCAAAATAAAAATGATATTTGGAGGAGCAGACTCTTGCTTGCAACCTAAAGTTGCAATTAGTACAAAAAGCAAAAGTAGTTTGCCGATAGAATTTTTTATTCGTTTTTCCATACTCAAATATTGATCTTTGGTCCCTTATTTTAAGGGTCACTCTCTACGGGAATTGGTCCTTTTTTTTATGTTTTTATTTTGATCTAATGTCACAAAAAACTCCAACACTACTGAAAAAAAATAAACGCCAAAAACAGGAATGATGTAGATGAAATAAAAGGTAGGATCTGAAAAAAGAAGGTTTAAATATTCGTTTGTATTCGCATAATATTCAATTTTTTCAGTATTCAAATCATAAATCAACCCAGCATAGATAAGGATAAAATAAAGAATCAGTACTATTCGAATGGGCCAATACTGTATTGGTTTTAGATAGGAAAAGGAAAAGTAATATTTTAATTTTAGCATGATTTAAAGGTACGTAAACTTCAAAAAAAAGACTGGGAGTATCACTACTTTTTAATCTGTTAAAAGTTCCGCCAGTTGCATACCTACTTGACTTCCTATCGCTACTCCCATACCTCCTAATTTCGCTCCAACAACGATAGTGTCTGATTCTTTTTTGATAATTGGATTTTTATCTTCTCCAAAGGCCATAATTCCAGACCATTCCATATCGATTACAGGATTTTGATTGGGGAGAATAAAACGCGATAAGTCTTCCTGTAATTTTTCTTTTATCTTTTTATTGATTCCAAAGATTGTTGTGTTTTCCGTTTCGAAATCTACATTTCTTCCTCCTCCAAAAAGAATGCGGTTTTCAATATTCCTAAAATAATAGTAGCCTTGATCGTAATGAAAAGCTCCTTCTACCTGTAGTTTTTTTATGGGTTTTGTTATGATTACCAGCCCTCTGCCAGGAGTAAGGTTAAGATCAGGTAAAAATTGTTTAGTAAATGCATTGGTACACAAGGCTAGTTTTGAGCAGCTCATCTTGATGGATTGATTTTCAACATGTAGCCACAATTTTTTGGTTTCCCGATTTGTTTCATAATGAGATAGGCTGCTGTTCGAAAAAAAAGAAATGTCCTCTCGGTTGATTTTAGAACGGAGCGCTCGCATCATTTTTCCTGTGTTGAGCTGTCCTTCAAAAGGATTTTCCACTAGATGAGTGACTTTTTTTGAGTCAAACCCAAAGTGCTTAATTTTTGAATTGTTTGGATAAAAAACCTCTTTTTTAAATAAGGGCTTCAACAAGGAATTATAGTAATCCAGTTGTGAAAGTGCTTGTGGGTTTTGTTCAAAAAAAAGTTCATATCCCCCCTTCCATTGCAAGTCTATGGAGGCATCTCCCAGAGTTTCTCGTAACAAAGCCAATCCTTTCCATCGCATTTCTACTATGGAGCAAAGAGTTTTTTCGTCCATTTTCTTATTGTCTTCTATCAACTCGGACAAAGAGCCAAAACAAGCAAAGCCTGCATTTTTGGTACTGGCGCCTGATGAAAATGGACCACGCTCTAAAACTGCTATCCGAGCTTTAGGGTACTTTTTTCTATACGAAAGGGCGCAAAATAAACCCGTAATTCCCCCTCCCAAAACAATGAGATCGTAATGTAAAAGTTCTGATTTTTCCCAAAAACTAAGCATGTTAGTCTCTTTTAGTTCCTTCTGCGGGCTTCCATAGGTGGCTACTCTTCTTGAACATTAATTGTAATAAAGACTTGTAGCTATTCTATAGGCGAGATACACCCCTGTTAGGGTCCATATCCACCATCTGTTTTTCATATACCATTCCATAGTACTGGTTTTGTTGATGCGATCTAAATTTAGCTAATTCTATTGATTTTAACCCTAGTTTGTTTCTGAACATAAGCGCTTTAATACTTTAGTACTTTCCTGTTTGTATTATTTCAATCCTTCTGTACTTTTTGAAATTGATAATCTAAGATTTTATCAATAACTTGAGAATTAAAACAAATCATCACAAACGTATGAAAGCGTCTTATCTTCTTCCTCTGTCCATTGTAATAGGTTGTATCATTCTGTCTTTTGCACTTGTTCAATCGAGTAAAACAGAACGCTACCAATATATTGAACCCAATGTCGTATTTGATAAAAGCGAGGGAACATTGTATTACACCGACAAGAAACAGTATTTAGACAAAAAAGGGGATTTGTACGAATATGAATAGCAAAAGCTTTAAGGGAATTGTCCCCTAAGCACTTCGTTTATAGCGTATGTACTTCCACTCAGATCGGTTTCCCCTTGAATCACTTTGCTATTGGATCGGAGCGAAATAGTACAGTAATCTGCTGCCTTTAGAATTTTAATAAAAGTAGCTGAATCATACTCTTCATTGTCTATTAGGTTTTTAAATTCTAAAAGTCTCAATCCCTGTTTTTTTGCTAGTGACTGAGCAACCCTTATCTTTTGATCTCCCAGTTCAAACAATACATAGTATTCTTGATTTTGATTGAAAAAAGACCCGTTTAAAGAAACATCAATTCCCAACCTTCGGGATTTTGAGACCATAAGAGTTAAAGGTGCTATTCGGGTGTCTTTAAATTGTATTTCACTAACGGCTTCTAATCTTCTTTCCTCTTGATTGATTCGATACTGCCACTGTGCAAAAACCGTAAATGAGAACAGAAGCGCAAAAAGGGTACATGCTTTTTTCAATTCAAATGATTAATTAAAGTCTGACGAATCAAATATACCTAAACCTTTTAAAATGAGATAAAGAGGCTCTCAAGGCGTTCACTTTTGGAGTTTATATCTACTCAGGAGATTCCTAAAACTTTTATCAGACCTTGTTCTGAAACCGGTTTGAATAGGCTTATAAGTTCAAAAACTCAAGTAGTAATCGTTCTTCCTGTTTATTTCTTGTAAAAAGTAGGGAGGCGTCTTCAATACCTCTAGCTGTTCTGTAGTAGATGCTGTGTTAAAAATACGATTGAATGAATTGTGAAATTTGATGTTAAGAGAGGTGGGGTTAAAAATTCATTTTTAGGGAGAAAATTGAGCTGTTTTTTATGCCTTGCTCTTTGAAAGCAAAACCGAGCATACTAATAAACCATTTACTGCTGAGGCTGATAAAAATTAATGGTAAAAACTAAGGAAGATGGAAAATAAAGAAAGAAGCGTTTAGAAAGAAACAAAAAAGATTCACTTGAAATACAGTAAACAGCTGTTTAATAAATAAGAAGCAGGTATTATTCAAAAACCAAACAATCGAGTCATAAACCATTTTACAGTTTCAACCCAAGAGTAACGGTCCAATTTGACTTTTTGTTCGCGCACGTCGAAATAAACATACTCTTTTCTTTTCAATTTCACGTTTAATATTTTTTTTATAAAATTAAACAAATATGGATATCAAACCAAATTATAGTAAATATGTTTATTTATGGGATGTGAGAAAAGGTGTTGAAAATCGCTTATCTACTGCTTTACTTTATTAAAGTATTCTTTTTGCAGCTCTAGGGTTTCTTGATCTTGCTTTACTGCTTGAATGGCTTTTACAAATGAAGAAACGGTGTTTTCTGTCACTACTTTTCCCAGTTCTTTGGTCGCAAATTCTGCTTTTCCAGCGTAGTGGTTTGGGTAGGATGCATACCACCATATAGCAGTGTATAGCGTGCTTGGAAGATTTAAACGCTGCTGATTTTCTCCAGATTCGGTTTGGCTGCGTTCAAGTTTTGTTAATTCGGGCCTGAGGTATAAAATTTCTGATGCTTCTCGCTCTCCTCCGTGTTGATCCCCAGAGGCCTCAGAAGTTCGCAACTCTTGTATTTGTTGTGCTGTCTCTTGCGATACCTCTGGCGTAAAAAAGTAAACCGCATGGTCTTTGGGGTGTTCCAATTGATTTTGAATAAAGTAGCGAATCATTTGGGGATTGCCTCCATGACTGTTTATGATAATAATTTTTTTAAATCCATTTCGGGCAATTTCATCTGTTGTTGCAACCAAAAGTTCCATTGCCAGCTTGGAAGGTAATGAGAAGGTCCCGTACTGTTGTTTTGCTTCGTTTATTTGTCCGTAAAAATAATCTGGAAACACCACCGCATATTCTTCTTTGGTCGCTAGACGAGCCCATTCTCGTGCTCGAATCAAATCGGAGCCTATGGGAACACCCGGTCCGTGTTTTTCTAGTATACCAATCGGTAGGATACAGGTGTAATTTGATTCTTCTAAAGCCTTTTCCCAATCAGAGGCAACGAGTTCGTCCCATCGGGAAGGTAGATCTTGAGCTTGCAAACCGAAAAAGGAAAACACTAACAACAAGCTGAAACAATATGGAGTACAGTAAAAAAAGCTCTTCATAAATAGAAAATTAGTAGAGGAAAGGTACAAAGAAGTTTATTAGAAAACTGCTGCTGTTTTATCTCAACTAAAAACGCAACAACCACCGCGAACCGCATTTTGGACATTTACTCAAAAAAGAAATATATTCTTTCCAATTTGTTCTCCTCCACACATGATTACATCTTATACATTTCATAAAGATTAAAAATAACTAATTGAACGCTAAGATGCTATCCCCTAAATCATATTCCCTAATCTTTGGAGGAAACCCACTTCTTGTCAAACAGGTTTCTTTAGGAAAATCATACGCTTTTATGAACATCACGATGCCGTTGCCAAGGTTGTTGCTATGGAGTTTGGGCTCATGAAGCGGTTATGCCTTTGCTTTAATCTCTCCCTTTTGAGACACGTATAAGAGTCCTATGACAGGTATTAACGTTAAGACCATAATGATGATGGGAGGGTGTGCAGAACCCCCTGAAAGTAATGTTACAAAATCGGGTAAAGTCCAGAATAAATGAACAATAAATAATATAAACGTTGCTGATTTTAATGCTTCAAGTGTTTTCAACCCAAGAGCATACATAACGGCAATAACTGTTCCTAGATAGATAAACCCGAAAATGTATAGCATAATATCTAGAACCTCTAATGCAGGAGCACTATCGGCCAATCCTTCAATGTTAAAATCACTAATCATTTGGTTTTTCATTTCTCCACCCATTTTAGCTAACACTAAAGGGATAAATTGAATGACATCTAATATTAATGTCACAATTAAAATTGTCTTGAAGTTTTTCATTTAAATTGATTTATGGTTAATAAATCAAATATACTACTCTTTAGCAAGAGTATACGCTTGATTTCTTGGTGAAGGTTTTTTTAGCATATATAGAGACTGAAAAACTACAATAAAAACCATTTTCATGCTATCTTCTTCTCTCCAACTGCTCAATTTTGTTCTTGATCTTTAGAATTTCCTCCCTGCTATATTTTTTCACCTTATAGAATTGATCATGAATTATCACAGTCTTAGAAAATATTCAATTATAGTAGTTATAGAGGTTATTTTCTTGAGGAAATTTGTAAGGTAATGGTGTTTTCTTTTGGACTCTCATTTCAATAATTAATGTTTACATTTGGTTAAATCCAAAACATGAAATCTCACTTCTATTTTATATTTTTTGTTTCCCATTTGATTCTTTCCCAAGAAATTCATCAAACTAAATTTTACGGAAAGGAACATTTTATAATTGAAGGATCAATTGTTGCAGATCATCTTAAAGAAAGCCCTTATGACAGGCTTCCTTTTTCTTATAAAGAGCTTGTACGGACTCCTGTATGGGATTTATCAAAATCTTCAGCCGGCATATCTATTCGGTTTTCGACAAATACCTCTAATCTGAAAGTTAAATGGGAACTCTTGAATAACTTTTCAATGGATCACATGCCTGATACTGGGATTAAAGGAGTTGATTTGTATTTTAGAAACGGTCCAGAATGGCAGTACATCAATACTGGTCGCCCTCAGGGTTTCGTTAACGAGTATACACTTATCGAAAATATGAGCGAAGAAATGAGAGAGTTTAAAATTTTTCTTCCACTATATGATGGTGTAAAAAACATTGAGATTGGTATAGATTCGAAAAGTACTATTATAAAGCCCCCTAAAAACACAAGAAAACCTATCGTGTTTTATGGCACTAGTATAACTCAAGGAGGTTGTGCATCGCGCCCTGGGATGGTCCACACCAACATCATGTCAAGAAAATTAGATATTGATGTCGCAAATTTTGGCTTCAGTGGCAATGGGCGCATGGAACGACCTATCGCAGAAATCATTTCTTCTGTAGAACCACTTCTCTACATAATTGAGTGCATGCCAAATATGATTCAACCAGAATTTATTACTGAAAGAACAATTCCTTTAGTCAACATAATAAGAGAAAAGAATCCTGACACACCAATTGTTTTTGTTGATCTATTTAAATCACCAATCACCTTTTTAAATTCTAAAGTGAAAAGTGAAAACGAAGCATTGGATGATGCTTTAAAAGCCGAGTTTGACAAGATGATAGAAAATGGCTACAAAAACATCTATTTCATTGAAACGCCTAAGCTAGCAGATTCTGATCATGAAGGCACTGTTGATGCGATTCATTTTACTGACTTAGGTTTTCAAAGATATGCTGACTTTTTGATTTCTAAACTAAGGGAATTTAATTTGCTTGCATCTTCAAATTAAACAGACCACAATACTAATAAGGAATTTTACGAATCGGTTTTTAGATCAACTTTAAGTAAAACTTGATTATTCTCTCAAGTGAACAGTTTTTATTTTCACCTATTCTCTATATCTTAGTGCTATTATTAACCATAAATCAATTACAATGAAGAAAATTCTATTTCTGTTAGCATTAACTTTTAGCTTTACTATTTATGCCCAAGATGGCCCTTATTTGATACGGACACATGAAATAAGGGTTGAAGGTAATGTAACTGCCTTCATAGAAGCTCAAAAAACTTTTTATAAAAAAATTGCAGAAGATGCTGTTGACAGAGGAAAATGGGCTGGATGGGCCTGTTTTCAGTCAATAACGGACCCTAATAATTTTATCTTTTTTCATCATTTCAATAGTCCTGAGCAGCTGGAAAATTTAAAGCCTATGGAAATCTGGTCAAATGAAATACCAAAAAGACTTGGTTTGTGGCAGCCTGACTCAAGTTCTTATACTGTAAATGGAACTTTTGCCTCTCAACATGTTTATCAAATAGCCGGAAATGTTTTAAGCGGAAATCCATCAAATTATTTCTACGTAAACCTTTTTAAGGCAAATAATGCATCAAAATTTGCAGGCAATAATGAACTTTGGGGTAAAGAAGTTATAAAACCTCAACTCGGAAAGGGCAATAATCCTAATAATTGGGCATATGGGTTCAGATTAACAAACCCAAACTGGAATCAAAATGAAGGAATCGTTACTTATAATGGAATCTCTTTTGATGGTTATGAGTCGCTTTCTTCAATTCTGCACTCTGCAGCTTATAATGCAGATGCTAAGCCAAATAAATATCAGGAAAATTTTAACAAAAAGGCTGCTGAAATGGAGGTGGCTGAAGGTTTTCAAGAAATCCACAGAACACTCTACAGAGTTATCGACGATACTTGGAGATAGTTTAATTAATCCCCTTGTTAAACCCTCCTATTTGGAGGGTTTTTCTTTTATTCCAATACCGACAATTCATAACCCTTCTAATCCATTGATATCATTGCCTTGAGCTATTGCAAGACAATAGGGAAAAATTGATTTATATGATGGGCGAATTAACAGCTCGTCAGTTCGTAGATACTTACTTAAGGCTAATTCCCTTTATAATCTCACAAAGGCATTTACAGAAGTTTGACGTCAACGAGTTAACAGAGAACCAAACAATAGAGTTAATCAAAGATATTATAGAGGAAAATGGAACTGAATGATTTTGTGAAGAGCTTTAACAAGGGAGAGGGAATAATTAGGGTAATAGACCAAAACGGCAAAGTTATTCGAGAGCATTTCACTAAAACAGGCGCAAGCATTGATTTTGTAAGCGCTAAATGGCTCGTAAAGACAGGCGAATTAAAGTCACCCCATCATAGTATAGATTGAGGCGCTACCTCAAATACTAACCAAACTTTTTCCTATGAAATGTGAGGAATTTTAGTGCGAGTGTGTGAGAAGATGCCACTCCCCCCCTATTTTTTTATTGCTTTTTAAGCCTAATAAAGAGGCGATAGTTCGATAATGGTTCGATATGATTTAAATTAAAAAGGGGAAACCTCTCGGAAACCCCTTTAATATTAGTGGAGAAGAGCGGACTCGAACCGCCGACCTCTTGACTGCCAGTCAAGCGCTCTAGCCAGCTGAGCTACATCCCCTTGAAGTTGACTGCTAAACTAAACATTTTACATGTTATACCATGAAAATCAGCTGTTTTTAGAATAATATGTTACTCAAATTTTATTCGAAACTCCGTTTCTCACAGCTCCATTTTATTGGACGCTGAGAAGATAGTGCCTTTAGGGAATAATCTATCTAAAGTCTATTCTTGGCATTTTTCCCAACTGCCACAATAAAATTTTAGTTACAAAAGATTTTGGTTGATAATAATCTTTTAATGATTTGATGTTTTTCTATTAATATTTTAAAATGCGAATAAACTGATATTTGCGTCAATGTATTATAGTTAGTAAAAGAAGTGTTAAAATGAAGACCCTAATTAAATTACCGATCAACTATAAAGAGTTTTGGGCTATCACACTTCTTTTTATTTTGCCTTTTTCTAAGATTACTTTACCCCTGTTTTTAAAGTATTTGAATAAGAAAAACTAATACGTAATTTCCAATTCCATTTCAACCAAAATCCTCAGCCACACTTATACTGGTTTTATTGATTTTAAATTTTTACTGTTTCTAAAGTCGTTAAAAGGGGTTAAATTGAATCCTTTATTAATCAAAAAATAAAGAGTTTACTTAACACTCTTGAATTTGTTGTAATTGTTGTAGGCAAACAATTTTTAAAAAAAAGAGTTTATATAGAAAACCTATTTTATGAAAGCAACCTCTTCACGCTACATTACCTTCTTTTTGTTTGCTTTCAGTTGGGGTTTTGGTCAAGGGAGTGGGCTTTTGATTCAGCAGTATAACAGAGGCCCTGCGCTAGACAGTAAGTTTTCCAGATGGACACTACAGCCTAGGATAGAGCTGAATCGATTCAACACAGACCTGAATTCTACAACTCCAGAATTTACAGTGGGGGGCCGCTTGAGTTTGGAATATCGTCTGTCTAGTACCGTTGGCTTAGAAAGCGGAGTAGGTTTTACACCCGTTGCTTACAGCTATGCTGTTGGGGATTCTTTAGGTATCGATCATTTAAAATACCTCACTTTTCCTTTGGGATTAAAGTTACACCCCACTTCCAGAATCAGTATAGGGTTGGGTGGAAGTTATAACCTCTACCAACAAGGGGCGTTTTGGGTAAAAAAAGAACCCTTTAAGCGCAAGGAGACATACCCCTTAGAGGTCTTCTCCAACACCTTTGGTGGTTTTCTTCAATTAGAATATCACTTTTTCTGGGGTGGAACCTTCTCCCTTCATTATATCTGGGCAACGAGAAAAAGTCCCCTTACTCAACCACAAACGAATACTACTTCTGGATTCCGTTTGGGCATAGCATACACCATTTGGCGCTCGGGAAGCAAACGTTGATTTAGTTCTTTTTTAAAGTAATTTCAATAACTCCGTTTTTTCCTTCCTCACCATAATTTTCTAGTGCAGATTCCCCTTTTAATACATTAATAGACTCTATAGAATCGGGATGTAATGAATTCATTAGATTCTTTTCTTTTCTAATTTGTCCATCAATGACTACTAGTGGGGCGATACTGTCTGTTACGATAAAAATGCTTTTTTTTGGATTCTTTTGAACCCAAATGTTTTTTGAGTCTAAGGAGTCTGATGCTACCATTTCCGATTGAAAAAAAACGGCTTTAGGCGCTTTCTCTTCAGAAAAGAATAAAATCTCATGTGGTAACTGCCCTCCGAGATCGACCATCTCACCAGAACCTATCATAGATCGATGCACTGTCAATGGTTTATTTTCTAAAGAGGGTTTTGGGCTTTGGTATACTTTGACAACTAAACATGAAGTAAATAAAAGCGCTAGTAGTGGGGCATAGAATATCGTTCGCATAATAAAATTTTTTGCTAAAATAAATAACTTAAAGTGATGTTCAAAAAAGGGTGGCGCCTGTACTTTTGGGTAGTCATATAAGGGCTACTATTATTTAATAGCACCTGAATTCTCCAGGGCAGGTAAAATCCAATAAATCCAACCTGATAATGGCTGCGTAAAGAAGCGGCTTCTAGTGTAAAAGGGCTGTTTTGCTGAATCAAACTTCCAGAGAGAGAATAATCGTGTAAACTGTATTCCAGCATGGATCCCAAGAAAAAGGAAAGACCGTTTTGAATTGCTTCAAGGCGATTGCCAAAAAAGGGCAATCCAGGCAA
>Ga0181554_1003712_pt1 | contig 12796 bp, 10 predicted proteins | sample 011ome_16_FD_145602 | JGI IMG/M metagenome (GOLD analysis project Ga0181554, IMG submission 145602) | Coastal salt marsh microbial communities from the Groves Creek Marsh, Skidaway Island, Georgia - 011503CT metaG (spades assembly) | ecosystem: Environmental > Aquatic > Marine > Intertidal zone... | reverse complement strand
TCCATCTCGAACAGGCGGTGGAAGAACGTGGAGACGAATATCCGGCGGGACATGATGGCCGCGTGCGTGACCAACACGTTTTCAAACTTCTTCGCGCTGAAGGTCGTCGCCGATACGAAAAACGGTGGGGCGGAGATCGTTGGGGGGCGCGGCGCGTCAGCCGAAGTCGCGAGGATTGATCGATCGATCGCGCGGGTCGAGCGTCAAATCGAAACCGAGGGGCGGTGGGCGGAGAGAGAAACGACGACGACGGACGGAACGGAGGGGAAAGAAACGCACCAGATCCCGGAGACGACGATGCCCTTCTCGCCCGCGATGACGACGCCGCCGTCCGGAAGGTCCGCGGCGTTTCGAACCCTGCCGGTGATTTGCGAGATTTCATTCTCGTTGTCCTCGCCGTCCATGAAGTACGTCACGTCGAACCGCGCGGGGGTTTCCCCGACCGGGACGTTCGACAGCGTGGGCGCTCGGATCTCCTCGCAGAGAAACATCGTGAACATGGAAAACTGCGACTTCGTCGCGACGACGCTGGCGGAGTGGCCCCCGCTCGCGTACATCACCTTCCCGCGACCCACGAACGAATCGCGGGTTTTCGACGGCGTGTCGTCGAGCTCGTCGTCCTCGCTGTAATTATCGCTGCTGTCGTCGGAATACCACATGGGATGCGCCGAGTCTGACGGCGACAACGCGCCGCCGCCGGCGGCCTCGCCGCTCCCAGCCTTGCCGCTGCCGCCGCGCTTCATCGACTCGCGGCGCGTCGCCGCGCGCTTCATCCTCGACTTCCTCTTCGCCCTCTTGCGCGACGCCGCGAAGAGGCGCTGAAAGTACCCCAACAAGCCGCCGCCGCCCCCCTCCCCGCCACCGGCCTTCTTCGAGCGGCGCGTTCGACGCTCGGTCCTCGCGCCCAGGTCCACGACGCTCATGGTCGCGCCGTGCGCGCTCGCGTGATTATCCGCGCCCGCGACTTTCTTGCTCTTTTTGCTGCGCAGCGACGTCATCAACAGCCGCTGGTGCGACGAGCTTATCGACTCGAGCGTCGACGACGAATCCTCGTGCAGGTCGAACACCAGACGCGCGACGAGGTCGACGGGGATGCCGTCCTTCACGTGCGACTGCACGGAGTCGACAATCACGCCGAACACCACCTGCCCGTTCGCGTGGAGGTGAATCCCGAAGTTTTCCACCTGCACCACCCCGGGGTCTTCGGGCAAGTACACCTTGGACTCGAAGTTCGCCAGCCGCGACCGGACGTAGTCCATCGGGAAAATAGCCGCCATGCCGCTCATCTGGACGTCGAACGTCGTGCTCGAGGGCGACGCGTCGATCTTCGTGCTGACGAGCCCGCTCTGACCGCTTCGTATCTCCCCTCTGGACGCGTGCAGCATGAGCTTTTCGTTCAACGCGTTGAGCTCGTTCGGTCCGTTCACTGGTTCCCGGAGGGGTGGAGTTGAAAGGCGTCAGTTGGCGTTGAAAGGCGTCGAGGACGGGGATTGAAAGCGGAAGGTTGGCGGAGAGATACGACGGCAAAAGTCCTTAAGAAACGGCGTTCACCACGCCGACGCGGTCGTACGGGAACCAGTGTACGGACCGAGGTACTGCGACGTTATAATTTTCAACCCGGACACGACGACGTGCGTGTCGCCCTCCTCTCGAAGCGTGTGTTCCCCCGCGGCGGCGACGTGCGCGAGCTCGCTAAAGTCCGAAAACGGCCGGTTCGTCCGCGTCGTCGTGCGCTCCGGTCGCAGGCAGTCCGGGAGGTACGGCGAGCACACGTACGAGACGTCCTCAAAGTCGGTGATGGTGCTGAGGGTGATTGCCCGTACGAAGCGACGAACGTTGGGGTGGAGTTCAAAGGCGTCAGAAGCGGAGTTGAAAGGCGTCGCGCGCGGTGTGTCGGGATTGAAAGCGAGGGACCCTGGGCGGAGAGATGCAGACGCCGGGAAAAGTCCTTAAGGATCGGCGTTCACCACGCGGACGGGGTCGTATGGGGAACAGTGTAAGATAGAACGCGCCTGAACCGCTCGCGGCCGTCCGGATCGACGAGGATGAAGTCCTTCGTGATCGCGTCCACCCTGACGTCGAACGGCGAGCCGTGCGTGAAGCGCTCCTTCGCGAGCGCGTTGAGCGTCGCGGGGGTATCGCCGAGCACGCCCTGGGTCAAGAAAGCGTCGATCGCGTCCTTATCCTCCTGTTTGATGTTCCGCAGCGCGGCGATGCCCGCGGGTAAGACTTGATAGGACGTCGACGTGAACTGTTCCCGCGTCGCGAGCTTCAGGCGCGCGATCAGACCCATGTTCTGAAGGTCGCTCAGGTCGTCCACGGCTTCCCAGGACACGTTCATGTTCACCGCGCCCATGCCCGTGAACTCGTTCGACGGCGCGAAGTCGTAGTCCAGGACTTCGAGAAGAATCGCCTCGTACACGTACACGAGAATGGACGTTCGGTGGACCCACCGCGAGCTGTACGACTCGTCGCCGTCGTCGCCGTGCGCGCCGCTGAGGCCGTGCCCGCTGCGCGAGAGCATGTACGCAGTGCGAAGCTGGTTCACGAGGTTCGTGGTGGCGCGCCGAAGCATCTCGCCGAGTCGACTCGCCCCGGCGCCGGCGCCGCCCGATAACCCGGGTACTCCGCCCGCGAGCCGTCGCGCCGCCTCCGCGACCGCGGACTCGCCTCCTCCTCCGTCGACTCCCTCGCCGCTAGTAAGGTTAAGGTTATTCTTCCGAGAGAGCGACGGCGCGACCTTGTTGCTTCCCTGCCTCGAGTTCCCCGGGGTGGCGTCGCGACTCCCGTCGGTCTTCTCGCTCTCGCGGCGCGAGATGGCGCTGCGTCGTCTGGAGATCTTACGACTCCACGGGTCGTACATCTCTTCCGCGTGTTTCTGGTCTTCGGGCCTCGTGTCCTCCGCGACGGCGACGGCCCTCTGCACGCGCGCGATCAAGTACAGGAGACGGTACTGCTCCGTGGTCATGTCGGCGACGGAGAGATTCTCCGGCGCCCAGATGCCGCCTTCGGGCTCCCCGCCGCCGCCGCCGCCGCCGCCGCCGCCGCCGCCGCCGGGCTCTCCCGAGCCGTCCCCCGCGCCCTTCACCGCCCTCGCGAGCGCGATACCGATCTTCAGGTTACCCCTCTTGTCCCACATGTCCAGCGGGAGCTCCGCGGAGGACTTTCGCGCCGGCGTCGTCGTCGACGGGTCCGGGTCGGACGAACAAACCGCGGTCGACGTGGGATTCTGCGATTTGTTGTTAGACGCGGAGTCCAACGCGACGGACGCTCCTCGACGCGAGCGCTCGCGGCGTTTCCCGCCGCGTCTCAGGCCAGCGGTCGCCTCGTTCGAGGTCGCCTCGGAGGACGGCGTGCGCGGGTACGGGGACTCCGGCGATGACGGCTCCGTCCTCGGATCGACCCGCGGGGTGCCGCCGTCGTCGTCGTCGTCGTCGGGCGATCCGCCCGTCGTCGTCGTCGTCGTCTCCTCCTCGCGCGCGGCGTCCGGTCGCGGTCCGTCCGCGTCCGCGTCCGCGTCGACGATCTCCCCGAGGAGCGGCGGCGCCGGCGGCGGCGACGAAGACGCGGAGTCGTCGTCCGCCGCCGCCTCCCCCTCCTGCTCCTCCTCCCGCGGCGATCGCATCGCGAAGGAGACCGCGCGCGGCGTCGCCTCGGACGGCGCGCTCGGCGAATCCGCCGCGAGGAGCTGCGCTTCGTCTAAGATTCGGCGCACGGACGGCTCGCGCGCGAGCGGGGATATCGGCGGCATCGCGCGGTGCGTGCCGCGCCGCGGGAGCCGAGCGACGTCCGCGGTCTCGGCGAGCGTCCCGCGCAGGTTCCGCGCGCGTTCGCCCGGGGTGCGCGACGCAGTGGTCGACGAGGACGCGAATCGAGACAGAACTGTTGTGTGTCATGTCTGGTCTGGTCATGGACGACACAGCTGGGATGTGAACGTACGTAATCACTTCGGTCGGCGCGCGTCCGACGCGGCGCACGCGCGGCCGGCGGGTTCGCTCTCGGAGCGGCGTCGCGCGCTCGGCTCGTCCGCGAGCCGTCCGCTCGCGCCCGCCGCGCGCGTCGGCGCCGAGCCCCGAAACGCGCCTCTCGGGGAGGCTGTCTCATGGCGAACGTGATCATCGAACGTTCGTAATAATTCATCATCGTTCTCTCATCCATCCCGCGCGACCGAACGAACGATGCCGTGGCGCACCCTCGAGGCGACGGCGGTCGAGATTGAAGACACGACGAGGTCGAACGAGCACGGCAGCGAAACTTCGTACACGGTGCTGCACGTCGTCGCCAAGATTCCCGCGCGCGAGCTCCGCCCCGGGGGGTCGTTCGTCTACGCGTGCCTGGGACTCCTTTACCTCCCCGTGCTATTCGACGCGCTGTGGTTCGTGAATGGCGGGAACATAAAGCGCGCCGCGCCGCCGCCGCCGCCGCCGGTCGCGCCGCCGACGGAGGCGGAGGATGCGAAGAAGAATAAACGCACGAAGTGCTGCGGGCTATACCGCGAGGACAAGTACTGCTGTTGTTTAGACGTGGAGGACGACAGCCTGTCCGACCGTCTGATTACCAGGCTGTGCATGCCAGTGTTTCTGCCGTGCCTCGTCGGCTTCGGGGTGCTCCTATTCATGCGCCAAGTCTTAGCGTACGGCCTGAGCTCCTTGGTCTTAATGATACGCAACCTGCTCAGAGCCTTGACGTGCAACCTGCTCGGATCCTTTGAAAACCACTACGTCCGCATCGCGAAGCCGAAGCCGTCTTCGGACGCGGCGGCTGACGCGGCTGACTTTCGAATAAATTCGCCGGCTGACTTTTGGGAGTTGCGAACCTCCGTCGTGTACGACGGCGGGAACATGTTCGTGCCGAGTCCTCCGTTCGCGATCGACGAGTTAAACGTCGGAGACGCGTTCAAATGCGGCTTCGGGCCGTTCGAGTCGTTATGCTTATTTCGAGGGAACGGCGGCGAGCGCGGCGGCGCCCCGGTCGACGCTTTCGTAGCCGGCGAACCGTGAGGCGACGGTCGAGACGCGCGTAGTCGTAATACGCGTAGTTTACTTTTCAGGTCCTTCCTGTGGGTATCACACGAGTAATAACTGACCCTCCCACCCGCCCGCCGCTCCACTCCGCTCACGGCCGCGTGTACACCTCCGGGTTCAGCGCCTTCTCGATCCTATCCAGCGCCTCTTTCAGCGTGTCGTCGCTCGCCGCGTATGATATCCGAACGCACTCCGGGTTGCCAAACGCGCTCCCGGGCACGAGCGCGACTTGCGCCTTCTCGAGGAGGTACCGACACAGCTCGTCGCCGTCCGCGACGGGGCCGAACCCCTCCGCGCTGGCGCCGTCGCCGACGAGCGCGGAGACGTCCGGGAAGACGTAGAAGGCGCCCGCGGGGACGTCGAGTTTCACGCCGGGGATGTTCGAGAGGCGCGCGGCGACGAAATCGCGGCGCGTCTCGAAAGCCTTCTTCATCGCCGCGACGGGCGCGCCGCCGTTGAGGCCGAGTCCCAACGCCGCGATCGCGGCTTGCTGCGAGATGGACGACGGCCCGCTCGTGATCTGGCCTTGGATCGTCGCCGTGGCTTTCGCGAACGCCCTCGGCGCGGCGAGGTACCCGAGACGCCAGCCGGTCATTGCGAAGGCTTTACTGAACCCGTTCACCGTGAGCGTCCGCTCCATCATCCCCGGCAGCCCCGCGAACGAGACGTGCGTCGCCGGCGCGTACGTGATGTGTTCGTAGATCTCATCCGCGAGGACCAAGAGTCTCGGGTGCGTTCGGACGACGTCGGCGATCGCTTCCAGCGCCTCTCTCGAGTACACCGCGCCGCTGGGATTCGACGGCGAGCACAGGATCAACAGCCTCGAGCTCGGTTTCAACGCCGCTTTCAACTTCTCCGCGGTGAGAAGGAAACCCTCGTCCGAGGTGGTTTGGACGATCACCGGATCCGCGCCGCTGAGGCGGACCATCTCGGGGTAGCTGACCCAGTACGGCGCCGGGATGATGACCTCGTCCCCGGGGCCCGTCGTCGCCATGACGGACTGCGCGACGGAAGCGAACGTCGGGGTGGAGTTGAAAGGCGTCAGTTGGAGTTGAAAGGCGTCGAGGTCGGGGATTGAAAGCGAGGTGTGGGCGGAGAGACACGCCGGGAAAAGTCCTTAAGGATCGGCGTTCACCACGCGAACGTGGTCGTATGGGAACCAGTGTATAGAACGCGCCTGCGCGACGGACTGCTTCGCGCCGTTGCTCAGGACGATCTCCTCCGGGGCGTACACCAACCCGTTCTCCTCCTTAAGCTTCTCGCACACCGCCTTCCTCAGCGCCTCCGTGCCCGTGTTGGGGGAATACCGCGTGAAGCCTCGGGTTATCGCGTCGCGTCCAGCCTCGACGATCGCGGCCGGGGTGTCGAAGTCCGGCTCGCCCGCGGCGAGGCCGATGACGGGCAGGCCGCTCTCTTTCATCGCGCGCGCGAGGTCCGTCAGCGCCATCGTCTTCGACGGGCGCAGCGCGGCGACGCGCGGGTTCAGCGACTGGTCCACCTCCGCGCGCGCGGAGAGCGCGCGACGCGATCGGACCGATCGGACCGGGCCGACCGCGGCGACGCGTCGGAGGTGGCCCGGGGCCCCGTGGTCGGACGCGGCGACGCGCGAGCGCCTCGCCGCGAGCGCGAGCGCGCGGACGCGGAGGGTCGAGCTCGCGACGACCGCGGCCATCGTGGCGATCGGCGCGCGCGCGCGGTCGCGAGGGAGAGGGCGGACGCGGCGCGAGGCGCGCGCGCGAGTGCCGACGACGGGTCAGTATCGATCCGTGTCGAAACCGCGGAGCTCATCAGTGCGGAAGTTTTTTCTCGGACGCGGACGGGACCCGCCGCGACGGCGTTCGCACTCCGAGCGGCGCGCGCTGACTGGACGACGATGCCGCGCTCCGCCGCCGGGAAGGCGGCGCGCGCGAAGAAGCTCTCCGCCGCGGACGCGTGGAAGGCTGGGCACACCGGCGGCCGCGGCGGAGGGAAGTTCCGACGGTCGTACCGCGACGACGACGGCGACGGCGCCGACGGCGGCCGATCCGGCGGCGGATTCGGTCGCGGCGGCCGCGGCGGCCGAGGCGGCCGCGGAGGAGGAGGCGGCCGCGGCGGCCGAGGAGGACGCGACGGCGACGGCGACGGCGACGGCGACGGCGACGGCGAAGCGACGCGAGATGCGATGGAGCGCGACGCGATCCCCGCGCTGGCGGGAGGCGCGGACCCGTTCGAAGCGCTCATGGCGTCGCTCCGCGCGTCGGACGACGCCGACACGCGCGACGCGTTCGACGTCGCGCGCGGCAGCGACGACGACGACGACGACGACGACGACGACGACGACGCGGAGGTGTACGTCGACGAGGACGGGAACCCCGTGGAGCTGGACGGCGCGGAGGACGGCGCGGCGGCGGCGTCGGCGTCGGCGTCGGCGTCGGGATCGGGGTCGGATTCGGACGACGACCTCCCCGCCGCGGACGACGACGACGACGACGACGACGCGAGGCGCGCGTCGAAGTCGACCGCGGAGGCGTGGGATAACAGAGACGACGAAGCCGACGCGGAGGAGGGCGACGAGGAAGACGACGTCGCGTCCGACGACGACGCCGACGCCGACGCCGACGCCGTCGCGGCAGGGAACCGAATCGGAGTCGGTCTCGTCAACGCGGAGGACGCCTCCAAGTCGACGCACTCGCTCGCGAGGCACCTCCGTCGCGCGATCACGCCGGACGTGATCGAGCGCTTAGCGTCCTCGCCGGTGAAGTACGTCGCGATAGATAAGCGCGAAAAGAGGGAGAAGGAAGCGAAGGGCGGCGGCGGGTGGTGGGAACTCGACGCGATGGCGATGGATGACGAAGGCGGCGCTGTACAGCTGTCGACGGCGCCCCCGACGGCGCCGGAGGACCTACCCGCGAAGCTCAAGGAACGATGGAACGCGCTTCGCGACCCGGCGAGTATCGTCGCGAACGGCGCGAAGAAGGCGAAGAAGGACGCTGCTGCGAAGGGAGAGGGGAGAGCGGCCGCGGAGAAGGCGAAGGCGGCGGCGGCGGCGGCGGCGGCGGCGGCGCCCGCCGCGCCGTTCGCCTCCGAGACCCAGGCGAAACTGTTCCAGCTGTTGGACGCCTATAAAGACGTAACGTACACCGCACGTGCGTTACCAGGGACGTTACCGAAAGAGCCGCTCACCCCAGAAGGCACCGGCGGCGGCGGCGACGACGTCATGGACGCGTATTTACTCCACGTCGTGAACCACGTCATGAAGACGCGAACGCGCGTGACGAAGAACAACGAGGCGCTGTTGAAACGCGCCAAGGCGATCGAGGCGCGTTCTATACACTGGTCCCCATACGACCGCGTCGGCGTGGTGAACGCCGATCCTTAAGGACTTTCCCCGGCGCATCTCTCCGCCCAGGGTCCCCCGCTTTCAATCCCCGCCCTCGACGCCTTTCAACTCCATCTGACGCCTTTCAACTCCACCCGACGTTCGCTCGTATGCATACTCCAGGCGCGGCGGGACGTCGAGAAGGGCGCGAAGCGCGCCGCCGCCGCGGAGGCGGCGGCGGCCGCGAAGAAGAAGAAAAAGAATAAGAAGGAGGAGGAGGATGATGAGACGACGGGCGATGCGACGGACGATGAGGACGAGGGCGGCGGCGCGGACGCGAAGACCGACGTCGCGAAGACCGACGTCGCGACGAAGCCGGCGCCGGCGAAGAGAGGCCCGGGCGCATCCGCGAACCGCGTGCGGGTGAAGGACGACCTGCCGAGGGACCAGGGCTTCGTGCGACCGACCGTGCTCATCCTCACGCCGATGCGGAGCACCGCGGGGAGGATCGTGCGACGCATGCTGCAGCTGTGCCCGGCCGCGCACGGGCGAGCGGACGCGGTGAATAAGCTGGATCGCTTCGCGGACGACTTCGGCGACGGCGACAGCGACGACGACGACGACGACGACGGCGGCGGCGACGACGGCGGGAAGAAACGGAAGAAGGCGATGTGGATTCCCGAGGACCACAAGCAAGTGTTCAGAGGGAACACGGACGATCACTTCCGACTGGGGGTGAAGGTCACGAAAGCGAGCGTGCGGATGTACGTGGACTTCTTCGGGTCCGACGTCTTGGTCGCGTCGCCGTTGGGTGCGTTCGCGAAATTTCTCTCCCTCTCGTCGCATTTCATTTTTTTTTCGCTCCACCTCGACGGCGCCGACGAGGACGACGGCGGCGGCGGCGGCGGCGGCGGCGACGACCGAGAGAGCCGGTGACGAAAGCATACACCCGCCGAAGGACCGCGCGCGCGCGGACCGCCTGTGGCCGAACTTAGGTTCCCTATTGGCCCGAGGCTCTCTCGCGACGTCGTCGTCGTCGCCGCCGAATCATTTCGTTTTCGTTTTCGTTTTTCCGACGACGCTTCCTTCATCAGACTCACCGACGGCGAATCATCCGCTCTCTCTCTCTCCGTCGCCGCCGTCGCAGGCCTCGTCACGCGGCTTCAAGAGTCCGGCGCGAACGCGAGCGACTTCCTCTCGTCCCTCGAGGTGTTAATCATCGACCACGCGGACGTCATCGCCGCGCAGAATTGGAACCACGTCGTGACCACAGTGCAGAGCGTAAACGCGCTTCCGAAGGAAACGCACGGCACCGACGTCATGCGCGTGCACGAGACGCACCTCAACGGCCACGCGAAGCATCTGCGCCAGACCGTGTTGCTGTCCTCGCACGCGTCCGCGGAGATGAACGCGCTGATGCGGAATGAGTGCGCCAACGTGGAAGGACGGGCGCGGTGGAGGGAGACGCACGCGGGCGTCCTCGGCGTCGCCGCCAACTCGGTGCGAAACGCGGGCGGGCTGCGGCAGCAGTTTGAACGCGTTCCAGACGCGCCGATCGACCGTGCGGACGACGCGCGGTTCAAACACTTCACGCGGAGGGTTCTGCCGAAGCTTCGAGAGAACCCGCAGCCCGGGTCGTTGCTTTTCGTGCGGTCGTACCTCGATTTCGTTCGCGTGCGAAACGCGTTGACAAAGGCGGAGGTGTCGTTTTGCGTCAACTCCGAGTACACGGACCTGAAGAACGGCGCGCGCGCGCGGTCGCTGTTCGCGGACGGCCGCAAGCGCGTCCTCCTCGTGACGGAGCGCGCGCACTTCTATCACCGACGGCGGATTCGCGGCGTGCGCGAGGTTTTTTTCTACTCGTTGCCGGACCGTGAGAAATTTTACTCCGAGATGGTCTCGTTCCTCGGCGACGACGCGAGCGACGCGGACGGGACGCGGCTCAGCGCGCCGACCGCGAACGTCGCGTTCAGCGCGTACGACGCGCTGCAGCTCGAGCGCGTCGTCGGGAGTAAGCGCGCGAAGAAGATGCTCGCGCCGGACGCGAACAGCACGTTCATATTCACGTGAGCGAGCTCGCGCGGAGGGACGTCGTTTACGAACAGAACAGAATGCGAACGACACCGAACGGAACGAAACGCTCGTCCACGCCCCTACTAGCGCGCGCGCGCATACGGTACATACGTACTGTATCGTACTGCACACGCGTGGACGACGACGCGCCGCGCTCGCGCTCACTCCTGCAACGACCGGAGGTACGCGAGGACCTGATCGTCGGTCATGTCCTCGACGGCTTCGCGTCGATCGCTTCGCGCCCCCCCCGCGTCGGCCGGTGCCGGTTCGACGTCGAGAGGACCTGATGCCGAGCATCCCTTCTTCGGTCGCAGCAGCCTCGGATCTAAAGGTCCTCCTCCACTCTCGACCGCCGCCTTTGGCTCGAACCCCGGAGGAAACTCCGGGTCGTCGCCGTCGCTGTCGCTGTCGACGTCGCTAAAGGGCTCGGGAGGCGCCTCGAACCCGGCCGGCGGGCCCTCATCGACGACGACGTCCTTCGTCGTCTCAAAGTCCAAGCCGAAATCGTAGTCGTCGATATCTCGCGCGACGCCGCCCTCCCCGGAAGAGAGCTGCCACCCCCGCGGTCCTCTCTCGTCGCGCCACGGCTGAGCGTTCGCTGGCGCGCCGCCGCCGCCGGAACGAATCGGTATCGGTCTCCCTTCCGCGAGCCACGCCTCGTGGCGTCGATGCGCGATGTCTTCGATGTCGTCGGGCGCGAGAGGGGGCCTCCCCGTCTGCGCGATAGAGTTCCCGATCGCGCGCATCGTATCTTTCGTCGCCTCGTCCATCTCGAATCCGTTCGCGAAGAGCCATTCGACGCAGTCGATCTCGCCTGCGTCGGCGGCGGCGCGCGCGCACCGCGCGCGACTTCGCGGCGTCTCCGGACGCATCCCGTTGTCGAGCAGGAACCGCAGCAACTCCACGCGTCCGCGCCCCGCGGCGAGCTCGAACACGCGGTCCACGGGGATGAACGCGTCGCGCTCGGTGAGGAGATGTTCGATGATGAAGACGTGACCGCCCTCCGCGGCGCCCGCGAAGGTCTCTTCGTGGCGTCGGGATAACCGAAACGCGTCGAAGAGACGCCGAACGAGGCCGAGGTTTCCGACGCGCGCGGCGACGCGCGTCAGGAACTTCACGTCCTCCGTCATGAAGTACTCGTTGTCGTCGCTCCCGAGCATAGCGTCCTCCTCCTCGGCGGCGTCCCAAAGCCATGGCCTCCGTTCGATCCCTGGTCGTGACACCGCCGCCATCCACGCGTCGTTCCCGCACGCTCCCAGCGCCCACTCGAGGACGTCCACGGGGAACGCGCGCGGTGCGCGCTCGAAGACCCCGCGTAAGACGAGCGCGCACGTCCGAGGGTCGCGCACGGGGCACCCGAGCGCGGCCGCGAGCTTCATTCGAGCCGGGGAGATGGCGAAGTCCGCGACGACGAAGAGAAACGCCTCGTGATGACTCGCGCGATCTGGCGGCGCCGCGTCGCGCGCGCGCGTTTCGTCGGCGAGCGCGCGACATCCGCGCGACGCGAGCGAGAACGAGGCGAGATCCGCGGCGTCGAGGCGCGCGAGCACGCCCGAGACGAAGACGTCGCGGAGGTCGCTCGATAAGAGCGCGTCCACGGATCTCGCCTCGGCCGCGATCGCGAGTCGCGCCTCGAGCTCGTCCTCGTACACCCACTCGACGCCGAGCTCCGCGGCGAGGTCCGCGGGGAGGGTCAGCCTCTCTCCTCCTCCCGATCGTCGGCGCTTCGTGGGCGGGGGCGGGGGGGACATGGCGACGGGACGCGCGCGGTCGCTGCGCGCGCGCGCGCGCCGTGCGCTTGGACGAATGTTGGCAACCGTGCCAAGATAATCGCGGTCGTCTCGGCGGCCGTTTCGCGCGTTTTTTTTCGACAGCGAGGCGGCGTGCCAAGTGCCAGACGGGCGCCCCGGCGAGCAAAAATTTCGTCTGACGCCTCGCCCCCGAGATCGTCGTCGTCGTCGTTCATTCCTTCCCTCGTCGCGCACGGGAGCGGCGTCGAGAGAGGTACCATGACGGACGCGGCGGCGGCGGTGGCGTCCACCGCGGCGCCCGCGCCCGCGGCGGCGCCCGCGGCGAACGACGCCGCGCCCGCGCCCGTCCTCGGCGCGAAGCTCGACGACTTCCCGGTCGGGGACGACTTCCTGCTGCGCGAGGCGGTCGAGGCTGGCGCGGCGCTGGGGGCGATCGCGCGCGGGATCCTCCCGTTCTCGCGGCCGTACACGCGCGAGGAGATCACCGCGCGATGGAGGTGCGCGTCGAATCGGTCGCGCGTCTCGGCGTCGCGCGTCGAGTCGCGCGTCGTCCCGCTCGCGTTCGCTCGAGTCGCGCGCCGCCCTAATTCCTCCAACTCCTCCGAATCCGCGCGACTCGGACTCCGCGCGAAGCGCCCCGCGCGCGATCG
>Ga0181554_1003701_pt1 | contig 12823 bp, 9 predicted proteins | sample 011ome_16_FD_145602 | JGI IMG/M metagenome (GOLD analysis project Ga0181554, IMG submission 145602) | Coastal salt marsh microbial communities from the Groves Creek Marsh, Skidaway Island, Georgia - 011503CT metaG (spades assembly) | ecosystem: Environmental > Aquatic > Marine > Intertidal zone >... | reverse complement strand
ACGAGCCGCCACCGCCGCCGCCGCCTCCGCCTCCGCCGCCGCCGTACTGGCCGCCGCCGCCGCCGCCGTTCGGGCAATACCTCGCCCAGTGTCCCGGTTGCTGACATTTGTAGCACGTGCCGGTGGTCTGACCGCCGCCGCCGCCGCCGTACTGACCACCCCCAGTCGCGGCCGCGCCGCCGCCGGCCTGGTTCCATCCCCCAGTCGCGGCCGCGCCGCCACCACCGCCCATGCCCGCGCCGCCGCCCATGGAGACGTTCCGCGGCGCCGGCCGAGGCTCGTCCACGCTCTCGCCGCGTCGCAGCTTCCCGATCTGATCCAGCATCCGCTTGCTCTCCGACACGTAGTCGATCGCGTCGAGCTTGTTGAGGGACACCTTCACCCTCGTCTCGTCGTTGTACGTGTCGTCCGCCACCTTGAACTTCATCAAGAACTGCTTAAAGTTCGCGTCCGCGATCGCCTTCTCGTACGCGTCGTAGTTGGTGTCCATCAGCTCTTTCAACGCGCCCGCCGTCATGCCCATGATGACGTCGCCGGTGTCTCCGAACGCGCTGACCCACTGCTGCCCGGTGTGGTCCGCGACGGTCATGTTGATGATGTATCGCCACTCGCAGTTCGGGACGTGCTCGCCCGCGTGTCGCTCGCAGTTCCACGTCCCCATCGCCTCGTCGTATCGCAACTTTTTTTGGCACATCCGCTCGCCGTTTCTCAGCGGACACGCGGGGTAAAAACACCCCGCGTCGGAGGACTTCAAGTACGTCACGTGGCAGCGGCACTGGACCCAAAACGCGGGCGTCGCGCCGTCGCGCGCGATCTCCTCCTTGAGCTGCGCGATCGTGACGCACCGGTCGCCTCTTCCGCCGCCGCCGCTCGCGCCCGCGCCGCTGAACGCCTTGACCTCCGCGGTGGCGCCGCCGGTGTCGTACCAGTGCCTCAGCCTCGCCGCCTCGTCGACGTCGGGGTTGATGTCCACCCGCGACGAGTTGATCGTCCCGATGTTCTTCCCTTGGAAGTCGCCGACGCGGCCGTTCTTGATCGCGATGACCGGGTGGTCGCCGTCGTTCACGAGTCCCTCGAGCCGCCCGCCGATGTCCAGCGCCTGCGGCGCCCAGAGCGTGAGCTCGATCGACGCGCCGCTGTCGTCCCGGAGCGTGATCGAGCGTTTCGACGTCTCCCCGCCGTCGCGCTTCATGATCGTGTTGAGCTCCCCGACGTGGTGCACGACCGCGCAGACGTCGACGAGGGAGCCGCTGCTGATGTGGTCCACGTCCGCGATCTTCTTGAAGGCGTAGTTCACGCGTTTGATGGAGCCCACGACGGCCGGGTCGTCGATCTCTCGCACCTCCGTGTTGTGATCGAACATCATCTCGAACTCGCCGACGCTGAACTTCGGGTTCCGCACCGGGCGAATCTGCCCTTTGCTGAGCTCGTACACGCTCCCGGCGCGGAAGACGTCCGCGAACCGCTCCGCGGTGTCCCCGAACGCGACGGCTTTGATCTCGCCGCCCTCCGCGTCCAGAAGCTCCACGTTGAACACCTTCCCGTCGCCCTTGTGGTTGTGGTACGTCCTGATCTCCGGATTGTTCGTCACCCTCGCGCGGATCGTCCACCGGTTGTTGTACGGGTTGAGCGACGAGATCGGAGAGATCTTCGCGGGCGCGTCGTTGCGCGCGGTCGGGCCGCGGCCGTACGCGCCGTACGAAGGCGGCGGCTCGCCGTATCCGCCGCCGCCGCCGCCGCGCCCCTGATCTCCTCCGTACGCGCCCGCGCCGTATCCTCCGCCGTTACCGCCGCCGTAGTTCCCGTTCGCGCTCGGCGGCGGCGGCGCGCCGTAGTTCCCCGTGGGCGCGTTGCCGTACCCCGGCGCGGAGGGCTGCTGGCCGTACCCCGGATTGGCGCCGTAGCCTCCCGGATTGGGGTGTTGTTGCTGGTGCTGTTGAGGCGGCGCCGCGTTCTTGTCCGCGTCCGTCGCGGAGACGGGCTGGCCGATGATGTCCGGCGGGGTGTCGATCGGGGTGAGCTTGAGCGCGATGATGATCCTGCGAGGCGACGACGGGGGATGCGGTCGGTGAGCGGGGGAATGAGAGAACGGTCGGTCGCAGGACGGTCGCGCGGGGGAATGAAAAAAACGGAGGGGTGCCCAGATTGCGCCAGGCTGTGCGCGCGCGACGTCGACGCACTTGCGCCCTTGGACTTCGTTCGAGAAGTACTCCTCGAGCTGCACCACGGTGAACTTCTTCAGGCGGTTCTCGATCACGTGCGAGTTCAGCTGCGACGTGAGCATCGCGGTGACGTAGTGCGTCCCGTCCGAGAGCATCACGCGGAAGCGCGGCTCCGCGTTCGCCCCAGCCTTTTCGTCCTTGTTCTGAAGCGCGCGCAGATCTGAGGAGGAGGACGGGCGATTGGGAGGGAGAGGGCGCGTCAGTGGGAGCGGCGCGACGTCGCGTCGCGCGTCTGAGGGTTCGCGCGACGCAATTCGGGGACGATGCGATGGAAACGCGCGCGTCGACGCGAGAAGGCGCTCGCGGGGCGCGCGCGCTCGCGAGGGAGGAAAAACTTGGCACCGTCCGATTTCGATTTTCACGCACCCGCGACTTGCAAGATCGGACTGAGCCCGGAGTCTCCCGCGTGCAGACGCAGCGCCGCGCCCGGGGTGAGCGCGTAGCCGACCATTTCGAAAGCGAGTTCGCGCGCGAGGTCGCCTCGAGCGCTCGGGTGGTGGGTCGTGCGCGTGCACCGAGCAGTGCGCGCCAGATCGATCTTCTTCGTTTTTTGAACGATTTTTTTGTTCCCGCTCAGGGCAATTTCCCTTCAAAAAGAATCATCGGTCACTTGAAAGGGGAAGCGATCAATGTTGAAAGCGAGGCACGGGTGAAAAACGTGCGCCTCAAGCAGGTCGCGGACACGGCCGCCCAGGCAGCCAGGTAGCCAGGAGCCAGGACTCAGGACTCCTCGCGCGCTGCGCGCACACGTACACGTCGACCGCAGCGCTCCGAGACGTCGCCGACACTCGCGATGGCGCGATGATCGCCCGCGCGCTTCCGTTCAGCGCGTCCATCGCCTCGAAAACGCTCGCCCGTCGCGGCCTCCTCGCGAGCGCGCCGTCCGTCGTCCCTCGCGCGCCGTCGCCCGCGTCGCCCGCGTCGCGCAGTCGCGCGTCGTCCTCCTCCTCCTCCTCCTCCTCCTCCTCGGCGACCGCGGCATCTTCTTCGTTTTTCCCGGTCGCCGGTCGCGGTCGATCGACGCCGCCGACGCCGACGCCGTCGCTCGCGCGCGCGTTCGCGTTCGCGTTCGCCCCGCGCGCGCTCAGACGCGGCGCTCGCGTCGCGACGCTCTCGAGCGCGCGCGCCCCGCAGATCGTCGCCGCGCGCTCGTCCTCCTTCATCGCGTTCCAGGAGACGTCGCCGTCGGAGAAGGACGACGACGCGATGGCGGCGGCGGCGACGCAGACGACGCTCGCGCACAGCGTCGACCGCTACGGCGGCGTCATCGTCGACGCGGACGCGCTCCCGGACACCGCCGACGCGTTCGCCGCCGCGCTCGCGTCCTCCATCGCGCGCTGGAAGGCGACGGGCGTCCGAGGCGTGTGGCTCAAGATCCCCGCGAAGCGCGCGGAGCTCGTCGGCGTCGCGGTGCACGACGGCGGATTCGAATTTCATCACGCGGAGAAGACGCACGCGATGCTGACGCGGTGGCTCCCGACGGATGAGGACGACCTGTTGCCTCCGAACGCGTCGCATCAGGTGGGCGTCGGCGCGTTCGTCACGAACGGCGCCGGCGACGTGCTCCTCGTGCAAGAGCGGAGAGGCCCCGCGGCGGCGGCGTCGCGGCCGAACTTTTGGAAACTCCCGACCGGGCTCGTCGACTGCGGCGAGGACATCCCGTCCGCGGCGATCCGGGAGGTCATGGAGGAGACCGGCGTCGCGGTGGAGTTCGAGGCCATCCTCGGGATCCGACACGGGCACGACGTCGCGTTCGGAAAGTCGGACCTTTTTTTTCTCGTCGCGTTGAAGTTAGCCGACGGCGCGGAAGACGCGGCGATCACGATCCAGGAGCAAGAGCTCGCGGCCGCGGCGTGGAAGCCGCTGAGGGAGATGACGCATAACCCGCACATCATGCCGAACTCGCACATGGACCACATGTACGGCCTCTGCGCCAAGTACGCGAGGGAGGGGAGGCTCGCGAGCGGGATCGGGATGGGGTGGCAGTCGTTGCCGCTGGGGTTTAACCGCGACGGGACCGTGGTGACGTACAGCAACGCGCCGACGAGGGAGGTCATGGGGAAGGGCGGGGAGGAGGAGGAGGAGGAGGAGGAGACGGCGGCGGCGGAGACGGCGACGTGAGCGAGGGATAGCGCGTAATGTTATTGTATGTACTGTAGCTGGCTGTGGCGAAAATATTCGCGACGCGACGTCGCGAGCTGTCGCTGTCGACGCGAGCTTTTTCGGCGCTCGAATGACACGTGTGCTTTTAGTTCGGAAAGGCGCGCGGGCGCTGGAAGCACGAACGATGGGGGAGTCCGCTCGCGACGCGGTGAAGGCCGCGCGCGCGGCCGCGGAGAAGGAGGTGGAGTCGAGCGCGTACCCCGACGTCCCGAAGTGGCGCGCGAAGAACGAGGGGACGCGGTGGGCGAAAGTCAGCGCGGGGGAATGGGAGGAGATGCAAAAGAAACGACGGCAAGCGCTGCACGCGGGCGCGGGGCTCGTGAGCTTGCAGTTCATCGCGGACCAGTTCGTGCACACGTCCGCGAGCTTCGCGCTGTTCTTAGGGCTCACCGCGCGCATGATATGGCTGCGGAAGCACCGACGACGGCGAGGTGCGCGCGAACGCCGCGGATCCCGTCCCCACCCCGCGCAATTAATTCCGTTCCGTCTCATTTCAATTCGACGCAATTCCGCCCCGTCTTCCTCTATTCAATCCGACGCTCGCTCACTCGCCCCTCCCCCCCACCCCGCGTCCAGGCCCGATGGTCGCCGCGTGCACCGCGTGGGCGTCCCAGGCCGCGGTCCTCGCGGAGCCCATCCGAAAGGTGGCGCGCGCGCTCGTCTCCCCGCGGCCGCTGTCCCCGCTCGCCGGCTGGTCGCTGGTGAGACTGACTGCTTCCCATACGGACCCCGTTCGCGCGTCGCGCGTCGTTTCTTGAGGACTTCAGGACTTCTTTCGCGCGATGCCAGCCTCACGTTGTGACACGTGGGATCGTGGACCGCCAACGAGAAGGTCGCATCGCTGACACGTGTCCCCCCCCCCCCGACCTGTCGCGTCTCGCAGCTCACCGCCGGCGCGTTCGCGCCGCACCGCGCCTTCGTGAACTTCGCTCGGAACGTGACGCTTCGCGTCGCGCGCATCCCGCGCGTGCGCAGTCTGCTGCGACGCAAGTGGCCGATATGGGGACGCATACTGCTGAAGAATAAGATGCGCGCGGAGGTGACGTCGTATCGGATGGCGGTGAACGAGGCGTGGGAAGCGCTCGAGGGGACGTTGCCGCAGGATACGCTCGCGGCGATGCGCGAGGCGGAGTCCGTCGTCGCGGGGTACGGCTACGGCGTGCAGTCGCAGAGTAGCGGTGGTGGTGGTAACGCGTACGCGTACGACGACGGCGGCGGGGGCGGGGGCGGGTTAGGGGGTGGTGGGATGATGTCGAGTGACGGTCGCGGCGCGGGCGTTTTCAACAGACGCGACGGCGGCGGCGGCGAGACGGATTACTACGGCGAGGCGCTCAGCGGGATGATTCGACGGAGAAGCTCGGGAAGGCTGAACGGACGCCTGGCCGCGGCCACCGAGGACGCCGCGCCCGCGCTCGTCGACGGCGGGTCGTACCCCGTGCTCTCGCGCGCGGGCTCGGGAAGCGACGGCGACTCGCCGACCCGGAGCGGCGGCGGCGGGCGACGCCGCGGCGGCGGCGGGAACCTCCAGCTCGTCGCCTACAACGGCGCGAACGGGCACCACGGGCATCATCATCACAAGCGGCGATCACAAGGCGCGCTCGCGAAGATCACCGGCGTCGCGAAAGCGGTAACGCATCACTCCCGTCGGTTATTCATCAACGCGCCGTCGACGCTCGTCGGGGTGTTGACCGGACGGGAGCACGGCGCGGAGCTCTTCGCGCCGCACGGCGATCGCATGGAACGGCTGTTCGACGAGCTCGGCATGGACACTCGGTGCGCGTTCACGCGCGCGCAGAGAGCCGCGTTCTTGCTGCAGTACAACGGCGACGTCTCGAAGGCTGCGCTCGCGATGGAGCGCTCGCTGAAGTGGCGGAAGAAGTACCGGTTCATCCCGGATAAAGATTTGAAACGCTTCGAGGACGTCGTCTTCGTGCACGGCGGAAGACACGCGTACACGGGCGGCGTGCACCTCGTGCTGCGCCTCTCCGCGGTCTCCGCCGCGGAACGCTCCGAAGGCCTCGACGCCGTCGCCGCGGCGTTGATATCCCACGTCGAAGCGCAGTGGCGGCAGTTGCACGTCCACGGCGACAACCCGGGGAAGATGCGCGGGCGACTCGTCGCGCTCGTGGATTGCGCCGGCGTCACGACGACGTCTTTCCCGGCGTCTCTCGTCGCGCACACGCTCGTGACGCTCGATCACAACTACCCGGAGCTCGCCGCGGAGGTGCACGTCGTGAACGTGTGGTGGCTCGTGAAGCGAGGGCTCGCGGTCATGCTCGAGGCGACGTCGCAGCGCACGCGGAATCGCGTCAGGATGTACAAAAACGACGACACGGGCGCCGACAAGCTCGCGATTCGATTCAACCCGCACGCGCTTCCGTCGTGCTTCTCGCAAGGCCGCTGCGCGTGCAAGACGTGCAAGCGGATGATACGAGAGGGGAAGTGGGGCTCCGAGCGCGATCGGCGGACGTCGTCGGAGAACTTCGAGCACGGCGGGATGATCGGCCAGTTTCGCCGGTGGCAGGACATGACGAGCGCGCAGCGCCGGCAGTGGTTGCGGCACCAGCTGTTCTACTACCTCGGCCTGACGCTCTTCTGGCCGATGCACGTGATCCGTCTCAACATCCACCCCGTGCTCGTGGGCATCATCCGCGCGCAGTCGATGGCGAGGCGCTTCTTCTGGAGGCTGCGGCGCGGCGATCCCGTCGCGGCGTTCGCGGCGACGGTGGCGGCGTTCGCGAGCCTCGCGTTTTTCGTCGCCGTGGTGGCGTGGTGGGCGGAGTACGGCTCGACGCTGCTGATGGAGAGCGCGCGATCGCCGCCGAGGACGTGGGAGGAGGCGTGGGAGATGAAGGGGATGTTTCAGCGGAGCATAGGCGACAGCGTGAAGCGCAGCCTCGGGATGGATGGATAGCGTAGGGTGCGTAGAGGGACGAACGGCGTCGATCGATGTGAATGACGATTTTCTTCCGCTCGCGTCCTGATGCTGATGTCTCGTGCGCGTCCACGGATATTTTTCATTCACTCTTTAGTTAGGGTTGCTCCGAGACGCGCGTCTTCCGCACACGCGCGCGCGTTAACCCGACGCGAGAGTCGAGCGGCCGCGCACGCCACGTCTTGACGCCGACGCCATGGCGGTCTCGAACTTTCTCATGACCGCCGCCGCGATCGCGGCGGTCGCCACGCTCATGTCCAAAGACATTCGAAAGACGACGACGACGCTCCGGCAGAACGTGAAGCAGATCAGGGTGTGGGTGGAGGAGGCGGGGGCGGAGGCGTCGAAGATCGGCGAGGAAGCGGCGAAGAAGCTCCCGGAGGGGAAGAAGCCGCCGTTCAAGGACCCGTCCGCGTGAGAAGACGCGCGACCGGACCGGACCTCACCTCATCACGCGTACGTAGCGACGTAGAAACAGAGAAGGACGCGCGCCGCGTCGGCGAGCGCGGCGAGATCGATGACGAAGCCGGACGGCGACCCGCGAAGGGCGGCGACGGACCGCGGCGTCGACCGGATCTTCCACCGCGCCGCCGCACCAAACGCGAACGCGAAGGCGCGCGGCGGACTCGGACGCGCGCGCCGACGCGCGCTCGACGCGACGCTCTTCTTCGTCCTCGTCGCGTGCGTCGCGCGCGTCGCCGTCTCGTACGCCTCCGCGAGCGACGAATCTCGCGCGCTGACGCATCTCTACTACCAAGCCCCGTGCGTCGTCCTCGCCGCGGCGATGGGATGGGGGTGCAACCTTCTCGTCTGGTCGCGGATGAAGATCGAGCCGCATCCGCTGTCGGTGTTCGAGCTGAGAGACGCGCGCGTTCACATGACGCATCGCGAGGTGTTTCGAGCGACGCTCGTCGCGGCGGCGGCGACGGCGGCGAATCTGAGGTGCGTTCTATACACTGGTCCCCATACGACCGCGTCGGCGTGGTGAACGCCGATCCTTAAGGACTTTTGCCGGCGCTTCTCTCCGCCCACCCCTTCCTTTCAATCCCCGCCCTCGGCGCCTTTCAACTCCACCTGACGCCTTTGAACTCCACCCCGACGTCGCTTTGTATGGAACGACCCTGAGTTTTTTTTTGACGCGGCGAGAGGAGGGCGACGTCGACGCCGCCGCCAACGCGCCCGCGCTGCTCTACGTCTCCGCGCTCGTCGTGCTGCTGATGCCGGCGCGGTGCGGCGCGCATCCGCACACGCGACGGTTCATATCCAGTACGTTAGTGCGATGCGTTTCGCCGACGCGAACCGTCACTTTCGGCGACTTTTTCGTCGCGGACGTCCTCTGCTCCATGGCGAAGAGCGTGTCCGACGTGGAGCGCGCGACGTGCGGTCTCCTGACCGGCGGCATCGTGACCGGTGACGTGGCGTCGAACGAGGGGACGTGCGGGGGATACGATTGGAAAGTCCCCGTCGCGCTCGCGCTGCCGTCGACGATTCGGTTCGCGCAGTGCTTCCGGCAGTACGCGGATTCGAAAAACGCGAGCGAAACCGGCGAGGGCGACGCGAACAAGCTCTGGAACGCGCTCAAGTACTTCAGCGCGTTCCCGGTGATCTTCCTCAGCGCGCTGAAGTACCACGTGTCGAGAGATGATTGGCTGGGGACGTATCGACCGGCGTGGATCGCGTTCGCCATCGCGAACACCGCGTTTTCGTACTACTGGGACGTGACCCACGACTGGGACCTGTCGCTGTTCGCGACCGTGGACGCGGGCCCCAAGGAGAGGCTCAGCGGCTTGCAACTCGCGGCGTCGAGAAGCCGCGGTCGCCGCGCGATCTTCCTGCGACGCGAGCTCTTGTACCGGAAACCGCGGCGGTACTACTTCGCCCTCGCGTCCAACGCGGCGTTGCGTTCGGTGTGGACGTACAAGCTCTCGTCGCACTTGCGGCACGACAGCGAGCTCGTGTTTTTGTTCACGATTGCGGAGATCGTAAGACGGTTTCAGTGGTCGCTGTTTAGGGTCGAGAAGGAGTACCTCAAGTTGAGACGCGAGAACGCGCTTCCGAAGTGACGACGCGTGAGTAACATATCTCGCGAGGAAGCGGTACTCGACTCGCGGCGGGGCGGGGAGGAAAAAAAATACACATAGCACGAAGTAATATACTGTACACGACATAGTAGGAATCGAGAGACGTTATCATAGAGTCTGCGAACCGCGCGTTCAGTACGCGTCCATCTCGTCGAACGCCTCGCCGTCCGATCCCTCCTCCGAGGCGTCGTCGCCGGCCGTCTCCGCGGCGGCGGTCGCCGCGTTTTCGATCGCGCGCGCGAACCGCGCCCTCCACATCTGATGAGCGTCGTCGCCCGTACGAAGCGACGTCGGGGTGGAGTTCAAAGGCGTCAGTTGGAGTTGAAAGGCGTCGAGGGCGGGGATTGAAAGCGAGATGTGGGCGGAGAGAGACGACGGCAAAAATCCTTAAGGATCGGCGTTCACCACGCCGACGCGGTCGTACGGGGACCAGTGCGGACGCGCCTCGCCCTCGTGCGCGTTTCTCGCCCTCAGCGCGTACGTCACATCCCCTTTCACCGCGTGCGTCGCGTTCACGTACATCACGCGTCCATGCGTCTCTATCGCGGTCGCCCTCGCGACGCCGACGCGCGTCGGGTCGCGCTCGCGGTCGCTCCACGTCAGCGTCGCGTCGCGGAGGTTCAGTCGAAAGTAGCTCTCGCGCCACGCCGACTTCGCGAGCGGGACGAACGCCGCCCACGCGGGGCGGTCGCCGCTCGCGCGCTTCTTCGCGAGGCGGCCGCCGTGCGTCGTCGCGCGGTCCGCGCCGAGGATGGCGACGCGCGCGCGCGCGAGCGCCTCGGAGGCGTCGCGCGAGGCGGCGGATCGCGAAGACGACGACGACGACGACGACGACGACGACGACGAGACCGTTTCGAGGATCGCGCGCGCGCGCGCCTGAGACGCGCCGAACGCGTCGACGACGCGCCGCGCGTAGCGGCTCCTCCCCGGCGTCGCGGACCGCGCGGCGTCGGCGTCGTCGCCGCGCGTCACGTCGTCGTCCTGCCGCGGGCGCGACGTCGATCTCACGAGCGACAGCCGCAGCGAGTCCGGGGTCTGCGGCGGCGACGCCGCGGGGGGCGTCGGAGGCGCCGAGGAGGGAGCCGAAGCGTCGTCGCGCGCGCAGCGCGGGATGTCCCGCGACGGCGTCGACGCGGGGGACGACTCGAACGAGACGCGCCGCCGGCCCGACGCGGCGTTCTTCTTCATGTACGTGCGCGTCGCGACGGGCGACGGCGCGCGCGGCGGCGGCGGCGGCGGCGGCGGCGGCGACGGCGGCGGCGACATCGCGCGCGACAGTCCGAATGCGGATATTCCAACCGACGCGAGCGAGGCGACGACAGCCTGGCGAGCGCGCCTCGTCATCCTGCGGACGCACGCGTCCGCGCGCCTCCTAGCGCGTTCGTCGCCATTCCGCCCCGCCGCCCGCCTCGGCCCGGGCACAGCTCGCGCGCGGTCGCATCGCACGCGCCTCGCACCCGCACCATGCTCGCGATGCGCGCGGGCGCGGCGACGACGCCGACGCCGCGGCGCGGCGCGTCGTCCCCGTCGCGATCCGCCCCCGCGTCGGCGTCAACCCTCATCGCGAAGAAGAGGAACGACAACCAACATCGCGTCCTCCGCCCCCGTCGTCCTCGCGTCGTCGTCCTCGCGGCGGCGTCCGCGGCGTCGCCGAACCCGGGGCCCGGGCGCGCGAACCGCACGCGCACGAACGTCGCGACGACGACGCCGACGCCGCAGGCGAGCCCGATGTCGCTGTCGTCGCCGCCCATGTCCAGCGTCGACGGATTCATGGACGTCTCGATGCCGACGGTGCTGAACGCGAACCTAGGAAGCGTGATGGCCCCGCCCGCGTGCGACCTCGACCCGAAGAAAACGCACATCGTGTGTACGTTAGGGCCGTCGTCCAGGACCGTGGACGACCTCGAGGACTTGCTGCGCGCGGGGATGTCCGTCGCGCGGTTCAACTTCTCGCACGGGACGCACGAGTACCACCTCGAATCGCTGCAGAATCTGCGCGAGGCGTGCAAAAACACCGGGAAAATTTGCGCGGTGCTACTCGACACGAAGGGCCCGGAGATTCGAACCGGGACGCTCGAGAACGGCGAGCCAGTGAAGCTCAAGCGCGGGGGCGAGGTCACGCTCACGACGGATTACGCCGTCCCCGGAAACGCATCCTTACTGGCGGTTTCGTACGAACACATGGCGCGAGACGTGAAGACCGGGACGCGAATCCTGATGGCGGACGGCAGCGTCATGCTCGAGGTTTTATCCACCGACGTCGCCGCCGGAACGGTCGCGTGCAAGTGCTTGAACGACGCGACGATCGGGGAGAGGAAGAATTGTAACTTACCAGGGGTGAAGGTTGATTTACCCACGCTCACGGAGAAAGATTTGCACGACATCGTGGGCTTCGGCGTCGTCCACGACGTCGATTTCATCGCCGCGAGTTTCGTTCGAAAAGGCTCCGACGTGAAAAAAATACGCGAAGTTTTGGACTCGTCGGGGGGGAAGACGATACACATCATCTCCAAAGTCGAGAACCACGAGGGCCTGTGCAACTACGACGACATCGTGCGCGAGAGCGACGGGATCATGGTCGCGCGCGGCGACCTCGGGATGGAGATCCCCCTCGAGCGCATCTTCTGGGTCCAAAAGATGATGATCAGAAAGGCGAACCTCGCGGGAAAGCCCGTCATCACCGCGACGCAGATGCTCGATTCCATGATCGCCGCGCCGAGGCCGACCCGAGCGGAGGCCACGGACGTCGCGAACGCGGTTCTCGACGGCACGGACTGCGTCATGCTCAGCGGCGAGACCGCCGCGGGGGCGTACCCGCGAGAGTCCGTCGAGATCATGGCGGGCATCTGCGAGGAAGCCGAGCGATGCGTCGACAACTGGACGCTCTCGCAGTCTCTCCTCAACACCACGATGGCGGGGACGATCTCGCCGCTGACCACGATCGAGTCGCTCGCGTCGTCCACGGTCATGACCGCGGCGAAGGTGAGGGCCTCCTGCATCGTCGTCCTCGCCGCCAACGGCGACGCGGCGAGAATGATCGCGAAGTATCGCCCGGCGGTGCCCGTCGTCGTCGGCGTCGTCCCGCGGAGCGCGAGGAAATCCATCGGATTTCAAGAGAAGGAGCTCAGAGGGCAGCAAGTCGCGAGGCAGCTGATGCTCACGCGCGGTCTGATACCCACGGTCGTGCAGCCGCCGAGCGAGGTTGACGTGGACGACGAGAGCCGCGCGCCGATCGCGGCGAAGAAGTGCGTCATGCAAGCAGTCGACCACGCGAGAAAGTTGCTGCTCGTCAGGCCGGGGGATAAGGTGGTCGCGATGTACAACGTGGAGAAGCGATGCGCGGTCGTGCGAGTGATCGAGATTCCGCCGGAGTGCGACCCGGACTGCGTGGACGAGGCGTGCGACGTGGAGTGCCAGCTGGA